>Ga0302314_10001535_pt1 | contig 43238 bp, 40 predicted proteins | sample III_Palsa_N2_3_FD_200533 | JGI IMG/M metagenome (GOLD analysis project Ga0302314, IMG submission 200533) | Peat permafrost microbial communities from Stordalen Mire near Abisko, Sweden - III_Palsa_N2_3 | ecosystem: Environmental > Terrestrial > Soil > Palsa > Peat permafrost | place: Sweden... | reverse complement strand
GCCACGAATTACCTGCCAGCGAGGCTCCGCAAACTGGGCGGCATCATCCCGGAATCCTGGGCGCCATCAAATCGGAATGCCTGGGCGACTTCGTCGGAATCGGCATTCTCGGTGAAGGATATGCATCCCGACGGCAAGAACATCTCGGTCGAGGCCAAGAAGCCCGGTGCCGATTTCGTCCATCTTACCGTCCAGCCGAACGGCACGATCAATCCGGCGACCTGATCTTCCCGCAGGTCCTCCGCGGGCCGCCGCAGTCGGCGCGCGGAGGATCAGCCCCATGGATCGATGGTTCATAGCGGCGCGACCTAGTCGCGCTGCGCCGGCTCCTTTGTGGCGACCGGCATTGGCAGAGGACGCGCGGCCGTGTTCGTTTCCTTCTTTCCGCGCCCACGGCTGTTCCTGATCTCCGTCATCGTCTGGACGATGCTGGCCGTTGCTTTATGGTTCCTTGGCGCCCGAGACTGGGGTGCGCCCATCGGCTTGCCCCAACCGCCGCTCGGTCAGGCACCGATCGTCGGCGTCTCGATCTTCTGGTCGCCGGCTTTCCTCTGGTTCTATCTCTATTACCTGGCGGCGGTGAGCCTGTTCGCGCTGTTCTGGCGGCTTTATGCGCCGCACCCCTGGAGCCGCTGGTCGATCTGGGGATCGGCGCTGATCCTGTTCGTGACGTATCTGCAGGTCCAGGTCAGCGTCGCGATCAATGCCTGGTACGGACCGTTCTACGACCTGATCCAAGCGGCGCTGGCCGGCACCGGGCATGTGACCTCGACGCAGTTTTACCTGCAGCTCCTGACCTTCGCCGACATCGCCCTGGTCGCGGTGTTCGTCGGCGTGCTGACCCGCTTCTTCGTCAGCCATTATGTCTTTCGCTGGCGCACCGCCATGAACGACCATTACACGGAGCATTGGCCGGCCCTCCGCCTGATCGAGGGCGCCTCCCAGCGCGTTCAGGAAGATACCATGCGCTTTTCCAGCACGGTCGAGGCGCTCGGCGTGAGCTTCATCAATTCCGTCATGACGCTGATCGCGTTCTTGCCGGTGCTGATGGTGCTGTCCCGCAAGGTGACGGAGCTGCCGCTGATCGGCCCGGTGCCCCACGCCCTGGTGATGGTCGGCATCCTCTGGGCGCTGTTCGGCACGACTTTTCTGGCCGCGATCGGCATCAAGCTCCCCGGTCTGGAGTTCCGCAACCAACGCGTCGAGGCCGCCTACCGCAAGGAACTGGTCTATGGCGAGGACGACGCCGCGCACGCGCAGCCGCCGACGATGAAGGAGCTGTTTCTCGACGTCCGCCGCAGTTATTTCCGCCTCTATTTCCACTTCATGTATTTCAACATCGCCCGCATCTTCTATCTGCAGGTCGATAACATCTTCCCCTACATCGTGCTCGCCCCGACGATCGTGGCGGGCAAGATCACGCTCGGCATTCTCAATCAGATTTTGAACGCCTTCGACCAGGTCCGCACGTCGTTCCAGTATTTGGTGAATTCCTGGAGCACGATCGTCGAGTTGCTGTCGGTCTATAAGCGCCTGCGCCGGTTCGAGGAGGCGATCGTGAGTGATGATCCGCCGGCAGCAGGCGTCGCCGTTACGGGATACCGAGGATCCTCCGCGCCGGCTCCGACGCTCACGCTCTGATCCGGCGATGCAGGAGCCGTTAGGCAGCGGACGCGGCGGAGACGAGCCAGACCATGTAGCTCTGGCCGGCAAGCATCACGATGTCTGAGCCGCTGTCGCCCAGAGACTCACGAAACTCGGCCGATACGCTGTCCAGATCCTCGATCGCGCCCTCGATCAAGTCGGCCAAGCCATCCGCACGGTAGCGGCCTTCGGCCACGTCCGGGCGATAGTCCGGGGCCCAGCGCAGCGACGGATCGATCCGAATGGCGACGAGCTGGACGGCGGCGCCGCCGACGCTGGCCAGGCCGGTCAACAAGATCGCGGGATCTTCCGGCGGGCCTCGCTCGTCGAGAACCGCTGGCCAGGATGATTCGGGAAATTGGACGGGCATCGCAACCACCTCCCCACTGCCGACCACGTCTGAGCAGTCAGACCGGATACATGCGCACGCTACTGGCAACCGAGTCGGCGATATGTTCCTTCGTAATGATGCCGGCGACATCCTCCGGCCTCGGCACGCCGTTGCCGCGGATCACGAGCGCCATCGTGGTGCGCTTGCGCCAAATGCGCTGGATGACGTCGAACACGATATCGTTCTCGTAGACCACGCTGAAGTTGCGGCTCGCGATATCGCGCAGGGTCAGGCTCGGTCCCGTGCCTTCGGAAACTGTTCGAAGCGCGGTATTGACCCGGAGCACGCCCAGGATGCGATGCTCTTCCGTCACGACCACATGGCGCATGCGGCCGTCGTGGCCGGGCTGGGCCAGCAGGTCATTGAAGCTCATCTCGGCCGGCGCCACCACCAGGTCCGTCTCCATCACGTCCTTGGCGCGGCGGACCAGAAACATGTTCGCGTGGAGCGCCTTCGGGATGACATGCCCGCGTCGAACCAGCTTCAAGGTATAGATGTTCTCGGCCGACAGCAGACGCCGCACGCCGACGCTCATCGCGACCGCCAGGATCAGCGGCAGGACGATTTCATAATCGAGCGTCATCTCGAAGATCATGGTGACGGCGGTCATCACCGCGCCGGTGCCGCCGCCGACCATGGCGCCCATGCCGACCATGGCGAAGGCCGGAAGGTTGACGGCGAACGGCAGGTGCAGCAGCGAGAGTGCTGCCGCAAACGCGCCGCCGATCGTGGCGCCCAGGAACAGCGATGGCGAGAAGATGCCGCCCGAAGAGCCGGAGCCGAGGCTGAGCGACGTCGCCAACATCTTGCAGACGAACAAGAGCAGCAGGATTCCGAGGCCTGGCAGCTGCCCGGTCAGGATCGCCTGCACCGTCGCGTAACCGACGCCCTCGACGTAATATTGGCCGAACGCCCGTTGCAGGGCATAGATCAGGATGCCGACCAGCAGCATGCCCAGGATGTGGCGCGTATAGCGTCCCTTGATCTTGTCGAACAGATCCTCTGCGACATGCAGGCCGCGGACGAAGCCTGCCGCGGCGATGCCGGTGAGGCAGCCCAGGAGCGCATAGAGGCAGAGGACCAGCGCGGTCGTGCCATCGACATTGAGCGACGCCAACGGCGGCACATTGAACGCCGGCGCCGCGCCGAAGAAGAAGCGCCCGATGAAGGTGGCCGTGCCGGTCGCCAGCGCCACCGGCAGGAACGTGCGGACGCTGACCTCGGGCATCATCAGCTCGATCGCGAACATGACGCCGCCGATCGGCGTGTTGAAGGTGGCGGCGATGCCGGAGCCGGCACCGGCGGCGACCAGGATGATGCGCTGACCGGCAGGCATCCGGATGATCTGCCCGAGCGTAGATCCGAGCGCCGATCCGATCTGGATGATCGGGCCCTCGCGCCCGACCGCGGCACCGCTGCCGATCGCGATCGCGGAGGCCAGCGACTTCACCACGGCCACGACCGGCCGAATGATGCCGCCCTTGTAGTAGATCGCGTCCATGACTTCCGGCACGCCATGGCCCTTCGCCTCGGGCGCGAAAGTCGAAACCAGAAAGGTCACGCCGACCGCGCCCACGACCGGGACCAGGATAACCAGCGCGCCCCAGGGGCTTTCCGGCGTGAACAGATTGGCGTCGTAGCGAACCACGAACTGGCCCAGAAACAGCAGGTTGTGCAGCAAGCCGATCAGGTCGCGGAATACGACTGCGCCAAAGCCGGTGACGATACCGACCAGGACTGCGAGGACGGAAAGGCGGGCGAGCCCGATCCGGGGGATGTCGTCGGCGTCTTCGGCGGGCGCGCTCGGAACGGGGCCGGTCGAATCTAGCTCGGAAGAGTCAGCTGCAGCAATTGGAGGCAGCCGGACTGCCATGTCGTTTCTCCGAACTGTGATATCGCCGGCTTGACGACGACGATCTTGGCGTTCCCAGGAGGACGCCGGTTCGCACCTCGCGTCAAGATGGCGACATTGTCGCAATCACCGCGCCGCCGGGACCGATGCGGCGCGCCCGATCGTTGTCATGGTGATCGCTTGTCCGACACAAGTCGTTCCCGACCCGCCCAGAGCGATGCCGGACGGCGGTCGCGCCCGACGACCAGGCAACAGATGAAAGCAGGCAATCCGATGACCTTGCGCCCAGGCTTTGCCGTCGCTTCCGTGATCCTCGGATGCCTTTGGCTTGCTATCGGCCAAGCCCCGGCGGCAGACCCTAGCGCCAATCTGCCAATTGGCTATCGCGGTCTCGCCGCACCAAGGGAGCCGAGTTCGAACATCGAGCCCTTCCGCCACGTCGGGATCTCGATCGGCCAAGCGCTCGACGCGATCCAGAAGCAGGGACAGGGCCGCGTCGTCGAAATCGGGTTTGTCCGGAAAAGCGGTTCGTCCTGGTACCGGGTCGGTATCGTCGATGCGGCGGGCCTGCACTATCAGCGGGTGAGCGCCGTGACCGGCGCGGTGAGCCCGCGGAAGACGCCGAAGATCGCATTTGCCGTGTTCGACACTGAAGCCAGGCGCGTCCTGGCGGCCGCCGGCTCGGCCAAATTCACCCTGGCGCAGGCTGTCGTTGCCACCGAGAGCCTGAAGGGTGGCAAGGTGATCTCGGCCGGGATGGAACAGATCCAGGGCGTCCCACAATATTACGTGCAGGCGGTCGCCCAGGGAAAGCTCGTCGCGGCGGTCGTCGATCCGAATACTGGGATCGCGGTCGATCCTGCCTCCGAGTAAGGGGACCCCGGTCCCATCCGATCAAGACGCCACTGGTTTGATATCTACCGGCTTGATATCCACGCCGATGGCTTTGGCGTCCTGCTCGCCCTTGGCGGCGTCCGCCGGCGCCATGTGCTTCAGGATGTCGTCGCGCATGGTCGTGGCGAGGCCGTCGCCGTGGAGCGCTGCGTTTTCATACCAACCATAAGCCATCGACGGATCGCGCGGCACGCCCAGACCCAGGTCGTAGATACGGCCAAGCTCCCGCTGCGCGGTGCCGTTGCCGGCCACGGCCGCCTTGTGCAGCCAGAGCTCCGCTTGACCGAAGTCCTGCAGGGTTTGATCGCCCTGAAGATAGAGCTCACCCAGATGCTGTTCCGCCGGAACGAAGCCTTGCTCCGCGGACTTGCCCAGCAATTCGACGGCCTTCTTCGGATCGGGCGTCACGCCCAAGCCATTTTCATACATGTCGGCCAGCCAATATTGCGCCTTGGAATTGCCGCTGGTAGCGAGCGGGGTCAGTGCCGAAAGCGCCGTCTGATCGGCACCCGACCGAACAGCTTCGATCGCCTGTTCCAGTTTTGTATCGCCAGCCACCGGTGCCGGCTTCTGGATATATTGGGTGCCGAACAGGCCGGCGAGAATTGCTACCGCAGCAAAGCCTGCGACCCAAATCATTTGCGGATTGGGGGTTGCGATCGGCAGCTTTGAGGGTTGATCGGTCATTGGACGAACCTCCGAATGTAGAGCGCCCGCGCCACGTCGAGAAATTACGACGCGACACTCTAAACAAGAACAGCATTCATTGTAGGTGGGTGCTCTCGGCCGAATAACCGCATTAAATAGTATTAATTCTCGAGACGGCTTCCGGCAACGTTCACTACCCAATTGATAGTGCAGGACACCGAAGGCGGAGACCTCCGCAGCGGCAACCAGCTCTCGAAGGGATCCAGTTTATGGACGGACAAATGACGAAGCGGTCACGGCGACCACTGGCGCGCATGGCAATGTTGCTGGGCGTATCGACGGCACTTGCCGTCGGCCCGGTCTCCGTAGCACTCGCCCAGGGAACCCCAGCCGCGCCGACGGCGGAACCGCTGCCGAGCTTCGCCCCCGTCGTCGAAAAGATCATGCCCGCCGTGGTCAACATCTCGGTCGTCGAGAAGGCCGGCGTGGCGCCGGTCGCCGACGAGGAGGACGGGCCGGACGACCAGCAGTCCCAGGAAGCGCCGGGCGGCACGCCCTATGACAATCTGCTGCGCCATTTCTTCGATCAGCAGCATCCGGGCCAGCAGGCTCCGGAGCACCAGGGCAAGATGATGGCGCTGGGCTCCGGGTTCATCGTTGATCCCTCGGGCTATGTCGTCACCAACAACCATGTCGTCGGCAACGCCGAGAAGGTTACCGTCGTGTTCCAGGACGGCAGCGAGCATAAGGCCAAGATCGTCGGCACGGACGTCAAGACCGATCTGGCGCTGCTGAAGATCGATGCCCCGAAGCCCCTGCCCTTCGTGCAATGGGGCGATAGCGACAAAGAGCGTGTCGGCGATTGGGTCATGGCGGTCGGCAATCCGTTCGGCCTCGGCGGCACCGTCACCAAGGGCATCGTCTCGGCACGCAGCCGTTCGATCGATAATTCGAGCTATGTCGACTATCTGCAGCCGTGAACCGGGGCAATTCCGGCGGCCCGACCTTCGACCTCGCCGGCCAGGTCGTCGGCATCAACACGGCGATCTATTCGCCGAACGGCGGCAACGTCGGCATCGCCTTCGACATCCCGTCCGATACGGCCAAGGCGGTGATCGAGCAGATCAAGGAAAATGGTCACGTCGATCGCGGCTATATCGGCGTGCAGATCCAGCAGGTGACGCCGGACCTGGCCGCTGCGATGGGCATCCCCAAGGACGGGCCGCAGGGCGCGCTCGTTGCCGCCGTAACGCCGGACGGACCTGCCGCCAAGGCCGGGATCAAAATCGGTGACGTGATCCAGCAGATGGATGGCAAGCCGGTCGAGAAGACCACCGATCTGCCGAGGATGGTCGGCGGTACCGCGGCAGGCAAGACGGTCCATCTGGCCGTGCTGCGGCAGGGCAAAACGCTCGATATCGAGGCGACCGTGGGCCATCTGGATGAATCCAAGGTAGCGTCCGCAGACGGCAGCGATGGCCAATCGAGCGATGCACCGAAACTTGGGTTAGCGCTGGCCGAGATCAATCCCGACATGCGTGACCGGCTTCACCTCGGTAAGGACGCGACCGGCGCAATCATCACCCATGTCAAGCGCGGCAGCCCCGCCGACGGTGCCGGTCTTGAGGGCGGCGACGTAATCGAGCGGGTCGATGGTCAGCTGGTCAAGGGGCCAGACGAAGCCAAGACCCTGTTCGCAACCGCGGAGAAGGCACCGACCAAGCCGATCCTGCTGCTGGTCAATCGCCATGGTGCGCAGAGTTTCATCGCACTGCCGCAGACGACGGACGTCGGCTAAGCGAGCGATTGCACGGCGGGGTACCGCGCGCCGCCGTGCACGCTCTAGATCAAATAGTTAGAGACTGATTCACCGATCAAACCGAATCGGTTTGATCGGTGAATCAGTCTCTAGCGCTCGGGGCAAAGTCGGCGCGGCGGGGAACTGGACCTCGCGCTTTGAGTAGATTCCGAGTCTTTGCCGATTTTGCACCGAAGCCCACGGTCGGACGCACAAGGCCTGTCGCCCCGATCAGGAGACTTCGTGATAGCGAGCGGTCGCGTTGCTTCCAGGACGAAGGCTGCAGCCAATGCGCGTAAGCCGGGGCGTTGTCATCCGGCGGACACCGGCAGATCTGTCCATTCCGAAGCTCCCTTCAGCGGGTAGTCCGGCTTCCAGTCGGTCCTGAATCGAATGAGCGGTGGGCCACCGGCCTCCGATCCTCGGAATTCCAAAGGCGAAAATCGATGACAGCCACGAACGCGCAAATCGCGAAGTCTGCCTCGGCCATGCGCCCGCTTGGCTTGAGTCCTTTCACTGCCCCCGCTCAGGCAAATTGGCCCGAGTACATGGTCGATGCGCTCCAGCGCAGCGTGCTTTTCCTCGACGTTCTGCGCCGGCGGGGCAACGAAGAGATCGAGATCACCGCCGAGCCGATGGCAACGGTACTGGGCTTCGACCATGAATTGCTGATGGACGGTCGCTCGCTGGCCCGACCGATCAACTACACGCTGTCACGCATCCTCCCGCCGCAAGGGAGCACGACCGATCCGCTGAAGCGGCCGGTCGTTGTCGTGGACCCGCGGGCGGGCCAGGGGCCGGGCATAGGCGGCTTCAAGGCCGAGAGCGAGATCGGCGATGCCCTCAACGCCGGCCACCCGGTCTATTTCATCGGGTTCGGCACGATACCCGAACCCGGCCAGCAATTTCTCGATGTCGTCGAGGGACAGGTGAGCTTCTTCGAGCGCGTGGTCGCCCTGCACCCAGACGTGCCGCGCCCATTTGCCATCGGCAACTGTCAGGCAGGCTATCAGACCCTCATGGTTGCGATCTTGCGACCGGACCTGTTCGGCCCCTGCCTGGTCGCGGGATCGCCGATGTCATTCTGGCAGGGCGTCCACGGCAAGAACCCGATGCGCTATTCCGGCGGCCTGCTCGGCGGCAGCTGGCTCACCGCGATGACCAGCGATCTCGGCAACGGGAAGATCGACGGGACCGGGCTGATCCTGAACTTCGATATTCTGAACCCGGCAAATTGGCTGTGGGGCAAACAGTACGAAGTCTACTCGCACATCGATTCCGACGGGGAGCGCTACCTCGAGTTCGAAAAATGGTGGGGCGACTTCATCCAGCTGAATGGCGACGAGTTGCAGTTCCTGGTCGATAACCTGTTCATCGGCGACAAGTTGACCCGGAACGAGCTTCAGTCGAGCGACGGCACGATTTTCGATCTGCGCCGTATCACCTCGCCGATCATCGTCTTCACCTCGATGGCCGACAACATCAGCCCGCCCCAACAGACGCTCGGCTGGATCCTTGATCTCTATGCCGATGTCGAGCACATCCGTGCGATCGGCCAGACAATCGTCTATTGCGTGAGCCAGGAGATCGGCCATCTCGCGATCTTCGTCTCCTCCAAGGTCGGTGCCGAGCAGGACGAAGAGTTCGTGCAGATGATGGACGTCATCGACTGCCTGCCGCCCGGTCTGCATGAGATGGTCATTTCCCCACGCCCCGCCGATGTACCGGCTGCCGGCTTCATCACCGGCGACTGGATTGCCCGCTTCGAGACCCGCTCGCTCGACGACATCCGCGCGCTTGGGCGCAACAGCCCCGAGGACGACCGCGCCTTTGCCGCCGTGGCCCGGCTGTCGAACCTGAATCTCTCATTGTACCGCACTTGGCTCAGGCCCTTCGTGCGAGGGATCGCGTCCCAACCCATGGCGAATTTCGCCTTGGCCATGAACCCGCTCAGGCTCTCGTACACCATGTTCGCCGACAGAAACCCTTGGATGGCGGGTGTGAAGACGCTTGCCGCCGGCGTTGCGGCGGTCCGCAGGCCGGTGCCCGCCGACAACCAGTTCCTCGCGCTGCAGACGAAGGCTTCCGAGCGCATCACGACCAGTTTGGATGCCTACCGGGCCGCCCGGGACAAGCAGGAAGAACAGAGCTTTTTCAGCTTCTACGGCTCGCCATTCCTGCAGACGCTGCTCGGCATCCATGCGGACAGTGTCGTGCGGCCGCTCGCCGTCACATCGCCCGAACAGGAGGCAAAGCAGCAGGACCAGAGGAAGGCCTATGTCGCGATGCTGGAAACGGGCGGGTTCGACGAGGCGCTGACCCGGGCGGTACTCTACGTCCTCGCCGCCGACCGGGTGCTCGACCAACGCTGCGCGCTCGCTTTGAACGTGGCGCGCGAACGGCTGATGCGGCTGCCGCTCGCCCAGTTCAAAACCCTGGTGCGGGACCAGTTCTTCATCCTCCAGCTCGAGCCGGACCGAGCGATGGAAGTGCTCCCGTCCCTTGTGCCGGACACGGACGCCCGGAAGACGTTGTTGGAGCAGACGTACCTGATCGTGCGCGCGGGCGATCCTCCAACAGCGGCCGAATGCGAGCGTTTGGATCAACTCTCATCTTTGTTGAGTCTGCCGATGGGAAAGCCGGCCACCCGCACGCCGCGCGGCACTTCCCCTCCACTGTCGCCGCGCAAACCCGCCCTGATGGAGTTGCCGTAATGCGGACCGTCGTGACCAAGACCTTTGACGGGATCGCTCTCGGCAACACCGCCGAGCCCAAGTGCGCTCGAACCTGTGCCGCAAGCTCGCGTGGCTGGGCGTAAAGCTTGACGAGCAAGCCAACGCTTCGGGTGAGCTACGTATTTCCGCCTCAGACAGCGCCGTGTCGGTGTGGGTCATTCCCACGAACGAAGAACTGATGATCGCGCAGCATAGGCTGGCGTTCATACGCCCCTGAAGGAGGCGCCTGCCATGACAGCGAGCGAGAAGCCGGCCCTAACCGCGCATACGAAGAAAGCTTCGAAGGCCGATCCGAACGAGGCCTTGAAATCCCTTCCCATGCCCGAGTTGCTGACAAAGCTGGGGACGTCCGCCGATGGCTTGACCGAAGCCGAGGCGGAGAAGCGGCTTGCCCAATACGGCCCCAACGAGATCGAAGAGAAGAAGGCCAATGAGTTCCTGAAATTCCTCGGCTATTTCTGGGGTCCTATTCCCTGGATGATCGAGGCGGCCGTGGTCCTGTCGGCGGTCGCCCGCCATTGGCCGGACTTCGGCATCATCCTGCTGCTGCTCGTCGCCAACGCGGTTGTCGGCTTCTGGGAAGAGCATCAGGCGGGTAATGCGATTGCTGCCCTGAAGGCGAAGTTGGCGATCAATGCTCGGGTCAAACGCGATGGAAAATGGGCGACCCCGGCGGCGCGCGATTTGGTGCCAGGCGATGTCATCCGTGTGCGTCTAGGGGACATCGTACCCGCCGATGCGCGGTTGCTCGAGGGCGACGCGATCGAGGTGGATCAGTCGGCGCTGACGGGAGAGTCGCTGCCCGCCACACGCAAGCCCGGCGAGGCCATCTTCTCCGGCTCGATCGTCCGGCAAGGTGAGATCGGCGCCGTGGTCTATGCCACCGGCGGGAAGACCTACTTCGGCAAGACTGCGGAACTGGTGCAGGAGGCGCACACCACCAGCCACTTCCAACGCGCCGTGCTGAAGATCGGCAACTACCTGATCATCCTGGCGGTGGCTCTCGTGGTGGTGATCATTGTCGTCGCGATCTTCCGCGGAGATCCGATCCTCACGACCTTGCAGTTCGCCCTGGTGTTGACCGTTGCCGCCATTCCGGTCGCCATGCCGACGGTGCTCTCGGTGACGATGGCGGTCGGCGCACGCCTCCTCGCCAAGAAGGAGGCGATCGTGACCCGGCTGTCGGCGATCGAAGAACTCGCCGGCGTCGATATCTTGTGCTCGGACAAGACCGGCACGCTCACCCAGAACAAGTTGACGCTGGGCGATCCGTTCAGCGTCAACGACATCCCGGCCGATCAAGTCATCCTCAACGCGGCACTGGCGTCGCGCGCGGACGACAAGGACACGATCGATCTCGCCGTATTGGGCGGCCTGAAGAGCGATCAGGCTCTGAAGGGCTATCAAGCCATCCATTTCCAGCCCTTTGATCCGGTGCATAAACGCACCGAAGCAACCGTGAAGGGCCCGGATGGCAAGGAATTCAAGGTCGCCAAGGGCGCGCCGCAGGTGATTTTGGAGCTGTCGGCCAATGCCGGAGCGGTGACAGCCGCCGTCGACAAGGCGGTCAATGAATTCGCGGCGCGGGGCTTTCGATCCCTCGGCGTGGCGCGGGCCGAGGCGGACGGCAAATGGCAGTTCCTGGGCGTGCTGCCGCTGTTCGATCCACCGCGTGACGACGCCAAAGCAACCATCGCGACCGCCCGACAGATGGGTGTCAGCATCAAGATGGTAACAGGGGACGCGCTGGCCATCGCCAAGGAAACCGCCAAGAAACTGGGGATGGGTGCAAACATCCTGGATGCCAGCGGCTTCGGCGATTCGAAGCGCCACGAGACCGCGGCGCTGGCAGAGTCGATCGAGAAAGCGGATGGCTTCGCCCAGGTCTTCCCCGAGCACAAATTCCATATCGTCGATGTCTTGCAGCAGGGCGGCCACATCGTCGGTATGACCGGCGACGGGGTGAACGACGCCCCGGCACTGAAGAAGGCCGACTGCGGCGTTGCCGTCTCCGGCGCGACGGATGCGGCGCGGGCGGCTGCGGCGATCGTGCTGATGACGCCCGGCCTGTCGGTGATCATCGATGCGATCAAGGAAAGCCGGAAAATCTTCCAGCGGATGAACAGCTATGCGATCTACCGCATCGCCGAGACGCTGCGCGTGCTGTTGTTCATGACCCTGTCGATCCTGATCTTCAACTTCTACCCGCTGACCGCGGTGATGATCGTGATGCTGGCGTTGCTCAACGACGGCGCCATCCTGTCCATCGCCTATGACAACGTGCAGTACAAGGACCAGCCCGAAGCCTGGAACATGCGCGTGGTCCTGGGGATTTCGACGGCACTGGGCGTTGTCGGCGTCGTCGCGGCGTTCGGCCTGTTTTATCTTGGCGAGCGCGTATTTCACCTCGATCGCGCCCATATCCAGACGCTGATGTACCTGAAGCTGTCCGTGGCCGGACATCTGACGATCTTCCTGACCCGCACGCGCGGCCCGTTCTGGTCCATACGGCCCGCACGGATTCTCTGGATTGCCGTGCTCGGCACGCAAATACTGGCGACCCTGATCGCGGTTTATGGCGTGTTCATGACACCGCTTGGCTGGGGTTGGGCGCTGTTCGTCTGGGGCTATGCCCTGACTTGGTTCCTTGTGAACGACCGCGTGAAACTGCTCGCCTATCGGATACTTGATCCGGTCAAGGTCCCGTCCGAGCCTCGACCAAAAGCGTCGTCCAATCCAGTGCCCAAGGTCGCCTGATGGGACAGCGAGCGACGACGCGATGGTCTGGCAGGAGCGATACCGCTCCATCCTCGATCTCGAGAGGCGCCTCCATGCCAACGGCATCCGGATCGTCAAATTTTGACCTGCACCTCTCGAAAGACGAACAGCGCAAGCGCTTCCTTGCCCGTATCGACGAGCCGGAGAAGAACTGGAAATTCAGCGTTGCGGATATCGACGAACGGGGCTTCTGGACGGATGACATGAAGGCCTACGGCAAATGCCTGAGCGCCACGAGCACGAGCCATGCCCCCCGGTATGTCGTTCCCGCCGACGACAAGGAGAGCGCTCGGATCGTCGTCTCGCAGCGCTCAAGATCTCCTATCCAGAGACGAGCCCGGAGCACCGCAAGGAGCTGCTCGCAATCAGCGCGCGCCTCGGCGAATGATCTTGCGGGTCGCCCCCGGCCGCTAAGGGGGCCGCAGGTCGTCCTGTCTCCTGGTGGATCGATCCCGGCGAACAAGTGGACGATTTTTTGTATTGCGATCGTCCGGCAGGGACAAAACCCTTCGCAGCATTTGCCGACGCTATTCTCCGGAGGGGCCCGGGCCAGACTTCGTTCGATCGAACCAAAGGAAACAACGACGGCGGGGCGCCAGAAGACGCATTTATCTCGGAACAACCCAGATCCGGCCCAACTGCTGGCCTTGCCCAACGGCCCGGAAACGGCCAAGGGCGTAGCGTCCAGAATTGCTGATCAAGACCAGAACGCCGGCCTATTCGAATCCTTACCTAGCGGAATTCGCATTCTTACCTAGTATCCCGACCGGATCTCGCTCTGTCGTTCGCAAACCAAACTGGAAACGACACCAGCCAGCCGAGCTGAATATCAGCGACCGGAACCTGCGGCGTAGCCGCCGGACCGGAGCGTCTTCGCCGCCATCCGATCCGATGCCGAGGTCACGCGCACGGTGCTGGCCTTGCGGCTGTTGAACCGATCCATCAGTTCGAGCACGAGCGGCGTCACCAACAGAAGCACCGGTATTACTATGACCCAATCCTGCCCCGTCATCGTAATTCTCCACGCGGGACGCCGGGTACCGGCGTCATGACTTCGTTGCATGGAGAACTCCTTGAACGGCACCAAGGTTCCACAGCGTGAGAAATGCCGGCACAGCCCGCCCTTGACTTGGTATGATCGGGCCGACGGTGGACAGGCTTCGGACCGCCGGGCACTTTGGGGATGACAGAATTGGTACGCCTCGAGTCCAGCCCCGCCGCTCCCCGCCCCCAATCGAACAGCCGGAAATCCGCTCAAAAACGCGATGCCATCATCCGGGTGGCGATCGAGATCATCAATGCCAAGAGCTATCCAATCGCGACCATGACCGAGATCGCGGCGGCCCTGAACCTGCGTGACGCGACACTCTACTATTACTTCCCGAACAAGGCGGCGTTGGCCTATGCCTGCCACCTGCGTTCGCTGGAACGCTTCGAAGGATTGTTGCGCGATGCCGATCGAGTCGGTGGCACGGGGGCGGCCAAGCTGCGGCGCCTCGTACTCGGTCTGTTGACCGATTCGGCGAAGAACGGATCCCAGATCTACTTCGGCGACCATTCCTACCTGGAGGCCGACCAGCGCAAGCACATCCTGGAATGGGCCGGGCACCTGACCGCCATGACGGAGAAGTTCTTGAAGGACGGCATCGCCGACGGCTCGCTCGTCCCGTGCGAGACCGAGCTGGTCGTGCAATTGCTGCTGGGCATGCTGATCTGGCTGGCACGGTGGGTGCCCAAGATCGACGGCATGACGGTCGATCGGTTGATGAATGCGATCGGCGCCTTCAGTCTCGACGGGCTCGAGACGGCCAAAAGGCCGGGACCCGCAGGCCCCGGCCTCTGACGGCCAAAGCGCGGTCGTGGCCGCCTTGGTCGCGGCGGAGTTACGGGACCCATCTCACAACCACGCCGGTCCCGTCCGATGCGTCGAATGGAGACAGGGTGAAGGGCAGCGATGTTGGGCATAGTTCCGGCCATGTCGCGTCCATGCCCCTCCGGTCGCCCGGCGATGTTCGCAATGACGCTCGCCCTGGTCCTGCCAGGCGCGGCGGAGGCTGCCGCCACCGGCTGGCATGATACGGCCTGGGGCGAGAGCACGGATGGGCTCGGCCGGCAATTCGGCGCGGCGGCGACACGCCTCGACCGCCCGATCGATTTCGGCGATTCCTATGCCGACCTGGTGCTGAAGAACTACGAAATCGGCGGCTATGGCTTCATCGTGTTCTTCCAGATGGACAAGCGCAGCCACGGGCTGAAGCGGATCCAGATCGAGCGCGGCCGGCACGGCGCCGTGCCGCAGGTCGCGAAAGCGGCGTTCGATGCGCTGGTTGCAGATTACGGCCAACCCAGTGTCGCCTGCTCGGCCGAGGCCCGCACCATTGCCGACCAGAGCCTGGTCGAGGAGGTCTGGCAGCGCGACGACACGACCGTGCGGGCCCTGTTCCGCGAAGCCAGCCTCAATACGCTCGATCCCTATCTGGCGCGCGCCGTCGGCGATTTCGTCACCGGCTACACCGCGGCCGGCTTGTCACAGCAATTGCTGATCCGCATCGCCCCCGCGGGAACGGAGCCGGACGATTGCCATATGAAGAAATGAGCCGGCGTCAGCCGGCCGGCTCTGCCGTGCCGCCGACCCAGGTCCAGCCGGTGATGAGCCAATGGCCGGAGATCTGCTTCAGCGAATAGACCATCTGCGCCGGCTCGCGCATCGCCTTGCCCTTTTCCTTGTAGGTGAAGGTCGCCGCGACGACGACATAGCCGGCCTTGCCATTGACGTCCTGGCGGGCAGGGTCGCCCAGCGTGACGCCCTCGTCGGTCAGGCCTTCGGCCTTGCTGCCGTCCTGCAGGGCTTTGGCCCAATGCTTGAGGGCGCCGGTTCCGGACCAGACATGGGGCGGGACCTCGTCGATGATGCTGATGCTGCCGGGGGCGAAGGCCTTGGCCGCCGTCTTGTCGTCGCCCTTGTTGAAGGCATCGACGAACTGATGGATCGGCGCCATCAACGGCGTATCGGCGGCCCTTGCCGCCGAGCTGAATCCGACCGCGACAGCCAATCCCAGCAAAACACGCTTCATCCAGACCTCCCGTCCTTGGTTGCCGGACACGCTACCATCGCGCGCCCGGCAGCCCCAAGGCCTAGGGCAGGCTGAAGCGGAACCGCGTCATCGGCCGCCATTCGCCGCGCCGGACGACCATGACGCCCAGCACAAGAGCCGCGATCAGGCAGACGACGAGCGTCACGATCGAGGCTTCCAGGCCGAACGGCCCGCCGGTCAGATAGATGGGCCCGGTCAGCGTAGTCTTGATCAGACTATGCGGTACCTCGGTGCCGGAGACGAAGCCGCCGAAGATGTTGCCCTGGGCATAGTTCCAACCCATGTGGATGCCGATCGCGAACCAGAGATTGCGCGTCACCGCATAGGCGAGCGCCAGCAGGATGCCGGCCTCGATCGCGATCTGCACGGTCGAGACCAGGGTCGCGTCCGGATTGAACATATGGGCGAGGCCGAACAGCGCCGACGAGATCACGATCGCGACCGTCGTGCCCGCGGCTTGCTCCAGCACGCGGAAGACGATCGCCCGCATGATCATTTCCTCGAACACGCCGACGCAGAAGAACACGATCAGGCCCGTCAGCACCGAGTCCAGCCCGTCGCCGGCGGCGAACTGGGCGACACCCAGCACCCAGAGGGTGAGGAAGCTCGCGGCGAGCAGGCCGGCACCCAGCAGCAGGCCGACCAGCGAGGACAGCGCACCCCGGCGGAAATCGAGCTCGGTCGCCTCGCGCCCCTCGAACCGGCGCACCAGGCGCGGATAGATCGCAAGCGCCAAAATCGGGCCAACCAGATTGGCCGCCATCCGGATCGGCGTATGCCAGGGCGACGGCGCCTCGGGCACGAAGAAATGCGTGCCCCACTCGAACAAGACGACGGGCCCGATGATCCCGACGGCATAAAGCAGAACCCTGAGCAGCGTCCAATGCCCCATACGGTTGAACATGCCGGGCGGGTTGGTAATTTCGGCGATCGTCATATGCTGAACATCCTTGGTGGATCGGGCCTGAATCGGCCTCTGTCCCCCTTGATTACAAACGCCATGCCAGTTGACGCGCTCAACTTAATTCGTTGATATAAATAACAAAAATATGGCCAGCCCGAAACCGGGCATGGCCGACTGGCGCAGCGCGCCAATAATTGACGGTTCACGCCACCGGCGTCGCGCCGGTCGGACATGCCTCTTGATTATTTGCATACCAACGATAACGATATTGTCTCCAGCGTTCGAGGTAGATCCCACCCGATGTCCGGTCCCGGCCCGTCCGATGTCCCCCGCAAGCTGCGCCTCCGCGTCAATGGGCGGATTCACGACCTGTCGGTCCCGGCCGCGACGCCGCTGCTCTATGTGTTGCGCAACGATCTCGAACTGAACGGACCGAAGTTCGGCTGCGGCCTGGGCGAATGCGGCGCCTGCACGGTGCTGATCGACGGCGTGGCCGCGCGCGCCTGTGTGATCCCGGTCGGCGGCGTAGCCGACCGCACCATCGTGACGCTGGAGGGGCTGGCTGCCGACGGCGTGCTGCATCCGGTCCAATCCGCCTTCGTCGCCGAGCAGGCGGCCCAATGCGGCTATTGCCTGAACGGCATGATCATGACCGCTGCCGCCCTCCTGTCCCGCGTGCCGAACCCGTCGGAAGCCGCGATCCGCGACGAGCTCAAATACAATCTCTGCCGCTGCGGCACCCATGTGGAGATCGTCAACGCGGTGTTGCGGGCACGCCTCGGCGACGCGGCTGCGGCAGGGGATTGAGGTGGACGAGACGCCCCGCAAAAGCGACTACCTCGACGCCGACGGCACGCTGATCGTGCTGCGCCGGACCGCCGCCGGCGAAGATGAACTGTTCGTCGTGCTGTCGGCGGACGGCAGCGTCACCGCCTTCAACGGCCATGTCGACCTCGGCACCGGCATCCGCACCGCCCTCGGCCAGATCGTCGCCGAAGAGCTGGATGTGGCATTGGGCCGGGTGACGATGGTGCTGGGCAGCACCGGGGTGGCGCCCAACCAGGGCGCCACCATCGCCAGCGACACCATCCAGGTGACGGCCATTCCCTTGCGCCAGGCGGCAGCCCAGGCGCGCCAATTCCTGATCGCCCGGGCCGCCGCCATCCTCGGGGCCGACCCGGCCGATCTCCGCGTCGACGACGGCATCGTCAGTGCCGGCGGTAGCGGCGAGAACCGCCGCATCTCCTACGGCGACCTGCTGAAAGACCAGAAGGTCCGGCTGATGCTGTCCGGCGACGCGCCGGTGAAAGCCGTCGCCGACTATCGCGTCGTCGGCCGGCCAGTCGCGCGCGTCGATATTCCCGACAAGGTCACGGGCACCGCTACCTATGTCCATGACGTGCGCGTGCCCGGCATGGTGCATGGCCGGATGGTCCGCCCACCCTATGCCGGCATCGACGGCGGCGATTTCGTCGGATCCAGTCTGATCTCGGTCGACGAGGCCTCGGTCGCCCATGTCCCCGGCCTGATCGCCGTCGTCGTCATCGGCGATTTCGTCGGCGTGGTGGCGGAGCGCGAGGAGGCCGCGATCCGCGCCGCCCAGGAGCTGAAGGCGATCTGGCGCCAGGGTCCGACCCTGCCCGATCTCAACAACCCAGAGCAGGCGCTCCGCGCCAACCCCAGCCGGCCGCGCAGGCTGCTCGACAAGGGCGACGTCGAGGCGGCATTGGCCGCTGCCGCCAAGCGCCTGCCGCGCACCTATGTCTGGCCCTATCAGATGCATGGCTCGATCGGGCCGTCCTGCTCGGTCGCGGATTATCGCGAGGACGGGCTGACGCTCTGGTCCGGGACCCAGAACCCGCACATCCTGCGGGGCGACCTCAGCAAGCTCCTGGACCTGGCCGAGGATCGGATCGAAATCGTCCGCATGGAGGCGGCCGGCTGCTATGGCCGCAATTGCGCCGACGACGTCGGCGGCGACGCGGCGCTGCTGTCGCGCGCGGTCGGCCGGCCCGTGCGCGTGCAGCTGACGCGCGAGGAGGAACATCTGTGGGAGCCCAAGGGCACCGCGCAGCTGATGGAGATCGACGGCGGCCTGACCGCCGAGGGCGAGGTCGCGGCGTATGATTTCCAGACCCGCTACCCGTCCAACGGCGCGCCGCTGCTGGCGCTGTTGCTGACCGGCGTGGTCGCGCCGGAGCCCGCGATCTTCGAGATGGGTGACCGCACCTCGATCCCGCCCTACGACTACGAGAACATGCGCGTGACCGTGCATGACATGCCGCCGATCGTGCGCGCCTCGTGGTTGCGCGGCGTCTCGGCCCTGCCCAACACCTTCGCGCATGAATCCTATATCGACGAATTGGCGTTCGAGGCCAGCGTCGATCCGGTCGAATTCCGCCTGCGCTATCTGAAGGACCCGCGCGCGGTCGAACTGGTCCAGGCCGTGGCCGAGCGCGCGGGCTGGCAGCCGCACACGGCCCCCGGCGTCCTGGGCGGCGAGGGCGACCTGCTGTTCGGCCGCGGCTTCGCCTATGCACTCTATGTCCACAGCAAGTTTCCGGGCTATGGCGCCGCCTGGTCGGCCTGGGTCGCCGATGTCGCGGTCAACAAGGTCACGGGCGAGGTCAGCATCACCCGCGTCACCGTCGGCCAGGATTCCGGCCTGATGATCAACCCGGCCGGCGTGCAGCATCAGATCCATGGCAACGTCATCCAGTCGATCAGCCGGACGCTGAAGGAACAGGTGACGTTCGACGACAAGACCGTGACCAGCCGGGAATGGGGCACCTATCCGATCATCACCTTCCCGGAGGTGCCGCCGATCGACGTGCTGCTGATGCCCCGGCCGAACGATCCGCCGCTGGGCTCGGGCGAGTCCGCTTCGGTCCCCAGCGCCGCCGCCATCGCCAATGCGATCTTCGATGCGACCGGCGTGCGCTTTCGCGAACCGCCGTTCACGGCCGACCGGATCCGGGCCGGGCTCAATCCGCCAAAGCTCACGCCGGCATCCACGGACCCGCGACCGAAACGCGGATTGCTGAACCTGCTCGCCGGCGCCAGCGCCGCCGTCGTCGCGATCGCGGCCGCCGCGATGCCTTGGCGGCCGGCGATCGCACCGATCCCGCGGCCCGACGCCTCGGTCTATGCGGCGGCGACGATCGAGCGCGGCCGCCTGCTGGCGGCACTGGGCGATTGCGCGGTCTGCCACACCGCCCCCGGCGGCGTGCCGAACGCCGGCGGGTTGGCGCTGGCGACGCCGTTCGGCACGGTCTACAGCACCAACATCACGCCGGACGAGACGACCGGCATCGGCGCCTGGTCCTATCCGGCGTTCGAGCGCGCGATGCGCCAGGGCATTCACCGCGACGGCCGCCATCTCTATCCGGCATTTCCCTATACCGCCTTCACCAAGACCAGCGATGCGGATCTGCAGGCGCTCTATGCCTATCTGATGGCGCAGGAGCCGGTGAGCGCCGTGGGCCCCACGACCAAGCTCGGTTTTCCGTTCAATCTCCGGCCGCTGCTGGCCGGCTGGAACGCGCTGTTCCTGCGCACCGGCCCCATTCCGGCGGACGCGACGCGTTCGCCGGAATGGAACCGCGGCGCCTATCTGGTCGAGGGCCTGGGCCACTGTGCGGCCTGCCATTCGCCGCGCAATATCCTGGGTGCGGAGAAAAGCGGCAGCCGCCATCTCGCCGGCGGTGTGGCGGAAGGCTGGGAGGCGCCGGCGCTGACCTCGCTGTCGCACGCGCCCGTCCCCTGGACCGAGGCGGATCTCTTCACCTATCTGCGCACCGGCCATTCGCCGGCCCATGGCGTGGCGGCAGGCCCGATGGGGCCGGTGGTGAGCGAACTCGCCCACTTGCCCGACAGCGACATTCGCGCGATGGCAACCTATCTCGCCTCGTTCAACGAGCCCGTTACCGCGGCCGACCAGCGCGCCCAGATCGCGGCCCTGGAGGCGCAGAGCCGCCGCACGGTCGCCGTCGGCAGCGTCGGTTCACGGATCTACGACGGCGCCTGCGCCGTCTGCCACGAGGGCTCGGCCCCCGTGCTATTCGGCGTGCGCCCATCGCTGAGCGTGAACAGCAACCTGCACAGCGCCACGCCCGACAATCTGATCCGCGTCATCCTCGGCGGCATCCAGCATCCGGCGACGCCGGACCTGGGCTATATGCCGGCGTTCGAGCGTAGTTTCGACGACCGGCAGGTGGCCGAGTTGCTGAAATACCTGCGTGGGCGCTTCGCCGCGGACAAACCGGCCTGGCAAGACCTCGAGACGGCGGTCACGCGCGTGCGATCAGCACAGTAGGGGCACAGGCGATCGGCCCCGGAAGGCCGCGGTTCATCGCGCCCGCTTGGTAAAACCCGCGATCAGTTCGACATGGTGAGACCAGCTGAATTGATCGACGACCCGGACGCTGTCGAGCCGATAGCCGCCATCGACGAGAATGCGGGCATCGCGGGCAAAGGTATTGGGGTTGCACGACACGGCGACGAGGAGCGGTGTCCTGGCAGAGGCCAGCGTTCTCGCCTGCGCCTGCGCGCCGGCGCGCGGCGGGTCGAACACGATGGCGTCGTAGCGATTGGCTTCGTCGCGGCGGAGCGGGTTGAGGAAGAGATCCCGGCGGATCGCCTTCAGCGGCCTCATCCCCTTCGCCTTGTCGAGGGCGCGGACGGCAGAGCCGACGCTCTCATAGGCATCGACGGCGCCGCGTTCCAGCATCGGACCGGTGAAGGTGCCGCAGCCGGAAAACAGATCGGCGAATTTTCCGGCTCGCGGCAACAGCTCCATCACGCCAGCAACCAGCGCATCCTCGCCGGCTTGCGTCGGTTGCAGGAATGCGAGCGGCGGCAGGATGACGTCGAGCGCGCCGAAGCGCGCAGTGAACGGCCGGCTTTCGACGATGATTTCGGCGCCATCGTCCAGATTGGCGCGCCAGGAAACGCGGCTGACGTTTGCGTCTCGGGCGAATTGCGCGATGGCCGCGCGCGTCTCGCGATCAGGCTTGCCCGTCTTGCCGACAGGGCCGGTGACGACAATGTCGAACTGGCCGTCGACAGCCTGGATGAAGGCGGCGGCCGGTTTGCCCTCCTGCAAAATCAGCGCAAGCAAACCCGTCAGCCGCTGGCGCATGTCCATGACGCCCGGATCGGCGACGAGGCAGGAAGCGATGTCGGTCACCTGGTGCGCGCGGCGCCGGGTGTGGCCCAAGATGACGATGTTGTTCTTCTTGTAAGCGGTAAAGTTGGCGCGGCGACGGTCGCCTGCGGGCAGGAAGACCGGATCGTGCCAGACCCTTGGCTTCAGGCCTTTGCCGCGCAGGGCATCGCGGACGATGTCGAGTTTCCAGTGCCGATAAAATTCATCCTTGGCATGCTGGAGCGTGCAGCCGCCGCAGACGTCGTAATTCGGGCACGGCGCCTTGACGCGATGCGGCGAGGCTTTGATCACTTTGAGGAGATCGCCGCGCAACACACCGTCGTCACCACGGCGGACCGTGGCCTGGATTCTCTCGCCCGGCAGCGCGCGATCGACATAGACGGTGCCGCCGTGCGACCGGTGCACGCCGTCGCCTTTGGGGCCGAGTTCATGGATGAGCAGATCGCCGGGCATGTTTTGGTAATAGCTGGGGAATGGGGCTGCGGCGAGATCTTCGATGACATCACAGCAATGCCGGATGACGGAGCGGCGCGCCGAGCCAGCCTGTCGCGCAAGGGGATGGGCAGCCGCCGCCGGATCCAGCAGACTTCTCATCATCGATGCAGTCCCTGAGCCAAGGTCGCCCCGATGATCGATCACGTCTCCATCCCGGTTCGAAACCTGGCCGCTGCGACGAAATTCTATGAGGCTGTTCTGCTTCCGCTTGGCCTCACCAAACTGGTCGAAAGAGAGAAGACCGTCGGCTTCGGGAAGAAATATTCGGAATTCTGGCTAAATTTTCGGACCGAGGTTCACCCATCTCATGATCCCGGCGGTCACATCTGCCTTCGAGCGCCGTCCGAAGCAGCGGTCCGCGCGTTTCACGCCGCGGCGCTCGCGAACGGTGGTCTCGACGGCGGTCCGCCCGGACAACGCCAAGGCAGCGTGACCCGCTACTTCGGCGCGTTCATCATCGATCCCGACGGAAACAAGCTGGAGGCGATTACTTTTCAGGATGGCGCGTCGCCTGTGGTGGCGAACGGCTCGTTGCGGGGACGCCGTGCGCTAAGGGATTGAAATCGCAAGAACGACCAGCAATAGATGGGGGGGATCGCACGTCCGAAGGCGAGAATGGGCTGACCGAACCGGCGGATCGCCCGCTTCGATGCCGGGACGCGGCGCCGGTACCCGCACTGCCGCAAAACGAGTCCTGTCATGACAGCCGCCTCCGACCCCTACGCGCCCGACAGCCGCTATGCCTATGTCCGTCTCGGCTTGTCGCTGCTGATCGCGACGCTGATGGGCGCCGGCATGTGGGCCGTCATCGTCGTGCTGCCCGAGGTGCAGGCGGAGTTCGGCGTCGACCGCGCGGCAGCGTCGACGCCCTACACCATGACCATGCTGGGCTTTGCCATCGGCACGATCGGGCTCGGCCGACTGGCGGACCGCGCCGGCATCTTCGTCCCGTTGCTGGTGGCGAGCGGCTGCCTCGGCCTGGGCTTTCTCATCGCCGGCCTGGCGCCGAGCCTCACCATATTCTCGGCCGCCCATCTGCTGTTGATCGGCATCGGTGCGGGCGCCGGCTTCGGGCCGATGATGGCCGATATCTCGCACTGGTTCGTGCGCCGGCGCGGGCTGGCCGTCGTCGTGGTCGCATCCGGCAATTACCTGGCCGGTGCCATCTGGCCACTGATCATCGACGCCGCCATGCCGCATTTCGGCTGGCGCCACACCTATGTTGCGATCGGCGTGCTGATCGCCCTCGCTCTCCCGCCCTTGTCGTTCGTGCTGCGCCGCCGCCCCTCGACGCGGATGATGGCCGAGGCGGAGGCCGCGACCCAGGCATCCGGCGTCGAGCTCGGCATCTCGCGGCGCCTGCTCGTCATCCTGCTCGTGCTCGCGGGCTTCTCGTGCTGTGCGGCGATGTCGATGCCGCAGGTCCATATCGTCGCCTATTGCGGCGATCTCGGTTACGGCGCCGCGCGCGGTGCCGAGATGCTGTCGCTGATGCTGTTCCTCGGCATCCTGTCGCGCATCGGCTCCGGCTTCGTCGCCGACGCGATCGGCGGCAGTGCGACGCTGCTGATCGGTTCGCTGATGCAAGGGGCGGCGCTGGTGCTCTATCTTTATTTCGACGGGTTGACCTCGCTCTATGTCGTCTCCGGCATTTTCGGGCTGTTCCAGGGCGGCATCGTGCCGATGTATGCCGTGATCATCCGCGAGCTGCTGCCGCCCCGCGAGGCCGGCACCAAGATCGGCCTCGTCGTCTCGGCGACGATCCTCGGCATGGCGTTCGGCGGCTATTTCTCCGGCCTGATCTTCGACCTCAGCGGGTCCTACCGCATGGCGTTCATGAACGGCGTGCTGTGGAACGCGCTCAATCTGGCCGTCGTCGCCTGGCTGATCTGGCGCCGGCGCAGGCCGTCGCCCGGAAAGCTGCTCGGGATCAGCGCCTAGCCAGGTACCGCCGACAGAAGATGCTTGCGGGTCTGGGCCAGGATCTCGTCGGCCAAGGCCCGATCGGCATCGACGACGGCGCGCGACAGCACGAGCGCGCCCACCATCTCGGCATAGAGCGCGATCGCGCGGCCGCGATCGCCCGCGCCGGGCTGCGCGCCGCCGACCGTTGTCGCCAGCTGATCGAACGTGCGATCGAGCCCTTCGGCGAAATGCGCCTGGGTGCCTGACTCCAACCGCGCCACGTCGGCGGCCAGGCCTGCGACCGGGCAACCGCAGTCGATATCGTCGCGGTGCGCCTTCGACAGGTAAAAGGTTACCTGCCGTTCGAGCACCCGCTCGTCGCCCTCGCCCTGGGGCGTCAGCGCTGTGGTCATCTGCGCGCCCCCGCTCTCGACCGCCGCCGCGATCACGGCATCGACCAGATCCGCCTTCGACTTGAAGTGATTGTAGAAGCCGCCCTGGGTGAAGCCGGCGGCCTTCATGAGTTCAGCCAGACCGACGCCATCGATCCCGCGCTCGCGGAACAGCCGTGCCGCGGCGTCGATGATCGTGCGGCGGTTTTCCGCCGCCTGCTGCTTGGAGACACCCATGGGAACCCCTCGGCGAATGCTGTCCCTGATCAGATAGTCAGGCGCCCGCCAAAACACAATGGCGATCACCCTTGAAACCGGATCGCGGCCGCCCAAATACAATTACGATCGACATCGTGTTTCGACGGAGTGCGGAAAAATGAACTTACAAGGCAATACGATCTTCATCACCGGCGGTGGCTCGGGCATCGGCCGCGGCCTGGCCGAGGCGCTGCACAAGCTGGGCAACCAGGTCATCATCTCCGGCCGCCGCAAGGGTCATCTGGAGGCGGTGATCAAGGCCAATCCCGGCATGAAATCGGTCGAACTCGACGTGAACGACCCGGCCAGCGTCGATGCCGTGGCGAAGCGGTTGATCGCCGACTATCCGTCGTTGAACGTGCTGATCAACAATGCCGGCATCATGCAGCTCGACAATGCCGCCGGCGTGATCGACGACGCCTTGCTGGTCTCGACGCTGACCACCAACCTGATGGGCCCGATCCGCATGACCTCGGCCCTGATCGAGCATCTGAAGGCCCAGAAATCGGCCTATGTCATCAACACCTCGTCGGTGCTGGGCTTCGTGCCGCTCGCCATCGCGGCGGTCTATTCCTCGACCAAGGCGGCGCTGCATTCCTATAGCCTGTCGCAGCGCTATCTGTTGAAGGACACGTCGGTGAAGGTGCTGGAGATCGCCCCGCCCTGGGTCCAGACCGACCTCCTGAACAGCAACGACGAGCCGCGGGCGATGCCGCTCGCCGCCTTCATCGAAGAGACGATCAAGGTGCTCGGCAGCGATGCCGACGAGGTCCTGGTCGAGGTCGCGAAGCCGCTGCGCAACAACGCCGGTCCGGCCGAGCACGCCTTCGTCACTCAGTTCAACGACATGATGACCGGCGCGCCGGCGCATTGATCCGGCAGCAGGGGCGTCGCACGAAGGAGCGACGCCCTTTGCATATGCATGAATATTTCGACGCCCCCTGGCATCCGGCCCCGGCGATGACCAAGTTTCGCATCGCGAAACGAAACGGAGCCTCGTGAATGACCAAGCAGCTTCATCTGGGCGCCTTCATGCGCCCGATCGGAATCCATACGGCTTGGTGGCGCTATCCCGGGGCCTATCCGGACGCGAACTTCAACCTCCAGCACCTGGTGACTTTCATCAAGCAGTTGGAGGCGGCGAAGTTCGACGCCTTCTTCATGGCCGATCACCTGGCCGTACTGAACATGCCGATCGAGGCCTTGCGCCGGAGTGCGACCGCGACCTCGTTCGAACCGCTGACCTTGTTGTCGGCGCTGGCGATGGTGACGCGCCGCATCGGCCTGATCGCGACGGCGTCGACCACCTTCGACGAGCCCTATCACATCGCCCGCCGCTTCGCCTCGCTCGACCATATCAGCGGCGGTCGCGCCGGCTGGAACGTGGTCACCACGTCGAACCCCGACGCGGCGCTGAATTTCGGCCTGGACGACCATGTCGAGCATGACGAGCGCTATCGCCGTGCCCGCGAATTCCATGAGGTCGTCACCGGCCTGTGGGACAGCTGGGCCGACGATGCCTGGCTTGAGGATCAAGCGAGCGGCATCTTCTTTGATCCCGCGAAAATGCATGTGCTGGGTCACAAGGGCGAGCATCTGTCGGTACGTGGGCCGCTCAACATCGCGCGGCCGATCCAGGGCTGGCCGGTCATCGTCCAGGCCGGTGCGTCCGACGCCGGCCGCCAACTCGCCGCCGAAACCGCCGAGGTCGTGTTCGGCAGCAGCCGCACCATCGAAGACGGCCGCGCCTTCTACAAGGACGTGAAGGCGCGCATGGCAGCGCTGGGGCGCAAGCCCGAGCATTTGAAGATCCTGCCCGGCGCACTGGTCATCGCCGGCCATACCCGCGCCGAGGCTGAGGAGAAGAAGGCGTTGCTCGACAGCCTGGTCCATGCCGAAAGCGGCATCCCGAACCTGTCGATCCGCCTGGGCGTCGATGCCTCGGGCTTCGAGCTCGACGCGCCGCTGCCCGACATCCCGGAGACGAACCAGAGCCAGAGCGGCCGCGCCACCCTGGTGGCGCTCGCGCGGCGCGACAACCTGACCGTCCGCCAATTGGCGACGCTGGTCGGCGGCTATGGCGGGTTGCAGATGGTCGGCACATCGGCCGAAATTGCCGACACCATGCAGGAATGGCTGGAGACCGAGGCGTCCGACGGCTTCAACATCATGTTCCCGACCGTACCGGCCGGCATCGACGATTTCACCCAGCTGGTCGTGCCGGAGTTGCAGCGCCGCGGCATCTATCGCCGCGAGTACGAAGGCCAGACGCTGCGCGATCACCTGGGCCTGGAGCGACCGGAGAACCAGTTTTTCCCCGCCGGCTAGTCCCCTCCCGCAAACGGCGGTCGACGATCGGCCGCCAGGATCATATTGCAACGATCCGGCGTTCACGTGCGTGCGGACGGATTTCGGGCGGCCAGCAAACTGATGCGACGGCTCAGGAAATCTGATATCGCATGATGGCTTCTGGGCGGCAGCCGGACCGGCACGGGCGTGAATTTTTCGGATGTTTGGCCACAATATGATGAACGAAAACGAAACCGATCTGGCGCTTTTGATTATCGACACCCTGAACCTGGATTTCGATATTGAGTCGGCCGAACCAGGCACTCCGCTTTATGGCGAAGGCTTTGGCCTCGATTCGATCGATATCTTGGAAGTGGCGCTGGCCGTGTCGCAGCGCTATGGCGTGAAGCTGAAGTCGGACGACAAGAACAATGTCGAGATCTTCAAGTCGCTTCGCGCGCTCAGCGATTATATCCAAGCCAACAAAACGAAATAGATGCCCGCCCCGATCAGGCGCGCCTTTCGCATCGTCCTGACGCTGCTGGTCGTGGCGTCGCCGCTGATCACGCATTTCGCGCTGACCGCCGAGCAATGGGGCGCCACCGCCTATGCGCTGATCCTGGGCCAGACGGTCGCCGGCCTGTGGCTGGTGCTGACGAAGCTCCGGCCCCCTTATCGATATCTGGCGGCAGCGGCCCTGCTCGGCTGCGCGTTGACGCTGGCGCTGCTGCATCTGCGCAGCGGGCTGGTGCTCTCGACCTTCCTGCCCCATGCGCTGGTCAATCTGGCGCTGTTCATCCTGTTCGCCCTGTCGCTCCGGCCCGGGCACATGGCCGTGATCACCGGCATGTCGCGCCAGATCCACGGCGACCTGCCGCCCCGGATCGACCGCTATACGCGGCGGGTTACCTGGGTATGGTGCCTGTTCTTCCTGTTCGAATGGACCGGCTCCGCCTTGCTTCTGGCCTTGGCCCCGATCGCCTGGTGGTCGTTCTTCGTGAATGTGTTGAATGCGCCACTGATCGTCATTCTGTTCGTCGGCGAGAAGCTAACGCGATCTTTCTGGGTAACTAATCCACCGCGCGAGCGTTTGGCGGATATAGTGCAGATGGTAGCGTGGGTTAGCGGCAAGCTGACCAGGCGCCAACATCGCGGTCTGAGCGCGCGGGAATCCTGATGCAGCACGTTTCCTATCCGTTTCTGTGCCACGGCAGTCATTCGGCAACTCTCGTCCATGGGGCGTCGGGACCGATCACGGTCGAGCGCTTCCTGGGCGATGTCGCGGCGCTGGCGGAGCGGCTGCCCGAAGCACCCTACGTCATCAACCTGTGCGCCGATCGCTATCGCTTCACCGTGGGCTTCGCGGCGGCGCTCAGCCGCCGCCAGGTGACGCTGCTGCCGTCGAGCGAGGCCGCCGCCCCGCTCGATGCGCTCGCGCGGCGCTATGACGGCGCCTATTTCCTGCACGACACCGGCTTCGTCGCGGCGAAGGACTTGACCGCGACCGCGTTTCCGACCGATCTCGCCGGCGACGGCAGCGGCCCGGTGCCGAGCTTCCCCGCCGACCAGACCGCGGCGATCCTGTTCACCTCCGGCTCGACCGGCGATCCGGTCGCCAACCCGCGCAGCTGGGGCGCGCTGGTGCTGAGCACCCGTGCCGCCGCCCGGGCGCTGGGTCTGGCCGATCTCAAGGGTGCCACGCTGCTCGGTACCGTGCCGCATCAGCATAGTTACGGGATCGAATCGATCGTGATGCTGGCCCTGCAGCACGGCTTCGCCTTCCACGGAAGCCGCGCGCTGCTGCCGGCCGACATCCTGGCGCAGCTGGGCGCCATGTCGGGCCCGCGCATCCTGATCACCACGCCGGTGCATCTGCGCAGCCTCGTCGCCCATGACGGCGCGCTGCCGCCGGTGCATGCGATCGTCAGCGCCACCGCCCCGTTGGCGCTCGATCTGGCGCGCCAGGCCGAACAACGGTTCGGGGCCCCACTCTACGAGATCTACGGCTGTTCCGAGGTTGGCCAGATCGCCGCCCGGCGCACGGTCGCGACCGAGGCATGGTCCTGCATCGACGATATCGTGCTGGAAGCGCGCGGCGACGATGTCTGGGCGTCCGGCCCCGCGGCCGCGATGGCGGCCCCGCTCAACGACATCATCGAACTCCGGGACCCGCAGCACTTCATGCTGCGCGGCCGCAAGCAGGACATGATCAATATCGCCGGCAAGCGCAGCTCGCTCTCGTACCTGAACCATCGCCTGAACGCGATCGAGGGCGTGGTCGATGGCGTGTTCGTGCAGCCGGACAGCGGCGGCACCAGCCGGCTCACCGCCTATGTCGTGGCGCCGGGCCTGACCTCGCGCCAGATCCTGGCGGCGCTGCGCCGCGAGATCGATCCGGCGTTCCTGCCCCGACCGATCTATTTCGTCGATGCCTTGCCGCGCAACCCGCTGGGCAAGATCCCGCGCCATGCCATGGAGCAGCTCAGCCTTGAAACCATCGAGCGCTGACGCGCCCTGGTCTGAGGCCCGGCATCGCTTCGATGCCGGCCACCCGACCGCGGCAGGCCATTTCCCGGGCAACCCGATCATCCCCGGCGCGCTGCTGCTCGACCACGCGCTGCGGGTCATCGGCGCCGCGGCCCCGGTCGAGATCCAGGTCGCGAAATTCCTGCGGCCGATCCGCCCGGGCGACAGCGTCGCCATCCGCTGGCAGCACCAAGCCGGCGGCACGGTAAGGTTCGAATGCCGGGTGCGGGACGAGGTCGCGCTGTCGGGCGCGCTCAAGGCCGCATCATGAGCGTCATCGACGTCCAGCGCCCGGAGTGGCTGCGCCGCAAGGAGCGCGGGTCGGCATCGGTCATCCGCCTGATGGTCGGCGTGGCACTCGGGCTGGGACGCCCGATGGCGCGCCTGCTGCTGCCGGTAATCTGCGCCTATTTCATTCTGTTCTCGACCGTGTCCCGTCGGGCCTCCAGCAAATATCTCGGCCGCGCGCTGGGGCGCCGCTCGACCCTCGCCGACGTGTTCCGGCACTACCATGCCTTCGCGTCCTGCGTGCTCGACCGGGTGTTCTTTCTGAAGAACCGCACCGACATGTTCGAGCTCAATGTCCATGGCGAGGAGATCGTGACCGACATCCTGGCGTCGGGCAGCGGCTGCATCCTGCTGGGCGCCCATATGGGCAGTTTCGAAGTGCTGCGCGCGCTGGGGCGCCGGCACCCGAACCTGCGCGTCAACATGGTGATGTACGAAGAGAACGCGCAGAAGGTCACGGCCGTGCTGAACGCGATCGCGCCGGAACTGGCGAAGGACGTGATCAGCCTGGGCCGGCCGGATTCCTTCATCACCATCCAGCGCTGCCTGGAAGACGGCCATGCGGTCGGCGTGCTGGCCGACCGCAGCCTCAGCAGCGAGCGCCAAACCATTCACGACTTTCTGGGCGCGCCGGCGAAATTCTCGGTCAACCCGTTTCGCATGCTGGCGATCCTGCAGAAGCCGGTCGTGATCGCCGTCGGCATCTATCGCGGCGGCCGGCGCTACGACATCCATTTCGAGCGTTTCGCCGACCTGGGCGAGATCCCCCGCCGGCTGGATCCGACGACGCTGCATGCGCTGGTCGGCCGCTATGTCGGGCGGCTCGAGCATTATTGCCGGGACGCGCCCTATAACTGGTTCAATTTCTTCGATATCTGGCACTGAGATGCGTCGGCTCGCTTTCGTCCTGCTGCTGGCGCTCGGCGGTACGGCCTCGGCCGCCGACGCGCCCTGGGGCCTCACGGCATTGATGAGCCAGCTCCACGCAGTCCAGCACGCATCCGCGCATTTCACCGAGCGCAAATACGCCGCCATCCTGACCCAGCCGATCGAAAGCACCGGCACGCTCAGCTATACCGCACCGGGTTCGCTGGAAAAGCGCACGCTCACGCCGAAGCCCGAAAGCATCGTGCTGCACGACGACCAATTGAGCGGGACCCAGCCGGACGGCACGCCGTTCGACTTGCGGCTCAGCGACCATCCGGAGATCGGCGCGCTGGTCGAGGGCGTACGCTCGACCATGGCCGGCGACGAGGCGACGCTCGGCCGCTATTACGCGATCGCGCTCGAAGGCGCCCCAGACGATTGGCACCTGTCGCTGACGCCGCTCGACCGGGCCGTGCGCGACAAGGTCGATGCCATCCGGATCGACGGCGCCGGCACGGAGCTGCGCCGGATCCAGGTTCACGAGCATGATGGCGACCGGTCGGAAATGATCGTGACGCCGGATCAGCCATGACCCGCGGCCGCCGGGCGGCGCTGCTGGTCTGGCTCGTGGGATTGGCGCTGTCGATCGGCATCATCCTGCATGTGCCCTTCACCACCGACATGTCGGCATTCCTGCCGCGCGCGCCGGAGCCGGCGCAGCAGGTGCTGGTCGACCAGCTGCGCGACGGCGTCGCCTCGCGCCTGATCCTGGTCGCGTTCGAGGGAGCGCCGACCCCGACGCTGGCCGCCGTCAGCCATAAGGTCGCCGACGCGCTGCGCATGGCCCCGGATTTCAACCTGATCGACAATGGCACCGGCGTCAGCCAGGCCGACCAGGATTACATCTGGAAGAACCGCTACCTGCTCGGCGACGATGTCACGCCCGAGCGCTTTACCGCCGCCGGCCTGCATCGGGCGCTGGAGGCGGATCTGCAGCTCTTGACCTCCGGCATGGCGCCCTTGGTGAAAGGCAGCATCGGCCCCGACCCGACCGGGGAAACGCTGGCCTTCGTCCGTCGGATGGCGGGCGAGGCCCAGCGTCAGATCCGCGACGGCGTCTGGACCGCCAAGGACGGCACGCGCGCGCTGCTGCTGGCCCAGACCAAGGCGCCCGGCTTCGACATCGACGCGCAAGAGCGCGCGCTGAACGCCATCGACCAGGCCTTCTCGACGGCGCAAGGCACGGTCGAGGGCGCCAGTACGGTCCGCCTGATCGCGACCGGCCCGGGCGTGTTCGGCGTCAGGACCCGGGCCCAGATGAAGGGGGATGTGACGCTCTATTCGACCATCGCGTCGCTGACCATCATCCTGCTGCTGCTGGCGGTCTATCGCTCGCCCCGCATGCTGGTGCTGACCCTGGTGCCGGTCGTGACCGGCGCCTTGGCCGGCATCGCCGCGGTCGGGCTCTGGTTCGGCTTCGTCCATGGCATCACCATCGGCTTCGGCGTGACCCTGATCGGCGAGGCGGTCGATTACGCGATCTATCTGTTCGCGCAGAGCGATGCCGCGAGCGGCCCCGAAGGCACGCTGAAGCGGATCTGGCCGACGCTCCGCCTGGGTGTGCTGGTCTCGATCTGCGGCTTCGCTGCCATGCTGTTCTCCAGTTTCGTGGGCTTCGCCCAGCTGGGCGTCTTCACCATCGTCGGGCTGGCGGTAGCGGTGACGGTCACGCGCTGGGTGTTGCCGATCCTGGTGCCGCGCAATTTCGCCGGATTGCGCGATGCCGGTTTCGCACCGGCCTTGCTGCGGCTGGTCCGCGCCGCGCCCAGACTGCGCCCGGCCCTGTTCGTGCTGGTCCTGGCAGCCTTGGTGCTGATCGGCCTCCATCGCGGATCCTTGTGGCAGGACGAGCTGTCGAGCATGAGCCCGATCTCGGCCGCCGATCAGCAGATCGACCGCGCGTTGCGCCATGACGTCGGAGCACCCGATGTGCGCGCGATCGTCGTCGCCGACGCCAAGGACCGCGAGGCGGTATTGCGCCTGAGCGAGCAGGCGTCGGCGGCACTCCGCCCGCTGGTCGGCCAGGCGCTCGCCGGCTTCGACGCGCCCGACCGCTATCTGCCAAGCGACCGGATGCAGGCAGGGCGTCAAGCAGCGATCCCGGACCGCGCGACGCTCGCCGCCAACCTGACGGCGGCGCTCGATGGCCTGCCGTTCCGGCCGGAAATATTCCAGCCGTTCCTGGATGCTGCCGCGGCGGCCAAGTCATCCGATGCCCTGACCCGCGCGTCGCTCGACGGCACCGCCCTGTCGCTGAAGCTGGATTCGCTGCTGGTCGAGCGCCAGGGCGAGTGGGTGGCGTTGCTGCCCTTGCGCGACGTAACCGACGCCGCCCGCATCGAAGCCGTGCTCGCCTCTGTGCCGGGCGCGCGGCTCCTGGACCTCAAGACCGAGTCCGACCGGCTGCTGTTGCGCTACCGGCAGGAGGCACTGACCCTGGCGCTCGCCGGCAGCGCCGTCATCGCGCTGTTGCTGCTGGCGAGCTTCCGCGCCATTGGCCCGACCCTGGCCGTGCTGGCACCCTTGGCCTTGGCGGTCGTGATCACGCTCGCGGTGCTGACGATCGGCGGCCGGCAATTATCGATCTTCAACCTGTTCGGCCTGCTGCTGGTGGTCGCGGTCGGGTCGAACTATTGCCTGTTCTTCCAGCGCGGCGGACTCAGCGGTCCCGAGGGCGAGCGCACCGTCACCTCGCTGCTGCTGGCCAATATCTGCACCGTGGTGGGCTTCGGTGCGCTGTCGCTGTCGCGCATTCCGGTGCTGACCGGCATCGGCGGCACCGTCGCGATCGGCACGGCGCTAAGCCTGGTCGCCGGCGCGATCCTGACCCGTCAGCCCGCATCATGATGCGCATCGTCGGCGACATCACCGGTGCGCCCGCCCTGCTGGTCATGCTGCCCGGCGCCGACATGCATGCCGAGGAATTCCAGGCCAACGGCTTCCTCGGCGGCGACGGTCCGGTCGATGAGATCGACCCCGTCGACCGCATCGCCGTCGAGACCGGCATGGAATGCTATCTGGACGAGGTCTCCGTCGCCTTGCTGCACGACCAGGTGATCGCGCCCGCTCATGCGCGCGGGACCGTGCGGATCTGGCTGGTCGGCATCTCGCTGGGCGGCATGGGCGCGCTGCTCTATGCCCAGGCGCATCCGGACCGGATCGCCGGCACCATCCTGCTGGCGCCGTTCATCGGCAGCCGCGGGCTGATCGCCGAATGCGAGCGCGCCGGCGGCCTGCGGCATTGGCACCCGGCCGACCTCTCGACGGCCGAGCGTAGACTGCTGGTCTGGCTTGGGGCCGCTAAAGGATTGCCCGACATGTATCTGGGATATGGCAGCGACGACCGCTTTGCCGCCGCCCATCGGCTGTTGGCCGATCTGCTGCCGACGGAGCGGGTGGTGACGGTCCCCGGCGGCCATGACTGGCCGACCTGGCGCGCGCTCTGGCAGGTCCTCCAACAGTGCTGGATCGAAGCATGAAGCCGTTCTTGCGTTGGCTTGCGAGCCTGATCGAACCCGGCATCGTCGCGGGATTGCTGCTGGCGACCGGCGGCTGCGTCACCGGGCCGGAAATCCAGCCGCCGCCGACCACGGCCAGCGAGGAGCAGGTCTATCGGGAGTTCTACCCGACCTATGCCGAGATCTGCGCCGTGTCGCAGCTGGGCAAGAAGTCCGGCTTCGGCGCCGAGATCAGCAGCGGCATCGGCGGCCATGCGGTGCTGTATCTGAACGGCGTCTGCCGGCGGCGGGACACGGACTATCCGGTCCTGGTCATGTGCGACGAGGAGAAGGACCCATCGGACGGCGTGGGCTTGAGCGTCAACGAGCATTACAAGGGCGCCGAGTGGGTGGCGATCGAGGGTCGGGACTTCTTCTTCGACGGCGGCCTGAAGCCGGGCGAGCCGCTGACCAAGGACGCCTATCGCGCAACCCAGGCCGAGGCGCTGGCCAAGGGCATCTATACCGGCGTCAGCTTTCACCAGCGCTTCTACGACGACATCGCGCCGGGCTTCACGCCCGAGACCTACAAGTATGAAATCTCGGTCGCGACCGATTACGCCATCACCTTCGGCCGCAACCGCTATTGCGCCCGGGTGCCGGTCGACCGGGCCCAGATGCAGGCGATCATCACCTATCTCAACGACCAGAATGCACCTTATCGCAACGGCGAGCCGTTCGACTGGAACCTGTTCGAGCATAATTGCGCGCATCTGAACCATAACGCACTGGCCGCCGCGGACCTGTGGGACGAATGGCCGACCGACCGGTTCATCCTGATCTCGCTGTTCGATTTCCCGGTGCCGAAGAACGAATTCGTCAACCTGATGCGAAGAACCAACGACGTACCCATCGACGATCTGGAGGCGCTGTACCAGGACGCGGCCGCGCGCCGGCTGCTGCTGGAGCATGGACGGCTGCCGACCCAGCCGGGCGCGCTGATGGACCTCGGCACCATTCCACGCCAGAACGAGGTCTATGATCCGCATTCGGACATCATCTTCTACGACGAGCCCTTGACCGGGTCCTACGAGGGACATTTCGAGGCGATCCTCAGCAACCCGCGCTACTACCGGCTGGAGAAAAATCTGGCCTATTTCGCCGACCTCTACGACAAGATCAAAGCCAACCGACGCCCGGTCGAGGCGTATCTGGCGAACCGGACGACTGAGGACCAGGCTGCTTTCCGAACCTTCTATGCGGCCTATTTCGAGTATATCGACCGGGAATCCCGGGAGGTCGGCCGGAACCTCGCCCGCCTGAAATCGCAAACCCTTTGACGCTGTTGGGACCGCTCTCGTGACGCCTTTGCTGCTCAGTCATTTCACCATCGCCTCGGCATTGGGTATCGGCCGCGACCAGACGACGGCAGCGCTGCGCGCCGGGCGAAGCGGGCTGCGGCCCTGCGCATTCGAGACCGCGGTCGTCCCGACCCGGATCGGCATGGTCGAGGGGCTGGAGGCCCCCATCACCGGCGCGCTCGCCGACTACGATTGCCGCAACAACCGCCTGGCGCTCATGGCGCTGGAGCAGGACGGCTTCATGGCGGCGGTGGCCGATGCGCGTAAACGCTACGGCGCCCATCGGATCGGCGTGTTCGCCGGGACCAGCACGGCCGGCATCCTGGAGACCGAGCAGGGCTTTCGCCATCGGGATGCGACCGGTGCGCTGCCGCCCGGCTTTCACTATCGCGAAACCCATAGCACCTATTCCGTCGGCGATTTCGTCCAGCACGCCCTGGGGCTGGCCGGCCCGGCGCTCGTCGTCTCGGCCGCCTGCGCCTCCACCGCCAAGGCGTTCGGCAATGCGGCGCGCATGATCGCCCTCGGCCTGTGCGACGCTGCCGTGGTCGGCGGTGCCGACAGCCTGTGCCTGACCACGCTCTATGGCTTCCATTCGCTGCAGCTGACCGACGAGGAGCCGTGCCGGCCGTTCGACGCCGCCCGCCGCGGCATCTCGATCGGCGAGGCCGGCGGCTTCGCCCTGGTCGAGCGGGCCGACCGGGCTCCCACAGGCAGCATCCAGCTGCTGGGCGTCGGCGAGAGCAGCGACGCCCATCACATGTCGAGCCCGCATCCCGAAGGGTTGGGCGCGCGCCTGGCCATGGAGAAGGCGCTGGCGGCGGCGGGCCTCGCGCCGGACGACATCGACTATATCAACCTGCACGGCACTGCGACCCAGGTCGGCGACGCGGCGGAGGATCAGGCGATCTTCGGCCTGTTCGGCGACCGCGTCGGCTGCAATTCGACCAAGGGCCTGACCGGCCATACCTTGGGGGCCGCCGGCATCGTCGAGGCGATCATCGCGGCGCTCAGCCTGGAGCACGGCTTCATCCCGCCCAGTCCCACGACCCGGACGCTCGATCCCGCGCTCAGGAGCCGCTACCTGATCCAGGGCGAGCAACGATCCTTGCAGCGGGTCATGAGCAATTCCTTCGGCTTCGGTGGCAGCAATTGCAGCCTGATCCTGGGGCGCCGGTCATGAAGCTCTATATCGACGGCATCGGCCTCAGCGGCCCCGGCCTCGGCGACTGGGCGGCAGGCGCGCCGATCCTGGCCGGCAGCGCCGCCTACGCGCCGACGCCGACCGTGCTGGTGCCGAGCCCCCTGCTGGCACCCGCCGAGCGGCGGCGCATGACCGACACGGTGAAGCTGGGCCTGGCGGTCGGCAGCGACGCGGTCGCCCATGCCGGGCTGAATGCCGAAGACCTGCCGTCGGTCTTCACCTCGTCGGGTGGCGACGGCGTCACCATCACCTCGATCCTGGCGATCCTGGCCTCGGACGAGCGCGAGGTCTCGCCGACCCGCTTTCACAATTCGGTCCATAACGCGCCGTCGGGCTATTGGAGCATCGCCACCCACTCGCGCGAAAGCTCGACCAGTATCTGCGCCTATGACTTCAGCTTCAGCGCGGGCTTTCTGGAGGCGGCGTCGCTCGCGGTCTCAGACGGGCGACCGGTGCTGCTCGTCTCCTACGACATGCCCTATCCGGCGGTTCTGGATGCGGTCCGGCCGATCACCTCGATCTTCGGCGTGGGCCTGGTGCTGTCGCCGAAACCAGGTCCCCGCAGCCTGGCGGCGGTCACGATTGCCTTCGGACCCGGCGACGGTCCGGAAACCCCGATGCCGGCCGCGTTCGAACCGTTGCGCGCCGGCAATCCCGCCGCCCGCTCGCTGCCGCTGCTGGCCTCGATCGCCGCCGGGGCAGCCCGGACCGTCGCAATCCGGATGATGGGCGGCAATCTGCTGACGCTCGCGATCGAGGCCCTATGATCGGTCGGGACCGCATCGCGGCGCTGATCCCCCATGCCGGCACCATGTGCCTGCTGGCGGAAGTGACAAGCTGGGACGACAGATCGATCCGCTGTCGTGCCACCAGCCATCGCGATCCGGCCAATCCGCTGGCGGTCGACGGCCGGCTGGGCGTGGCCTCAGGCGTCGAATATGCGGCCCAGGCGATGGCGCTGCATGGCGGCCTCAGCGGCGTCGTCGGTGAGCGCCCGGCCGCGGGCTACCTCGCCAGCCTGCGCGCCCTGGTCGCCCACGTCGATCGACTGGATGATCTCGAAGGCGACCTGATCATTGAGGCCGAGCGGCTCGCCGGCGAGGCCGCGAGCGTGTCCTATCAATTCAATCTCCACCACGCGGGCCGGCTGCTGTTGAGCGGACGGGCCGCGGTCATTCTCGATGCGGGGAAAGCATGAAGCGCGCGCTGGTCACCGGCGGCAGCGGCGATATCGGGTCCGCCATCTGCCGCAAGCTCGCCGCCGACGGCGCACATGTCTTCGTCCATGCCAATCGGAACCTCGCCCAAGCCGAGATGGTCGCGGCCGAGATCCGGGCGACAGGCGGTGCCGCCGAGGCCGTGCAGTTCGACGTGACCGACGCCGATGCCACGGCGGCGGCGCTCGACGTGCTCGCCGGACCGATCCAGATCCTGGTCAACAATGCCGGCATTCACGAGGATGTGGTGATGCCCGGCATGCGCCGCGACCAATGGTCGAGTGTGATCGACGTGAGCTTGAACGGCTTCTTCAACGTGACCCAGCCGCTGCTGATGCCGATGATGGCGACGCGCTGGGGCCGGATCGTCAACCTGTCGTCGGTCTCAGCCCTGGTCGGCAATCGCGGCCAGACCAACTATGCCGCTGCCAAGAGCGGGCTGCATGGCGCCACAAAATCCCTGTCGCTGGAACTGGCGAGCCGCGGCATTACCGTGAACGCGGTCGCCCCCGGCATCATCGCATCCAAGATGACCCAGGGCAGCTTCGACAAGGAGGCGATCGGCCGGCTGGTGCCGATGAAGCGCGCCGGTACCCCCGACGAGGTCGCCGAACTCGTGGGTTTCCTCGTCTCGGACCGGGCCGCCTATATCAGCGGCCAGATCATCTCGATCAATGGCGGGATGATCTGATCCGGCGGACGAGAAAGCCCGGCAGGCGGATGAGAAATGCCGCCAACAGCCGGGCATGCATCCAGCTCAAGAGGACATTGTCCCGCCCATAGCGAAAATGCGAGACGCCGCCCTGGTCCGGCGTGAAATAGCGCACGGGTGCGGGCAGGTTGACCGGCGTGCAGCCGTGCCAGCACAGGCGGACGGCGGCCTCAGCGTCGAAATCGAAGCGGCGCATCCAGCGGCTCGCGTCCATCACCTGGCGCAACCCCTCGATCGGATAGACGCGGAAACCGAACAGGCTGTCGAAACTGCCGGCCCATAGCGTCTCGACGTCGGTCCACCAGTTCGACAGCTTGCGGCCCAGCACCCGGATGCGCGGCGCGCTGGCATCGAAGATCGGCCGGCCGAGGATCAAGCCAGCGGGCTGGGCCCGGGACGTCGCCATGAATTGCGGGATCAGCGAGGCCGGATGCTGGCCGTCGGCATCCATGGTGAGCGCATGGGTGAACCCCTCCGCCTCGGCCGCGCGGATGCCGTGCAGGATAGCGGCACCCTTGCCCTGGTTTTCGGGCAGCGTCAGCACCCGGATCTCGGGATCGGCGGCGGCGAGGCGCCGCACGGCCAGATCGCTGCCGTCGGTGCTGCCGTCGACCACGACCCAGACCGGCGCCCAGAAGCGTCGGGCGTCGCGTACCGTCTCGACCAGCTTCGGACCGGAATTATAGCTGGGGATCAGGACCAGATGGGTGCGCGGGGCGGGCTCGACCCGTGCCTCAGGGGCCCTGACCGCCGTGTCGAAATCCAGCGCCATCGCCACCGGTCAGGTCCGGGGCGCCATGGCGGGCGGACGGGCGAACAGGCGTCCGAGCTTGGCCGCGGCGGTCTTGAAGTAATAGACGCCCTTGAACATCAGGATGCGGAAGCGGATCGGCGAATCCTTCGCCACGTCGCCGGCCAGCAGCGACAGCACCGCCTCTTCCATACGGAACGGGTTGCCCGGCTCCATGAACAGGGCGCGGATCGCCGGGCTGGTGATGCGATAGATGAACCAGGTGAACCGGTCGCGCCCACGCGCCACTTCGCGCTCGAACGCCTTCAGGGCCACCTTGGCCTCGGCCGGCCGGTCGAGGCAGGTCACGATCGCATCGGCGCCGATGAAGGCGCTGCGCATGGCCAGGTAGACGCCGGTCGAAAACACCGGATCGATGAAGGTCGAGGCGTCGCCGATCAGGATGTAATCGTCGCCGCTCGCGCGGTCGGTGCCATAGGAATAATTGCCGGTCGCGGTCGCAGGCCCCGTCAGCGTCGCGTGTTTCAGCCGTTCCGATAGCGCCGGGCACATGCCGATCAGCTGCGTGAAGAACTCCGTGACGTCGCCCTGGCGTTCCTTGATCACCGCCGGCGGACAGACCGCGCCGATGCTCGTCGTCCCGTCCGACAGCGGGATGAACCAGATCCAGCCCTTGGCGAACCAGAAGATGCTGATATTGCCTTCCTGTTTGCCCGATAGACGTTCGGCATTGATGTAATGGCCGTAGATCGCCGCACTCTCGTGCCGGCGGTTGCGCTGCTTCAGCTTCAGCCGGTTGGCGAGGAACGTGTCGCGCCCGGTGGCATCGACGACGAAGCGGGCGCGCCATTGCCGCGTGCCGCCGTCCGCCAGGGTGCCGGCGGCACTGGCGCCGCCGCCGTCGAGAAAACTGAGTTCGGTCACCCGGCAACCCTCGACCACGCGGGCGCCCTTGGCGGCGGCATTCTTCAGCAGGATATGATCGAAATCCGAGCGACGGACCTGGAAGGAATAATCCATGTCCTTCTGCCAGCCGTCGCCGAATTCGAGCAGACTGGGCTTCGCATGGTGCGGCGAGACGAACTCGATGCCGTATTTCGGCATGCCGACGCGCTCGACCGCCTCGCGCACGCCCAGCTTGTCGAACAACGGCATGTTGAACGGCAACAGCGATTCGCCGATGTGGAAGCGTGGGTGATGGTCCTTGTCGACCAGGACCACATCCTTGCCGCGCTCGGCCAGCAGCGCTGCAATGGTCGAGCCGGCGGGGCCGCCGCCGATGACCAGAACGTCGCAAATCTCTTCGGTCGTGCCAACGTTCGCTTGTGCCATTTCGCTGCTCCGGCCCTTCGCTTTCCCAGGGATCTAGCATAGGGTTTTACACCCAACCAGAAGCATCTGGTACCGGAGCTAACGCGGCAGCGCGATCGGAGATCCTAACAGCTGATGGATGGCGACGGTAAAATCACGGGAAGCACCGCACCGCAATTTGTGCGGGAGCTATTCAACGACACCGCACCGCATTACGACACTGTCAATCAGATCTTCTCGCTGGGGTCCGGCAATTGGTATCGGCGGCGCTGCCTGCTGCGTGCGGGCCTGGAGCCGGGCCACCGGCTGCTCGACGTCGCGATCGGCACCGGCCTCATCGCCCAGTCGGCTGAGCGCATCGTCGGCCCCACCGGCGCGGTCATCGGCATCGATCTCAGCGAGGCCATGCTGGCCGAATGCCGGCACAAACTCGATATTCCGCTGATCCAGGGCCTGGCCGACCAGCTACCGCTCGGCGACAGCGCGGTCGATGTCGTCACCATGGGCTATGCCATTCGGCATATCGCCGATCTGGACGCCTGCTTCCGCGAATTTCACCGGGTGCTGAAGCCGGGCGGCATCCTGCTGCTGCTCGAGGTTTCGAGCCCGACCAAGCCGATCTACCGATCGACGCTGGCCCGCTATCTCGGCCGCGCCGTCCCGATCTTGAGCCGCTGGGTGACCCGGCAGCCCAAGATCCGCGCCCTGATGGCCTATCATTGGGAAACCATGGAGAATTGCGTGGCGCCAACGGCGATCGAAGCCGCCATGGGACGAGCCGGCTTCGGCAGCGTTGTCTGTGAGTGCTGGTTCGATCTGTTCCGCAGTTATTCCTGCCACAAGGGGAGTGTTCAATGACCGCTTCGGTGCATCAGGCCGAGCATCTGCTGTTTTCCGTGCTGCTGCAGCTGATCATCATGATCGGTGCCGCCCGTCTGATGAACAGTTGCTTCCGCCGCGTGGGTCAGCCGGGCGTGATCGGCGAGATCGTCGCCGGGCTGATGCTCGGCCCTTCGCTGCTCGGCCATTTCTTCCCCGGCCTTTCGGCCGAAGTGTTCGGCACGAGCGCCTCGCCGCCGATCGCGGTCTTGAGCCAGATCGGGCTTATTCTGTTGATGTTCCAGATCGGCACGGATTTCGAATTCGGCCATCTGAAGGCCGCGCGCAACCGCCGCGCCACCGTGACCGTCGCCATCGCCTCGATCTGCGTCCCCTTCGCCCTCGGGTTCGTGATTGGCGAGGCCTCGGCCCCGACCTTGGCGCCCAGCATCGACGCCTTGACCTATAGCCTGTTCCTGGGGGTCGCACTCGCCATCACCGCGGTACCGATCCTGGGACGGATCCTGCGCGAATACGGGCTGAACCAGACCGAGATCGGCGTGGTCGCGATTTCGGCGGCGGCGATCAACGACGTGGTCGGCTGGATCCTGCTGGCCGGTGTCTCGGCCTATGCCACCGCGCGCTTTTCGACCCTGCAGATGGGCCTGCAGCTGGGCGGGCTCGTCGTGCTGGTGGTCGTGCTATGGCTGGCGCTGCGGCCGCTCGCCAATCTGCTGCTGCGCGCCTTGCCGATCCGCGATGCCGAGCTGCCGCCCAACCTGATGGCGATCGTGCTGTGCCTGATCTTCGCGCTGGCGATCTGGACGTTCCAACTCGGCATCTTCGCGATCTTCGGCGGCTTCGCGGGCGGCCTGCTGTTCCATCGCCACCTGGGCTTCGTCGAGGCCTGGCGCCGTCAGGTCGGGCAATTCGTGCTGGTGTTCTTCCTGCCGATCTTCTTCACCTTCACGGGCTTGCGCACCAACATCCTGGGCCTGACCGGCGCCACCGACCTGGAATGGCTGGCGATCGTGCTGGCGGCGGCGATCCTCGGCAAGATCATCCCGGTCTATATCGGCGGCCGGCTCGCCGGCTTCAGCCACCATGAAGCGACGATCCTGGGTTCGCTGATGAACACGCGGGCCTTGATGGAGCTGATCGTGCTCAACATCGGCTTCGATCTGGGCTTCATTCCCCAGAACCTCTTCACCATGATGGTGATCATGGCCGTGGCGACGACGGTGATGACCGGCCCGCTGCTGAAAATCCTGCTGCCGCGCGCCGGCCACGCCATCCCGGTCGGGATCGAGGCCTAATTCCCGTCGACGAATTGTTCGTTGCCGACGAGGGAGAGTTTGGTGAGGCCGAGGCGCTGGGCGTCGGCCATGACGGCGGCGACGTATTTGTATGTCACGAGCTTGTTCGGCCGGAGGTGCAACT
>Ga0302314_10001533_pt1 | contig 43265 bp, 38 predicted proteins | sample III_Palsa_N2_3_FD_200533 | JGI IMG/M metagenome (GOLD analysis project Ga0302314, IMG submission 200533) | Peat permafrost microbial communities from Stordalen Mire near Abisko, Sweden - III_Palsa_N2_3 | ecosystem: Environmental > Terrestrial > Soil > Palsa > Peat permafrost | place: Sweden... | reverse complement strand
ACCGGCAAGTCCGCACTCGCCGGCGGCCTCGGCTCGATGACCGGCGTGGGTGACCACCGGGTCACGGTTGGCGTCAACTTCACCCGCCTCAGCAACCTCAAGCTCGCGCTCGTCTACGCGAAATTCCTCGGTACCCCTGACCCGACGAACCGCCCACTCGCGGATCGCGACTATGTGCTCGCCACAGCGACCTATTCGTTCTGACGCTTCGTGCAATTCATGCCCTCGTACTCGGGGTACATCGAATACGCGAATGCATCGCCCTTTGAATCAGCCGTCTTTTACCGCAAGAGGATTTGGTCATGAGTCGAATTTTCCATCCCGCATTACGTGTCTGCGTGTTCGCAGCGGGTGCCGTGCTCGCCGTCGCATCGTTCGCCAAAACCAGCCCCGAGGACCTGGCGAAGCTCGAAGGTCCACTCACCCCGATGGGCGCCGAGCGGGCGGGCAACGCCGACGGCACCATCCCCGCCTGGAGCGGTAAATGGTTCGGCACGCCGCCCGGCGTCGACTACAAGCAGGGGCAACGCTTTCCCGACCCGTATGCGAGCGAACAGCCGCTCTTCGTCATCACCGCAGCGAACATGCAGCAGTACGACGCTCGCCTGACTGACGGCGAGAAAGCAATGCTGAAGAAGTACCCGGACACGTTCAGGATTCCGGTCTACCCGAGTCACCGCGACTTCCGTTACGGCGAGGACGTCTACAAGGATATCCGCCTGTACGCGCCCGGGACGACGATGACGAAGGACCAGAACGGCCTGAAGGATTTCCCGCCCGTGACGCCGTTTCCGGTACCAAAAAGCGGAGTCGAAGCGATGTGGGATCTGCGTTTCGCGTCGGCGATCGAGGGCGAGACCGCCACGTATGACCAGGCCGTCGTTTATCCGGATGGCAACATCGCCTGGGGCAAGGTGCAGTACGCGATCTACGGGCCACGCAGTGCCGATCACTTCGATCCGAAGAGTGCATTGAACGCGAAGAGCTTCTTCCGCCAGACGACCATGCTGCCGCTGTCCGATCGCGGCACGATCCTCACCGGCTTCGAGATGTGGGATCAGGAAGGCTCCGACACACGCCGGACCTGGTCCTATAACCCGGGCACGCGGCGCGTGCGGCAAGCGCCTGAATTCGGCTTCGATCAGCCGGAAGGTCCCGGCGGCTTTCGCACGGTCGATGACGACCGGCTCTTCAACGGTTCGGGTGAACGCTACGACTGGAAGATCATCGGCAAGCGCGAAGTGTATGTGCCGTACGACAACTACAAGCTGATGGACCCATCGATCAAGTACACCGATCTGCTGACGAAGGGTCACGAAAACACCCAGTACATGCGCTTCGAACTCCATCGCGTGTGGGTGTTGCAGGCGACGCTCAAGCAGGGCTATCGGCATCAATACGCCAAACGTGTGCTGTATCTCGACGAGGACACCTGGAACGCGGTGGCCGCAGACAACTACGACGCACGCGGAACGCTGTGGCGTACCAACCTTGCGCCGACCTTGTATGCGTATGACGCAAAGTCGTTCTACTCGACCGCTGTGTTCTATCACGACCTGATCTCCGGCGCGTATTACGCGGACCGTCTAGCGAATCAGGAACCGATGCCGGTACTCACACGCGGCTCCCAGTTAACGGAAGCGTATTTCTCGCCGGATGCGATCCGAGGCGCAGGTAACTGATTCGCGTTGTGCGTCTGAATCGTCTGAATCGGGTCATGCGTTATCACACGGGTGCATGACCCACCGCGTTCCAACCCTTCACTTATCTCTTACGTCTGCCATGACCTCGACTCTTCACACCCTCCTCGGCGACGAGCTTTACCACGCCTGGCGCGAGCGCGCATCGATCCCCCCCTTCTCCGCGCGTAAAGATGGGTTTTCGCTCGCGGACGCCTATGCCGTGCAGCAACGTTTCGTCGCGCGCCGCATCGGCGCGGGTGAAACCGTGGTGGGCAAGAAGATCGGCGTCACGAGTCAGGCCGTGCAGGACATGCTCGATGTCCGGCAACCCGATTTCGGCGTGTTGCTCTCCGGCATGCACTACGAAGCCGGCGCGGACATCCCTGTCTCGACGCTGATCCAGCCACGCGCCGAAGGCGAGATCGCGTTCTATTTGAAGCACGATCTGCACGGGCCGGGCATCGATCGCGTCGACGTGCTCGCCGCCACCGAAGCGGTCGGAGCTTGCTTTGAAATCGTCGATTCACGGATTCGCGACTGGGCGATCCGCATCGGCGACACGGTGGCTGACAACGCGTCGTGCGGCGTCTATGTGCTCGGCGAAACGCGCGTTGCGCCCGACACGCTCGACCTCGCCACGTGTCGCATGACGATCGATCAGAACGGCAAGCGGGTGGCCGAAGGCATCGGCGCGGCAGCGCTGGGCCATCCGGCCGATGCTGTCGCCTGGCTCGCCAATACGCTGGGCGAACTGGGCGTGCCGCTGCTGGCCGGCGAAATCGTATTGTCCGGCTCGCTCGCGGCGTTGATTCCGGTTGGCCGAGGCGACCATTTGCAGATGCATATTGAGGGTATCGGCGGCTGTTCGGTTCGTTTTATCTGAGTAATCCTAATGATTTGAACATTTTATCGTCTGGCAGACTGACCATAAGGAAGCTTTCAATGAGCAAGATCAAATGCGCATTGATCGGACCGGGCAACATCGGCACCGATCTGCTTTACAAACTGCGCCGCAGCACGGTGCTTGAACCGGTCTGGATGGTCGGCGTCGATCTGGCCTCGGACGGCCTCGCGCGAGCGCGTGAATTGGGCCTGAAGACCACCGCTGAGGGTATCGACGGCCTGTTGCCGCATATCGAGGCCGACGACATCCGGATCGCCTTCGATGCGACCTCCGCTTACGTGCATCGTGAGCACTCCGACAAACTGACCGCGCGCGGAGTGCGCGTAATCGATCTGACGCCGGCAGCAATCGGTCCGTTCTGCGTGCCGCCCGTCAATCTTGGCGCACAGGTCGGCCAGAACGCGATGAACGTCAACATGGTCACGTGCGGCGGCCAGGCGACCATTCCGATGGTTCATGCGGTATCGCGCGTGCAGCGAGTCCTATATGGCGAGATCGTGGCGACAGTATCGTCGCGCTCGGTCGGTCCCGGCACGCGCAAGAACATCGATGAATTCACACGCACCACGGCGCGGGCAATCGAGCAGGTCGGCGGTGCGCAGGTCGGCAAGGCGATCATCGTCATTAATCCCGCCGAGCCGCCGCTCATCATGCGCGACACCATCCACTGCCTGACCGAAACCGATCCGGACATTGACGCGATTACCGCGTCCGTGCACGCGATGGTCGACGAAGTGCGGCAGTACGTGCCCGGCTATACGCTCAAGAATGGACCGGTATTCGACGGCCGGCGCGTGTCGGTGTTCATGGAGGTCGAGGGGCTTGGCGACTATCTGCCGAAATACGCCGGCAACCTCGACATCATGACTGCGGCCGCCGCCCGCACCGCCGAAGTCTTTGCCCAACAGATGCTCGCCGCCGCACAAGCGACGGCATGAAGGAGTTGACCATGTCTCTTGCTGGAACCCGCATCACCGTGCATGACATGACGCTGCGCGACGGCATGCACCCGAAGCGTCACCAGATTTCACTCGACCAGATGCGCTCGATTGCCCGCGGACTCGACGCAGCGGGTGTGCCGCTGATCGAGGTCACGCACGGCGACGGACTGGGCGGCGCGTCGGTGAACTACGGATTTCCCGCGCATACCGACGAAGCCTATCTGAGCGCTGTCATTGCAGAGCTTAACCACGCAAAAGTGTCCGCGCTGTTGATACCGGGCATTGGCACAGTCGATCATCTGCACATGGCGCATGAACTCGGCGTACGCACGATCCGCGTCGCGACGCATTGCACTGAAGCGGATGTGTCCGAGCAGCATATCGGTCTTGCTCGCAAGCTGGACATGGACACGGTGGGCTTCCTGATGATGGCGCATATGTCGCCGCCCGATCAACTGGTCCAACAGGCCAGGTTGATGGAGTCGTACGGCGCGAACTGCATCTACATCACCGATTCGGCCGGCTATATGCTGCCCGATGATGTAACGGCGCGCATCGCGCTCGTCCGTGACAAGCTCAAGCCCGAAACCGAACTCGGTTTTCATGGGCACCATAATCTCGCCATGGGGGTCGCCAATTCGGTCGCTGCCATCGCCGCGGGGGCGAACCGCATCGACGCGGCCGCGGCCGGTTTGGGTGCCGGTGCGGGCAACACGCCGATGGAGGTGTTCATTGCCGTGTGTGAACGCATGGGCATTCAGACTGGCGTCGATGTCTTCAAGATTTCCGATGTTGCCGAAGACCTCGTGACGCCTATCATGGACACGCCGATCCGCATCGATCGCGATGCGCTGACGCTGGGTTACGCGGGCGTCTATTCGTCATTCCTGCTGTTTGCGAAACGCGCGGAAGCAAAGTACAAGATTCCGGCGCGCGACATCCTTGTCGAACTGGGCCGGCAGCGGCTCGTGGGCGGTCAGGAAGATATGATCGAGGATACGGCGCTGACATTGCTCAAGGCGCGTGCTGTTGCAGCGTGACGTAGTGCGTTTTTCTGAACAGCGGGCGTGGCGTGAGCTGCACGGCCCGCTGTTTTTGTTCGATCGTTTTAACGTTGGAGGATCTTTTACCCGTGCGACTTTCCCTTTCCCGAACGCTGGCGGCGGGCATGCTGTTGAGCGCTGCCGGCGCCGTCAGTGCTGCCGTCGACGCGCAAACCCTCACGCCGCTCACTACTGACCAGTACGTCCCGTTCGAACGCGTGCAGAACACGCGGGATCTCGGCGGTTTGACGACTGAGGACGGTCGACGCGTGTTGCCCGGACGCCTGTATCGAAGCGGTAACCCCGCGTTCGCCACGCCGTCTGACATTGCGAAACTTCAGGCGATGCATCTCGATGTCGTGCTCGACTTCCGCGCAGACAGCGAAAAGCAACCTGCCGAGCAGGCGTTTGCCGCCCTGTTCCCCTGGCAAGCCGATCCGGTACTGGCGGGAAATCTGTCGCCCGGCGCGATCGTACCGATGCTCAAGCGCTCAACCCCGGCGCAGATGCATCAGTTCATGATCGAGCTTTACCGGCAATTTCCAGGCACCTATCGGGCGCAGTTTGCACGCTTTCTCAAGCTCGCAGAAGACGACAAGACGATGCTGTACCACTGCACCGCGGGCAAGGACCGCACCGGGTTTGCAACGGTGCTGTTGCTGTCGGCGCTGGGTGTGGATCGGGCAAGCGTAATAGCGAACTATCTCGAGTCGAATCGGTATAACGCAGCGGGCAATGCACAGGCCACCGCACAGTTGCAGAAGATCGGAGTGGCGCCGGATGTGGTGGCGCCACTACTGGCAGTTGATCCGGATTACATCAGCGCGGCGATGCAGGTGATTGATCAGCAATACGGCGGGATGCAACACTATCTGGTCGATGTGCTGCACGTTGATGTCGAGCGGATTCGCCGCAATTATCTGGGTCCGGCGACGCAGCCCCAGGATTAGTCGCGACCATGCGCGAAGCGGTGAATCCACCGCTTCGCGCCGCCCTTTACTCTTCAAACACGTGGTGCAGCGCCGGCCGCGTCCCGCCATCTCGCACCTTGATCTCAAACACTTTGCGCGCCGTACTCGCGGGCCGCACATCCGCGGCATCGAGATAAAACTGCGAATACCAGTCACGCATCTGATAAAGCGGACCATCGCCTTCACACAGCAACGGATTGTCGATCCGCGTCTTGGTATCCCAGATCGCGACGTCCTCATAAAACGCGGCCTGCGCCTGCTTTGAATACGCCCGCGCGATTTCCATATTCTGCTCGTCGGACAGCCCCGGGATCTTCTTGACCATCACCCCATAGCGCAGCTCAAAGCTGTTCATATCGATGGGTACGTGGCAGTTCAGCAGGATAGAGTGAATCGGATGACCGCCGCTTTGCCCCGTCATTTCAGTGATGTGATACGCCGGGCCGAAATACGTCGACAACGCGATCAGCTCGTCGCCGCCCAGGCGCTCACTTCGGCCCACCAGCAATTGCGTCGCCTTGTGCGCTTCAAACAGGTTCGCGAAGTAATCGACCGGCGCGCCGTGCACGGTCGCGAAGTGCGCCATGTCCGAAATGTTGTCTACCAGCTCGCGGCAATTCGTGCCGATCACCATCTTGTCGACCACCCAGTCGGACCATTCGCTCGCAAAACACGCGTCGATGCGAGGAATCGCCACGTCGTCCGGCGGCGGGTTGCCTTCCGGGTCGTGCCAGATGAACAGCAACCGGTTCTGCTCGCGCGTGTGCCACGTACCAATTTTCGCTTTCGGCGGAATTCGTTTGCAGTACGGAATGGATTGACAGTTTCCGTCGCCGTCCCATTGCCAGCCGTGAAACGGACACACGAGCGTATCGCCGTCCACGCGCCCCGTGCTCAGATCGCCCCCCATGTGCGGACAGTAGCCGTCCACCACGTTGAGGCGTTCGTGCGAATCCATGAACGCGGCAAGACGACGTCCGAAGATATTCAGCGTATGGGGCTTGCCATCCTTGTAGTCGCTGGCGAGCCCGAGGCAATGCCAGCCGCGTGCATAGCGTTGAACGAGCGGCTGCGATTCGATCTTGTAGGGACGTGCGGACATGTCTTCTCTCCTCCAATGGAAAAAGCGGCAGCTCTTCGTGGTGGCCGCCGCTGTCGGTGTTGCCGATGTTTCAGGCCTGACGATAGACCCGGTCTGCGCCGTGTTCATCGTCCCGACGGACTAGGTGTTAACGCACCGGATTGCCATGTTCCAGCGTGGCCGGCTCGGTGGCCTGGCCGGTGGCCTTCGGAACCGGGTCGCGCACCACGGACGCGGGCGATGTAACGCTCACGCGCGCGCCTGCGCGCCGCTCTGCCTGCCCGACACCCAGCCACGCGGCAAGCGCCGGCAGCAGGAACACCGCGCCGAATAAATTGACGAGGAACATGAACGCGAGCAGCACGCCCATATCGACCTGAAACTTCAACGCGGAAAACGCCCACGTCCCTACCCCGATGAACATGGTCACCGCGGTGAACAGCGCTGCCGTGCCGCGCTGGCGCATCGCCGCGGCGAACGCGTCGGGCAGGCTGGCGCCCGAGCGCAGCTCATGTTGAAGACGCTCATAAAGATAGATGCCGTAGTCGACGCCCACCCCGACGCCGAGCGTGATGACAGGCAGGGTCGCTACCTTGAGACCAATGCCAAGCGAAGCCATCACCGCGTTACACAGGATCGACACGACCGTGAGCGGCACAACGATGCACAGCACCGCCCGCCACGAGCGGAACGTCACTAGGCACAGCAGCGTGATCGCGGCGAAGATGGACAGCAGCATTGCCACCTCGGCGTCTCCTACTGCCTCGTTGGTTGCCGCCATCACGCCGACGTTGCCGCCCGCTAGCTTGAATGCGACGTTCGGCGTAGGGTTCTCGGCGGACAGCCGTTTGATCTCGCTGACAATGTGCGCGATCGTTTTGCCTTCGTGATTTGCCGTGTAGATCAGCACCTGGATCGCCTGGCAGTTCTCGGTGTTCATGCCATTGTCGGGATCGAACGCGCTCGCGCCTTGCGTGAGGCCGTCGCTTGAGCGAGGCAGCGCGCCCCAGCGGGGATTGCCTTCGTTGAACGCCGCAATCGAGATCTTCGCGAGCGACGGCACACTCACCACCGACTGCACGCCCGCTACACCCCGCATCTCCATCTCGAAGCGTTCAATCGCGCTCATGACCGGATAGTGCAGGCAGGCATCGTCGAAACCCTTGGTCTCCACGATCACCGCCAACGCATCCACGCCGATGTTGTACTGGCTCGTGATGCGCGCGTTGTCGAGGTTATAGCGCGACGTGCTGCGCAATTCCGGCGCACCCGAGCCGATATCGCCGATCTGCAGGTTGCGCGACGCTTTCGCGCCGAATGCGAGCAGCACCAGCGTGATCGCGAATATGCCCAGTGCAGGCGCGGGCCGGGCAAAGGTCGCGAAGCGCGTCCACAGCCGGCTGCCGCCCGCCGCAGCGTGGCGCTGCGCGCGTGCCAGGGTACCCGCCTCGAGACGGGTGTATGACAACAGGATCGGCAGAAACACCTTGTTAGTGACGATCATCAACAGCACGCCGAGGCAGGCGGTGACACCCAGTTCACGCACGATCTCGATCTGGATGCGCATGATTACCATGAATCCCAGCGCGTTCGTCAGCAGCGCCACGGTGCCGGGCACGAACAGTTTGCGGAATGCGTCGCGTGCGGCGTCGGTAGACGCCATGCCGGTCACGAGCGCCTGCTTCCACGCATTGGTCATCTGCACCGCGTGCGACACGCCGATCGAGAAAATCAGGAACGGGACGAGTATTGACAACGGGTCGATGCCCAGACCGATAATCGGCAACGCCCCAAGCAGCCACACCACCGGCAGCAACGCGACGAACAGCGCGAGCGCGGTGGTCTTCGCCGAACGCGTGTAGGCGAACAGCAGCGCCGCGGTGATCAGGAACGCGAGCGCAAAGAAGCCGACCACGCCGCTAATGCCCGCTTCCACGTCTCCCACGAGCTTCGAGAAGCCGATGATGTCGACTTCGACGTCCTGATTCGAATACCGTGCGCGAATCTGCTCCAGTTGCCGCGCGACCGCGCCATAGTCCAGATGTTTCCCGGTGGCGGGATCGGTCTCGCGCAGCTCCGCGCGGATCAATACGGAGTGCAGATCGTTGCCGACCAGACGCCCGATCTGTCCGGAGCGCGCGACGTTACGGCGTACTTTTGCCAGATCATCCGGATTGGCGCTGCTGAACTGGCCGGGCACCACCACATCGCCGCGAAAACCGGCTTCGGTCACTTCGGTGTAACGCACGTTCGGCGTGAATAGCGAAAACACGCGCGAACGATTCACGCCGGGGATGAAGAACACATCGTCGGTCGCGTGACGCAGGTCGTCCATGAACGCCTGGTTGTAGATATCGCCGTGGCCCTTCCAGCGCAGACTCACGAGAATCGTATTGGCGCCGGGGAACGCGCTCGCGTAACGGTTGAACACCTGCATGTACGGGTGCTGCATCGGGATCATCTTGTTGAACCCGGGGTCGAGGCGAAGCCGCGTCGCGGAGCAGCCCAAGGCGACGGTGAGCGCCAGACAAAGCACCAGCAGAATGCGCCGATACCGCATGATGGCGTCGGCGCTTCGCTCAACGAAGCGCGACAAGCGGGATGGGCGAGCGGGGGAAAGCGAAGGACGGGGCGAAGCGTTCATGAGCGTCTCACGACAAGGCAACGGGAGTGAGGCACACGTAGCGAATCAAAGGCTACGATGCACTGCGGAAAATCGGCTGAGACAAGCGACGTAGCCTCAGGAGGGCGCCACGCCACGCGCCGCGGTCGCAGGAAGCACGGCAGGCGCAGGCGGCGTGAGCGGCAACAAAACCACTCCTGCCTCGCCGCCAAGCGCCAGCTCGCCGTGCCCCGCATCGAGCACGGCGGCAAGACTCTGCACGCCGCCCACCTTGCGCACCGCGAAGGTTTGCCCGCCGTCGCGCGACGTCACGATCGCGCCGCCCTGTCCGACCAGCACCAGCTCGCCGTCGGCAAGCTGGGTCGCGCCGAAGTACGACGTCCCGACGCGGCTGTCGATGTGCGTCCACGTGTCCCCCTGATCCGTGCTGCGCAGCACGTTGCCGCGCATCCCGTATGCGAGCCAGTCGCCGTCGGCGAGCATCAGCGCACCGAATAGCGACCCTTCGTAGGGCACCGGGCGTTTCTGCCAGGTGGCCCCGCCATCGGTTGAGCGCAGCAGCGTGCCGGTTTCGCCCGCGATCACAAGACGCCCGTGTCCGTCGCCCGTGATCGCGTTCAAATGACGATCGCCCGCTGAAGTTTTGGTTTCAGTCCACGTTGCGCCGGCATCGCGCGATTCGAATAGTTGTCCGAAACTGCCCGTAACGAATATGTGCCCGTCAGTGTTGCCCCATACCGATAGCAACGGATCTGAACGCTTGCGTTCGAAATGCACTTCGGTCCAGTGCTCACCGCCATCGACGGTACGCACGATCCAGCCGTCATGGCCGACCGCGACGCCAATACGCGGCGACACAAAAAACACTTCCGTGAGTGTTGACGCTTCATCTGGTGCAACCGCTGCACGCCGCCATGAAGCGCCTGCGTCGTCGCTCAGCAGGACAACACCGCGTTCGCCGACCGCGACGAGCCGCGTGCCGGCCTTGGCCAGACCGTTGATCTGCAGATGGTTGGCCTGAATGGCCGTCGCGGCGAATGCAGGCAGCGGACGGGGCGCGAATGCAAACAGCGCCGCACCCAGCACCGCCGCCGACATCAGCAAACCAGGAATCGTTGTTTTCATCGTTGTCTCCTCCGTCCGCGGTCTACGCCGCTGTTTCGAAGAGTGCGGCGGCGCCCATGCCGCCGCCAATACACATGGTCACGACCACATAACGCACGCCGCGCCGCCTCGCTTCGAGCAAACCGTGCATCGTCATCCGTGTGCCCGACATGCCGAACGGGTGGCCGACCGCGATCGCGCCGCCATCGACGTTCAGGCGATCAGCGGGAATGCCGAGCCGGTCGCGGCAGTAGATGACCTGGCACGCGAATGCCTCGTTCATCTCCCACAGGCCGACGTCGTTCATCGTCAGGCGATGGCGTGCCAGCAGCTTCGGCACGGCAAGCGCGGGGCCAATGCCCATTTCGTCCGCTTCGCAGCCGGCCACCGCGAGGCCGCGATAGAAACCGAGCGGCGTTAGCCCGCGCTGTTTTGCTTCGGCGGCGCTCATGACCACCACCGCAGCCGCGCCGTCCGACAGTTGCGACGCATTGCCCGCTGTAATGAATTCGCCTTGTGCCACCGCTTCGCCGCCGCTCCACACCGGCTTCAGTGCAGCGAGGCTCGCAGCCGTCGTCTCCGCACGGTTGCATTCGTCGCGCGTGGCACGCGCGCTTTCGCGGCCCACCGGCTTGCCTTCCTTGTCGAACAGCGCGCGCTGCACATCGAATGGCACGATCTCTTCGTCAAAGCGCCCTGCCGCCTGCGCCGCTGCCGTGCGTTGCTGGCTTTGCAATGCGTATTCATCCTGTGCCGCACGCGAGATGCGATAGCGGCGCGACACCACTTCCGCCGTCTCGATCATCGCCATATACGCCGCCGGCTGATGCGCGAGCACCGCGTCCGAGCGCGCGCGATACGCGTTCTTGTGCTTGTTTTGCGTCAGCGTGATCGACTCGACACCCCCCGCCACGACAATGCGCGCGTCACCGCACATCACGCTCTGCGCCGCGCCGGCAATGGTCATCAAGCCCGATGAACACATCCGGTCCATCGCCATGCCCGCCACCGATGCAGGCAAGCCCGCCGCGATCGCCGAAAGACGTCCGATGTTGTAGCCCTGCGTGCCCTGCTGTGCAGCGCAGCCCATCAATACGTCATCGATGTCGGCGGGAAGGAGCTGCGCCCGTTCGACCGCGGCACGCACTACCTGCCCGCCCAATGCCGGCGCCTCGGTGTCGTTGAACACGCCCCGGTACGCTTTGCCAATCGGTGTACGCGCAACCGAGACGATGACCGCTTCGTTCATTGGATAATCCTTTAGTATGACTACAGGTAATAGCGGCTGATCGTGTCGGCCACACAACCGGGTTTGTTTTCGCCGTGGATCTCGACGCTCACGCGAATCCACGCCTGTACGCCGCCGTCGATCGCTTCGGCGCGCAGCAGTTGCCCGGCACCCCGCAATTGCGCGCCAACACGCACCGGCGCTGGAAATCGGATCTTGTCGCAGCCGTAGTTGACGCCCAGCCGCGCGCCGTCAATCCGTACAATCTGCGGCAGGAAGAAATTGACGAGCGAAAGGGTGAGAAAGCCGTGCGCAATACACGCGCCGAACGGGCCGTGCTGTGCGCGTTCGGGATCGACATGGACCCATTGATGATCGAGCGTCGCATCGGCGAACCGGTTGATGCGCGCCTGATCGACGACCATCCACGCGCTTTCGCCAAGGCGCTCACCGGCAGCGGCAATCAATTCATCCGGATGGGCGAACACGCGCGCGGGTGCTGCGATCTGCGGCTCGCTTTGCGTCTCGCTCTCCTGCGAGTCAGCAATGAGGCGTTCCATCACGCGTGCTGACTGCTCACCGACAGCACTTCGCCGGTCATATACGACGCGTAGTCGCTTGCCAGAAACACCATCACGTTAGCGACCTCCCAGACTTCAGCGGCGCGGCCGAATGCTTCGCGCGACGCCAGTTGATCGAGCAGATCGGCCGAAGCCGATTTCTTCAGAAAATCGTGCAGCGCAATGCTGGGCGCGACTGCATTGACCCGCACGCCATAAGGCGCCGCTTCGAGCGCGCTGCAACGCGTGAGCGCCATCACACCGGCCTTCGCCGCCGCGTAGTGCGCCTGTTCCGCCTGCGCGCGCCAGCCGAGCACCGACGCGTTGTTGACGATCACACCACGGCCGCGCTGCTGCATGTGCGGCAACATCGCGCGCATCATGCGGAAGGTGCCCGTGAGGCTAATGTCGATCACCCGCGACCATTGCGCATCGTCCATTTCGACGATGCGACACGCGCCGCCCAGTCCGGCGTTGTTGATCAGCACGTCGACACCTGCCATTTTTTGCTCGGCGTCGGCAACCAGCGCACGCACGTCTTCTTCCGCCGACACGTCGCATAGGCGCCCGTAGATCGCATCCAGCCCGGTTTCCGCACGCAGCGTGTCGACCGCTTGCGCGAGGCGCCTTTCGTGGATGTCGGAGATAAAGAGCGCGCGGCAGCCTTCTTCCGCACAACGTTTGGCCGCAGCGAAGCCGATGCCCACGCCGGCGGCCGCCGTGATCAGCACGGCTTTGCCTGCCAGCAACTGATGACCTGGCACATACGCAGGCACGCTCTTCACTGTTTGGGGTTCGTTCATGACGTTCCTCGGGGTTCCCTGGGCATGCCGAGCCCGCGCTCGGCCATGATGTTCAGTTGAATCTCGTTAGTGCCGGCGTAGATCGTGTCGGCGCGCGAAAACAGAAATACGCCTTGCAGACGCGTACGCTTTTCATCGGTAATGTCGACGATGTTCGCGTTCGGGCCGAGCACGTCCATCGCCAGTTGACCCAGATCACGGTGCCAGTTCGACCAGTAGTATTTGTAGATCAGCGCTTCGCGGCTCAATACGGCGCTCGAGTCGTCGGCACCCGCCAGCATGCGCAGCGCGTTGTAGCGCATCACGCGCAGTCCGGCCCATGCCCGCGCGATGCGCTGACGGATCGCCGGGTCGTGGGCGACGCCGGCTTCATGCGCGGTGTCGATCACCCAGTCGAGTTCGCGGATGAACTGCATCTGCTGGCCGAGCGTCGACATGCCGCGCTCGAAGCCAAGCAAGGTCATCGCGATACGCCAGCCGTCGCCGGCCACGCCGACCAGATCGTCCGCCGCTGCGAGCGCACCATCGAAGAACACCTCGTTGAATTCCGCGCCGCCGTTCAATTGTTTAATGGGCCGGATCTCGATGCCCGGCTGGTCGAGCGGCATCAGCAGAAACGACAGCCCTCGATTGCCGCGAGATTCCGGATCGGTGCGTGCAATCACGAAGATCCACTCGGCATCGTGCGCGAGCGAAGTCCAGACTTTCTGACCGTGGACGCGCCATGCACCGTCGGCTTCGCGCACGGCGCGGGTGCGGACGTTCGCGAGATCGGAGCCGGCGCCGGGTTCGGAATAGCCCTGGCACCAGAACTGCGTGCCCGCCAGGATGCGGGGCAGATAGCGCTCGCGTTGCGCCGGCGTGCCGCATGCAATCAACGTCGGACCGAGCAACCCTTCGCCGATATGACCCATGCGCCCCGGACCGCCGGCACGTGCATATTCTTCGTGAAAGATCACTTGCTCGGCCACCGGCAATGCGCGGCCACCCGCCTCCGCTGGCCAGCCGAGGCCGGTCCAGCCGCCTGCGGCCAGTTCGCGTTCCCATGCCTTGCGTAGTACCGGGAACGCTTCTTCGTCACCGGGACCGCCACGATATTTCAGGCACGCAAAGTCACCCGTGAGGTGGTTCTTCATCCAGTCGGCGACTTCGGTGCGGAGTTGCTGTTCACGTGTTTCGCTGTTCATTGCGCGGCTCCTTCCAACATTGACGCATCAGCGTCCGGCGCGGTGCGATCGATCATTTGCTCCGCCAGAATCGACAGCAGCTGTGACGTCGTGCCGAACTGCGCGCTGGATGCTTGCGCACGTTTGAAGTAGAGCTGCGGGTCGTACTCCCACGTGAAGCCGACGCCTCCGTGCAATTGAATCGCTTCCTGCGCGCAGAAGCGGAACGTGTCGTTTGCCGTGGCTTTGGCGGTCGCAATGTCGGCGAGCACGTTTTGGGGCACGGCGCCCGTCGTGCAGCCCGCGTCGTCCCATGCCCGGGCCGCGCCCAGCACGGCAGAACGAGTCGCCTCGAGCTCCACCATCATTTGCGCACAGCGATGTTTGACCGCCTGGAACGAGGCGATCGCGCGGCCAAACTGCACGCGCTCCGCGGTATAGGCGAGCGTCAGATCAAGACATTGCTGCGCGCCACCGAGTTGCTCGGCGGCCAGCGCGAGTGCGGCGAACCACGCGGTGCGTGACAGTGAACGTTCAGCCTTGCGACCGGTTGCAAGAACCGCGCTCCGTGAGACCTCCACGGCACGCAGTTCAATGCGCGCCAGCGGACGCGTCGCATCGAGCGTGACCAGCGGCGTGCGGATGAGTCCCGTCGATGTCACATCGATCTCGAAGAGCGCCACGGCTTGGGCTTCGGCTTCGTTGTCGATCCGCGCGGGCACGATCAACAAGTCTGCAGTTGCGCCGTCGAACACCTGATCCAGCGTGCCCGACAGAGCATAGCCATTGGCGGTTTGCACTGCGCGCACCGGCACCGCGTCCGCTTCAAATCGTGGTGCCGAGTGCAGAGCCAAAGTCGCGCTCACCTCGCCATTCGCGATCCGCGTAAGCCATGCATCGGCCTGCCCGGATTCGCATTGCGCCAGCGCCGCACCCGCCAGGCACACCGTGCTGAAATAGGGCACGCAAGCGAGGCGACGGCCCATCTGCTCCATCAGCAGAACCAGCTCCAGCGCGCCAAGTCCGGCGCCACCCACCGCTTCCGGCACGCTCAGCCCGCACCACCCCAGTTCCCCGCCAAGCGTGCGCCACAGGGCGTCGTCGCGGCCCGCCGTGTGTTCGATCGCATGCCGCACCGCGGTGGATGGGCTGCGCTCGGCCAGCACCTCGGCTGCGGCGTCGCGAATCATGGTTTGTTCTTCCGAGAGTGCGAGGTTCATCGGGTCAGCTTCCGTAGACTTGCTGAGCAGGCCGCCTCTGCGCAATCAGTTCGGCTACCGCGCCGCCTACGTCGGCTGCGTTCCAGCGAGCGCCCTTGTCGATGCTCGGCCCGGTGCGCCACCCTTCGGCGACCGCGATCATGCCGCCCGCGACTTCAAACACCTGCCCCGTCACGGCGCTCGACTGCACGCTACCCAGCCACACGACGAGCGGCGCGACGTTGGCCGGATCGAAGTAATCGAAACCGTCCGCGGGTTTTTTCATCATTTCGTCAAACACGCCTTCGGTCATCGATGTGCGTGCTGCCGGGGCCAGTGCATTCACGCGCACGCCGTAGCGGGACAGTTCCGCGGCTTGCATCAGCGTGAGCGCGGCGATGCCTGCCTTGGCTGCGCCATAGTTCGCCTGCCCGATCGAGCCTTGCAAGCCGGCGCCCGAACTCGTGTTGACGATGCGTGCATCCACCGTTCGTCCCGCCTTCGACGCGTCGCGCCATTCGCGCGCAAGCAATTGCGCCAGGCAGAAGTGTCCGCGCAGATGCACGTTGATCACGCCGTCCCAATCGCTTTCGGTCATGCTCGTGAACATGCGGTCCCGGCAAATACCGGCGTTGTTCACCAGCACGTGAATCTCGCCAAACGCTTCGTGTGCGGCGTCGACGATGCGCTGCGCGGTATCGATGCGCGTGATGTCGTCCGCGTTGGCGAGCGCTCGGCCGCCTGCTGAAGTGATCTCATCGGAAACGGCCTGCGCTGCTTCGTGACGGATATCGTTGACCACTACCGCCGCGCCTTCGGCGGCGAATGCCAGCGCATACTCGCGACCGAGACCGCCACCCGCGCCGGTGATGATCACGGTGCGGTCGTTGCAAATTCCCATGCCTGCCTCGTTGAAAAATGCTCGTTGAAAGTGCTCGTTGACCGTGATGCGCTCACAAGCGCTCGATGATCGTGACGTTGGCAAGACCGCCGCCTTCGCACATCGCCTGCAAGCCGTAACGGCCTTGCGTGCGTTCCAGTTCGTGCAGCAACGATGTCATCAGGCGCGCACCGGTGGCGCCGAGCGGATGCCCGAGCGCGATCGCGCCACCGTTCGGATTGGTTTTTTCGTGCGGATATCGGGTCTCCGCAAGCCATGCGAGCGCGACGGACGCAAATGCTTCGTTGAGTTCCACCACATCGATATCGGCCAGTGCGAGGCCTGCCTTTCGCAATGCGTGCTGCGTCGCGGGGATCGGCGCGGTCAGCATCCACAACGGGTCATCGCCGAGCACGCTCAGGTGGTGGATGCGGGCACGCGGCGTCAGGCCATAACGTGCTAATGCGTCTTCGGACACGATCAGCAGCGCGGCCGCCGCATCGCAGGTCTGGCTCGAGACCGCAGCCGTCAATGCACCACCGGGCACGAGCGGCTGGAGCGTCGCCATCTTCGCGAGCGTTGTGTCGCGGCGCGGCGTTTCATCATGGATGACTCCGGCGAACGGTACGATCTCGCGGGCGAAATAGCCGCCTTCGATCGCCGCGAGCGCGCGACGGTGGCTTTCCAGCGCGTACTGCTCCATCGCCTCGCGTGACAGGCTCCAGTGATCCGCGATTCGCTGCGCCGCATGGAACTGCGACACCGGCGCGTCGCCAAAACGCTCGCGCCAGCCGATGCTGCCGGAAAACGGATCGGTAAAACCCAGCGGCTCAGCAGCCGTCATGGCCGAAGCAATCGGGATCTGCGTCATGGTCTGCACGCCCCCTGCGATCACGACGTCCTGCGTGCCGCTCATCACCGCCTGTGCCGCGAAATGCACGGCCTGTTGCGACGAACCGCATTGCCGGTCCACCGTCACGCCAGGCACGGTGAGCGGCAAGCCCGCCGCGAGCCAGCAAGTACGCGCGATATTGCCCGCGAGCGGGCCGATGGTGTCGACGCAACCGAAGATCACATCGTCGTACTCGTGCGCGGGAATGCGGTTGCGCGCGACCAGTTCTTTCAACACGAAGCCGCCGAGGTCGGCTGCATGCACGTGGGCGAGACCGCCTTTGCGGCGTCCGGTCGGCGTGCGCAACGCATCGACGATATAGGCCTGTTTCATGGCGTTTATTCCAGTTCGAAAGTACGGGCCGGGCCGATCGGCGCGCGGGCTTCGATTAACGTGTCTGCTACACGATCCTTGTGGAACGTGGTGTCGCCCCAACTACCCGAGAGCGCCCAGATGCGTTTCATGAAAATCTGCAGATCCAGTTCCCACGTGTAGCCGATCGCCCCGTGCACCTGCATCGCATGACGCGCGGCGAGCTGTGCTGCGGCGGTCGCGGCGAGCTTCGCGTGCGAGACGTAGAGCGCGCGATACGGATCGTTAGCGGCGATCGCACACGCGGCGCGATACACCACCGGCCGCGCAAATTCATAGTGGATTGCGACATCGGCGAGCAAGTGCTTCACTGCCTGATACGAGCCGACCGGTTTGCCGAACTGCTTGCGTTGCGCGCTGTAGTCGATCGCCATGTCCAGAACCCGCTGCGTCAAGCCGAGCAATTGCGCGGCGACCGCAAACGCGCCGCGATCCAGTGCCCGTGCAAAGAGCGGTGCGGCTTCATCGGCCGATGCAACCCGTGTGCTCGCAGACGCTTGCCATTCGAGTTCGAAGAGCCGCCGCGACGGGTCGATACTTTCCACCGCCGCCCACGTGCACGCGTGCGGCGCGAGCCGATGCAATTCGCCGTCCCGTTCGCACAGCAGCACCTGCGCCACGTGCGCGTCGCTGACATACGGATTCACCGGATGCGCAATCGCCACCCGCGCCGTGCCCGCTGCAATGTCTCGCAACAGCGCATCGCGCCATGTGCTCGACGGCAATCCATCGAGCATCCCGACCGCGACCAGCGCGGTATCGAGCAGCGGCTCGGGTCCGGCGAAATAACCGTAGGTCTGCGCTAGCAGCGCCCACTCGATTTCCGACAGCCCCATGCCGTCGTGACTTTCCGGCACGGACACGGCAGTCAGCCCTTGCGCGGCGAACATCGCCCACAGAGCCTCCGAGCGTCCCGTCGGCGTGGTCCATAGTTCGCGGATCAGCTCCGGTGTCATCTCGGTCATCAGGAACCGCTTGACCGTGCTCGCCAGCGCTTCCTGGTCTTCGTTGAATACGAAATCCATAGTCTCTCGCTCAATCCTTTGACTGCTTATGCGCGCTTCACGAGCGCGGCATGCCGAGCATTCGTTCGGCAATGATGTTGCGCTGGATCTCGTTGGTGCCCGCGTAGATCGGGCCGGCCTGCGCGAACAGGAAACCGTCGAGCCAGTTGCCGAGCGCCGCGTGTTGGGTCGCGTTGCGCGGCACGACCTCCGAGCGCGCGCCGAGAATGTCTAGTGCGGTGTGATGCATGCGCAGATCGAGTTCGGACCAGAACACCTTGTTCGTGCTCGACTCGGCGCCCACGTGACCGCCCTTTTGCAAGCGGCTCGCGGTGGCATAGGTGGCGAGTGCGTAGGCTTGCGCATCCATCCATGCGCCGGTTACGCGTTCGCGCAGCGCAGGATCGCGGTCGGCATCGGCACGATGCGCGAGGTACAGGTCGCGCAACAACTCGGCGGTGCGCTGGAAGCGTGCGGGCGAGCGCAACATCAAGCCTCGCTCGAAGCCGGCGGTTGCCATCGCGACCTGCCAGCCCATGCCTTCACCAGCGAGCCGGTTGTCTACAGGTACCCGCACGTCGTCGAAGAAAATTTCTGCAAAACCGGTGTGACCGTTCAACTGGCGAATCGGGCGAACGGTGATACCGGGCGTCGATAACGGCACCATCAGGAAGCTCAACCCGTGATGACGCACCGATTGCGGATCGCTTCGAAAGAGACCAAACAACCAGTCGGCCCAGACCGCGCGGGTCGACCAGATTTTCTGGCCGTTCAGGATGTATTCGTCGCCGGCGCCGTCTTTGCTGCGGATCGCGCTGGCGCGAATCGCCGCCATGTCGGAACCGGCATTTGGCTCCGACCAGCCCTGCGCCCACACATGTTCGCCTGCGGCCATCGCGGGCAGGAAACGGGCCTTTTGCGCATCGGTGCCGAAATCCATCAACGTCGGGCCAAGCAGGAAGATGCCGTTCTGGTTGACACGCATCGGCGCGTCCGCACGCCAGTACTCTTCCTCGAAGATCAGCCACTCGATCAGATCGCAGCCGCGTCCGCCCAGCTCGCGTGGCCACGTCACCATGCTCCAGCGGCCCGAGTGCAGCGTGCGTTCCCATTCGCGATGTGCGGCGAAGCCTGCCTCAGCGTCGAAACTCGGCAGAGGTTCTCGCGGCACGTGCTCGGCGAGCCAGTGGCGGATCTCGGCACGGAACGCGCGTTGTGCCGGCGTGTAGTCGAGCTTCATGCCCGTCCCCCGGCGGCCTGCGCTGACGTGTGCAACGGTACGTCAAATTGCGCGTCACGCTTGTCGACGAACGCCGAGCGCGCTTCGGCCGAGTCGTTGGTCATGTAGGCCTGCAGCGTGAAGCCTTGCTCCCAGCGGTATTTGTCCTCGAGGTCGCCATCTTCGACGCCGTTCAGCGCCTCTTTGGCGAGCTGCAGCATGGCCGGGCTCTTTGCGGCAATCTTGCGAGCCATCTCCAGCGCGGTGTCGCGCAACTGCGCTAGCGGCACGACCCGTTCGACAGCGCCGAGGCGATACGCTTCGGCCGCGTCGACCATGTCGCCGGTGAAATACATCGCGCGTACTTTCTGCACGCCGAACATCCGTTGCAGGTGCGCGCCACCGCCCATCGCGCCGCGATCGATTTCCGGCACGCCGAAGCGGGCGCATTCAGACGCAACGATCACGTCCGCTGCGCCGCAAATACCAATGCCACCACCCAGCACGAAGCCGTGTACCGCGACGATCACCGGCTTCGGATTGCGGTGCACCGCGCGAAACGTCGCGTAGTTGCCGGCATTGACCGTGACGATCCGCTCCGGATGCGCGGCGAGTTCCTTGATATCGACGCCCGCACAAAAGCCCCGCCCTTCGCCGCGCAACACGATGACGTGCACCGACGCGTCGCGGCCCAGTTCATCGATGGCGTCGGCCAGTTGTTGCCAGCCGCGCGAATCGAGAGCGTTGACGGGCGGCTGGTCGATCACCAGTTCGCCGATCCCGTGGTTCCGTTCGATCCTGAACGGCAGCGGGCGCGCGCTGTTGAGTGGTTCTGTCATGGTCCCGTCCCTGATGGATAAAGTAGATTAGGTGCTGAGTGCGGCTGAGGTTGGCGCGGGCACCCGGCGCAACGCCGCGAGCGCGTCGAGCCGCGCCACGGCTTCGTCGACAATGCGGGCGATCAGCGTCTCGCACGGTTCGATCGCGCCGATCACGGCCGCGACCTGCCCGCTCGGCAACACGCCTTCGTCCGGCATGCCGTCGACGATCGCGCGCTGGATCAGGAACGGCGCATTCGCCGCCATCAGCGTCTGGCTCGCGGTGTAGTCGTGCTCGCGCAAAGCCTTCAGGCCGAGCGCGAGCATCTGCGCGAAACTCATGCCGCTCTGACGCCGCCAGGCTTCCGCAGTGCGCAGCGCAAACAAGGTCCGACGCAGCGGCCCGAAGGCCTCGAGACGCAACAGATAGGGGTTGTCGATCATCCGTTGCGGCAGCCCGTCGAGTGCCGCCGACACGCGGATCTGCGCCGGATCCGCGACGGCGACATAACGCTCGAGGGTCGCGCGCGGCACGGGCGACTCCTCGGCCATCAGAAAGCGCGTGCCCATCGCGATACCGGCGGCGCCGTAACTCAGCGCTGCCGCAAGGCCGCGTCCATCGAAGAAACCACCTGCTGCGATCACCGGCACGTCGACCGCGTCGAGCACGCGCGGCAGCAGCAAGGTCGTCGGCATCGAACCGGTGTGGCCACCACCTTCGGCGCCCTGCACCGTGACCGCATCGGCGCCGAGTTCGACCGCTTTGGCCGCATGCTTCGGCGCGCCGACGGTCGGGATGCACATCACGCCCGCGTCCTTGAAACGGCGGATCGTTTTCGCGTCGGGTCCGCGGCCGTAGCTCACCGCGCGCAGCCGATGCTTGATCGCCAAATCGACCACCTGCGCCGCATTCGGCTGGAACATGTGGAAGTTGATGCCGAACGGGCCGTCGGTAAGTTCCTTGACACGCAGGATTTCCGCTTCCACCCGCTGCGCTTCGAGCGTCGCGCCGGCAAGAAAGCCGAAGCCGCCCGCGTTGCAGGTGGCCGCGACGAGCCGGGCATCCGCGACCCAGCCCATGGCCGTCTGCACGATCGGATAGCGGCAGCCGAGCAGATCGCACAGCGGCGTATGCAGCGTCGCCGTCATGCGGCTTCTCCGGCAGGGTTCGGATCTTGGGCCAACGCTTCGGCCGACGCAGCGGCCGACTCTGCCGGCCGTTGCGACTGCGCCATCTTGCGGGCGTCGTAGCCTCCCAGCTTGTCGCCGGTCACCAGTTCGTTGTGCGCGTGCGCGAAGTGATGCCACGCGAACGCTGCGTCCATCGCGGCGCGTTTGCCCTGCAATTCCTCGACGTGATTGACCGCCTGCTTGGTCAGCGCGAGACCGAGGCGCGGCATGCGCGAGATTTTCGCGGCGATCTCAAACGTGGTGGCACGCAGCGTGTCGCGCGGCACGACGCGATTGACCATGCCCATCTGATACGCGCGGGCCGCATCCATGCGTTCGCCGAGGAACAGGAATTCCTTGGCAATGCGCGGATTCAGCTCATACGCGTGAGCGAAATATTCGACACCGGGAATGCCCATGCGGACGACCGGATCGGAAAAGAACGCATCCTCCGACGCCACGATCAGGTCGCACACCCACGCGAGCATCAAGCCGCCTGCAACACACGCGCCCTGCACCATCGCGATAGTCGGCTTGGGCAGATCGCGCCAACGGCGGCACATGCCGAGATACACCTCCTGCTCGCGTGCGTACAGGAATTCGCCGCCGTCTTTGTTCACGTGGTCGTACCAGAGGGAAACCCGCTCGAACGAATGATCGATATCGCGCCCGGGCGTGCCGATATCATGGCCCGCAGAGAAATGCTTACCCGCGCCAGCCAGTACGATGACCTTCACCGCATCGTCGTGCGAGGCTCGGCGGAACGCATCGTCGAGCGCATAGGTCATCGCCGAGTTCTGCGCGTTGTGATACTCGGGGCGGTTCATCGTGATCGTAGCGACGCCGTCGGCGACGGCATAGTCGACAACGTTCCCGTCGACCGCGGACAGTGTGGCTTGCATGATTGATTACCTCAGGCGCGACGCGGCGCGGGGTTATTGCGCACCACGCTCGCGCGCAGGTCGTGCGGGTCGAGCGCGCGCAGGATGCGCAGATCATTGGCGTCAGGCGGCGGCGTGACGCCGATCTCCGGATGCGCAAGCAAGGCGAAACCGGTCGCCTCCTGAACTTCGTCGAGACTCACGCCCGGGTGCAACGAACGCACGCGCACCGCATGAGCGGGGCCGCCAAAATCCATCACGCATAGATCGGTGACAATGCTGCGCAGATCGATGAACGCGCGCATGCCGGGAATCTCGCGTGCCGGGTTGTAGCCGACGCTGCACACCATGTCGACTTCGCCCGCTACAAACGTGCGTTTGCTGTGGCCGCTAACGAAGAACGAATTCGCATGATTGATGCTGTTGCCGGGAAAACCGCGTGCGCCGAGCAGTTGCGTTTTCGGTCGCGCGTAGTCGTCGCCGAGCCACGAGATGTTGGCCTGGCCGAAGCGGTCGATCTGAGTAGGCATCACCAGCGCGTGACGCTGTCCGTGCCACACGCAATCGAACACGCGCTCATAGGTCATCAAGCCGGACGCCTGCACGCGATAGCCCGCTTCGCGCGGCCCGAGCGGCACCGGAGCTTCGACCAGATACGCTTCGCCGTCGGTGAGCATCAAGCCGGCGTTATAGGCGAGGCGGGCAAGACCCGCGGCAAGCCGCGGACCGGCGCCGATACCGGTGGCCAGCACTTCCCCGTCGTCGCGCCACAAGCGGGCCGCGGCAACGATCATCAATTCAGCGAGGGAATAATCGAGAGAATCGCTCACACGTGTTCCTTTACAGAATCGGCAGCGGCAACGCCGCTATACGGGACGGTCCGCCTGCGCGCTGCAGATAGGCAGCCTCGTCGACGCCCACCACATCCCGGAGATAGGCCGCAGTCTGCTGCGGGTCTTCCGCGCTCGCGCAATACGCTTTCAGATGTGGCAGATCCCACCCGTACGCGGGTGCGCATGAGCTCGGATGCGCGCCAGCCGGCGCATGCACCACCCCGCTCACGAGCGACCGTTCGAAGGTGTTGCGACGCGCCAGATCGAGGTCTTCGCTGGCAAGCGTGTCGAGCAGCGTCTCAGCGCTGACGAAACATTTCGCTGCCGCGCGTGCAAACCACGCATCGAAGAACGGATCGGGACCGTCGATGCGCGTATTGCCCATCCGGTCAGCCGCATTCACGTGCAGCAACGCGACATCGAGTTCGATCGCGGGCATCGCCAGCAGCATCTCGCCGCCATACGGCGACTGCACCGTGCGCATCTGCGGCGCGTGCTTCAGCAGGTCAGTGCCGAGCCCCACGCGCGTCGGCAGAAACGGCAGGCGTGCCGCCGCTGCGCGCAGGCCAAGTTGCAGCAGCCCTTCGTCGAGCTCCCAAACGTCAACCGCACCGTTCTCACGCGCCCGGCGAAAATGCGGTTCGAGCGGGATCACATCGAGCGACACAAAGCCGAACACCACTTTCCTGACCTTGCCTGCAGCGCACAGCAAGCCGACATCGGGACCGCCATAGGCGACCACGGTCAGATCCTTGAGGGTCGAGCGGACGATTTCACGCACCAACGCCATGGGCTTGCGGCGCGGCCCCCATCCGCCGATCCCGATCGTCATGCCGTCGGCGAGTTGCGCGACGACGTCGCGCGCGCTCAACTGTTTATCGAGTGTTTTCATAAGGATTCCTCTTATTTGTTCTCGCGGAAACCGACGCTGAAGTCATGGCCCCACAGACTCACGCGAGTCGCCTCGAAGACGCTGTGCTGCGCCCAGTCGACCGTCAGCCCGCCGTAGCCGTACTCCAGGTCGAAGCCGCCAGGCGTTTTCATATAGAAGGAGATCATCTGGTCGTTGCAGTGCCGGCCGAGCGTTGCGGAGAGCTTCACGCCGAGCGCTGCGACGCGGTCGAGCGCACGGCCGACTTCGTCCATTGAAGCGACTTCGGCCATCACGTGAACACAGCCTGACGGCACGGCGAGATCCATAATCGCGAGGCTGTGATGACGCGCGTTCTTGCAGTGCATGAAATGGATGCGCTTTTCCGGCTCTGCTGGATCGTCGGTGAACTTCACGCGGAAGATGTCCGAGAGCTCGAAGCCAAGCACGTCGCGCACGAAGGCGTCGGTGGCGTCGAATTGCGGCGCGGGCAGGACGGTGTGGCCGAGGCCCATCGGGCCCGTGACGAAACCTGGCACGCCAAGCGGCGACACGAAGCGGCGGAAGCCGGCGCGTACGCCCCAGAAGAACTCATGGCGATTACCGGAAGGGTCGACACACCAGACCATCGCCTGCACGCGGCGCAGCGCGACCTCTTGTGCGCTGGCGCGAACTGCTTCCACGCCGGCTCGCTCAAGCCCTCGTACCGCGTCTTCCAGTGCATGTGCATCGGGCAGTTCCCAGCCCGATGCGAAGTAGCAATCGGTGTCGCCCGGCACCACCAGATAGCGGAAATCGCGCTCGTCCATCTTCAGATACAGCGCGCCGTCCTCCGCGTCGTGCGCCTGCATGCCCAGCATGTTTTCCGCATAGCCGCGCCATGTTTCGACGTTTGCCGACTGCACGACGACGTAGCCCAAAGCCCGCACATCGATCATCTCCGACTCCTCCAGAACCTGTTGTTGTCAGGCTTATTCTGGCGGCGCCGGAGGCTCGTTACATCGTCTGTTGGGACTAGCTAGGCGGCGCTGGATGACACCGTGGTGATGGCTTCACGCAGGCGATATTTGAGCACCTTGCCCGCCGCACTGGTCGGCAGTTGCGCGACGAACGTCAGGTGCCGCGGCACCTTGTAATTCGCCATGTTCCGGCGCGCCCATTCGCTCAGTTCAGCGGCGCCCGCCTGCGTGCCCGAACGCAATACGACATACGCGTGCCCGACTTCGCCGAGGCGTTCGTCCGGCACGCCGACCACGGCGATTTGCGCCACCGCGGGATGAGCGCTGAAGAGCCGCTCGATCTCCGCCGGATAGCAGTTGAAACCGCCGACGATGAACATGTCCTTGATGCGGTCGGTGATGCGCAGGTAGCCGTTTTCGTCGAGTACGCCAAGGTCGCCGGTGTGCAACCAGCCTTCGGCGTCGACGGTGTCGCAGGCGGTGTCGGGTTGGCGGAAGTAGCCCTGCATCACGTTGTAGCCGCGAATCAGCACTTCACCGGTGACGCCCGTAGCGACTGCTGAGCCCTGGGAATCGGCGATGCGGATCTCGACGCCGGGCATCGCGCGGCCGGACGTGCCGGCGACGGTCTGTGCATCATCGCCGGCTCGGCACAGCGTGGCGAAACCGCACGATTCCGTGAGCCCGTACCCCGTCAGTACGACGTCGAAGCCCAATTGCGCGCGCATCCGCTCGACCAGGCTCGGCGCAATCGCCGCCGCGCCCGTCACCGCAACACGGAGCGACGACAGGTCGCGCGCCGACAGATTCGGGGTGTCGAGCAACGCGTGATAAAGCGTCGGCGGCCCCGGCAGTACGGAGACGCGTTCGTGCACGATGCGCTCCAGCACCTGCTGCGGGTTGAACACGAGATGCGGCAAGATTGTCGCGCCGCCCGCCAGCGCGGCGAGCCACCCGGCCTTGTAACCGAACGCATGAAAGAACGGATTGACGATCAGATAGCGGTCATCGTCGCGCAGCGTCGCAATGGCGGCCCAGTCGTGAGCCGCACGCAGGTTCTGGCCGTGCGTCGTCATCACACCCTTCGGGCGGCCCGTCGTGCCCAAGGTGAACATGATGTCCATCAGCGTATCGGGCTGCACTGCCGATTCACGCGCACGGAATGCGTCGAGCGAGGTGGCCGCCGCGCGCAACAGGAACGCAGCCCAGGTTTCATCGCAGCTTGCGTTGAGGTCCAAGTGGCTAACCTCGTCGGTCACGGCAGGCGCTGCGTCGAACACCACAACCCGTTCGAGCGACGCCGGGCGATGCGCCGCGAGCATCGCCGGGTACGAGTCGCCGAGGAAGCTGCCGCAGCAGAACAGCAGCCGCGCGCCGCTGTCTTCGAGGATCGCGCCAGCCTCCATGCCCTTCATCCGCGTATTCACTGGTACCAGCGCCGCGCCGGCGCTATGGACCGCGAGCGCCGCGACGATCCAGGCTGCGACGTTCGGCGCCCAGACGGCGACCCGGTCGCCCGCCTTGATATCGCAGCTCATCAGCGCGCGGGCGGCTTCGATGCGCGCTGCATCGAGTTGCGCATAGCTCAGGTTGCCCTCAGCCGTTTCGATCGCGATGTGCGTGCCGTAGCGCGCGGCGCCGCACGCGATCAGCGCGGGCGTCGTCAAGGGGTGGTTCAGCGTCATGGTGAAATTCGAGGGAAGCGGTCCTCGTTGCCCGGAACGCGTACGTACGACGTGCACGCGTTCCGAACGTCGCGGACCTAGTCGGGGAAAACCACGCGCAGCGTCGCGCCGGCCGGTGACGCACTGCATGCAAGGGTCCAGCCGTCCGCCAGTTCGGCTTCGTCGAGCACATGGTTTGCTTTCAGGTTCACGCTGCCGGCAACGACCCGGCACATGCAGGCGCCGCACAAGCCGCTGCGGCACGAGTTCGGCGCGGGCAGGCCGGCACGCAGCATTGCGTCGAGCAGGGTGTCGCCAGGCTTGCAGGCGACGTTGAACGTCTTGCCGTCGAGCACGGTTTCGATGACGGCGGATGCCGCGGTGAGGTCCAGCTCCGTTGCCACCGTAGCGTCGGCCGGTGCCTGAATGAGCGGCTGAATGAGCGGTTGATCAGGCACCGAGACGAACCGCTCGACGTGTATCCGCGCGCGCGGCAAACCGAGCGCCTGCACCGCCGCCAGCGCACTCTCCATGAACAGTGCGGGACCGCAGATAAAACACTCGTGCGTGCTCCACGGCCGCGCCAGCTCTTCAAGATGGCGCTGCTGCGCCACGCCCTGCACGCTGTCCAGCCAGTGAATCACCCGCAACCTGCCCGGATGCCGTTGCAAAAGCTGGCGCAGTTCATCGCTGAAGATCACCGATTGCTCGTCGCGATTCGCATAGATCAGCGTCAGCATGCCGCGTCCGCTCACCAGCGCCGACTTCAGAATCGACAGCACCGGCGTAATGCCGCTGCCGCCCGCGAACAGCAGCAGGTCGTCGTCGAGCGAACGCGGGCTGAATACGCCTGCAGGCGCCATTACGTCGAGTTCGTCGCCGGGCTGGATGCGGTCGCACATCCAGTTCGACGCGCGCCCGTCGCGCACCCGCTTGACGGTGATCTTCGGCGCGGTGTCGATACCCGGCGCGCTCGACAGCGAATAACAGCGCTGCACGACCACGTTCTCTCCCTCTCCCTCTCCCTGGCACGGCACCTTCAACGTCAGGAATTGCCCCGGGCGATAGCTGAACGCATCGCGCAGCGCGGGTGGCAGATCGAACACGAAAGAGCGCGCGTCGGCGCTCTCCGCGATCACATCCGCCACTTTCAGCCGGTAAAACCGCGGATCGGCCATGGCGGGCGAACTCAGGCGACGCCCATGATCATCTGCGCGTTATCGATCCGATACTCGCTGCCGTTGATAAAGCGCGATTCATCCGAGGCGAGGAACAGCACCAGATTCGCGATGTCCTCCGGCAAGCACATGCGAGCGTGCGGATCAACCGATTGCGTGAGCGCCTCGCGGGTTTCTTCAGCCGAGCCGAAGAACGGTGCTGTCATCGGCGTGAGGATGCCGTCCGGGTGAATCGTGTTGCAGCGGACTTTGTAGCCTTGCTGCTTGCAATGCGCGGCAATCGCCCGGGTCATCGCGGTCACGGCGCCCTTGCTCGCCGAATATGCGCAGAACGCGCCGAGCCCGCCGAGCGCGGCCACCGACGACATGTTCACGATCGAGCCGCCCTTCTCCTTCATCGCCTTCACGGCCGCGCGGCAGCCGAGGAAATAGCCTTCGGCGTTAATGCGCAGTACGCGCTGCCATTGTTCGAGCGTCGTGTCCTCGATGCTGCCGAGCAACAGCACCGCGGCATTGTTGACGAGCACATCCGGCGTGCCGAAATGCGTTTGCGCCGCACCGAATACATCGTTCCAGCCCGCCTCCGACGCAATGTCGTGACGGATGAATACTGCCGCATCGCCGATCTGCGCGGCCACTTCACGGCCCGCTTCCTCGTTCACGTCGGTCAGCACGACCCGTGCGCCTTCGCGCGCGAACAGCAGTGCGTCCTGCTTGCCGACGCCGCTCGCGGCGCCCGTCACGACGGCGATCTTGCCTTTGAGTCTGTCTCCCATCTTCGTTCTCTCTTAGTCAGTGTCAGTCAGTTTCAGTCAGGGAATGGACGCTGTTCGCGAGAACCGCGCCCGCTGCGGCCCGGCCCGCCTGGCGGCCGGACCAGATACAGTCCGCGAGCGACAGTCCGCTCACGTAGTGATTCGATGCGAGCCCGCACGCAGCGCGGCCTGCGGCGAAGAGACCGTCGACGGGCGCGCCCGTTGCGGACAAAACCGCATTACTGGTTTCGTCGACGTGCAGTCCGCCGAGCGTGATCGACGGGCATGGAAATATGCGGCTATCCGATGAAATGTCGATAGCGTAGTAAGGACCGCGAACGAGCGGTTCAAGCATGGCGGAAGATTTTCCGAATGCACTGTCGCTGCCCTTACGCGCGGCCTCGTTGTACGTGTCAATGGTGTGTTGCAGTACAGCCGGATCGATATCGATACGTTTCGCGAGATCGGCGAGCGAGCGCGCCCGCTTGCGGCCCAGCAGCATGAGCAACGCAGCGGGCAAGCTCTGAAACGCCCACAGCTTGCCGCGCAGACATTCATGCAGCGCGAGCCCGACGAGACGTGCATCGAGAATCAGCCATGCGCGGCCTTCGCGGGTTTCGCACATCGCATGACCGAGTGCCGCGCCGTAGACCTCTTCATTGCAGAAACGCTCACCGTGACGATCCACGACGCAACCCTGCGCCCACGCGTACGGCGGATTGATGAAGCGCCACGCCGACACGCGTTCGAGGCGCTTCGTGACGCCCCCGGCCGACACGCCAAGTCGAATACCGGCGCCGTCGCAACCGGTGGTGCCGAGCCTCCAGTTCGGCAGGTAATGCGGCGCATGTTGCGCCACCATCGCTCGATTGAAAATGAAGCCGCCAGTCGTCAGGACAGCTGCATTGGCCTTGATCGTAAGCAGGCGGCCGTCGTGCAGTTCGATGCGATGCAATGCGGCGCGCAGGCGGTCGGCAAGCCCGGGCGAACCGTTATGTACGCGTTCAGCCCAGCGTGCGAAGCGGCGATGCCGACGTTGCGCGCGGCCCGGTGCGACCTGCCAGATTTGCGCGCCGATCACCCGTCCCGTTGTATCCGTGACGAGGCCACGCACGGCGGCATGACACATCGTGTCGATAAGTGGCTGGGCTTCAACGGCATGGCGCAAGGTATCGAACAGCACACGTCCCGACATGCCGCGCCCCACCACGCGATGTCCGCGCGGCGCGGCAGGCGTCTCGCGCGGCGCATCGCCGACGGCTTCGTTGCCCGAGTAGTACAGGTAATGCTGGTCCTGCGGATACGAGGTCTTGCGCGGCGGCACCGACGAAGCAAAGCGCACGCCGAGCCGTTCAAGCCAGCGAAGCATGTCGACGCTGCCGGCGCAAAAGCGCTTGAGCGTCGCGGCAGAAACGGCGTCGCCGACTTCCTGTTGCAGATAGGCGAACATCGCTTCCGGCGTGTCGGCATAACCCGCTTCGGTCTGATAGCGTGTGCCGCCGCCCGCGAAGACTACTCCGCCGCTTTTCGCGCTCGCGCCGCCGCCCTCGAAGCGTTCGACGATGCGCACCCGCGAGCGCGCCCCGGCAGCCTCGAGCGCGGCACACGCGCCCGCTACGCCATAGCCCACCACCAGCACGTCACAAACGTCGTCCCAGCGCATGCTTGCGGGGTCCGCGACGATGAGCGGCGCCTCAACGGGCGTCGCGGCGCTATCGTGCAGACCGGGAGGTGTGCGCATGACGCCCGCGCGCTTCAGGCCGCCGCGCAGCGCAACGGCGCCGCGGCAGTGGTGTACACGCCGTCCACGTAGACGAGCGGATCGACCTCGCCGCTCATCAACACCTGTTCGAGTTGCCCGATGAAAATCGTATGCGTGCCGTAGTCGAAGCGGCCATCCTGTTTGCAGATCAGGCTCGCCTGCGCATCCTGCAAGTAAGGGACGCCGCGCCCCGAGCTCTGCCAGTTGCCAGTCGTGAAGCGCGCTTCACCTTTGAGGCGTCCGCTGCAATCGATCGCGATATCCTGATGCTGAGCCGACAGCACGTTGACGCAGAAATCCGCGCCGGCATCGAGCGGCGGAAATATCGAGGACGTGCGGTTGATGCAGATCAGCAATGAAGGCGGTTCGGTCGAGAGCGAATCGACTGCGGTGGCCGACATCGAATAGCGCCGCTCGCCATCGCAACAACTGATCACCGCGACCGAACGCGCGAGGCGGCGCATTGCCAGCAGCATGTCGGCGCGCAACGGATGAGAAGAAAGGTCGTTCATGGCGTCACTCCTGAGTGCTGCGTTGCCTGCGTTTCTTGAGATGCAGGTGACCCGCCGCCTGCGGCAAGATGATTCGCCGCGATGAAGCCGAAGGTCATCGCGGGCCCAAGCGTCGAACCGGCGCCCGGATAACTCGCGCCCATCATCGACGCGCTGGTGTTGCCGATCGCATAGAGACCGGTAATCGGCGAGGCGTCGGCACGCAGCACGCGGGCGAATTCATCGGTGACGAGGCCGCCTTTGGTGCCGATGTCGCCCGCGTCGATACGCACCGCGTAGAACGGTCCCTTCACAATAGGGGCGAGGCACGGGTTCGGTTTCACGTGCGGATCGCCGTAGTACGTATCGAATGCGTTGCCGCCCTTGCCGAACTCTTCGTCGACGCCACTTTGCGCATAGCGATTCATGTCGGCGACAGTGTCACGCAAACCTTGCGCATCGACGCCAATGTGGTCGGCCAATGCGTCGAGCGAATCAGCGCGATGCAGCAGCGGGCGAAACGCGGCGGGAATGCGTGAATCCGGCATCATTGCGCCGGGCATGATCGGCCCGCACGGATACTTGTGACGGAACTGAGCATCGAACACCATCCACGCGGGCACGCTCGCACCGGTCTTCGCATGATCGCGATACATCGCCGGCACAAACTCGGAATACGGCGCGGCTTCGTTGACGAAGCGCTTGCCCATCCGGTTGACTACGACGCACCCGGGCAGATTGCGTTCGACGAACAACGCCCGTTGCTTCTCTTCATGATCGACATGTACGGTCGGTGCGCCCCACACATGCTCCATCAGCGCAATCGATGCGCCGTGCTGCATGCCCGCGGTAATCGCGTCGCCGGTATTGTCCGGTGGCGTCGCGCTCCATTTCGCCTGGGTCGGCTGTGGCAGATAGCGCTCACGCATCGCCTGATTGCGCTCGAACCCACCCGCCGCGAGAATCACGCCGCGCCCCGCCATCACACGCACCGGCTCGCCGTTGCGCTCGACCATGACTCCGGTCACTCGGCCTTCGTCGTCGATCAGTTCGCGCATAGGCGCATCGAGCCACACGGGTACATCGCGATCGAGCAGCGCGCGGCGCAAGCCGCCGACCAGCGCATTGCCGAGCGTGAGACGCCGGTCGCGGGATGAACGGCTGCGTGCGCGCACATCGAACCAGTAGCGGCCGAACTGCCGCAACGCGAGACCAACATAGCCGGGCGCCTTCGACAACAACACATGCGCTTCCTTCGACGTCACCGCTACCCGTCCGCCGATCAGCGTGCCGGGCGAAGGCAAGCGCAACCGTGCGAATTCTTCGCCGAGGCTCTCGCCATCGACGGGCAGCGGATCGAGCGCACGAAAGCCGGGCATCGAACCGGGCAAATCCTGGAAGTAGTCGGCATAGGCCGGAAGTGCTTCGTAGCGCACCGGCGTTTGTGCCTCAAGATAACGCAGCATCTCGGGCGCGATGTCGAGATACGCATCGACTTTCGCGGCTGATGTCACGCCTTTCGTGCAGGCGTCGATGTAGATGCGCGCCGCTTCGCGTGTGTCGGATGCACCGATTTCGGCGATATGGTGATTGCACGGAATCCAGATGCCGCCGCCGGATACCGCGGATGTTCCGCCATACACGGCGCTCTTTTCGAGTACCGCCACCGACAGGCCGTTATCGGCCGCGCGGCAGGCGGCCAGCATGCCGCCGGCTCCGGAACCGACTACCACCACGTCGAACCGGTAGGTCTGGACGAGCTGTTCAGTCATGGGCGCCGTCCATCAGACGAAGAAGTCGGTGTTCGGACGGCCGAGCATGACCGCGCCCAGATTCTGGCCGAAACGATCGACGCTGTTTGCGTAGTGCGCGCGCGCCGCATGCAGATCGAGAAAGCGCCGCACCAGCGGATTGCGGTGATAGATGCCATTGCCGCCCGCGTAGCGCAGCAGCGTATTGGCAGCCTGCGCGCAACGCTCGGCCACTTGCGCGCACTGATAGCGGAACAACACGCGCCGCTCGATCGAGACTGCGGGGCCGCCGTTTGCGGCTGCCAGCAACTCGGCGAAATTGCGCTTGAGCAGCAGCTTCATTTCATCCAGCGCGACGGCGGCGTTGGCGCAGGCGGTTTGCGCACCGGTATCGTCGGTGGTTTTCGCGCCGCTGTTGGCGCTGACGCGGGTCGCCGCGTAGGACGTAAAATCGTCGAGTGCGCCTTGCAGCGCGCCAATGCAGGCGGTGCACACTGCGCGCACGAAAATCTGCGCAAACGGCAAGTGGAACAGCGGTGCATCGTTGATCGCGAGACCGGGGCTCGTGCCCATCATGCCGTCGATGGCCTTGTGCGTGCGATAGTCAGGCACGAACGCATCGTCGACAACGATGTCGTGACTGCCGGTCGCCCGCAACCCCAGTACGTCCCAGTCCTGCACGATTGTGTAGTCGCTCTTCGGCAGCAGGAAGGTGCGGTATTCGGGCGGTTCGCCCTCTTTCGCGGGCGGCACCAGCGCGCCGAGAAAAATCCATTCGCATAACTCACTACCACTCGAAAACTTCCAGTGACCCGAGAGCCGGAAACCGCCTTCGACCGGCGTTACGCGGCCCACCGGCATATATGTCGATGCGATCAACGTCGTTGCATCGTTGCCCCACACGTCCTGTTGCGCTCGCTCGTCGAACAGCGCGAGCTGCCAGTTGTGCACCCCGACCACGCCGTAGACCCACGCCGTGGACATGCAACCGCGCGCCACCGCCATCTGGATTTCAAAGAACGTTTGCGGATCAAGTTCGTAGCCGCCGTAGCGCTTCGGCTGCAGCACCCTGAATAGCCCGGCCGCCTGGAAGTCGGCGAGCGTGTCGGCGGGAATCCGGCCATTCGCTTCGGCCTGCGCCGCCCGCTGCGCGAGGACCGGCGCCAGCGCTTCGGCGCGGGCAATCAGTTCGGTTGCAAGGGTGTTCGAATCATTGTCGCGATGCACGGCTGTCTCCCTATTAGCGCGCGACCTTCGCCGCGCTTTTCTGTTGGGTCCATCTTCGAGCTCCGGCGGCGGCATCGCATCGTCTGAAGGGACTAGCGATGCACGTCGCGCCGGACCAGCGCCGTCAGGCGTACACGCGGGTTTTCTCGCCGTTCGCGCGATTGAAATACGGAATCACGTGCTCGCCAATGTTGCGGATCGTTTCGAGTTGCGCCTCTTGGGACACCGTCCCCATCTGGCAGAGAAACAGCACTTCGTCCACGCCCGCTTCCATCAAACGGCCCACATAGCCGATGCAATCGTCGACCGTGCCGTACGCGTGATTCGGGTTCATCATCGACAACGCCGGGTCGCTGAAATTGACCACGACTTCTTCCGACGCGAAGCGCGAGCGGATCACCAGTTCGCCGGTGTTCGCCTTCACGAGATCGTCGCCCCAGTTCGCCGGGTCCGGACGCTCGCCGCCCGTGTACCAGTACGCGAGCGACTCCATGAAATAGCGCTGGCCACGAATGCCGATCTTGCGAGCCTGCTGGCCGTCGCTCAGCACAACCGTCGGACACAATGCCGCGAGATGCTGCGTCGGCCGGAAGCCCACTTGATCCTCCGCACGGCGCGTGGCCCATGCGTCGCGATAGATCGCGTTCTTCTTCGCGACTTCGTCGGGACCACCGAAGCCAAGCACCAGTGCGCCGAGGCCGCGCTGCCCTGCCCGGAGCAAGCCGTCATTGTTGGTGCAAGCCATGTACATAGGTGGATGCGGGTCCTGATACGGCTTCGGATGGATCGGCCGCTTCGGGATCTTGATGTACTTGCCGTCGTGCTCGATCTCGTCCTGTACGAACATTTTCGGCACCAGGTACATCGATTCGTCGATCATCGGTTGCAGCTCGGCGAGGTCGTAGCCGAAAGCACCGGCTTCCTGCTGGCTGCCGCCCTTGCCGACGCCGAAATGCACGCGCCCTTCGGACAGGATGTCGAGCATCGCAATGCGTTCAGCGACCTTGATGGGATGATTCATCGCAGGCGGCAGGCAAATCACGCCGTGACCGAGACCGATACGCGTAGTGCGGCCGGCCAGGTAAGCGAGGAACGTCTCCGGCGCGCTCATGTGCGCATAGTTCGTGAGCGATGTGTGTTCGACGCACCAGACGGTATCGAAACCCATCTCTTCGGCGAGCAGCGCCTGTTCGACTGTTTCCTTGAAAACCCGGTGGTCGCCTTCCCGCGAAGCGTCCGTGGTCTGGGCTTCGTAAATGAGAGAAAACTTCATTGCGTGCGTCTCCATGAATTTTTGACTGTGCTGAATTGGGCGTTTCCGCTCGCGACCGGTGAAGTCGTGACGGTCCACGCAATGGAGTTTCAGATCGCGTGTGCTTGCCGGCATCGTCTGTTTGGATTAACGGTGCACGCTTGTGCGGCAGAAGGATGCGCAGAAGCCGCTTTCTATCGCGAATAGTCCGATCGGACCTCGTGCGACGCGTGGCGCGCACGCTAGCATCGGGCCGTCATTAGACGACGCTCAACCGAAAAGGAGTGAACTGCGATGAAGGCTTCGATGATGCTGTACCCAGTCGACACGATCGATGCGGCGCTGCCGCTCTTTGTCGACGGGCTGGGATTGACAGTGAAGTTTCGCGACGGTGACCGTTACTGCGCCCTCGACGGCGGAGCATTGACGATCGCGCTGATTGCGGGTGAGGAGCGGATTGTCGAGCGTGCGGCCCTGGCATTCCGTGTGGACGAAAACGACGACCTGTACGCAGCAATGGCGCGCGTAGTCCAGGCGGGCGGGTCGGTGCGCGTGCCTGTGCAGCAGGGGCCGCACGAATGGCGGGCGGTGCTCGACGATGCGAACGGCGCGTTACTAGTGTTGTCGCAGAAGCGCTCTGCATGATGTGACACGTGTCGCCGCGCTTTTAACGGGCGCGGCGACACGTGTCACGTGGTGCTTGCAGGGGGTCAACCCAACGGCACGACACTTCCCAGCAGGATCCGCACAAGCGTGGCCTGACGCGTCACGCCGGTCTTCGAGAAGATTGCGCGCAGATGAGCGCGCGCAGTGTTCTTGCTGATGCCCAGCTCTTCCGCCGCCTCTTCGAGCGTCAAGCCATTGGTCAGCAACAGCGCCAGCGAAGTCTCGGCGGGCGTCAGGTCGAAGAGCTTGCGCACGATCTCCTGCGAGCCCTGCGATTTGCGATCGGGGTCTCGCAGGAACAGCACCGTTGCGGGGCGGCGCTTGTTGTCCTCCGACCAGTCGGACAGCGGGATGGTACGCACCAGCACGCCGAGCTTCGGCTTGTCGCCGCCACGTGTAATCGGCATTGCCTCGACCATCGGTGCCGCCGTGCCGAAGTGCCCCATCAGCGCTTGTCGAACCAGCCGTTGCAGGTTGCGGTTCTCCTTCGCATCGGTGGCCTCGACCGTACCGTGCATCATCCGCAGACCATTGCCCTCCGCGAGAATTTCGTCGGCAACGCTATTGGAGCGCATGATCGCGCCGCTCTCGTCGAGTGTCACCGTGCCGACCAGCATGCGGTCGATGGCGCTCGCATACAGCGTGCGCTCCGATTCGACGATATCGAGCCGCGAGTGCAGTTCGACCGCGCGTCTGAGGTGCGGCAGCAGTAGCGCGCAGAACGCCTTGTCGCGCGCGGAAAATTGCTTGGCGTCATGGCCGCGGCACACGCGAAAGCGGCACTCGACACCTGATTCGGTGCGCAGATCCGCGCCCATGATGTAGCGAATATCGGCGGGTTTCAGAAACTGCTGGTAGAGCTCGCTAGCGAGCCAGCCAGTGTCACCGAATACCTCGTCGACGGTCACGACGCGATCCGCCGGCAACCCGACGAACGGATCGAGCGAATAGTAGTAGTTGTTGTACGACGCTTCGCCCGGCACGCCCGGGCCCAGTTCGGATGCGTGCACCATCAGCCCGCGCCGGTCACTCGAAGGCGAACGCAGGATCAAGGTTGCATAGTTCGCGTTGAGCGAGGTTCGAATCAGCTCGAGTGCGCCGGCCCATGGCGGGTTTTCCAGCGGGCCCTGATAAATGCGCGCCATGAGGCCGCTGAACTGCGCAACGCTTACGTCCGCCAGCTCGCCTGCGGCATGCCCCTCTTCGGGGGCCCATTTTGTCTCCATCAACACTCCGTCCTCCATGCGACTTGGCGTCGCGACGCTCAGCTTAAGGGCCGATCTTTTGGCTGGCATCGGGAGAAATACTTAGCCGACGAAACTTTTTCTGGTCATACGAAACGCCCTCGTCCAATCGGACGATGTAGCAGCGAAGCCGCTGCGCTTCAATGCATCCAGTGATGAAGCTGCCGCGGAAGCAGCCACATACACAGCCGCTTGCGGAGTCTCGCAGCGCGTTGTCATGCGCGGTACCTGCGAGTTTCCTTGCGGCCCGTATAGCAGTTTTCCCAGGAGACCCGATGCCGCTCGATCCACAGGCGCAGGCCATGCTTGCCGCTTATTCCGGTATGCCCGCGATTGACTTCGCGCAGCTCACCGCGCCCGTTTACCGCGCGATGATCGCCGCGGGCGGCGGCTTTGCGGCCGGCGATCAGATCGCCGGCGAAGAGGACTGGATCATTCCCGCTTCGGGTGGCCCGCTGGCTGCCCGTCTCTACCGGCCGACGGGCGACGGTCCTTTCCCGCTTACGGTGTTCTTTCACGGTGGCGGCTTCGTCGCGTGCGGACTCGATACGCATGCGAACCTGTGCCGCTGTCTGGCGCAACGTGCGCAAACGCTGGTGCTGTCGGTCGATTACCGGCTCGCGCCGGAAGCGCGCTTTCCTGCGGCCGCTCACGACGCGTGCGACGCGGCGCGCTGGGCCTACGAGAACGCACGCGATTTGCGCGCGCGGCCTGGTCCAATTGCGGTGGCAGGCGACAGCGCGGGCGGCAACCTGGCCGCCGTCGCGGCCCAGCAGCTGCGTCATGGCGACGTGCCCGTTGCGCATCAGTTGCTGCTCTATCCGGTTGTCGATTGCGCGACTGAGCATCTTTCGTACACGTCGCTAGGCGACGGCTATTTGCTGACAACCGAGATGATGCGCTGGTTCAAGGATCAGTATTTCGATGCTCAAGCCAATCGCGCTGATCGCACCGATCCGCTCGCGAGTCCGCTTGCCACCGTCGACCTCACCGGCGTTGCAAGCGCCACGATCATCAGTGCCGAATACGATCCACTGCGCGATGAAGCCGAGCACTATGCGGCGCGTCTCGCGCAAGCCGGCGTGTTGACCACTCATCAGCGCTGGCCGGGACAGATGCACGGATTCGCCAGCGCGCTAGGTGTGATTGACGCCGCCGATCGCGCCATTACCGTAGCGGCGCGGGCGTTGCACGCGGCGCTGAACGCCTAAGCCCTTTGATCCTGCTGGCTGGAATGACATGACTGCACTGATTCGTCTCGCTGCTGAAAATGGCGTCGCGACGCTCACTTTCGACCGCCCCGACGCACTGAACGCCCTCAACGAAGCAATGGCGGTGGAGCTGTCCGCGAAGCTCGCTCGTCTCGCGCGCCACGACGACGTGCGCGCGATCGTACTCACCGGTGCCGGTGATACGTTCATGGCGGGCGGTGACTTGCACACCCTGCGCACCGCGCTCGACGCGGCCCCGGCAGCACGCGAGCGCGCGATCGGCAAGCTCGTCAGATTGGCGCAAACGGTCGTCGAGACCGTCTCGCGCTCGCGCAAACCGGTGATCGCCAGCATCAACGGCGCGGTGGCGGGATTCGGCCTGAGTCTCGTTGCCGCGTGCGACCTGGCAATCGCGGCGCAACGCGCGACGTTCACGTCAGGCTATGGGCGCATCGGCATATCCCCCGACGGCGGCGCGACCTTCACGTTGCCGCGCATGCTCGGCACCAAGCAGGCGGCGCAATGGATGTATCTGAACGAGCGGCACACGGCAGACGAAGCGCTTCGCGCAGGGATCATCAACTGGGTCGTCCCCGACAACGATCTTGTCGAGCAAACGCGCCTGGTGTTGCAACGTCTCGGCGCACTGTCGCCGGATGCGTTCGCGCACACCAAGGATCTTCTGCTGAACGCGCAACACCGCAGCTTCGCCGACCAACTATATGCGGAGCAGCGCAGTTTTCTTCGATGCGCGGCCGGTGACGACTTCCGCGAAGGGATCGATGCCTTCTTTGGCAAGCGCGCGCCATCGTTCGGGTCCGGGACGGGTTGAAGCTCGTTGAAGCTTGTTAAAGCTTGTTGAAGTTCGCTAAGCGTCGCCTTCTCTCACACACGCAGCACGCGCTCACCACCATGAAACTGGCCACCACCGACGAAATAGTCGCCGAACTAAAAGGCGGCCGCATGATCGTTCTGATCGACGAAGAGGATCGCGAGAACGAAGGTGATCTGCTGATTGCCGCCGACCACGTCACGCCTGAAGCGATCAACTTCATGGCCCGCTTTGGACGGGGACTGGTGTGCCTGACGATGAGCGCCGAGCACTGTGCACGGCTAGAGCTGCCGCTGATGGCAAAGCGCAACGGCACGCAGTACGGCACCGCGTTCACGGTGAGCATTGAAGCGGCACAAGGCGTGACGACCGGTATCTCCGCCGCCGACCGCGCGCACACGATCCGCACAGCGATTCATCCACAAGCCCGCGCGAGTGACCTTGTGCAACCGGGTCACGTGTTTCCGATCGTCGCTCGCCCCGGCGGCGTGCTGGTGCGTGCCGGCCACACCGAAGCGGGCTGTGATCTCACCGCGCTGGCGGGCCTGACACCTGCTGCCGTCATCTGCGAAATCATGAACGACGACGGTACGATGGCGCGCCTGCCGCAACTGATCGAATTCGCTGCACGCCATGGGCTGAAGATCGGCACCATCGCGGATCTGATCCACTATCGCAGCGTCAACGAATCGTTGGTCGAACGCGTCGGAGAACGTCCGCTGCAGACGCCGTGGGGACCGTTCCGGGCGATCCAGTATCGCGACACGGTCCACTCCTCTACACATCTCGCGTTGGTGCGCGGCACCCCGACGCCTGACGTGCCGGTACTCATGCGCATGCACGAGTGCTTTTCGATCCTCGATCTGCTCGATGCTGAACCGTCGGTGCATTCGTGGCCACTGCACGCTGCTTTACAAAAGATCGATGCGGCCGGTTGCGGTGTGGCCGTGCTGCTCGACTGCGACATGCATGCCGACGCCCTGCTCAGTAACGGCGCGATGAAGCGCAAAGACGGCCGGCTCACCGGCATCGGCTCGCAGATCCTGCGCGAGCTCGGCGTGCGTCGTCTGAACGTGCTGTCGAGTCCGTTCCATCTACCTGCGTTGTCAGGCCATGACCTTGAAATCATCGCGTTCATTCCGCTTGGCGAAGCCGATCTCGAAGGCGCGCACGCGCCCGGGGCCGGCATATCGTCATGCCGGACTCAAGACGAATATCTACGCGCCTTATTGCGGGATGGCGCGCGCACCACCGCCTGACTCCGCGCAGTACGGTTGGCTCATCACGTCGATGAGCGCAAACTGCGCAGACGGAGCGACGTCTTCGCAGATTCTCCACGAAGGACTCCTACATGAACGATCAGACCCCGCCCTATGTCGCGCTCGTAACCGGCGCGTCTCGCGGCGCCGGAAAAGGTATTGCGCTCGCGCTCGGTGCCACCGGCGCGACGGTGTACGTGACCGGCCGCTCGCAGCGCGAAGGCGACGCCGCGTTGCCCGGTACAGTGCACTCGACCGCTGCAGAGATCAACCGCCTCGGCGGCAAAGGCATTGCGCTGATCTGCGACCACGTGGACGACGGCCAGGTCGCGGACGTTTTCGCGAAGATCCGGGGGGAAAGCGGGCGGCTCGACATCCTCGTCAACAATGCCACCGCGTTGCACGATGAACTGATTCGTCCGGCGCCCTTCTGGGAAAAGCCGCTCGATCTGGTCGACATTCTCAATGTGGGCCTGCGGTCCGCTTATGTGGCGAGCTGGCATGCTGCACCTTTGATGGCCGCGCAGCGCAACGGCCTGATTGCATTTACGTCGTCGTTCGGTGCCAGTTGTTATATGCACGGCGCAGCGTATGGTGCGCAAAAAGCCGGTGTCGACAAGTTCGCCAAAGACATGGCAGTCGATCTAAGGTCGCACGGGGTGGCAGCGGTGTCTATCTGGATGGGCATGCTAAAAACGGAGCGCACCGCTCGCGTGATTGCCCAACATCCGGAACAGTATGCGGGCTTCAGCGAACTGGCCGAGACGCCACAATTCACCGGACGGCTGATCGACAGGTTGTATCGCGATCCGCAGCGTCAGCAGAAGTCGGGCACGGTGTTGGTCGGTGCAGAACTCGCTCACGAATATGGCATAACGGACCTGGATGGGCGGCAACCTCCTTCACATCGGGACACGTTGGGCGGCCCGGTTCAGGCGCATCCAGCAATCGTCGCCTGATACGCGTCGTGTCGATCTCAAGGCTCGGCTTGATGGTCCCGGCGCGACATCGGCGTTGTTCGTCAGGAGTGCGTGGTCCCGTGGGGTTCACACCCAGCTGCTAAGTATTGCGATGCAACAGGTCACCGCTTCAACAGTCGAAACATCGACTGTTGAACGGGATAGGAAAGCGCCTTGCCCTGCTTGCCGCACGCTGCGCGCCTATCAAGAATGGCGACACGAGCCGCCCCCATCCGAGTGAGATAACCGTAGAGGTGCATCTCGCGCGTCGCCTCGGGGAGATACGCCGTCCTGCCTGCCTAAAAGCCGGTCAGCATCATCGCGAACACCAACGCCGCACCACCGACCGCGCCAATGAATGTAAAGCACTGTTCATCGGCACCCGAGCGGCGTGCCCACAGATGACCGAGCAGCGCGGCCGCGCCCGTGACGCCAAGAAACAGCGACAACGACGAGCCGGCCGTACAGACCATGCCCGGAAACTCGCCGTTCCATGCGCATGCGGAAAGCTGCCGCACAGATACACCAACCACGCCGATAGCCACCAGGAATGCAGCGATCAGCCAATCCCTCTGTATTGCGGATCTCATTTCCAGACCTCTTGCATAACTCGCGTCAAATCCCTCGATGCAGCCCGGAAGTGCGCTGCGCGCTTATGAGCTGCGAGATGGCAGAACGGGAGAAGGAACACGTTCCACCGGTTTCGGCTCATACCATCATTGACGGTGATTCGAGCCGCACACGCGTCGTCCAATTGGACTAAGGGACATTGCGGAGGTCAGGCTAAGAGGATGCGCGGGATGTGCGGGATGCAGCGGCGGTGCGCAAAACAATCAATCACAATACGTATCTTTCGATTTACCGACGAACATCTAGCACAATGTGAAATCGATGCGTTTTCAGTCGATTTATGCCAACAATGAGCGCTCGTACGGAATGTAGGCCATTGCATCGCGGTTCGTGTCACCGGCAGACACCACTCTCCAGCACACGTCTCCGGTTTAACCTTTATTGTTAAGGGACATTGCGTTGATCTACATTCGTTATTGCCTCCCGCTCTCGAGCAATCATGACCTTTAGCCTTCAGCAACTTCATGCGTTCACAACAATTGTCGAAAGCAGCAGCCTCGGCCGCGCGGCAGAGGTTCTCCATGTGACCCAGCCGGCGCTGAGCCGGACGATCAAGCGGCTGGAGGAAGAGCTTGGCGCCCCTCTGTTCGAACGCCATTCGAAAGGCATGCAACTGACCGCGATCGGCGAGGCCCTGCTCCCGCACGCAACCCTGCTGCTGCACGAAGCCGACAATGCGCGCGAAGAGATCGACGCGATCCGCGGCCTCGCGAAAGGCACGATCCGGGTAGGCGCCGTGGCGAGCATTGCAACCCTCGTCCTGCCGTTGGCGGTCAGCGGCGTGCTCGCTCGCTGGCCGAACTTGCGCGTGCAGATTATTGAGGGCGTGTGGGACCGGCTCGCCGACAGCTTGCTCAAGCAGGAGATCGACCTTGCGCTCAGCATGGCAGTGCCTGATACGGATGAGATTACCGCCATATCCGATTGTTGCTGGGAGGACACGAGCAACGTAGTTGCTGCGCTAGATCATCCGCTGCGCGCCAAAACGGAGCTATGTCTCGCGGATACGCTTGATCAGCAGTGGTGCGTCCCGCCACGGGGCACCGGCCCGTTCGAGCACATGCAGCGTGTGTTCGCCGAGCATGGGCTACCCATGCCGGAGATCGCGGTAGAGACACGCTCCATCACCGTTCTTAAGAGCCTTGTCACGCGTGCGGGGTTTTTGAGCTGGATGGCCGCG
>Ga0302314_10001532_pt1 | contig 43272 bp, 39 predicted proteins | sample III_Palsa_N2_3_FD_200533 | JGI IMG/M metagenome (GOLD analysis project Ga0302314, IMG submission 200533) | Peat permafrost microbial communities from Stordalen Mire near Abisko, Sweden - III_Palsa_N2_3 | ecosystem: Environmental > Terrestrial > Soil > Palsa > Peat permafrost | place: Sweden... | reverse complement strand
CTCGCTCTCGAAGATCCAGCGAATACGGTCGACCCATGCGAGCTGGCCTCCCGTCCAGCCCGCATCTTGAATCATGATCCGCTCACTCGCGGAATCCAGATTCAGCTAAGCGCGGTCACGCTCTAGCTGTCGGCGTCGCCGCCGGCGGCCTCGCGCCGCCGGCCGGCGATGGCCAGCACGCCCGCGCCCACCGCGATCGAGGCCAGCGAGCCGGCGAATACGCCGACCCGCGCCTGCGTCTCGACGAGCGGCGTCTCGAAGGCCAGCGCCGCCAGGTAGAGGCTCATGGTGAAACCGACGCCGGTCAGCTGGGCGACGCCGAACAGCTCCAGCCAGGTGGCGCCGGCCGGGCGCCGGCCGAGTCGCAGCAGCGCCGCTCCCGCCGCCACCCCGAAGACCCCGAGCGGCTTGCCGACCAGCAGGGCGAAGGCGACGCCCAGGGTCACTGGCGAGAAGAGCGTCGCGGCGTCCAGGCCCTTGAACGCAAACCCTGCGGCGGCGAAGGCGAAGAGCGGCAGCACGCCGTAGGCGACCCACGGGTGCAACGCCTCCATGAACAGGGTCAGCATGCTCTCCCCGCCGGGCCGGCGCGCGCCCACCGGCACGGTGAGCGCGCAGGCGACGCCGGCCACCGACGTGCTCACCCCCGACTTCAGGCAGAAACCCCAGACCAGCACGAAGCCGACGGCGTAGAGCAGTAGCGGCCCGCGGCGCACGCGCGAAAGGGCGGCGAGCGCCAGCAAAATGACCCCGGCCCCGGCTAAGGCCCCCCAGTCGAGGTGGTGAGTGAACAGAGCGGCGATCAGCGCCACCGCCCCGAAATCGTCGGCGATGGCCAGGGTCAGCAGGAACAGTCTCAGGGAGGCCGGCAGGCGCGGCGCGGCCAAGGTCAGGGCCGCCAGCGCGAAAGCGATGTCGGTGGCGCAGCCGACGGGCCAGCCGTGCGGCGCGCCCCCTGAGCCAGCGTTGAACGCCAAGTAGACCATCGCCGGGGCGATCATGCCGCCGGCCGCGGCCAGGATGGGAGTCGCCAGGCGCCGCACGCTGGAAAGCTCGCCGCGCAGCACCTCGAACTTGATCTCCAGCCCGACGATCAGGAAGAACAGGGCCATCAGCCCGTCCTTGATCCAGGTTTCCACCGATGCGGTCTGGGCGAAGTCGCCGATCCGCACCGGGATCGGCTCGGCCAGGAAGCGGAAATAGTTGCCGGCCAGGGGCGAGTTGGCCAGAATCAGGGCGACCGCCGCCGCCACCGCTGGCGCCAGGCCCGCAGACGACTCGGTTTTCAGAAAATCGAGAGTAAACCGCCCGGCCATGCCCCGCGGTAACACGGCCGCGGCCGCCCGGAGAAGCCAAACTGGGTATTCCTTCTCCCCCGCTTGCGGGGGAGAAGGAAGCGCGCCCATGTAGCGGCCATGCCGCCCTCGCCCGCCTACCGGCCAGATCCGCGCTTCCAAGGGCTCGGCCCCGAATTCGCCGACGCCGTTCGTCCGGCCGAATTTCCCAAGCACATCCTGCGTTTCCGCAACCAGCGCGCGGCCGCCAGCGTCGGCCTCGACACGCTCTCGGACGACGAGTGGCTGGCCCAATTCGCGCGCTTTGAGCCGCTCCCCGACAACCAGGCCACGCCGTTGGCCATGCGCTACCACGGCCATCAGTTCCGGGTTTACAACTCCGATCTCGGCGATGGGCGGGGCTTTCTCTTCGCCCAGCTGCGTGAGGCCGGCCCGCACGGCCGCCTGCTGGATCTGGGGACCAAGGGGTCCGGCAAGACGCCATGGTCGCGCGATGGCGACGGGCGACTGACGCTCAAGGGAGCCGTACGAGAGGTGCTGGCCACCGCCATGCTCGAGGCCCTGGGCGTGCCGACCTCCCGCTCCTTCTCAATGGTCGAGACCGGCGAGGACCTGGTGCGCGGCGACGAGCCGAGCCCGACCCGCTCGGCCGTGCTGACGCGCCTCTCCTGGAGCCACATCCGTTTCGGCACGTTCCAGCGCCACGCCGCCATGGAGCGCGCCGACCTGCTCGGCCTGCTCCTGGGCCATGTCATCGGGACCTATTATCCGCACCTGGAGGGGGTGGAGAATCCGGCCGCGGCGCTGCTGGCCGCCGTCGTCGCCCGCGCCGCCCGGCTCACCGCCGCCTGGATGGTCGCCGGCTTCGTCCACGGTGTGCTCAACACCGACAACATGAACATCACCGGCGAGAGCTTCGACTACGGGCCCTACCGCTTCCTGCCGCGGAACGATCCCAACTTCGTCGCCGCCTATTTCGACCACGCCGGGCTCTACAGTTTCGGCCGCCAGCCCGAGGCGGTGTTCTGGAACTTGACCCAGCTGGCCGGGGCCCTGACGCCGCTCAGCGATGAGGAGCCGCTGGTGGCGGCGCTCAACGGCTTTTCAGCCGCCTACCGGGCCGAACTCACCGCCGCCATGATCCGCCGGCTGGGTCTGAAAACCGCCGAACCCGAACGGGACATCGACCTCGCCAACGCAGCTTTCCGCGCCCTGGCGGAAGGCGGCGAACCGTTGCGCTGGGAGCCGTTCTTCTTCGATTGGTTCGCGGGCGACGAGGCCCGCGCCCTTGCCGGCCCCCGGGTCGCGCTCTATGGCGGCGAGGCCTTCCTGCACTTCCGCGAGTTGCTCCAAGGGCGTGCACCCGACCGCGCCGAACGACTGAGCCACGAATATTTTCAGAACACTGAGCCGGAGGAGTTGCTATGGGAAGAAATCGAGTCTTTGTGGAGCGCCATCGCCGAGCGCGATGACTGGGGCCCGTTCCAAGCGAAACTCGCGGCGATCGAGCTTTCCAGGCGGGGATGGGAGTTCAGAAGTGGGTGAGTCAGGGGGATGAACCTCACGCGTTATTCTCGTCGTAAGTACACGCCGAGGCCGACACCGCTGGAGTTTGCGCCGAACCTCACTCGCGCCCTCGGTGGGCCGGAGGTCTGGCTCAAGCGCGACGATCTCACCGGCCTGGCGGCCGGCGGCAACAAGACCCGCAAGCTCGAGTATCTGGTCGCCGATGCGCTCGCCCAGGGCTGCGACACCCTGATCACCACTGGCGCGCCGCAGTCCAACCATTGCCGGCTCACCGCCGCGGCCGCGGCCCGCGAAGGCCTCAAGTGTCGCCTGGTGATCGAGGAGCGCTCACCCAAGAGCTACGATCCCAAGGCTGGCGGCAACAATTTCCTCTTCGATCTGCTCGGCGTCGAGCAGATCAAGGCGGTGGCGCCGGGCGCAGACGTGGCCGCCGCGCTGCAGGCCGAGGCCGACGCGCTCAAGGCCGCCAAGCGCAAGGGCTACGTCATCCCCAGCGGCGGCTCGAACGGCCTAGGCGCACTCGGCTACGCCGCCTGCATCCAGGAATTGATGGGCCAGCTCTTCGACGCCCAGATCGAGATCCATGACATCGTCTGCGCCAGCGGCAGCGGCGGCACCCAGGCCGGCCTGCTCGCCGGCCTCGCCGCCGTCAACTACTTGATCCCGGTCACCGGCATCTGCGTCGGCCGTCCCCGGCTGGAGCAGGAAGGCGTTGTACGGCTCCTGGCCCGCGACTGCTCGGACTTCCTGGATATCCTGCCACCCAAGAACCGCGACGTGGTCTGCCTCGACGACTGGGTAGGCCCCGGCTACGCCGAGCCCACGCCGGAGATGGTCGAGGCCGTGCGCATGCTGGCCAGCCTCGAAGGCGTGCTGCTCGATCCGGTCTACACCGGCAAGGCCATGGCCGGGCTCATCGCCCTCGCCCGCCAGGGCCGCTGGAAGAAGGATGAGCGGGTGTTGTTCGTCCATACTGGCGGCGCGCCGGCGCTCGGGGTCTTCCAGAGCGCGTTCCAGGCTCCGGCCGCCAAGAAGAACTGACGCGGCGGCTCAGGGCGCGCCGGCGGGCCAGGTTCGCCTCATCTCGCTCTCGTCGAGTTGCAGGTCGTAGTAGGTCGCGTCCTTGTCGACGATGAAGAGCGTGTCTTCGGGCAGGTCAATCAGACCGGTCGCGAAGGCGGCCGGCCGCAGCCGCACGAGCGGCGATTCCCGGGTCTGCCGGCCCCATGCATTGAGATCGCCGGCCGCTAGCCGCTCGACCATTTGCTCCGCCACTGTCCCGTCGGTGGGGCCGAAGTTCCGGCCCTCGCCCCAGTGCGACCCCGTCGCCAGCCACTCGCCGGCGGCGCGGACCGGGATCGTCGGCGCCGCGTCGACCGGCTCAGCCGTCTCGAAATGCTCGCGATTGATCGGGCCAAGAGACCGTGCGCGCCGCGCGTTCATGGTCGACGCGATCGCCCAGAGGACAGTCGCCAGAGCGATCACCCCTACGAAGGCTAGTCCCTGCATCATCCAAATCCCTGCCCACGGCGCCCGCGGGGCGTCAACGCTTCCGAAGATTACCGGTATTATGGCGCAAGCGGTGGAGGCGCCCCGCCGCTCCCGCCCATAGCTAGGGCGTGAGATGCGCACGCTCGCGGCGGTGGCCGCGTTAGTCGAAATCGTTTCCGGTCTTGGCGGTGTGCAAGGTCACGTCCCAAGGAACATCGCCGCCCACATAGGCGTGGAAGGTGGTCCATTTGTTTTTCGCAAAATCGGTGTCGTATTCGATCCGGCCAAACAGATGGATTTCCTTTCCATCGGCGACATGCGCTTGGGCGTCCCTGCCGTGAACAAGGTCTTCGATGGCGATATCGTCGCCCAACGAGTCCTTCGGCCCCATCGGTCCGACCGGGCGCATTTCGCCAACGTTTGTCAAATCAAGGGCCTCCCCACCGCCAATGAGCATCGCTCGCGCGCCAACACGAACGTTGCGGGCAGGAGTCTTGCCGGTATTCCGGTAGCGATAGGTGACGCGTCCACTGGTGACCTTTCGCTTTCCCGGACCAAACGCAGTTACGATGTCCTCGCTTTTCCTCTCCATCTCTGTGAGGTGGACGAAAATATAGGCTCGCAATTCGGCATTGGCGCGGTCCCGCGCATGGGCGTTAGCTTGGGCGCTATTTCGAGCTGCTACCTCGGAGGCCCATGCGGCATCTTTAGTGGAATCGGCGCTCCGGGCCATTTCGTCGGCGGCTCGCTTGGCCTCTTTGGCGGACCGCCTCGCCGCATCGAGAGTGAGCCCGACAAGCACCACGCCAACGAGCGTTACGGCCGTTTCCACCAAGGCGACCCAGAACATACCGCCAGCCCATCCAGCGGCTTTGTTCGCTGCGTCAGCGGCGTTGTGTGCGTCTTGCTGGCCCTTGGAGGACTGGTCGTAGGCGTTCTTAGCCTCCAGCGCAGCGGCTATGCGCTTGGCGTCGCTTTCGAGCGCGGCGGTTGGGCTTGGCTTCGGTGCTGGGGATGGGCGCTGGGCGGCTACGCCGCTTGCGCCGTTCCTGCCGGGGCCTTGGCTTGGTGGTTTAGTGGCGCCCCCACATAGGACGCAAACCGCTATTCCAAGTGCAGCGTATGCGCCCCAACGGCGCGCATAACGGCGAACAGCCACCATGCCGGAAACGCCCCCCGGTTGATCTTCATGCCAATGGACGAATCCGTCTCAGGCAAACCCATCTCGGTCAACCTCGCCGCAAGATCAGCGTAGCCGACATCATGCCGCTTGAGCGTCGCCTTGAGGTGGCGCTTGGCCAGGTCGCTCCACTCTTCGCTTGTGGCCGCCATTGGGAATCTCCCGCATTCGATGAAAAAGCAACATATCCGGTGCTTTTTCGCTTGCATAGGTCAGATATCGGGATACAACACATTCGTTGTTTAGATAACGGATGCGTTGCAAATGACCCAGCATTTCCTTCTCTCCCGCCACGCCAAGACCCTCTCGCTGGCGACGGTGTTCCGTATGACGGACGCCGAGGCGGAAGCGACGTTCCGCAAGGTCCGCTGGACTGAGACGGACGGCGAGCCGGTTTGCCCGAAGTGCGGCGGCTTGGACGCCTACGAGTATCTCCGCGAGACAGGCGCGCTCCAATTCGAGTGCAAGGCTTGCAAAGCGCATTTCAGCATCACCTCAGGAACGCTGTTCGCCTCTCACAAGCTCCCGCTGCGGATCTACCTCGCGGCGATCGCCGTGTTCATCAACGAGGTCAAAGGCAAGTCCATGCTGGCGATGAGCCGCGACCTTGGCCTGAGCTATAAGGCCGCCTTCGTGCTCTGCCACAAGATGCGCGAGGCGATGGCCGCTGAAATCAAGCGCCGCCAGTTGGGCGGCGCGGGCGCCGAGGTTTCCGTGGATGGTGCGTATTTTGGGGGCTACGTGAAGCCTGCCAACCGGCTTGAGAACCGCGTTGACCGCCGGCTGGCCGAGAACCGCACCGGCAAGCGGCGCGTGGTCGTGGTGATCCGCCAGCATGGCGGCGACAGCCTCCCGGCCGTGTTCCAGTCGGAAGCCGCCGCCGTGGGCTTTATTCGCGCCCACGTGAAGCCGGGCACGGTCGTCAACGCCGATGAAGCCTCAGGCTGGGACAGCCTCCATGCCCGCTTCGAAATGAAGCGCATCAATCACGGCGAGGCCTACAGCCTGAATGGCGCCTGCACGAATTGGGCGGAAGAGTATTTCTCCCGCCTGCGTCGCGGCGAGATCGGCCACCACCACCACATTAGCGGCCCATATCTGGTCCGCTACGCTCAGGAAGCCGCCTTCCGCGAGGATGCGCGCCGGGTGGCCAATGGTGAGCAGGTGACCCGCGTTGCCGCGCTGGCGATGCTCAACAAGCCGAGCGTCGATTTCTCCGGCTACTGGCAGCGCCACAAGGCGGCGTAAGGCCTAATCCTGGACCCCCGCCTGAGGCTCCGGGGCGGACATTGCGATCTTATGCAGATCCATGAACATCACGGGGTTCTGGTTGGTAGCAGCCAAATTCTCGTCGTTCTTCACGAGAATGAATCCACGACGCTCGTAATACTCAATCTTTGGTCTATTGGCGTCCAGGATTAGAAATCGGCAACCGACATGTGGCATAACCTTGCCGACCGCGAGTCCGGCCACAAATTCGATAAGAGAAGAACCGAGTCCTCTTCCCTCATAGCGGCGGTCCGTGGCTAGGCGCCCAATCTTAACTGCTGGATAATTGAATCTCTGCGCTTCCGGACAATCGTCAGTAGCCGCCCACCCTTTCCTGATTTCGCTCAGGAGAATGTTTACATATGACCTAATTCGGGGACCTTGGTCTGTTCCTTCTACGGCCACATACGTTTTTGAGATGTTGCTATCGCAGAATTTACCTGCAAGCTTCTTCAAGAACGCGCGGTGCGCGTCGTCTATATGTGCAATCTCGAATTTGTGGACCGCATCCGAAGGCGCGAGCGCACGGATTTCGAATGTGCCGTCTTCGCCGGACAAGAACCCCCTCCCGACCTCGGCAGCGTCAGCCTTTTACGTGGCTGACTCGCGCGCCGAGTTTTACGGAGCCGCTTGCGCCAAACTCTCGGGCCATCTCAACCCCTCGGCGCACAGTTTCGCGGGCGGCGGAATTGGGCACCTCCCGCTTCACTTGACGGTCGAATTTTTTGATGTCGTCACCAGTGATGACGACACCCCTGAAGGAGTCTGACTGAATTCCCACGATTTCTTCCCAGATAGCGGAGCGCCCCGTTGGGGCTCTGGTATTTACAAACTAAACGGTTCGTGATAAAAGCCAACGGCTTTCAAACGCCGAAAGCCGTTGACGACCGACGCGACTCATTTGCCACAGTTAGTGACTGCGTCAAAACATCGCTAGAGCGATGTCGGTTCCATCTTAGTCTTTTGCGACTATCCACCTTCTCGGCTTCCCGAAATGCCGCACCGTCCCCTCACGGGCTTGTCGGGCCAGCACGGCTTGCAGGCTGCATCCGATTGAGAACAGCGCGGCACGGTCATTGTAGGCGATGTCGTTCCGCGCCATGACCATGCGGGCCAGCTCGTAGGTTCTGAGCGGCCGGTTCGCCGTTCGCAGGATGTCGAAGGCGTCGCGCGACCAGTAACCCTTGCGGGCTTGATAGGGCCGGATGGCGCGGATGGCGGCCAGGTCCGTCGTCGGTTCAATCATCAGGATCACGGCGCCCAGGTGGCCCATGGCCTCCCGGTGCTCCACCTGGTCCGTGAATAGGTCCGCAACCTCTAGCGCCCCCTTGGCGAGGCCGTAGCGGCGTTTCAGGGCGGCTATGAGGAAACTGTTAGGGCGTCGGGCTTTAGTCATGCCCCGAATGTGGCCCTAGGGCGCGCGGACGGCTTCCACCGTCTGCGCCATAATACCGAAGATTACCTCGAATTATGTTGGCCGGCGGCCGTGCAATCGACACAAACGCGCGGCGGGAAGGGGACGATCCCCCATTCGGAGTTCTGAGCCTTGATCGCCATGCTCGCCGCCCTGGGCCTCGCCGGCGCCGATCCGTCGGGCCTGCCGCCCATCCGCCGCGATCCTCAGGTCGTCTATCTCGATCGGGCCGGGGCGGTGATCGGGGTGCGGGGCGGCCGGTACGGGCCGCCGGTGGATGTCGCCAGGCTGCCTCCTTACGTGCCCGCCGCCTTTGTCGCCATCGAGGACCGCCGGTTCTACGAGCACGGCGCGGTCGATCCGCTCGGTATGGCCCGGGCCCTGGTGGCCGACCTGGCCTCCGGCCGCACGGCCCAGGGCGGCTCGACCATCACCCAGCAGCTGGCCCGCAATCTGTTCCTCGGCTCCGAGCAGACCCTCGAGCGCAAGGGCCAGGAGATGGTCCTGGCCGAGGAGCTGGAGCGCCGCTACTCGAAGAAGCAGATCCTCGGCATGTATCTGAGCCGCATCTATCTCGGCTCCGGCGCCTACGGCCTGGAGGCGGCCGCCCAGCGCTACTTCAACAAGCCGGCCCGGCTGCTCACCGTGCGCGAGGCGGCGATGTTGGCGGCCATTCCCAAGTCGCCCACCGAATATGACCCGGTGACCCAGCCAGCGCGCTCGGCCGAGCGCACCGCCCTGGTGCTCGACGCCATGGTCGAGATTGGCGCCATCACCGCGGCGCAGCGGGCCCACGCCCTAACCCAGCCGGCCCGGGTGGCCACCACCGCCCATGCTGGCGGGGCGCAGTATTTCCTCGACTGGGTGGACGCGGGCGTGCGCAAGGCGGCGGGATCGCTCAAGACCGACCTGGTCGTCGACACCACCCTGGACGGTCCGTCCGAGGCGGCGGCCGCCGACGCCGCGGCGGCCGTCACCAGCCGCTTCGCCCGCGCCGGTGTCGAGCAGGCGGCGGTCGTCACCCTCGATGGGGCCGGGCGCGTGCGGGCGATGATCGGCGGGGCCGACTATGGGACCAGCGCCTACAACCGGGCCGTGAACGCCCACCGCCAGGCCGGCTCGTCGTGGAAACCGTTCGTCTACCTGACGGCGCTGGAGGCCGGCCGCACCCCCGACACCACGGCGGTGGACGAGCCGGTGACCATCGACGGCTGGTCGCCGCGCGACTTCGAGCCGGAGTTCCTGGGCCAGATCACCCTGAAAGTGGCGTTGGCTCAGTCGGTCAACACCGTCGCCGCCCGCCTTGCCGACGAAATCGGCCGGCCGAACGTCGCGGCCACGGCGCGTCGCCTGGGCATCGAGACCCAGATCAACACCGAGCCAGCCATGGCGCTCGGCACCAGCCTCGTCACACCGCTCGAAATGGCCGAGGCCTATTCGGCCTTCGGCAACGGCGGCCAGCGGGTGACCGCCTGGGGCGTCGAGCGCATCCGCACCGGCGGCGGCCAGGTGGTCTGGCAGCGCCAGCCGGCCGCGCAGGCGCAGGTGATCCAGAACCCACCGCTCTCCGAGCTCAACGGCATGCTGCGCGGCGTGGTGCAGTTCGGGACGGGGACCAAGGCGAACATCCCCGGCTATGACATCGCCGGCAAGACCGGCACCGCCAGCGACTATAGGGACGCCTGGTTCGACGGCTTCACCGGCGGCCTGACCACCGTGGTGTGGACGGGCCGCGACGACAACAGTCCGATGCGCGGCATCACCGGCGGTAGCGCCCCGGCCGAGCTGTGGCGGACCTATATGCGCACAGCCCTGGCCCGCCTGCCGCACGGCCCGATCCCGGCCGGGCCGGCCGCGCCAGTCCCGGCGCCGCCGACCATCGTGGCCGGCCCCGAGCCCCTGCCGCCCTACCCTGACACCTCGGCGCCCCCGCCGGCCGGCCCGGCCCCGGAGCCCGCGTCCGAAACCCCGCCGACCTCGTCCTGAGCCGTTGACCGGTTCGGCTGGGTGGTCTCATCTGGTCGCAAGATGAGCGAACTCGCCGCCGCGCCCGACAAGCCGACCATCGGAGAGGTTCGGGCCAACAACCGCTTCGATGCGGATCGGCTGCGGGCCTGGCTGGCCCCGCGCGTTGAGGGCCTCGCCGGACCGCTCGAGATTGCCCAGTTCACCCGCGGGGCTTCGAACCCGACTTTCCTGATCACCGCCGGCGATCGTCGGCTCGTCTTGCGCAAGAAGCCGCCCGGCCAGCTGCTGGCCAGCGCCCACCAGGTCGACCGCGAATATCGGGTGATGAAGGCGCTCGGCGAGACCGGCTTTCCCGTGCCGCACATGCGCGTGCTGTGCGAGGACGAGAGCGTCATCGGCCAGGCCTTCTACGTCATGGACTTCATGGAGGGCCGCATTTTTCGCGATGCGCGGATGCCGGGACTGGAGCGGGCCGAACGGGCGGGGCTGTATGACGACCTGAACGCCACGCTCGCCAGGCTGCATCAGGTGGACTGGCAGGCGGCGGGGCTGGCGGACTACGGCCGGCCGGGCAACTACTTCGAGCGGCAGGTCGGGCGCTGGACGCGGCAATATCGCGGCGCCGAGACCGAGCGCATCGACGACATGGAGCGGCTGATCGAGGCCCTGCCGGCCCGCATCCCGGCCGATGAGACGACCGCCATCGTCCATGGCGACTATCGGCCCGAGAACGTCATGTTCCACTTGACCCAGCCGCGGGTGGTCGCCGTGCTCGACTGGGAGCTGTCGACCCTGGGCCACCCATTGGCCGACCTCGCCTACAACTGCATCCTCTATCACTCGGCGTCGGAGAGCTGGGGCTCGCTGACCGGCGTCGACCTAGACGCGGCCGGCGTCCCTAGCGAAAGCCAGTATGTGGCGGCCTATTGCGCCAGGACCGGCCGCTCCGGCGTCGAGGATTTCGACTTCTATCTCGCCTTCTCGCTCTTCCGTCTGGCCTCGATCGGCCAGGGCGTCTTCAAGCGCAATCTCGACGGCATCGGCAACGCCGACGCCGCCTTCGACAACACCGGCACGCGAACTCTGGCCCACACCGCACGGGAGGTTCTGGAGCGCGGGGGTTAGGGACATGATCCTCCCCTGCAAAGCGGGGGAGGGGGACCCCGAAGGGGTGGAGGGGGCGGGTGACAGAGCGCCGACGCACGGCCCCTGCCCCCTCCCCGGCTTCGCCGGTACTCCCCCGTTGCACGGGGGGAGATCAACCGCTTCACCGGCGCATAGCGGCCGGTTGGAATTCGGGGCAAGCTTGCCGGCGCCACTGGCCAGGATGACACTATGCCCACGACCCGCCGGACCTTCGTCAAACTCTCCGCCCTGGGAGCGGCGGCCTTGAGCCTGCCCGGGCCATCTTTCGCCCGCGCGCCGCGCAAGCTGCGCCTGCTGATCCTCGGCGGCACCGGCTTCATCGGGCCCCATCAGGTGCGCTACGCCCTCTCGCGCGGGCATCAGGTCACGATCTTCAACCGCGGCAGGCAGAAGGAGCAGTGGCCCGGCCCCGTCGAGGAGCTGCTTGGCGACCGCAACACCGGCGACCTCAAGGCGCTCGAGGGCCGCACGTGGGACGTGTGCATCGACAACCCCACCACCCTGCCGTTCTGGGTGCGCGACGCCGGCGCCGTGCTCAAGGGCAAGGTCGGCCAGTACGTCTTCATCTCGACGATCTCGGTCTATGCCGACAATGACAAACCGGCCGACGAGACCGCGAAACTCGCCCCCTATGCGGGCAAGGACGCCATGGCCGAGACCGCCGCGACCCTCAAGGCGGACGTCGGCGGACTCTACGGCTCGCTCAAGGCGGTGAGCGAGGGCGAGGCGCGGCGCCAGTTCGGAGACGCGGTCGCCATCGTCCGACCTGGCCTGATCGCCGGGCCCGGCGACGAGACCGACCGTTTCACTTACTGGCCGGTGCGGCTGGCGCGCGGCGGCGAGGCGCTGGCGCCGGGAGGCGGGACCGACCCGGTGCAGTTCATCGACGCGCGCGATCTGGCCGAATGGACGATCCGCGTCGCCGAGACGAGAACGCTCGGCGTCTTCAATGCGACCGGCCCAGCCCGGCCGCTGCTGATGAAGGGCTTCCTCAATGACGTGGCGCGCGGCGTCGGCGCCAAGCCGAACCTCATTTGGGTTCCGACCAAGTTCCTCGATGCCGAAAAGGTTGACGCCTGGTCCGACATGCCGGTGTGGGTTCCGGCGGAGGGGGACACCGCCGGCTTCGCCAAGCGCAGCATCGCCAGAGCGCTTGCCGCCGGCCTGACGTTCCGGCCCGTCACGGCGACCGCCGCCGACACCCTGGCCTGGTTCAAGACCCAACCTGCCGACCGCCAAGCCAAGCTGCGGGCAGGTCTGACGCCCGATCGCGAGGCGGCAGTGCTGGCGAAGTGGAAGGCGAGCGCCAAGAGCTGATGATCCTCCCCTGCGAGGCGGGGGAGGGGGACCGCGAAGCGGTGGAGGGGGCGGGTGACGAAGCGCCGGCGCAGGGCCCCGGCCCCCTTCCCGCCCTTCGGGCGTACTCCCCCGTAAACGGGGGGAGATCTGATTCTAGCTCTCCCACCAGGGATAGCCGGCCGGCATGTCGGCCGAGACCTGGCCCGGGAAGTTCGGCGGTCGCTTTTCGAGGAAGGCCGCCACCCCCTCCCGGACATCGCCGCCGGCCCCGAGCCGGGCGGCGAAACGGCCGTCGATCTCCAGCAGGTCGAACGGCAGGCTGGCGGCGGCGAAGCGCCAGAGCAGCTGGCGGGTGAGGGCTACCGAGACGGGCGCTGTCTGGCTGGCGATCTCCAGGCCGATCTCCCGGGCCCTGGGCAGCAGCTCTTCCGGTACCAACACCTCGCTGACCAAGCCGCCGCGCAAGGCTTCGGCGGCGTCGAACACCTGGCCCGACAGGCACCAGCGCAGGGCCTGAGGCAGGCCGACGATCTGCGGCAGGAACCAGGCGCTGCCGGCCTCGGGCACGAGGCCGCGGCGAGCGAAAACGAAGCCGAAACGCGCCGCGCTCGAGGCGATCTTGATGTCGGTCGGCAGGGCCAGGGTGATCCCGACGCCGACGGCCGGGCCGTTGAAAGCAGCGATGGTGGCCTTCTTGGCGTTGAACAGGGCCCCTACAAACCCGCCGCCGGGGCGGGCCGCGCCACCGCCGAAGTTCTTGCCGCCGGTTCCGGCCGAGGTGTCGAAGCTGCCTGGACCGTCGGAGATATCGGCCCCTGCGCAGAACCCGCGACCGGCCCCGGTCAGGATCACGGCGCGGACGGCGTCGTCGGCGTCGGCTGCCTCGACGGCGTCGGCGAGCTCGGCGCCCATCCGGGCGGTGAAGGCGTTCAGCTTTTCCGGCCGGTTCAGGGTGATGGTCGCGAGCGGACCTTCGATCTCGTAGCGCAGGGTCTCGAAGGTCATGGCCGCCTCCTCAGGCGTTGAAGGCGAGCTTCAGCCCCGGACGGGGCCAGCGCGTGCGATAGAGCCGGCCCGTGCCCGAACAGGTGATCCAGGCGTCGCGCATATCGGCCCCGCCGAAGCAGATGTTGGTGGTCAGGGGATCGGGCGAGGCGAAATGCTCAAAGCCGCCGGACGGGTCGAAGGCGGTGATTCCGCCATTGACCAGGGTGGCGACGCACACCTTGCCGCCAGCCTCAACGGCCAGGCTGTCGAGCAGCTGGTAGCCCGGCAGCGGTCCCATGACCTGGCCCGGCAGCCACATGTCGGCCGCCGCGGCCAGCTCGCCCGGCGCGGCGATGGCGAACGCCCAGACCCGGCTGGTGTAGGTCTCGGCCACGAAGACTGTCTTCTGGTCGGGCGAGAGGCCGACGCCGTTGGGCGTCACCAGGCCCTCGCGCACGCGCCGGATCAACGATCCGTCCGGCCTGGCGTAGAGCAGGTGGCCGTGATGCATCCATTCGGCGTTGGACTTGCCGAGGTCGCTGAACCAAAAGCCGCCGTCGGAGTCGAAGACGATGTCGTTGGGCCCGCGCAGGGACCGGCCGTCGCATTCTGCGTAGAGCGTCGTCACCGCGCCGGTGGCCAGATCGACGCGCTGGATCGAGCCGGTGGCGTAGTCGGCCGGCGTGCCGTGCGGCGCGGCGAGGCCGTCGGGCCGATCGACCCACTGGAAGCCGCCGTTGTTGCAGACGTAGACCGCCCCGTCCGGGCCGATGGCCGCGCCATTGGGGCCGCCGCCCAGCTCGGCGACCACTTCATTGTGTCCGTCCGCGTGGACGCGGGTCAGGGTTCCCCGGCGGATCTCGACCAGAACCACCGAACCGTCGCGCATGGCGATCGGGCCCTCGGGAAACTGCAACCCGTCGGCGACGAGCTCGAGATCCATGGCCACCTCTCTGGCGTTGTCGCCGCAGCTGCGCGTCTGCGTCGCAGCGATTTTTTGAATGTGTTATAATAATAGGCGATGTGGTCAAGCCACATCGCCCCGAGCCGGCGCGATTGCGCGGGCCGGCGAGTTGCGGCAACTCAGATAGTGGATCCCCTTTGCAGTTCATGGTTTCTGCGCGGCCATCACTCGCGCCAGGAGATTTCGACTTGGCTTTCATGAAGCCTGAGATGGCCGAGGCCCCGGATGAAGGCGACGACGCCCTGCTGGGACGCCGGGAAGCCGGCAAGACGGAACGCAGGCAGCGCATCATACATGCGGCCCGAGACCTGATCCGGGAAACCGGCAACGCCGGGCTGTCGATGCGCACGCTGGCGGCGCGCGCCGGTGTGAGCCTTGCGACACCCTACAACCTCTTCGGCTCCAAGCGCGCGATCGTGCTGGCCTTGCTCGGGGACGTGCGCGAGTTCCACGATCGGTTCTCGCACCTGCGAGCCAGCGATCCGCTCGAACGGATCTTCCTTGCCGTGGACATCCAGATCGAGATCTACCTCGCCGACCCGGCCCTCTACAAAACCATGTGGGCGGCGGTGTTCGATGTTTCGGACGACCTTCGCGCCACGCTGTGGAACGACAAGCGGGACTCGTTCTGGCGTAGGCTGATCGCTGAGGCGGTCGAGGCGGGCGCAATCCGGCCTGAGATCAACCAGGAATGGCTGCAGCGCCAGCTCGACCACCTGTTCCGCTGCATCATGCTCGACTGGGTGGTCGGTATCCTGGGACCGGAAGCCGTCGGGCCCGCGGCCCATCATGGCTACGCGCTCGTCTTGAAGGGCGCCTGCACGACGGAATGGGGCGGTCCTCTCAGCGCCCGCATCCTGATGAGTCAGCAGCGCCTGGAGAAGGTCCAGGAAACCGCCATGCGATGAGCGGACGGAGCACCCGCCCTCCTGGATTCCCGCCTCTATCGCCAGCGCCAGATGAAGTCGGCGTGCTGTCCCTAGGCGCCGAAGCCGCAGAATTGTCCCGAGATACAGTTGACGATCCCCGGAGGCGAGCGCGCGCCGAGCGACGCCGGACCCTTTAGTGTGGCGACTGAGTAGAGCTCGGACGATCAGAATTTGTAGTTGAGCGTGGCGCCCCAGGTGGCCGGCATGCCGGTGTAGCGAAGCAGCACGTCGTTCACGTGGTAGGCGCCCGTCCAGTAGTAGGTATTGGCGACGTTGCGCCCCCAGATCTGGAACGACCAGTTGTTCTTCTCCACGCCGAGCCGCAGGTCGATCAGCGTGTAGGCCGGGACGGAGAGCGGGTTGTTGGGGTGATTGGTCGGGCAGGGACCCACCGGCGTCGGGGACGCGACACCCGCGCAGGTGACATAGCCGCCGAATGATGAGTCGGGACCGTTAGCCCCCACGTTCGAATAGGCCGGTATGGGGCTCGGATTGACGAAGAAGGTGTTGGTGCTGGACGTATAGGCGACCGAAACGCCGGCGAACGCCGTTATATTATTGAAGATCTTCCAATCGTATTCGGCGTCAAGGTGTGCTTGCAGCTCGGGCGCCGAGGGGAAATGTTCGCCGGTGAAGTTGGCGTATTCGCCGAACGCGTCGAATCCGTAGAAATTTCCGGCCACGCAATTGATGAGATTGGGGTTATTCGCCGAGCTGGCGACACTGGGATCCTGCGCGGGCGGCGGGGCGCAGCTGTTCTTGGACGATTTGTCGACCCTGCTGTCCTGGTAGCTCACCGACGCCGAGATCACCAGGCCGCGGAGCCAATCTGGCGCATAGGCGCCGGAGAATTCGAAGCCTGTGACGTGTGACTTCGGTACGTTCACCAAGGCCGGGAGCGAGCCGTAGACCGGGTCGGCGATGGCCCCGAGAATCTGCTTGTCGGTGTAGTCGTAGTAGAAGAAAGCGCCGTTGAGCTGGAGTTGTCTTTCGAACAGGGTCGACTTGAAGCCGACTTCATAGGCCAGCAGGCCCTCCTGGACGACCGGCGCTGTTTGCACATACGACGCCAGAGCGACCGTCGGGTATGAACCGCCTTTCCAGCCCTGACTGATGTTGGCGTAGAGCAGCGTGCCTTCGATGCCCGTCCAATTGAGCCCAACGTGCCAGGACACGTTGTTCTGGTCGAGCTTGCTGTAGATCAGGCCGCCGCCTGGGGGAGAATTGTAAGTGGGTCCAAGCCCCGTGCTGGCGCAGGTGCCGGGCGGGGAGGCCGCCGGCGAAGTGCTGGGCGGCAGGTAGAAGGCCTGGAGGGTGTAGGCGACCTCGGCCCAGTCGCCGTCGCCGCCATCGTCGCCGCACACGCCGCCGGTCTTGTTTTCCTGGGTGAAGCGTATGCCGGCCAACACGGTCAAGTCCTTCAGGACGGGGTATTCGGCATTGGCGTAGACGGCGTAGGTATCGGTTGTTTGCACATCTTCAGGCCGCGTCGGTCCGAGCAGAACGGCGCTGTTGCCGAAGCCGATCGGCAGCAAGCCGCCAGGGGGCACCACATTGGCCGGGCCGCCGCCAAGCGAGGGGAAGGTCAGGGTCGTGCCCGTCTTGTTGGTCGCGTCCACGGTGATCGGACAGAAGGTGGGAGAGGTCAGGCAGATCCCGAGGAAGTTCGGATTCAGAAACATGGTCGGGACGGCCGACGATGCATTGTACGTCTGGAGGAACGAATCCCAGGTGTGGTCGTGTTCGAAGTTGGCGCCCACGATCCAGTTGCCTTTGTCGGCAAACTTTCCGGCCAGCCGCAACTCCTGGTACACGCTGGTTATCTTGCCGTGCTGGAGGCTCTCGTAGTCCTGGATATCCATGCCGGAGCCGTCGATGGCGGCGTCACGATTGAACTTCTGAACTTCCGTCAGTGACGTCAGGACCATGTTGTGGCCGAGGTCGTAGTCCAACCGCAGGGTGGCGCTGAAGTACCAATTGTTGTTGCGGGGCGCCGTGCATTGCGTCGGCTGTCCGCCGGCCTGCACGACGGACCCCGGCCCCGCGGATTCCTGCGGCCCGGTGGGCATGGCGTTGGGGCCGGGATTGGGGATGCTGCCATAGGTCGTGCCGGCCGCCTGGTTGGCGATTGGATCGAACGGCGAGGTGTTGACGCATTGGTTCCAGCTGGCGGCCTGATCGTTGTTCGGCGCCAACGGATAGTTCTTGATCAGGGGATCGAGCGGGGCGAGCGGGCTGAGTTCGGCGATGCCGAACAGTTGGCCTTCCTGGGTGTAGCTGCGGTCATGCCAACCGTTCAGCGTTAGCAAAGCCTTGAAATTGCTCGTGGGCTTCCACAACAGCGAGAAGCGGCCGTTGATGAAGTCCTTGCCGCCGATGCTCTGCCCTTCATTCGGGCCGTAGCCCTCCTGCCAGGCTCCGCTTTCATTGATCCGCACGGCCAGGCGGGCGTCCAGAGTGCTGGTGAGCGGTCCGCTGACGTAGCCAGAGAGGTCGACGTTGTTGAACCGGCCGTAGCTGGCGTTGATGCCGGCTTCGAGGTCGTCGGTCGGCTTGTTGGCGACGTAGTTGATCGCCCCGCCGGTGGCGTTTTCGCCAAACAGCGTGCCCTGCGGCCCCTTGAGCACCTCTACGCGTTGCAAATCCAGGGTTGCGCCATTGGTCAGGGACGAGAACGGCAGCGGCGCTTCGTCCAAATAAACAGTGACGGTGGGGCTGCCGGCGAGGGAGGTGTCCTGAAAGCCGACGCCGCGGATCGTGAAGACGTTGGTGCCGTAATAGTTGGGCGTGGCCAGGAAGCCGGGGACGATCTTTTGCAGATCTTCGGTGTTGGTGATGCCGAGTTTCTGAAGGCTGGCGCCGGTGGCGGCCTGGACCGACATGCCGACCGTGTTGATGCTCTCTTCCCGCTTCTGCGCGGTCACCACGAGTTCGCCCACCGAGGTGACGCTGTTTGGGGCGGCGGCCGCCGCCTCAGCAGCGCTGGCGGGGGCCGCCTGCATCGCCATGATGGCGGCCGTGGCCGTGGCGCCGAACAGCGCAAGCCTCTGACGTGACATGGATCGCCTCCCCTTGAACGCCGCGGTTCGTATGCCGTTTGACGCGCAGTTCCCTCACCCGTAGCCGAGCAGCCAAGAGCCGCTCCCGACTCGCCTGTGACGAAGCCGGCAACCTTTTGCGCGATTATATTACGTTATAGAAATGAGTCTAGCGGCGGCCGGACCGGCCCGTACGAATCGCCGCAATTTTGGACGAGGCGTAAGTCATTCGCTCCGGAAAAGCTGAGCCGCTTGGCGCATCGCCGGGATGCCCGGCTGGCCTGCTGCGCTGGCCGCCCTGTCTGGCGGAACTTATAACCGGCTCTGGAAACGGAGCCCGAAAATCGCCGGACGGCCACAGCTGTTCGCCGTCCCGGGAGGAGAAGCATGCCGTCGCGCGCAGAGATCATTGTCGAACTCACGGCCGGTGGGCCCTTCGAGCTCAAGCTCGACCAATCCGCCGGCTATCCGCAGCGCCTCTACCAGCATGCGCCGGCCTCGCTCCGCGAGGTGCTCATCGCCAGCGCCGCTCACGGCGATCGGCCGTTCCTGATCTGGGGCGAGGAGGTCGTGAGCTTCGCCGAGCACGCGACCAGGGTCTCGGCTCTCGCTCGGTTCTTGCTCGCGCGCGGCGTCGCCAAGGGCGACCGCGTCGCCGTCGGCATGCGCAACTATCCGGAGTGGAGTATCGCCTTCTGGGCCTGCCAGGCGATCGGGGCGATCGCCGTGGCGCTCAACGCCTGGTGGACCGGTCCGGAGCTGGCCTACGCCCTGGCGGACAGCACGCCGGCGGCGCTGCTCATCGACGGCGAGCGGTTGGAGCGCATCGGGCACGCGGCCGACGATCTGAAAGCGCTGGTGGTCGCACGGCGTGGCGGCGCGGGCGGCGTGGATTTCGCGGCGGCCCTCGCCTTCGATCCCGGTCCCTTGCCCGAGGCCGCCATCGCGCCGTCGGACCTGGCGACCATCCTCTACACCTCGGGCACAACCGGTTTCCCGAAGGGGGCGATGGCCACCCATCGCAACCACGCCACCAACATCATGAACACCCTGCTGAGCGCGACGGTGGCGCGGCGCCTGGCTGGGCTGCCCGTTGAGCCGGATCCGGCGGCGCCCCAACCGGGAGCCCTGCAGACCTTCCCCTTCTTCCACATCGGCGGCCTCACCGGCCTGCTGCTCTCGACCGCCACCGGCGGCAAGCTCGCCCTGATGTACAAGTGGAATCCGGCCGAAGGCGTGCGCCTTGTCGAAACCCACGGCCTTTCGAGCCTGGCCGGCGTGCCGATCGTCGTCCGCCAGCTCCTCGAGACCGCGCGCCAGAGCGGGGCCAGGATGGAAAGCCTGCTCGCCGTCGCCTCGGGCGGCGCGCCTGTGCCGCCAGACCTCATCCGTCGCATCGGCGAGCAGTTCGAGCTGCGCACGTCGCCCGGCAACGGCTACGGCCTGACCGAGACGACGAGCGCAGTGATCGCCAACAGCGGCGCCGACTATCTGGCCAGGCCCGAGAGCGTCGGGCGGCCCCAGGCAACGGTGGACGCACGCGTCGTCGGCGACGACGGCGATGAAGTCCCGGTCGGCGAGATCGGCGAGATCTGGATTCGCGGACCCAACGTCATTCCCGGCTACTGGAACAACCCGGAAGCCACCGAGGCGTCGTTCGGCGGCGGCTGGTTCCGGACCGGCGACCTAGGCTACGTCGATGAAGCCGGCCTCTACTACGTCGTCGACCGCAAGAAGGACGTGATCATCCGCGGCGGCGAGAACGTCTACTGCGCCGAAGTGGAAGCCGCCCTCCTCGAGCATCCAGCGGTGCGCGACGCGGCCATTGTCGGCCTGCCGGACTCCGACTGGGGCGAGGAGGTGGCGGCCGTGATCCAGGTGGCCGAGATCGATCTCGGCGAAGCGACGACCGAAGACATCCGCGCCAGCCTCCAGGGGCGCCTCGCCCGGTTCAAGATCCCCTCCGCCCTGCGCCTGACCGTGGAGGAGCTGCCGCGCACGGCCACCGGCAAGGTGCTCAAGCGCGAGCTGAGGGCTCGGTTTTTCGAGGGGGCATAGAAAATCCTGCGAAGCGCAAGGCAGGATGGCGTCCCGTGCAGGACTCGAACCTGCGACCCCCGGTTTAGGAAACCGATGCTCTATCCTGCTGAGCTAACGGGACGGGGCGGGCGCTCTCATACGACCTCGGACGCGTTCGGACAACGCGTGGCGTCGGCGAAGGGCCGGGCTATACGTCGGCCATGAAGCTGCTGAAGTCGCTCTACTTCCAGGTGATCGTGGCGATCCTGCTCGGGGTCGGGCTGGGGATCGCCGCGCCGCACTTCGCCGTGGCGCTCAAGCCGCTCGGCGACGGCTTCGTCAAGCTGATCAAGATGCTGATCACGCCGATCATCTTCTGCACGGTGGCCGGCGGCATCGCGCGGATGACCGATTTGAAGCGCGTGGGCGCGGTGGGCGTGCGCGCCATGATCTATTTCGAGGCCATCTCGACCCTGGCGCTGGTGATCGGGGTGGCGGTGGCCGAAGTGGTCAAACCGGGCGCCGGATTCAACGTCCAGGCCGCCTCGCTCGACCCCAGGGCCGTGGGCGACTACGTGACCAAAGCCCATCAGATGCAGAGCGTCCCGGCCTTCCTGCTGCATCTGATCCCGGACACCTTCGTCTCCGCCTTCGCCGACGGCGACGTCCTGCAGGTGCTGTTGCTGGCGATCCTCACCGGCTTCGCCATCGCCCGGCTGGGCCAGACCGGCGAGCTTGCGGCCCATGCCCTTGAGCGGGTGGGCGAGGTGGTGTTCGCCATCATCCGCATCGTCGTGCGCGCCGCGCCGGTGGGGGCGTTCGGGGCCATGGCCTATACGATCGGCGCCTATGGACCGGGCGCGCTGCTCAAGCTCGCGGCCCTGGTGGGTTGCGTCTACCTGACCTCAGCCTTCTTCGTGGTCGTGGTGCTGGGTACGGTGGCCCGGGTATGCGGTTTCTCGCTGTGGCGGTTCCTGGTCTACATCCGCGAAGAGCTGGCCATCGTCCTCGGGGCTTCGTCGAGCGAGGCGGCCCTGCCGCAGTTGATGGCCAAGCTCGAGCGGCTCGGCGCCCCGCGGGCTGTGGTCGGCCTGGTGGTGCCGGCTGGCTACTCGTTCAATCTCGACGGCACCAACATCTACATGACTCTGGCGACCCTGTTCCTCGCCCAGGCGACCAACACCCACCTGACCTTCGGCCAGGAGGCGGGCCTGCTGGCGGTGGCCATGCTGACATCGAAGGGCGCCAGCGGCGTCGCAGGGGCCGGCTTCGTGACGCTCGCCCTGACGCTGTCGGCCGTGGGCGTGATCCCGGTCGCCGCCATGGCCCTGATCCTCGGAGTCGACAGGTTCCTTTCCGAGGGCCGGGCCCTGACCAACGTCATCGGCAACGGCGTGGCGACCCTGGCCGTGGCGCGCTGGGAAGGCACGCTCGACCGGGCACGCCTGGCGGCCGAACTTGGCGGCGAAGCCCCGGCGCTGGTCCCGGCTTGACTCATTCGTAAGTTGCCGCTTACTGTAAGTAGGTACTTACCGATTGAGGCCCGACTTGCCAGCCGACCATCGTGCACGCGCCGTCTTCGACGCCCTGGGCGATGCAACCCGGCGGACGATCTTCGAGCGGCTCGCGGTCAGGCCAAGCGCGGTGGGCGAGATCGCCGCTGGGCTGCCGGTCTCGCGCCCGGCCGTGAGCCAGCATTTGCGGGTCCTCCGGGAGGCCGGTCTGGTGACCGAGAACGCCAAAGGAACTCGCCGCATCTATCGCGTCGATCCGCGCGGAATCGGCGCCGCGCGCGACATGCTCGACGCCTGGCACGACGCGGCGCTCGCCTCGTTCAAGGCTTTCGCCGATGCGGAAACAGAGGGGGACGAGGCATGACCATCGCGCCGGTGATCAAGACGGTGGACGTCAAGTGTCCTCCGGCCCGCGCCTTCGAACTGTTCACCGGTCGCATGGCCGCCTGGTGGCCGACCACGCATCACATCGGCGGCGCGCCGTTCGAGGCCATCATCATCGAGCCGGCCGCCGGCGGCCGCTGGTTCGAACGCGGCGACGACGGCGCGGAGACACCGTGGGGCAAGGTGCTGGTCTGGGCGCCGCCGGGCCGCGTCGTACTCGCCTGGCAACTCGACGCCGATTGGAAATATGATCCGAACTTCGAAACCGAACTCGAAATCACCTTCACGGCCCTCACCGCGGGGACGCACGTGCGTCTGGAGCACCGCAACCTTGAGCGCTTTGGCGCGAACGCCGAAGCCGTGGCCGCAAGCCTGCGCAATGGGTGGCCGTCCATCGTCGACGGCTTCGCCGCCTTTGCCGATCGGTCGGCGCAGGCGGATATCTGACGCTATCTCTGCCTGGCGTCGAACCCGTAGCGCCGGCGTCTCGCCGGCATCTTTCCCAAGACATCGGCTTCGCCGATTGCCGGCGAGACGCCGGCGCTCCGAGTTGCCAAAGCAGCGGCCGCCAGCCTGCCGGTCCTACGCCGCCTTCAACAGCGACTTGTGCAGCAGGTTGACGGCGGCGTCGCGGTCGATGCGCTCGATCGCGGCCACTTCGCGCGCCATGCGGTCCAGCGCCGACTCGTAGAGCTGACGCTCGGAGTAGGACTGCTCGGGTTGGCTCTCGGAGCGGTGCAGGTCGCGCACCACCTCGGCGATCGAGATCAGATCGCCCGAATTGATCTTGGCTTCGTATTCCTGCGCCCGGCGGCTCCACATCGTCCGCTTGATGCGCGCGCGGCCCTTCAGCGTGGTCAGGGCCTGGGAAACCACATTGCCCTCGGCCAGGGCCCGCAGGCCGGCGGTGCGCGCCTTCCGGGTCGGCACCCGGAGGGTCATTTTCTCGTGGTCGAACGTGATCACGTAGACTTCAAGTGCCGTGCCGGCGACGCTCTGGGTCTCCACACCCGCGACAATGCCCACGCCGTGGGCTGGGTAAACGACATGATCTCCGACTTTGAAGTCGAGTTCGGTCTTCGTATTCACGCTGTTTTGGTTCCTCTCTCAAGCGCCGATCGAAAGCCCGGACCGGGGAACGCAGCACCCGCTGCGCCTGATGGCGCCATAGCCGCTGGCAACCTCTGGAACGGTTTTCCGAGAGGCGCGCTTCCGCGTTCGGGCGCCGCGCCATGCGCGAACGTTCCAAACGCGGGCGACCTCAGGTCGCCGCCTCACCCGTCATATAGCCCAAAAATGGGAGGATTTGAAGCGTCGCCGGTTTGGCGGCCTCAGGAGCCGGCGCCCGGCTTATCGCTGAAGTACTTCTCAAACTTGCCAGTTTCGCGCTCAAACTGCTCGGCGTCGGCCGGCGGCGGCCCCTTGACGGTGATGTTCGGCCAGATCTTCGCGTAGTCGGTGTTGACCTTGAGCCACTTTCCGTCGGGGTCATCCTCGGTGTCTGGTTTGATGGCGTCGACCGGGCATTCGGGCTCGCACACTCCGCAATCGATGCATTCGTCCGGGCTGATGACCAGGAAGTTCTCGCCCTCGTAGAAGCAGTCCACCGGGCACACTTCCACGCAATCCATGAACTTGCAGCGGACGCAGGCGTCGGTGACGATGTAGGTCATCAAGCTCTCGAAGGGTCGGGCGCGAAGCCGGGTCTTATCTGTGGGCGGCCGCCCCATTGTCAACCGGCGGCTCGAGTGGGGCGTAGAGCGCCCGGGCCTCCGCGGCCGGGCCGCGGCGGGCGCCGAGGGCCAGAATGCGCACGGCGATGATCCGTGCGCCGGTGGCGAAAACCAGCTCGTCGCCGGGACGCACTGGCCGTGACGCCTTGTCGATACGGTTCGCCTCGCCGCAGCGAGTCAGGCGGATGCGACCCTCCGCCGCCGTGGCCGCGGCAAGCGCTCGGGTCTTGAACAATCGGGCCCGCCACAGCCACAGGTCGACGCGGACCGCCTCCTCAGCCACGGCGCAAACGCCGCCGAGGCGGCGACTCGGCTTCCAGGCCGGCCAGAGCGGCGAAGGGCGAATGCGGCGCCACGTCCTGCGGGCGAGCGTCGGCGCGCCGGCGGCGCCAGACCTGCGGTTCCCCAGGCTTGCCCGAACGGCTGAAGTCCAGGGCGCGGAGCAGGTGAACCGCGCCAGGCGGCAGATCCGCGTCGGCCACGACGCGTCCGCCTTTCAGCCGGGGCGCGGCCCGCAGGATGGCGGAGAGCGCCTCCAGCTCGGCGATGTTCGCGGCGATCTCGCCCAGCCTGAGCCGTCCTGCCAGGGCGTCGGCCTTGGCTGCCGGCAGTTGGTCGGCGAAGGCTGAGGCGAAGGCGCCGTGGCCGCTCTGGCTCGGCAGGCAGACGCAGAAGGCGTCGATGCGCACGCCCAGGCGTCGCAAGGCCCGCCGCTCGGCGCGGCTGAGCGCCGCCAGGTCGGCCTCCACGGCCCGGCGGTCGATCACCCCGCCGGCCTCGGCCAGGCGCCAGGCGATCCCGCGCGCCAGGCCGGTCACGGCCCCGTCGGCCACCGCCCGCGACAGTCGCCGCAGGGCCGTCAGCCGGCGTCCGGCCTCGGCGACGACGAAGGCTTCCAGGCGCCGCGCGCCCCGTTCGCGCGCCGGCCCCGCCCCGAGCTCGGTGAGTAGCCGGACGCTGGGATTGAACGGATCGCCGCCGGCGATGGCCCCGGCGCCTTCGCCGCGCCACAAAACCAGTCCGTCGGGCGACAGGGCGAAGGCCGCGTCGCGGTCGGCGGCCAAGGCCCCCAGCCGGCGATTAACCTCCGGCGCGACCACGCGCTCGGCGGCGCGTCGCAAGGCCTTCTGCTCGAGCGCGCCGGCCCCCTTGGCCGGGCTGAAGGCGAGGCCGGTCAGCCGGCCGACGGCGAAGCCCTCCACCGTCACCACCCCGTCGGAGCCGATGCCGGCCAGCAGCTCGCGCCGGTCGCCGAGGCCGCGCAGCAGGGCGCTGGTCCGTTGGTCGACGAACCGCGCCATCAGCTTTTCGTGCAGGCTGTCGGACAGCCGGTCCTCGAGGGCGCGGGTGCGTTCGCGCCAATGACCAGCGTCGGCGAGCCAGTCGGGCCGGTGCGAGACGTAGGCCAGGGTGCGCACCCCGGCCAGGCGCGTTTGCAGTGTCTCGATCTCGCCGTCCAGGCGATCGAGGCGGGCGAATCCCTCGGCCATCCAGTCGTCGGGGACCCGCTGGTCTTCACCCGTCAAGTGCGCGAAGAGGTCGCCGGCCAGGCGCACGTGGTCGTCGAAGGTGGTCTTGCGGAAATCCGGCGTCTGGCAAACCTCCCACAGGCGGATGAGCGCCGAGCGGTCGCGCACTCGTTGCGCGATGCTCTCGTCAGCGGCCATGCGGCGAAGCACCCGCTCGTCGAGGGCGTCCTCGGAGGCCCTGAGGCCAGGGCGCGGAGCCGGGGCGGCCAGCGATCGCAACAGGCTCGCAAGATCGCGGAGATCCAGGTCGGCGTTGCGCCACAACGCTTGTTCGACCGGACCGAAGCGGTGCGCTTCCACCGCCTCGGCCAGTTCGGCGTCCATGTCCTCGCAGCCGGCGGTGACGCCGAACGTCCCATTCCGCTGGAAGCGGCCGGCGCGACCGGCGATCTGGCCGACCTCGTGGGCGTGCAGCGGTCGCCGCCTGCGGCCGTCGAACTTGGACAATCCGGCGAAGGCCACATGGTCGACGTCCATGTTGAGACCCATGCCGATGGCGTCGGTGGCGACTAGGAAGTCGACCTCTCCCGACTGGAACAGCGCCACCTGGGCGTTCCGGGTGCGCGGCGACAGCGAGCCCATGACCACGGCCGCGCCGCCCCTCTGACGGCGGATGAGTTCGGCGATGGCGTAGACCTCCTCAGCCGAGAAGGCGACGATCGCCGTGCGCCGCGGCAGGCGGCTGACCTTCTGCGCGCCGGCGAAGGTCAGGGCCGAATAGCGCTCGCGGCTGACGATCCGCGCCTGCGGCAACAGGCGGCGCACCAGGGGGGCCATGGTCGCCGCGCCCAGCAGCAGGGTTTCTGAGCGGCCGCGCGCATGCAGCAGCCGATGGGTGAAGACGTGGCCGCGCTCGGGGTCCGCCGCGAGCTGGATCTCGTCCACCGCCAGGAAGTCCACCGGCCGGCCGAGCGGCATGGCCTCGGCGGTGGCGACGAAATAGGCCGGATGGGCCGGGATGACCTTCTCCTCGCCGGTGACCAGCGCCACCGAGGCGACCCCGCGCGCAGCGACGACGCGATCGTAGATTTCCCGCGCCAGCAGCCGCAGCGGCAGGCCGATCATGCCCGAGGCGTGGCCCAGCATCCGCTCGACGGCGAGGTGGGTCTTGCCGGTGTTGGTGGGCCCGAGAACGGCGATCAGTTCGCCGCCGGTTACGTTAAGCGACATGGTTAACGTCCGCGAACAGGAGCGAAACGAATCATGACCGAATCAGTCATCACCGCCAATTCGGCCTTTGTTCACCACAACCTATTGTATATGAACCGAAACTGACCACAACGCCGGTAACCATGTTGCGTCGGCGTTGAAGGCCGCCGCCGACAGGTCCATGATCTTTCGCAGATAGGGGAGACGCCCCCATGCGCAAGCTCGCATTTCTGGTTTTCTGGCTCGTTGCGGGGCCGCTCGTCGCCAACGCCGCGCCCTCGGTCAACGCCAATCTCGCTACGCCGCAGGAGGCCAACGCCGTGGATCGTGGTTGCCTGGGCGGCAACATCGGCTCGAGCCGGTTTCCCACTCAGAACTACGACGCCGCCACGCACGAGCGGATCATGTACAACATCAGCCGGTGCTCGGGCGGTTTCGTCATGGGGACGAACACCGATACCTGGAAGAGCTGGCACGCCGACATCCACCCCGGCGGCGCCATGAACGGGCAGGATGCGGACGGCGCGAAGTGGACATACGACCAGAAGACCAAGCTCTACACCAACCTCGCCACTGGCCGGACCTGCTCCGAGGCCAACCTGCGCCATGTCTGCGCCCAGTGATCCGCTTCGCCGGGCTCCTTCTGGCGCTGGCGCTCGCCGGTCCTGCGCTCGCCCAGGAGACGTGGATTACCCTGCCTGATCCGACGCCGCTGCCTCGCCCGGCGGCCAGCGGCTATGTCGCCCACGACGGCGCCCGCATCTTCTATTCCACCTACGGCGCGGGGCCGCCGGTGATCCTGCTGCACGGCGGCCTTGCCAGCCAGCGCTATTGGGGCGACCAGGTCGGCCCGCTGGTCGCCGATCATCACCGCGTGATCCTGATCGATTCCCGCGGCCACGGTCGCAGCAGCCGCGACGCGCGACCCTACACCTACGAACTCATGGCTTCGGACGTCGTCGCTGTCATGAACACGCTGAAGGTGCGGCGCGCGGCGGTGGTCGGCTGGAGCGACGGGGCGATCATCGGCCTGGTCATGGCGTTGAAAGACCCTGGGCGCCTGACCCGGGTGTTCGCCTTCGCCGCCAATATGGACCCCAGCGGCGTGAAGCCGGACACCGACACCAACCCGATCTTCGCCCGCTTCATCCGCGAGAACGAAACGAGCTACGCCCAACTGTCGCCGACGCCGCATGACTACGCAAAATTCGTCGCCGCCATCGAGAAGATGTGGGCCGACGAGCCCAACTACGAGGCCGCGGACCTGGCCCGTATTCATACGCCCACGGCCATCGTCGACGGCGACCACGACGAGGCCATCAAGCGCGAGCACACCGAATACCTCGCCCGCTCGATCCCGGGCGCAAGGCTGATCATCCTCAAGGATGTCAGCCACTTCGCCATGCTGCAGGACGCGGCCCAGTTCAACGCCGCGATGCTGGGATTTCTCGACGGGCGGTAGGACCGCGCTCCAAACTGCGGAATGGTTTAAGGCCGGAGCTTCTTCGGCAGCGCGGCCGCTTCGTCGGCGGTCAGGTGGTGGATGGCGCTGACCGGGCAGCGTTGGGTGATGCCGGTATTGCGAATGATCACGGTCGCGTCCAGCGGACGGCAGATCCATCCGCTGGTGGGCGAGCCCTGCAGCGCGAAGCCGTTGCGGAAGGTGAGGCCGGTGCAGGGGATCATCAGGTCGAGCCGCCAGATCTCCTTCACGCCGGTCCGCACATAGACCGTGCTGTCGCTGGCAGCGGAAAAGCCGTTGACGTTGCGCTGCAAAAAGCAGTCGCGACCGTTGTCCTTGGCCGCCGCGGCCCCGGCCGCCAGGACGCTCGCCACCGCCGCGATCGCCAAAACTCTGAATGCGTTCATGGGTCTATGCTTCTCCGACTGCCGTCCCTGGGGCCCGAACAAACGCCATCTCTTCATGGACGTCCAGGGGGCGTCATTCGCGTTCGGGAACCGGCACGTTGAAAGCGTTCAGCGTCACCGACACCAGACTGTAGAGGCCGACCAGATAGAAGAGTTCGTTGGCGCCGTGCTGGCCGAAGGTGTCGACCGCCAGCCGGTAGAGCGGCTCCGGCAACACGCCGCCCCGCGTCAGGGCATAGGCGACGTCGAAAGCGATGCTCTCCTGCGGCGACAGGTCGGCGGGCTTGAGATCGGCGACCAGGGTCGCCAGCCGTTCGGGCTTCATGCCCTCGTGCTCGGCCACGGCGATATGGGCGTAGATCTCGTAGGCCGAGCCAAAGCGCGCGCCAACCGCCAGGATGGCGATCTGCCGGACGTCGTCGTTCAGCGTCGCGCCGGCGGTCATCGCCAGCGTCAGATCCCAGATCGCCTTGCCAATGGCCGGCTCATGCAGCCACGGGTTCCAGGGTCCCATCAGCGCGCCGTCCTCGCGCACCGCCTTGAAGGCGTTGAAATTGCTGGCCACGCCTTTGCGCATGTCGTCGTAGAGCGACTTCTGCTCGGGCGTCAGTTCGGCGGGCGGGATGAGGGGGAGGCGCATGTCGTCGTCCTTCGGCGGGAGGAGGGTCGAGCTTCGCCTATGGGCGCTGGCGCTTCCATCCTGAATTGGTGACAGCGGGCCTCAGCCGGCGAGCTCCAGCCCTTGTGCGGCGCGCGCCTCTAGCGCGGCGCTCGCGGCGCTGCGCAGAGTGGTGATCTCAGCCAGGGTGGCGACGGCGATCTCCCACGGCGCCTTGCCACCAATCTCGACACCGATCGGCGAGCGCAGGCGGTCGATGGCGTCAGTGGATAGGCCGGCCGCGGCCAGTTGCGCCCGGCGTTCCGGCGCCCGGCGTCTGGCGCCCAGGGCCCCAACGTAGAAGGCCGCCGATGGCAAGGCGACGATAAGGGCGTCGCGGTCGAGTTCGGCGTCGTGGCTGGCGACGGCCACCGCCGTCCACCGATCCAGACCGATGGCGGCGAGGGCCCTGGCAGGTTCGTCGCGGCTGTAGGCGACACCGGCGATCGGCGGTGGCTGGGTCGGTCCGCGGGGACGCACAAGGCTGGTCTCCCAGCCGGCCTGGACGCCCAGCGTGGCGATAGCCAGAGCCGTTGGGTCACCGCCCAGCACCACCAGGCGCGGCGCCGGCTCGCTGATCCGCGCGAAGGCGCCCGGCCAGGGCGGCGGCGCTTCATCCAGCGGCTCGCACGCGCGGGTCTCCCCGTCGCTCAGCCACAGCGCCGGCGTTCGGGCGTCGGCGAACGCGAACAGGCGGGCGGCGGCCATGTCGCCGGGCGCGATGCGCTCGAGCAGGATCTCGACCCGCGCGCCGCACATCAGCCGGATGTCCGGCCAGGGACTGCCGTGACCGTAGATGAGCCGCATCGGCCGGCCGCTGGCGATCACCGCCTTGGCGTGGCCGGCGATGTCCCCTTCCAGGCAGCCGCCGGACAGAAAGCCGGCCACGAAGCCCTCGGCGACCACCATCTGGGTTCCCAACGGCCGCGGGCCACCGCCGTCCAATCCGACGATAGTGGCCAAGGCGACAGGCTCGCCCGCCGCCAGCGCCGCACGCAGCGCCGGGCGCACGTCATCGACGAAACCGAACACGGGCCAGGCGGGGAGGTTCATGTCCGCCAACATGGCTCCAGCGCCGCGGCAGCGCCAGCCATCAGGGCGGCGCTCACTGAGCGAAGTCCGCGGCCTGTGGACAGTCCTGGTCGATGGTCTCGAAACGAATGATGGAGTCTCCAACGAAGGCCAAGCGAACGCGACTGTCGGCGTGGATTGGCCCACCCTCCGACTCGGCCTGGTTGAATGAGGCCATCCTCCAGAGAGGGCTGGGATAGGCGAAGGTATGACCGGCCACCTGAATGCGGTCGGTGTCGAGTCTGCTCGCTCCACTCGACGGGTGGAACGCCGTGAGACAACCCTCTGCGACCTGGAATCGACCTTCGAGGCGCGCGTCGAGAAGCACAAGGTATTGGCCAAGCCAAAAGGCAAGAAACAACGCCGAAAATGGCACGGTCATGAAGAACATGGTCAAGGCAAACGAGCGTAGACGGGCGCCTGGTTGACCGGGTCGTTTTACGGCAAAGAAGCGCAGAAGTGGGCTAGGTCGACGGACGACCTGTTGGGGGTGGCTCGGGCGGGTTGTGTAGAACTGCCAGGCTGCTACGAGCGCAAACACCCCCAACATGAGGCCGACCGCGAGCGGGAAATTCGGCATGGCGGCGATGTCGAAATCGAGTTGGTAGTCGGACACCAAGCCTTCCTTCGAACCGCGACGAGCTTCTCGGCGTCCGAACGAATCGAAGTGTAGGCGGTCGCATGGGTGCGTCCAGGGTTGTCGAGGCCTGTCTCCCGGACCCTAGTCTTGGGCAACCGCACGGCGACGGTGGTCAAGATCTCCAAGCACAAACGCGCCAAGTCTTTGTAGCAGGGGTCGAGGACGGGGGCGATGCGCGGTCGACCCGTTGAGGCGCGCCAGTCTACCCTCGGGTAGGCCGTTCGCCACGGCCGACGCGGGCGGAAATGTCGGCCAGCACCGGCTCCAGGTCGGCGATCGTATCGACCACATAGTCGGCCCCGGCCGCTTTCAGCTGTTTGGCGGCCCCGGCGACGCGCCGCACCCGGTCCGGCTCGGGCAGGGCGAGATAATCCTCGAGGCTGAGGCCGACCCCGTTGCCGGACGCGGCGACGCCGATGGTCCAGCAACCGGCCGATCGGCCCTCCTCGATACCGACGGCGGCGTCGTCGACCTTGACGCAAGTCCACGCCGGCCACGCATCGAGCTCGATCAGCGCCTTCCATGTCATCAGCGGGGCCGGGCGGCCGGAGGGTGTCTCGCCGGAGCAGACGACCACCTGCGGCGCATAGCCCTGAGCCGCCGCGCGGGGCAGGATTCCCGACATCATCTGGCGGGTGTAGCCGGTGCCGGAGCCGATCCTGACTCTCAGACCGGCGAGGCGAGACGCCAAGTCGGCGGCGCCCGGGATGAGGGTGGCGCACTTCGTAGCCGCCGCCTCCATCAGCGGCTCCAGGGCCCGGTAGATACGCTCGCCATCGGCCGGCCGTGGCGGTGCGCCCTTGGCGTCGGTCCAGGCCGCAGAAACGGAAGCGTAATGCAGGATGGCGTCGACGTGGTCGCGCTTGGATCGCCCCATGTCACGGCGCGCGTCGGCTTCGCCCAGAGTGATCCCCTCGTCGGCGAACGCCGTGACCAGGGCCTCGACGGGGGCCATACAGCCAAAATCGACCATTGTGCCGGCCCAGTCGAAAATCACTGCCCTGATGTTCATGCCGTTGCGCCCGCTTTCAGATTGAGAAGATCGGCGATCACCCGCTCGGCCAGGCCGAAAGCGAGAGAAGCGCCCGTACCGTTGGTGATGGTGACCAGCCGCACGTCGCGCGCCGGGGTGGCGATAACGTTCTGCACGGCGGCCGAGGCGTAGGTTCCGGTCCAGCGCTCGACCACCGGCGGGGCCGGCAGGCCGAACACGGCCTGGAACTCATCGAGGATCAGCCGGTCGACGGCCTCCGAGGCGAACGGGTCCGGCGTCGCCCCATAGTCATGGCTGTCGCCGACCACCAGGCTGCCGTCGGCGTTCTGGACCACGATCAGATGCACGCCGCGGGCCAGATGCTCCGGCCGGTCGGCCTCGAGCCGCCTTCGAAGCGCCGCCGCCTCGGGCAGAGCCGCGTAACCGCCGTAACGCAACAGGCTGAGGTCGGACATCACAGCCGCCGGCAGGCGCCATCCGGGCGCCGCCAGGCGCAGCATCTGCAGCTTGCAGCGCGTGACCGCGGTCAGGTGCTCCGGAAACAGAGAGGCGAGGTCGTCGCCGGGGCAGACCACGACGGCGTCGGCTCCGATCATTCCGACCGTGGTCCCCAGGCGTCCGGTCTCAACGGCGTGGACCGCAACGCCGCGACGGATATCGACCCCGTATTGCGCCGCCAGCCAGCGGGCCAGGGCCGGGATGGCGCGGCGGGAGTCGACCCGCACATCGATGCCGCTCAGCAGAGCGCCCTCCGGTGGCTGCAAGGGGTTCAGTCGCGCCGCAGCCGCGTCGGCGCTGAGCCAGGCGCAACCCTCGGCCATTTCCGTGTGCTGGAAGGCCTCCAGCACGGCGCGCGCCTCCGGGCGCTGCGCGGTGACCGCCAGGCCTCGGTGCTCGATGGCTATTCCCGCCCGTCCGGCGATCTCCACCCACACGTCCCGCGACCGGCGCGCCAAGCGCCACATCTCGCCGCGCTGCTGTCCGGTGACGGTGACAAATCCGAAGTTGCGGATCGAGGCGCCGTTGGCCTGGGCGTCGCGATCGACGACCACGACCCGCTTGCCCAGGCGGGCGGCCGCCAGCGCGTGCGCCAGGCCGATGACGCCCGCCCCGACCACGGCCAGATCGAAATGTTCTCTGGGCAACACCCGTCCCTTCGTTCCATCCGGTGCGGTTTTCGCCCATCCGGGGCCTCACCCGCCAAGCTTTTGCATGGATGAAGCCTATAGGCGGCGCCTATAGCGCGCACCCCGACCGCCGCCTAAGGTCGGTCGAGCGCGGCGGCGGGACCGGACGATATGGCGGCGAACTACCAGCACCTGCGCGCCTTTCACGCCATCGCCAAGGAAGGCAGCTTCACCCGGGCGGCGCGCCGGCTTAACGTCGCCCAGCCGACGCTCTCGCAGCAGCTGAAAGCGCTCGAGGCGCGTCACGGCGTGCAGTTGTTCGAGAACCGCACGCCGCCGCTGCAGCTCACGCTCGCCGGGCGGGATCTTCTACGGCTCACCGAGCGGCTGTTCGCCGTCGCCGGCGAGATCGACGAGGTGCTGGAAGACGGCGCGAACGTCACCGGCGGGATCCTGCGCCTGGGCGCCGATTCACCCCGCTACGCCGCCCGCGTTGTGCAGAAGTTCCGCGCCCTCAATCCCCGTGCCGGGGTCGAGCTGCGCATGGGCAACGCCCGCGACGTCATGCGCCTGCTGTCGGAGGCCCAGGTCGACGCCGCCATCGTCAGCGATCCGCCGGGCGACGCCGCCTTCAACTATGACCCGCTCTATTCGGACGTCCTGTGGTGCGCCTTGCCGCTCGACCATCGCCTCACCGCCCACGCGGTGGTGGCGGTCGCCGAGCTCAGTCGCGAGGTGCTGCTGCAGCGGGAGGCGACCTCGAAGACCCGCGTCTTCGCTGAGCGCGCGCTCGCGGCGGCGGGCGTCGAGCCGTTGAAAGTGCTGGAACTGCAGAGCCGCGAGGCGATCCGCGAGGGCGTGGCGTTGAGGCTCGGCGTCGGTCTGTTCTTTTCGGCCGAGTGTCCGCCCGATCGCCGTATCGTCTATCGGCCGCTGGACGCCTCGGGTCCGGAGTTTCGCCTACAGGGCTATTTCGTCTGTCTGCGCGAACACCGGCGCAGCGTGATCATGCGGTCACTGCGCGATCTCGTGGCCGAGATCGGTCGCGAAGGAGTCGCGCCCAGTCCGCCCGCTTAACCTTCGCGGCCGACCTTTCGGCCGTCATCTAGACGTCGCAAATCTTTCGCCAATCCGAAGCATTTCCATCACCGAAGCTTCGCGCCCGACCCCCATACCTCACAACGTCACAATAGACGTCGCTACGTCCGAAAGGCGCGACCTGCTCGCCGGGCTCTTTGGGCTCCGGGCCAGGCGGCCGTCTTTCGTCCGGGCAAGCCTTGGGGGATCAGCTATGAAGAACAGATACGCCGCATCGTGCGCGCTCGCCGCTCTGCTCAGCAGCGGCGCCGGCTTGGCTCACGCCGCGGACGCGGCGGCAGCCGATACAAGCGTGTCGGCGGTTCAGGAAGTCGTCGTCACCGCTCAGCGGCGCAGTGAATCGATCGAGAAGGTGCCGCTGACGGTTCAGGCCCTGACCGGCGAGACGCTCTCCAAGCAGAACATCACCACCCTCGACGATCTCTTGAAGTACACGCCCAACGTCACCTTCGCGAGCAACGGCCCCGGCACCGGCAACATCTTCATGCGCGGCCTTTCCGCAGGCTTCGCCGGCAACCAGTCTAGCGCCACCATCGCCACCTTCCCCAACGTGGCGGTCTACCTCGACGAGCAGTCGATGCAGTTCCCCTCGCGCAACGTCGACATCTACATGGCCGACATGAACCGCGTGGAGGTTCTCGAGGGTCCGCAGGGCACGCTGTTCGGCGGCGGCGCCGAGGCCGGCGCGGTGCGCTACATCACCAACAAGCCCAACCTCGAGCAGTTCGAGGCCAAGGTCGAAGGCGCTTACGGCTGGACGGCCCACGGCGACGCCAACGACTCCGTCCAGGCGGTGATCAACATTCCGCTGATCACCGACAAACTGGCCATCCGCGCGGTGGTCTATGACGAGAAGCAGGGCGGCTACATCGACAACGTGCCCAGCAACTTCAACCGCTCGAACAGCGACCTCGGCAACTACTATTTCAACATCAAGCCGGGCGCGAACGGGCTGTGCCCCAATGGCCTGGCCGCCGGCGCCGCCGGCCTTTGCGCGCTGCCGGCCTCATCGGCCCCGGCGGCCAACAACCAGTCCGTCGCCGCCAACAACCAGAACCCGGTCACCTACACCGGCGCGCGCCTGTCTGTGCTCTATCAGATCAACCCCGACTGGGATGTGCTGATCACCGAGACCCTGCAGGACATGGACGCCGAGGGCATGTTCGTCCAGGAGCCGATCGGCGACAACTTCCAAGCCCTCGGCCCGCTACAGGAAACCTCCTTCGCGCCGGCCTGGGACAAGGATCACTGGTCGAACACCGCCTGGACCGTTCACGGCAAAGCTGGCCCACTCAGCCTGATCTACACCGGCGGCTATCTCGACCGTCACATCTCCCAGCAGCAGGACTATACCGGCTATTCGCGCAGCGGCGGCGGCATGTACTACGAGTGCGTCGGCGGCTCGACCGGCTGGTCGACCAACGCCGGCAACGCCGCCGGGCAGTGCTACTCGCCGGTCGCCTACTGGAACGACCAGGTCCACAACACACACATCACCCAGGAATTCCGGGTTAGCTCGCCCGACACCTGGCGGCTGCGGTTCATCGCCGGCGCGTTCTGGGAACAGTTCAAGATCTATGACGTGATGAACTTCGACTACAAGACGATCCCGTCCTGCAGTCCGGGCAACCTCGATCTCGCCCTCGCCGGCGGTCCGATCTGCGTCGCCAACGTCGTCCCGGCGCCCGGCGCGACGACCATCGATCCGAGCATCCGCGGCGACGCCACGGCCTTCGGCGAAGATGTCACCCGCGGCTACAACCAGGAGGCGGCCTTCGCCTCCATCGACTTCGACATCATCCCCAACGTGCTGACCATCAGCGGCGGCAGCCGCTACTACCAGTACAACGAGTCCGAAGTCGGCTCGCAGTACGGCACCAGCACCGCCTGCATGAACATTCCCAATGGCTGCTTCGCCGACGACAAGAACATCGACTCGCACGGCGACCACGTCACCTACCAAGGCTTCAAGAGCCGGGCCAACATCACCTGGCGCATCACGCCCGACATGATGACCTACTTCACCTTCTCCCAGGGCTTCCGCCCTGGCGGCTTCAATCGCTCGGAAGGCGACGTCGCTCCGGGACCGGGCGGGATCGACCAGTACAACAAGCCCAACGGCTACTCTCCCGACTCGCTCACCAACTACGAGATCGGCTTCAAGGGTCAGTTCCTGGAGCACCGCCTGCTGCTAAATCTGTCCCTCTACGACATGGATTGGGACAATGTTCAGCTGCTGTTCTTCAACCCGACGGAATTGGGCAACACCACCTTTGGGGTCAACGGCCCTGACTACAACATCAAGGGCGTCGAGCTGCAGTTCGTCGGCCGGGTGACCGAGGGGCTGACCATCGAGGGGTCGGGCTCCTACAACAACTCCCGCCAGACGACCTCGCCCTGCCTGGTCAGCAACATTCCGGCTAGCCCGAGCTTCGGCCAGTGCATCACCCAGATCGACGTCAAGGGGACCGGCCTGGTGCCGTTCCAGAACCCCTTCGGGGCGCTCGGCACCACCCCGGCCTTCTCGCCGACGTTCCAGGGCAACATCCGCGCCCGCTACGAATGGAATGTCGGCAACGACTACAAGGCCCACGTCTCGGTCGGCGGCAACTATGTCGGCAGCATGTACAACCAGCCGGCCACCTACACCTCCGGCGACGGCGTGCTGATCCCCAACACCACCCTGCTGCGCTACGAGCAGCCGGCCTATGGCACCATCGACGCCTCGATTGGCATCGCCAAGGACAAGTGGTTCGTCGAGGTCTACGGCACCAACCTCAACAACTCCAACGCCAGCCTGTTCACCTCCTCGGCTCAGTTCATCAAGTCGGAGGTGCCGCTGCGGCCGCGCGTGGTCATGATCAAGGTCGGCGCCAGCTTCTAGCCGGCGTCCGACTGGGGTAACGGTTCTGGGCGGGCGGCGCCCCGCGCAATTCAGGCTCATGGATCCGCTCACCGTCACCTCCTCCGGCGTCGAGACCGAGGTCGGCCGCCTCCGGCAGTTGCAGCGTGAGGGTCGGCACGCGGAAGCCGCCGACGGCGCGCAGGCGCTTCTGCTCGATTGGCCGGAGAACCGCGACCTGCTGCTCATCGCGGCGTTGAGCCTTCGCCATCAGCGGCGCATCCCGGAAGCTTTGGCGACTCTCGACCGGCTGGAAGCGACCCAACCTCGGTTCAGCCGCCTGCACGAAGAGCGCGGCCTGTGCTTCGTGGCCCTCAAGGACGCACTGCGGGCCATCGACTCGCTGCTGCGGGCGGTGAACATCAATCCGGCCCTGCCGATGAGCTGGCGGATGCTGGAGGGCGTCTACCGCCTGGCCGGAGACGCGGCCAACGCCGCGACCGCCGCGGCCCACGTCGCCACCCTCGCCGCCCTGCCGCCGCCGGTGGTGATGGCCACGGCCGCCTTCGCCGACGGCGATCTCGTCGCCGCCGAGCAGACCATCCGACCCTTCCTCCTGCGGCACGGCGACCATCCCGAGGCCATGCGCCTGCTGGCCAAGATCGCCATGGCCCGCGACGTGCTCGACGACGCTGAGACCCTGCTGGAGGCGGTGCTGGCCCTGGCCCCCGATCATAGGGCGGCGCGCGGCGACTACGCCCAGTGCCTGGTCGATCGCCACAAATACGCCGAGGCGCGCGCGGTGGTCGACGAGCTTCGCGCCCTCGATCCGGCCAATCTCGACTACCGCTCCCTGGCCGCCACCACGGCCGTCGGGCTCGGCGAACAGGAGACGGCCATCGCCCTATATCGCGGCATGCTGGCCGACGCCCCGGGCGCGGCCGACGTCCACCTTTGGCTCGGCCACGCGCTCAAGACCGTCGGCCGGCTGCCGGAGGCGATTGCCGCCTACCGCGCCGCCGCCGCCGCACGCCCGGACTTCGGCGACGCCTACTGGAGCCTGGCCAATCTCAAGACCTATCGTTTCGAGCCCGCTGAGATCGAGCAGATGCGCACGGCGGAATCGGCCCCGGCCACCGCAGCCGACGACCGGGCCCATCTCGCCTTCGCTCTTGGCAAGGCTCTGGAGGATCTGGGCGAGACCGAGGAGTCCTGGCGAGCCTACGTCCGCGGCGCCGCCCTGCGTCGCGCCGAAAGCCGCTATCGGCCAGAGATCCTCGAAACCAACACCGCCGAGCAGACACGGGTGTGCACGCGCGGCTTCTTCGCCGCCCGCGCCGGCTGGGGCGCCCAGGCCCCCGACCCGATCTTCGTCGTCGGCCTGCCGCGGTCGGGCTCGACCCTGATCGAGCAGATCCTGGCCTCGCACAGCCAGGTCGAGGGCACGCAGGAATTGGCCGACGTGCAGCGGATCGTGCTCGACCTGCAGGGTCGCGATCCCGACTACGACCACCCCCGCTATCCGGCCGCTCTGGCCGACCTCACGGCCGACGATGTTCTGCGCTTCGGCCAGACCTACCTCGCCGATACCCGCGTCTACCGCACCGACCGGCCGTTCTTCATCGACAAGATGCCGAACAATTTCCGGCATCTGGGTCTCATTCACCTGATGCTGCCCAACGCCAGGATCATCGACGCCCGCCGCGAGCCGATGGCCTGCTGTTTCAGCAATCTCAAGCAGCTGTTCTCCCACGGCCAGGAGTTCACTTACCGGCCTGAGGATATTGCTCGCTACTACCGCACCTACCTCAACCTCATGCGCCACTGGGACGAGGCCCTGCCCGGCCGGGCGCTACGGGTCATCCACGAGGATGTCGTTGACGACCTCGAAGGCCAGGTGCGACGCATCCTGGATTATTGCGGCCTGCCGTTCGAGGCGGCCTGCATCGAGTTCCACAAGACCCGGCGCAGCGTCCGCACGCCCAGCTCCGAACAGGTGCGCCAGCCGATCTTTCGCGACGGCCTCGATCAATGGCGGCGGTTCGAGCCCTGGCTCGGCGAGCTGAAAGCGACACTCGGCGATGCGCTGGAGACCTGGCGCGACCAGGCGCCCGCTAGCGCCGTGCGTGGCTAATTACCCCCGCCCGTCGTCGCCGGCTGGGCGTCGAGGAGGTTGCGCGTCGTGCCGTTGGGCAGGATCAAATCGCCGCCTTTCTGGCCGGGCGCGCAGGGGCCGAGCCACGTGGCGGTGATGGTCATCTTGTGTTCGCCGTTGATCGCCGCCACCGGGCTGCCGGAATACTGCATGTCCATCTGCTCGGTGTAGCCCGAGTTGAAGTCGCCCTTGATCACGCCGGTAGTGACCGCCTTTCCCTTGGCCCCGGTGTCGCAGCTGTCGGAGAAGGTCATCGAACCGTCGAGGTTGTGGGTGAACTGGGCGGGCGGGCAGTGGGCGCCGCCAGGCATTCGCTGGGCGACAGCCGACATCTTGGCTTCCGAGGCTTCGTCGACGCAGACCTGCATCCCCGGTCCGGCCGGGGCCGTCCCGTCCATGCTCATTACCTGGCGCCAAAGGCCCGGCTTGCGATGTGGCGCGGCGGTCGACGCGCTGGGCGCCTCGCCGCCCGGCGCGCCGGGCGCCGCCGCCGGGCCGGGCTTGCTGCAGGCTGCGAGCGCGCTGAGCGCCACACCCATCATGGCGGCGGCGATGGACACGCGCATCGGCATTCCTCACTTGGCTGACGAAGCCCAATCATAGCGTGGCGCGGCCTTGTCAGGGTAGCCGCAAATCGCGACGGCGACGGGGTGATCGAGGGCGGCCTGGGTCGGACCAGGCCGGCCAGATGGCGTCGCTTGGCGTCTGCATGCGCGGGCGCTAAGGTTCCCCGCGTGAGCAGATAGGGCGGGCTTTATGCAAACCTTTCGAGCCTATCTGCTCGACACCAACGGCAAGATCGTCTGGGGCGACTGGATCGAGGCGGACTCGGAAGAGGAAGCTATCACCAAAGCCCACAAGCTCTGTCGAGAAGGCACACCGACTGTCGAGTTGTGGCAGGGCGCACGCCCGGTAGCGCAGATTCCCTGCGCCGACTGAGGCTGGCTTCCCTAGGCGCCGCCGGTCAGAGGCAAGAACTTAGCCGCGCGACGCTCGAACAGCGCCAGGGCCCCTTCCTTAGCGTCGGGATGGTCGAGCGAGGCCTTCGTCAGACGGTCCGAGTCCTCCAGCGCGGGGCGCGCCGCCTCGCCGAGGTGACGATAGACCTGCGCCTTCATGATCGCGATCGAAGTGGGCGAGACGGTGCGGGCGAGCTCGCCGACATAATCGGCGACGTTTTCGAGTAGCGCGTCTGCTGGGACCACCCGGTCGAGCAAACCAATCCGCAACGCCTCCTCGGCGGTGACCCGGCGCGAGCTCCATAGCAGGTCGAGGGCCCGGCTGGCGCCGACTAGCCGCGGCAGGAGCCAGCTGGCCCCATGCTCGGCGATCAGGCCGCGCTTGGAAAACACGGTTGTGAAACTGGCGTTTTGGGAGCCGAATCGCAGATCGCTCATCATCGCCAGGATGAAGCCGCCCCCGGCGGCGACACCGTTGACCGCCGAGATCACCGGCTTCGACACCTCCAACAGATAGCTGAACATGCCTGGCAGGCCGGCGCTCTGGCTCAGCTCGGCGCCCGAGCCGGCCCGGGTGGACTCGATCAGCGCCGCCGAGTCCAGGCCCGAGCAGAAGCCGCGGCCCTCGCCGGTGAAGGCGATGGCGGTCACTTCTGGGTCGGCCTCGGCCCGGCGCACCAACTCGCGGATCTCGGCCAGCATCGGCAGGGTGAGCGCGTTCAACGTCTGTGGCCGGTTGAGCCGGATCAGCGCCACGCGCCCCATAGTCTCGAACTGGATCTCGCCCGCGCTCATGGCGACCTCCCGTTGGCGTCTGCCAGAACGTCGCACGCTATCAGCGCGCCCGGCGATGGCCTAGCTTTGGCGCCCAGACAACAAGGGCAAGCGCGAACATGCTGACGGTTCATCACCTCGGAATCTCCCAGTCCGAACGGATCGTCTGGCTCTGCGAGGAGCTGGGGCTCGACTACCAGCTCAAGCTCCACGAGCGGCGAGCGGACAACCGCCTCGCGCCTGACGCTTACAAGGCGCTCCATCCGATGGGGATCGCGCCGGTGATCACCGACGGCGACCTGGTGCTGGGCGAGAGCGGCGCGATCTGTGACTACATCTGCGCGCGCTACGGCGGCGGACGGCTCGTCCCCGGTCGCGACGATCCCGATTTCGCCGACCATCTGTTCTGGTTCCACTGGTCCAACGGCACCTTCATGGCGACGCTGATGATGCAGCTGGTGCTGGCCGGCGGCGGACCGGGCAATCCGGCCGCCCCCTTCGTTGACGACCGCAGCCGACGCGGCTGGGCGATGGTCGAGGCCAGGCTCGGCCAGGCCCCGTTCTTTGGCGGCGCCAACCTGACGACCGCCGACATCATGATGGTCTATTGCCTGACCACCAGCCGGGCCTTCCGCGGCGCGTCGATCGACGGCTATCCCAACCTCAAGGCCTACCTCGGGCGAATTGGCGCCCGCCCCGCCTACCAGCGCGCGATGGCCAAGGCAGAGCCGGGGATGACGCCCATGCTCGCCTGATCTACGGCGGGCCGGGCGGGCCGGCCTTCCCGCCGGTCGGTGTCACGGGCGGGGTCTCACTTGCGCTCGAGGATTCGCAAGATAGCCATGGCGCGCGCGACGATCTCGCCTTCGGGCGTGGAGATTTCCGCTTCGACCTCCGCCTTGCGATCGTCGATCGCGACCAGGCGAGCCTCCGCTCGCAGCGACCCAAGCGGCGCGGGCCTGACGAAGGATGTGTTCAACTGAACCGTCACCGCCGTCAGGTGGGGCCGCAGGCTGGCCATCACCGCCACGCCGGCGGCAGAATCCAGCATCGCCGCCAGGATGCCGCCTTGAACGGTTCCGTGCCGGTTTCCGAACTCCGGCCGGGCTAGAAATGTCAACGTCGCCCGGCCGCTCTCCGCATCAAAGCCCAACAGACGCCGGCCTAACAGGGTCGCGGCCGGCGGGAGTTCGCCTTGGGAAAAACGCGCAGGATCGGTCACGCGAGACGGCCAGATCGCATGAGTTGGGCTCCGGGGCAGGCAAGGGTTCATCCGCCGTGCGTGACGTCAAGGTCCGCTAGGGGTGATTGCCAACCTTGGCGCCTGCTCTGGGAGCGGACCTACTCACAGGCGAACACCCCCGAGACACCCTCGTCCACGACGTCGGCGGCCTTTTTGCTGGCGGCGGCAGGCCCAAGACCGAAGTAAGCGGAATAGTAGTGGGTCATCTCCGTGGTGGCCGCGACGATCTGCGCTTGCGCCTTGCGCCGGAAGCGGCGCTCGGCCGGCTGCGCTACGCTATCGCCGGTGAGAAAGTCACGCTGCGCATCGGGGAAGCCCAGCCGGTTTGCCGTCATCGCTGCCACCCATGCGGCGGCGATGTCGAGACGGATCGAGCCTTCGCACCGTGGCGCGGCGCTGCCGGCGGACTCGAACAGGCGATCCAGCTCAAGGGTTGGCGGCAGCGCGTCCTCGCAGTCGGTGGCCGGATCCCAACGTTCGCCGAGCGCCGCGATCAAGCCCGGACGCCGCGCGAGCGCGCCGCACGGCAGCTTGGCGCGCGCATTGTCCATGCTCCACTGGAACGCGACACTGAGGAAGATTGAGAAGTTAGCGTCCGACGCCGCCGCGACCTCCGGCGTGGGAATCTGATCGAACCGAGCCTCAGGCGTTGCCGGAATGTGGCCTGCGCCCGGAACATCGGCCGCGGGATGGACGCGGGTCGCCTCGAAGGTCGGTGCAATCAGCAGCGCCACCGCCTTGACCCTCGCCCCTGCATCCGGGACGGTCACGTATTGATAGATCGCCTCGTAGATGGGTGCGTCAGCGGGAGTCTGCCGTCGCAGTTCGGCCATGGCGGCTGTGTGCGACGTGAACAGGGCGGCCAGGGCCAGATCGTAGAGCCTGTCGTCATACGAACCTGCGAGGCAGGCCGCCCTCGATGGCGACTTGGCGCAATCGCGATCGCGTTGCGCCAGCCATTGCCGCTGCTTCGCCAGCTCGTTTGACGGCCCGACGCCCGCCGCGCT
>Ga0302314_10001531_pt1 | contig 43298 bp, 36 predicted proteins | sample III_Palsa_N2_3_FD_200533 | JGI IMG/M metagenome (GOLD analysis project Ga0302314, IMG submission 200533) | Peat permafrost microbial communities from Stordalen Mire near Abisko, Sweden - III_Palsa_N2_3 | ecosystem: Environmental > Terrestrial > Soil > Palsa > Peat permafrost | place: Sweden... | reverse complement strand
TGCGCGCCGCGCTCCAGGCCGGCGGCGGCAGCGCTCAGCTCAGCACCGATGGCAGCTATAGCGCCAGGCCGGAGCTCGCCATCGTCGTGTTCGGCGAGCAGCCGTACGCGGAAGGCCGCGGCGACCTGCGCTCGCTCGCCTATCAGGCCGGTCAGCGGCGCGACCTCGCTGTGCTGCGCCGGCTGCGAGCCGCCCATATCCCGGTGGTGTCGGTGTTCCTGTCGGGCAGGCCGCTGCGGCTGAATGCCGAGATCAGCGCCTCGGATGCATTCGTCGCGGCGTGGCTGCCGGGCAGCGAAGGGGGCGGCGTTGCCGATCTGCTGATCGGCAATGAGGACGGCGGCGCGCGTCACGACTTCAGCGGTACGCTGTCGTTCGCGTGGCCCGCGCCGCGCTTCGCGCCTGGCTACGGACTTCATTACGCCGACCGACTGCACGCGGAACGCCTGCGCCAGGGGGAGCGCCCCTTAGAGAAATAATGTAACGCCTTCGAAAGTCGCCGTAAGTAATTATAAAAAAACCAGTTTTTATCCAGTCACGTCACGGTACGTAATACAGCAGGAACGATTTGCCGACCCGCTGCACCGGTGGGTATTCCCGCAGCCAGCCGTAACCGGCCTGGTTCTCCTGCAAGGTGAGCATGGTGATGGCGACCCAGCCGCGGACCGGCTGGTTGGGCTTGAGCAGCGTGTAGGGCGGCAAGGCTTCGCGCGCCAGATCAGCGGTGCCTTTGTATCCAATCCAGAGTTGGCGCACGCCGCGCGCGGCCAGCACCTGCTCGAGGCGTCGCAAGTCCTGCCCGCCCCAGTCCAGATCCGAGTCCACCAGGATGCGTTCGGGATGATCGCCCGCGAGGGCGTTGAAATAGGCCAGGTAGTCCGGATAAGCGTAGGCGAGGGTCGCGACCTGCCACAGCACCAGCCCCAGGATGCCGGCGCGCGCCAGGCGCCCGTGCCATTGCTGCCAGGCGGCGCACACCGCGCAGCCCGCGCCCATCGCGAGCAGCGGATAGGCGATAAGGACGTGCCGCACGCCGATGTTGATATGGCTGTAGGCGCAGCAGAACACCAGTATCGATGCGAAGCACGCGGCCGGCGCGAGCAGGTAGACGCTGGCGTTGCGCCAGCCGCGCAGCGCGAGCAGCCCCAGTCCGCTCAGACCGAGCAGCAGCAGCGGTAGCGGCGTCTTGACCGCCAGCGCGATGGGATAGAAGTACCACCAGCCGTTGCCGGCAGTGTGTCCGAGCAGGAACGACAGGTGGCCGTGTTCGTTGTGCCATTCGACGCCGAGAAAATTCAGCGGCACCATCGAAAAGCCCAGGGGCAGGGGCACGCGGGCCGCGACCCGATAGGCCAGGTCGTGCACGGCGCCGTGGTGGCCGGCCAGAAAGTCCAGCGCCGGACTGGGCGCCAGGTCCGTCGTCGTCAGATACACCAGCTTCGGTCCGTAGATGCCCACCATGATCAGCAGCGTGAGCAGCAGCGCGAGTGCCGCGGTGCCGAGACGCCGCGGCAGCATCCATGGCAGCGGCACGCGGCGCGCGAACAGCAGTCGCAGGGCGATCAGGCTGAGGGCGGCCACGCCGATGAAAGGTACCGCAGACATCTTGGTCGCCACCGCGAGGCCGGCCGCGAGGCCGAGGCGCAGCGCCGCGCCGATGCCGGGAGCCTCGAACCAGCGCAGCAGCAGGTACAGCGTCATGATGGTCATGGCGGTGACCGGCACGTCGAGCGCCACGACCGCGGCGTGCCCCAGGATCACCGGCGTGCTGACCAGGAACAGCAGCGCCACCAGGGCTTGCGGCCTGCCATACCAGCGGCGCACCCACAGCCAGCTGGCCGCCAGCAGCACCAGCAGAAACGGCAGCATGCCCAGCCGGGCCAGCGTCAACAGCTCATCGTAACTGGCCGGGGAGTTGTACAGCAGGTCGCGGCCCTCGGCCTCGCCGATCGGCATCGGCTCGCCATGGAAACGCGCCCCGGCCAGGTACGGGCCGATGGCAGCCGCCAGCCGCGCCAGCGGCGGATGCTGGTTGTCGTAGCGATACTCGCCGCGATCGATCAGCACCAGACCGGCGGCGATATGCTCGGGTTCATCCCAGAAGTTGCCGAACACGTGGTAGGTGCTGACGCACAGCGCGCAGGCCAGCAGCGCGAGCAGCGCCGGCGCGGCCAGGGAGCAGCGAGTCAGCCAGCGCATCTGCAGGCGCCCTCCATTGCTAACGAAGGTGAACGAGCTGCCAATTCTGCCCTGCGGCGGCTGGCCGCGGTGCGCGATCTGGGATATTGCGGGAATGGGGTGCGCTGAAGTAGTGTGCCAAAGTTTTTTTCTCGCCATAGCCGGCAGGCGCAATTGCCCCCAGAATGCCCGATGACTACGACCGACGCTCAGGCCTGGGTGGTGCACAAGTTTGGCGGCTCGAGCGTCGCCGACGCCCGCTGCTTCGAACGCGTGGCCGGCATTGTCGAATCGCAGATGGTGGCGGCCGTTGCCGGCGCCGCGCAGCCCCGGGCGCGACTGGCGATCGTGCTGTCGGCCTGCAAAGGCGTGACCGATGAGCTGCTCGAGCTGGTGGCGCTGGCGGAGCGCCAGCAGGCCGACTGGCAGCGCCGACTGGCGTTGCTGCGCGATCGGCACGCGGGGATTGCCGCGGCACTGCTCGATGCGGTCGCGGCCGCAGAGTATCTGGCCGAATTCGAGCGCGATGTCACTGATCTCAGCGGCGTGCTGCAGACCACGAGCATCATGCGCTCGGCCGCGCAAACGGTGCGCGACCTGTGCTCGGGCTATGGGGAGATCTGGTCCTCGCGGCTGTTTTGCCGCTATCTGCAGCGACGCGGCGTGCGCGGCGGCGTGCAGTGGCTGGATGCCCGCCGCTGCGTCACGGTGGAGTGGGGCCCGCTCGGTCCGGCGGTGCAGTGGCCGGAATCCAAGATCAATCTGCAGGCGTTGCTGCCGGCGCATACGCCCGTCACGCTGGTGATCACGGGCTTCATCGCCAGCGATCCGCGCGGGGTGCAGACCACACTCGGCCGCAACGGCAGCGATTTCTCCGCTTCGATCTTCGGCGCGCTGCTGGATGCGGCGCAGATCCATATCTGGACCGACGTCGACGGCGTGCTTTCGGCCGATCCGCGCCGCGTGCCCGATGCGCAGGTCATCGATTCGCTGTCATACAACGAGGCCATGGAACTGGCGTATTTTGGCGCCAAGGTGATCCATCCGCAGACCATGGCGCCCGCCATCGGCCGCGACATTCCGATCTGGATTCGTAACACCTTCGCGCCCGACAAGCCCGGCACGCTGATCTGCGCACGGCCGAACTCGAGCCTGCCGGTCAAGGGCATCACCAGCATCGAGAACGTCGCTCTGGTCAATCTCGAGGGCGCCGGCATGATCGGCGTGCCCGGCACCGCTCATCGGCTGTTCGGCGCGCTGCGGGAAGAAGGCATCTCGGTGATCCTGATCTCCCAGGGCAGTTCCGAGCACTCGATCTGCTGCGCCATCCCGCAGGCGCAGGCAGCGCGCGCCAAGAGCGTGCTCGAGGGTGCGTTCGCGCGCGAGCTGGCCGAGGGTCAGATTCAGAACGTCGACGTGACCCCTGATCTGGCGATTCTGGCGGTGGTCGGCGACGGCATGGCCGGCATGCCCGGCGCCGCCGGCAAGGTATTTGGCGCCCTCGGCAACGCGCACATCAACGTGCGTGCGATCGCGCAGGGGGCTTCGGAGCGCAACATCTCGGTGGTGGTCGACGCCAGACACGCGACGCGGGCGTTGCGGGCGACGCATGCGAGCTTCTACCTGTCGCCGCATACCCTGTCGATCGGCGTCATCGGTCCGGGTACCGTCGGGCGCGTGCTGCTCGATCAGCTCGCGAGCCAGCGCGAGCGGCTGGCGCGCGAATTCAAGATCGATCTGCGCGTGCGCGGCATCCTGCGCTCCAAGCAGATGCGGCTGGCGGATTTCGGCCTGGAGCTGCCGCGCTGGCGCGAGGAACTCGAACAGCATGCGCAGCCGGCGGATCTGGCGCGCTTCGTCGAGCACGTGCATGTGGACTATCTGCCGCATACGGTGCTGATCGACTGCAGCGCCGACGCCTGGGTGGCCGGGCATTATCGCGATTGGCTGGCCGCGGGCATTCATATCGTCACACCGAACAAGAAGGCCAACAGCGGCACGCTGGCCTATTACGAGAGTCTCAAGGCCGCGCGGCGCGAGAGCGGCGCGAGCTACCTGTACGAGACCACGGTGGGAGCCGGCCTGCCGGTGATCCAGACACTGCGCGACCTGCGCGAAACCGGCGATGAGATCACGCGTATCGAGGGCATCTTCTCCGGTACGCTCGCCTATCTGTTCAACGTGTACGACGGCACGACGCCGTTCTCGGCCATCGTGCGCGAGGCCAAGCAGCGCGGCTATACCGAACCGGATCCGCGCGATGATCTGTCGGGCACCGACGTGGCGCGCAAGCTCATCATCCTGGGTCGTGAGATGGGCCTGCCGCTCGAGATGCACGACGTCGAGATCGCCAGCCTGGTGCCGCAGGACCTGGTCGCCGGCAGCAGCGAGGAGTTTCTGGCGGGCCTGTCGCGCCACGACGCGCCGATGCGGCAGCGGTACGAGGAGGCGCGCGAACGCGGCCGGGTGCTGCGCTATGTCGGGGCGGTCTCGGCCAACGGGCGCGCCACCGTGGGCCTGGTCGAGCTCGAAGCGCGCCACGCCTTCGCCAACATCGCGCTGACCGACAACGTGGTGCGCTACGCGACCGCTCGCTACTGCGACAATCCGCTCATCGTGCAGGGACCGGGCGCAGGTCCTGCGGTGACCGCCGGCGGCGTGTTTGCCGATCTGCTGCGCCTGACCGCCTACCTCGGGGCGCGGCTGTGAGCGGCGGCGCGGCGGCGCCGGGTCGCAGCGTCGCCACCGCCTTTGCACCGGCCTCGGTCGGCAATGTCGCCATTGGCTTCGATATCCTCGGTTTCTCGGTCGATGCGATCGGTGATCGCGTGACCGCGCGACGTAGCGCCGCGTCCGGCGTGAGCATCAAGGCCATTCGCGGCGTGGTGCAGGATCTGCCGCTCGAGGCAGCGAAGAACACCGCGGGCCGCGCGGTGATCGCCCTGTACGAGGCGCAGCCGCCGGGTTTCGGCTTCGAACTCGAGATCGATAAAGGCATACCCCTGGCCTCCGGCCTGGGAGGATCGGCGGCTTCGGCGGTGGCCGCCGTCGTCGCCGCCAATGCGCTGCTGGCGCAACCGCGGCCGCAACTCGACTTGCTGCGCTATGCGATGCAGGGCGAGGCGGTCGCCAGCGGTTCGATGCACGTGGACAATATCGCACCGTCGCTCTATGGCGGCCTGGTACTCACGGTCGGTATCGATCATCCGCGCGTCAAGCAGATCCCCGTGCCGAGCGCGATCCGCGCGGTGATCGTGCATCCGCATATGTTCCTGTCGACGCGCCAGGCGCGCGCCATTCTCAAGGGCAGTGTGGAGATGGCGGATTTCGTCTGGCAAACGGCCAATCTTGCCGGCTTCATATCCGGCTGCTACACCAACGATCTGGATATGCTGCGAGAATCTTTCGAGGACGTCGTGATCGAGCGGCAACGCGCCGCACTAATCCCCGGTTTCGGGGAGGTGCGCCGCGTCGCCATGTCCGCCGGAGCGCTCGGCTGTTCGATCGCCGGCGCCGGCCCCACGGTGTTCGCCTGGTGCCTGCAGGAGCACGCGCCCGCGGTGCGCGCGGCCATGGTGCTGCAATTCTCGCATCACGGTCTGCAAGCCGACCACTGGACCATCGCGATCGAGCCTTCCGGCGCGCGCGTAATCGGCTGATGCTGTTCGCCAGTACCCGCAACCCGCTGCATCGGGTCGGTTTCGGCGCCGCGCTGACGCAGGGCCTGGCCGGCGACGGTGGCCTGTATGTGCCGACCGACTGGCCGCGGCTGACGCCTGCCGCGGATCCGGATGAGCTCGCGGGGCTGGCGCTCGAGCTGCTGCAGCCGTTCGTCGCCGGGGATGCGCTGGCAGCCGAACTGGGTGCCATTACCCGCGAGGCCTTCAATTTTCCGGCACCGCTGCTGCCGCTCGGCGACAGCGCTCGCCTGAGCGTACTCGAACTGTTTCACGGCCCGACGGCGGCGTTCAAGGACTTCGGCGCGCGGTTTCTGGCCGCGGCGCTGACGCGGGCGCGGCGCGGGGCCACGCGGACACTCAAGATCCTGGTGGCCACCTCGGGCGATACCGGCGGGGCGGTCGCCGCGGCCTTCCACCGGCACGCCGGCATCGAGGTCGCGGTGCTGTTTCCCAAAGGCCTGGTCTCGCCCACGCAGGAACGGCAGTTGACCTGCTGGGGCGAGAATGTTCGCAGCATCGCGGTGCGCGGGCGCTTCGATGACTGCCAGCGCCTGGTGAAGCAGGCGCTGGCCGACGCGGGGCTGCGCGCGCGTTTCGAGCTGTCCTCCGCCAACAGCATCAACCTCGGCAGACTGTTACCGCAGACGGTGTATTACTGGGCGGCGAGCCTGAGGATCTGGCGAGCGCATGGCGAGGCGGCGTCGTTCGTGATCCCGAGCGGCAATCTCGGCAACGCAACCGCCTGTATCTGGGCGCGCCGCCTCGGGGCGCCGATCGATGCGATCGTGCTTGCGCACAACGCCAACCGTACCGTGCCCGATTATCTGGAGCAGGGTGTGCTGCGGCCGCGACCCAGCGTGGCGACGCTGTCATCGGCAATGGACGTCGGCAATCCGAGCAATCTGGAGCGACTGATGGCGCTGTTCCCGGACCAGCCGACGCTGCGCGCGGCGCTGCGGGCGGTGTCGATCGACGATGAGGCGACGCGCCAGCGCATCCGAACCGACTTCGAGCGCTACGGCCGGGTCTGGTGCCCGCACAGCGCGGTGGCCGCGGAAGCCTACGCGCGGCTGGCGCCGGATGAGCGTGCACACGGCCGCTGGGTATTGGTGGCCACGGCGCATCCGGCCAAGTTTCGCGAGATCGTCGAGCCGCTGATTGGCGCTACGCTCACGATGCCGCAGAATCTGGCGCGACTGTTCGATCGGCCCTCGAGCTGCACCGAGATCGAGGCTACGCTGGATGCCCTGAATAGCTCGCTGTAACCTATGGAGTCGCTGCCGCCCGTCAATCTGCAATTCGTGGCCACCGCAATCGGGGCTGCATTATTGCTCGCCGGCCTGTTCCTGCTGTGGCGCTGGGAGCGGCGCCGGCGCGTGCGCGCGGCACGGGCCAGGGCGGTCACCAGCTGCGGCTTCGAGCATCTGCGCAACGTGCTGGTGCCGGACGGCCAGGGCAGCACGCTGCATGTGGATTTTCTGCTGCTCACGGCGCGCGGCCTGGTGGTGATCGACATGCGCGATGTCCAGGGCAATATCTTCGGCGGCGATCAGATGACCGAGTGGACCGTGATGCATCGCACCCGGCGCTACACCTTTCCGAACCCGCAGACCGGACTGTACGATCGCATCGCGGCGGTGCGCGCCCTGGCGCCGGAACTGCCGATCGAGGGCCGCGCTGTGTTCACCCCGAGCGGCCGCTTTCCCAAGGGCTTGCCGCGCCACACCCTGATGCTCGATTCACTGTCGGCGGAGTTTCCCGCCTCGGACCGTCAGGCCATGAGCGCCTTGCTCGAGCGCTGGATGCCGGGCTGGAGAATGATCGAGAAATCGGTGGTGCCCAGCAAGCTCGCCTCACCGAAGGCGGCGATCTAGCAGTGCGGTGCGTGGCTGTGCCGCTCAGGCCACCAGGGCAGCGCCGCGCACGGCTTATCCGGCGCGCGCCGGTGGCCGGGATGGCCGCTGCACTGGCGCTGCTGGGCATAACGCTGATCCAGGCGCAACAGGCGCCGGCCCATGCCGGCAGCCATCGCGACGCCCAGGGAGTGCACGATGGGGATACGGCGTCGCCGATCAAGCACGTCATCGTAATCATCGGCGAGAATCGAAGCTTCGATCACGTCTACGCCACGTATACGCCGCGCCCTGGGCAGCACCTGGCGAATCTGCTGTCGCGCGGCATCGTCAACGCCGACGGTACACCGGGGCGCAACCACGCCGCCTCGGCGCAGCGCGCAGCTACCGACACGCGTCGCTACGCCATCAGCCCCGCCAAAGCCTACGCCTACCTGAATATTCCGCCTCCCGGAACCCACGATGCGCCGAGCGCGCCGAGCGACACCAAGCCGCCGTTTGCCAGCATGGCGGCCGCCAGGGCCGCCGAGCACGGCCTGGCGGAGGACTACTACCCGTTCCTGCTCACCGGCGCTACCGGCCTGGCGGACAACGTGATCGACACGCGCATTGCCAATTTCGAGAATCTCGGGCCGGGAGTGTTTCAACTGACTCCCGCGGTCGGATACGACGACTATGCCGCCAGTCCGGTGCATCGCTTCTACCAGATGTGGCAACAGACCGATTGCAGCGTCGCTCATGCCAGTGCAGCGAATCCGAGCGGCTGCCGCAGCGATCTGTTCGCCTGGGTGGAGGTGAGCGTCGGGGTCGGCAGCAACGGCAAGCCGCAGCCGTTGCCGGTCACCCATATGTCCACCGGCGAGGGCTCCACGGCGCTGGAGTTCTATAACATGCAGCGCGGCGACGCTCCCTACCTGAAGGAACTCGCCGATCGCTACACGCTCAGCGACAACATGCATCAGTCGGTCCAGGGCGGCACCGGCGCCAACCACATCATGTTCGGCTTCGCCGATGCCATCTGGTACAGCGATGGACATGGCCGCCCGGCGATCCCCGCCGCCGATCAGATCGAAAACCCCGATCCGCAGCCCGGTACCGACAACTGGTACGACGAGGACGGCTATACCGGCGGCAGCTACAGCGCCTGTGCCGACCTGAGCCAGCCGGGCGTGCCGGCGGTGGTCAATTACCTCCAGTCGCTGCCGCGCCCGATCAATCCGCGCTGCGAACCCGGACATTACTACCTGCTGAACAACATCAATCCGGGGTTCAATGCCGATGGCACGCTCGCAAGCCGGTATTCCGCGTTCACGATTCCGCCCAGCTCGGTGCGCCATATCGGCGACGTGCTGATGCAGGCCGACATCTCGTTCAGCTACTTCGGTGCCGACTGGAACATCTACCTGGGTGATCCCGCGGCCGCGAATCCCTACGATGCCTACTGCAACGTCTGTAATCCGTTCCAATACGCCAGCGATATCATGACCAACCCGGCGCTGCGCCAGGCGCACATTCACGATACCGATGTGTTCTACCGCGACATTGCTGCCGAGACCCTGCCGGCGGTGGCGATCGTCAAGCCGAGCGGGTTCGTCGACGGCCATCCGGCATCTTCCAAGCTCGACCTGTTCGAGGGCTTCGTGAAAAAAATCATCGATGAGCTGCGGGCGCATCCGCAGCTGTGGAGCGATACCGCGATCTTCGTCACCTTCGATGAAGGCGGCGGCTACTACGACTCCGGCTACATTCAGCCGCTCGACTTCTTCGGCGATGGCCCGCGCATTCCGCTGTTGATCGTCTCGCCGTACAGCGAGGGTGGCCTCGTCAACCACGGCTACGCTGATCACGTGTCGATTATCAAGTTCATCGAGCGCAACTGGCGGCTCAAGCCGATCACGGCGCGCAGCCGCGACAACTTTCCGAATCCCAGGACGCGCCGCGATAATCCCTACGTACCGATCAACAGTCCGGCGTTGAGCGATCTGTGGGATGCCTTTCATTTCCCGCAGCGCGCCCCGCCGCATTAGCCGCGCCGGCGCGGCGTGCCGACATACGCTGGGATACTGTCATGCGCCGGTAAGGATACCGCGATAGCTTGCGGTTTCTATCCCGGACGTGCTGCTTGGCATATCGACGGCCCTACTTTGCATTAATGCTCGCATCAGCCGCCGGGTTGGCCGCAGCCGCGCAGCCTCGTGAGAGGCCGTTCGATCCCTGCCCGCGGCCAGCGGCCGGAAGCGCCGTGCCGGAACCGCGCGATCTGCGCAGTCGCAACGGCGTCCTGCGGCTGGACCTGACGATGCGTAATCACCGCGAGCCCGACGGCTCGATTCGCTACTGTTATCTGCTCGCGGACGGTACGCCATCGCCTACCTTGCGCCTGCATCCCGGCGACCTGTTGATCCTGCGTCTCAAGAATGACTTGAGCGGCGCCGAGTCCACGGCCGCGATGCCAATGCCAATGCCAATGCCAGTGCCAGTGCCAGTGCCGAGAGTATCGACCGATCCATGTCTCTCCGGCGCCATGGGCATCACGTCGACCAACCTGCATTTTCACGGCCTGACCGTCCCGCCACTGTGTCATCAGGACGATGTTCTGAAGACCTCGATCCAGCCCGAAGATCCGCCGTTCGAATACCGCTTGCGCGTACCGGCCAACGCGCCCCCGGGCTTGTACTGGTACCACCCTCACATGCACGGTTTCAGCAAGGCCCAGGTGCTGGGTGGCGCCTCGGGCGCACTCATCATCGAAGGCCTGGAACGTGCCAATCAAGCCGTCGCGGGATTGCCCGAACGCGTACTGGTCATCCGCGATCAGGATCTGCTCAATCCCGAGGCCCCGCCCGCCAGTTCCGAGCCGGTGGTTCCGAGGATGTTCATCGACCGCGACGGTGATTCGGCGAATAACGGTACTGGATTCGGCCGGCCTGCGAAGGACCTGTCGCTCAACTTCGTACCGGTGCCCTATCCCGACTATCCGGCGGCATCCATCGCAATGAGGCCGGGTGAACGCCAGCTCTGGCGCGTGCTGAACGCCAGCGCCATCACCTATCTGAACCTCGCGCTACTGTACCAGCGCGTGCCGCAGCGGCTCGGCATCGTTGCCATCGACGGTGTGCCGATTCGCTACGGGGCCAGCCCGTCACCCGCCGTCGACTGGGTCGATCACATCGGCGTTCCGCCGGGCGCCCGGGTCGAATTCATCGTCGACGGGCCGCCCCAGGGAGTGCCGGGCCTGCTGGTGACGCGCACGGTGGACACTGGGCGGGGAGGCGAAAATGACCCGAATCGGGCGCTGGCGCTCATCCTCGCCGCGACCGGTGCGCCCGAACCGCACTCGATCCTGCCTTCCAATCCGAAGCCCTTGCCGCCGGCCGGGTTGCCGTGGCTGGGCGATGTCACTCCGGTGCGCGAGCGCAAACTGTATTTTACCGAGCAGCTGGAGGATCCGAACGATCCCAACAGCGCCACGACATTCTTTCTCACGGTGGATGGCCAGACGCCGGCGCCGTTCGATCCCACCTCCGGCGTGGCGAACATCGTCGCCAGGCAAGGCGACGTCGAGGACTGGGTGATCGAGAATCGCACCACCGAGCTGCATGCGTTTCACATTCACCAGCTGCATTTTCAGCTGCGGGAGTGGTCCGGCATTGCAGTCGATGAGCCGTTCCTGCGTGACACGGTCAACGTGCCGTACTTCAACGGCAGAACCCTGCAGTACCCGAGCGTGCGACTGCGCATGGACTTTCGGGATCCGAATACGGTCGGCACCTTCGTCTACCACTGTCACCTGCTCGAGCACGAAGACGCCGGCATGATGGGACTGATTCGCGTCGAGCCGTTGGCGGCGCCGGGGAATTTGCACGCGCTCGAGCGACCCTGAGCGCTCGGTGCGTGCGCTGTTCATACAGCGATAACTTCGCTGCAACATTCGTCCTATACAACCTTACTCCCGATTCAAGGCAGATTCATAAGGGGAGAATTGTATGAGGCTCGTAAAAGCCGGATCGAATATGCTGCGCGGATTTCACGTCGCGCTTGCATCGTTGGCGCTGCTGCAAATGTCGCTCGGATCCACGCTGGCGGCGGCCGCATCGAGCGTTGCCGCCAACACCCGATCGCCGATCAAGCACCTGATCGTCATCATTGGCGAGAACCGCAGCTTCGACCACGTATTCGCAACTTACCAGCCGGCTCACGGACAAACGGTGTGGAACCTGTTGTCCGAGGAAATCATCAACCGGGATGGCACGCCCGGAAAAAAATTCTACCTGGCCGCGCAGCACGCAGCGTCCGATCCGGCGGCCGATGCCTTCCTGCTGAGCCCGGCCAAGAAGGCGTTTCCTGACGACGTTCTGCCAGCCCCGCTAGTTGGCGGCCCGAAGCAGAAAGCGTCCTACATTCCGGGCAACAGTCTGAGTGTGGCCGAGGCATCGGAGAACGGCCTGCCTGCCAGTTACTATCAGTTCCTGATAGGGGGAGGGACGCTCCTGACTTCTAAGACGCCCGACCAGCGCATCACCCATGTGACCACACTGCCTGCTGGCCCGTTTCAACTCACCAACGGCGATACTTTTGTCTACGATTCCTACGCTGCCAGTCCGGTGCACCGCTTCTACCAGATGTGGCAGCAATTGGACTGCAGCCTCGAGCACGCCACCCCGGAGCGGCCTTCCGGCTGTGATGCCTCGCTGTTCTCGTGGGTAGAGGTCACCGTGGGAGCCGGCACCAACGGCCTGCTGCAACCGCTGACATTCAGCACCGAGTATTCGCCGGATGCCGTAACGACCGGCGAAGGTTCCACGGCGCTGGGCTTCTACAACGTGCAGGACGGCGATGCTCCGTACCTCAAGGGCCTCGCGGACCAGTATGCGATGAGCGACAATTTCCACCAGTCGGTCAACGGCGGCACCGGTGCCAACCACATCATGCTGGGCCATGGCGATGCCATCTGGTTCAGTGACGGCGCGGGTCACGCGCTCACGCCCCCGGAAAACGTCGAAGTGGTCCCTGGGACGGCAAACGCCGGGATCGTCAATGAAATCGAGAACCCGAACCCGGCGCCCGCCACCAACAACTGGTACACGGAAGACGGTTACGGCGGCGGTTCATTCGGCGCGGCATCGTATGGCGGCGGCTCGTACAGCAACTGCGCCGATCCGACCCAGCCGGGGGTTGCGGCCGTCGTGGCGTATCTGCAATCCCTGCCGCGTCCGATCGATCCGCACTGCGAAGTCGGTCACTACTATCTGCTGAACAACTACAACCCGGGCTACTTCGGCAACGGCGCCAATGCCTTTATCGACACTAACGCCAACAACACCGTGTTCACGATTCCGCCCTCGTCCGTGCGCGGCATTGGCGACAGTCTGCTGGAGGCTCACATTTCCTGGAAATACTACGGCGACCAGTGGAACAACTATGTGCCGGATCCCTATCAGCTCAACTACGGGGCTATCGGGGCCGACACCGATGAATACTGCAATATATGCAATCCGTTCCAGTACGACACGTCGATCATGGGTAATGCGGCTATTCGCAAGGCGCACATCCAGGACACCGAGAATCTCTACCAGGATATAGCCGACGGCGCGCTCCCGGCGGTGTCGTTCGTAAAGCCCAGCGGCCTGGTCGATGGCCATCCTTCCTCTTCGAAGCTCGACTTGTTCGAGGGATTCACCAAGAAGATCGTGGACGCGGTCAAGGCCAATCCGGCGCTGTGGAAGGACACCGCGATCATGATCACGTTCGACGAGGGCGGCGGCTATTACGATTCCGGCTATGTGCAGCCGCTGGACTTCTTCGGCGACGGCACGCGCATCCCGCTGCTGGTCGTGTCGCCGTACACCAGGGCGGGACACATCTCGCACGAGTATGCGGATCACGTGTCGATTCTCAAGTTCATCGAGCGCAACTGGGGTCTGCGGCCGGTGACCTTCCGCAGCCGCGATAATTTCCCCAACCCCATCGTCGATGAGCACAATCCCTATGTGCCGCTCAACACCCCGGCCATCGGCGACCTGTTCGACCTGTTCGACTTTCCGGCCGATCACGACAACAAGTTGTAATAGCAGCCTGACGCCATGAGCGCCTCAAGTCCCGCCGGTCGGATCGACCGGCGGGCATTTTTGTATGTGCCAGCGATCGACCAGAGGCGCAGTATGCAGGCGCGGATCAGGAACGAGGCTGCCGATGGCGAGGATGAGACGGGAGCGCTGGCCGGTGGCGACTGTCGCGGTGCTGTTGACGGCGGCCGGCTGTGCCCGCTCGGGATCCGAGCTGGCCGGCCAGTGGCGGCTCACCTGGCAGGGACGCATCGGGGCCGAGCATGCGACCTTGCTGCTGCAGCCGCGCGGTGAAGTGCTGAACGGCAGCTTTCGCACGGCCCAGAGCAGTGTGCCGCTGTCCGGCTCGGTGCATGGCCAGGAACTGTCATTCGACGTGGCCCTCGCCGGGCCGCCGCCGTATCGAGTCCGGTTCTCCGGTACGGCGCAGGGCAATCGGATTGGCGGCCAGGCTCAGCCGCAGGACCTCGATGGCCGCGCGTTTGCCGGACATGGCGGCGAGGTGTCGCAGCAGTACTACACGTGGACGGCGGTGCGCCTGGCGCCGTGAAGGCCGCCAGTTCGAAAAATCAATCAATTGCGCCTCTGGTACGGCCCGTCGCGCCAGTCGCGGGCGGCCCCCTTGAAGTTGCGCTGCGCGCCCCTAACGTAGCCGGAGTTCGAGTCCCTTAACCAGCTGAAAGGAGGTGCTGACATGTTCGGTAGATTTACCGGTATTCAAAATTCGCTGCTCGACCAGTTCTGGCGCCTGCAGCAGGAATTGGAGCCACTGAACTCAGATGGGCTGTCTTCGGCGGGCGGCATCAGGTCCGCGCCGCGCGGCACATTTCCGGCCATCAACGTCGTTCGTACCCCCGAGGACGTGCGCGTCTACCTATTTGCGCCGGGCCTCGATCCGAAGAAGCTCGACGTGTCGATCCAGCAGGGCCTGCTCAGCATATCGGGCGAACGACAGATCGCGATTGACGAGAAGGCGACCTATTACCGCCAGGAGCGCTTCGGGGGCGAATTCCGCCGTGTCGTCAGCCTCGGGGATGATGTGGACGCCGAGCGCGTCGAGGCGAAATACCGTGACGGTATCGTCCAGATCAGGCTGCAGCGGCACGCGTCCGCAAAGCCCCGTCAGATCGAGATTAATTGAGAGAGGTGATACATCATGGCCACTAATAGTAGTGAGATTGCCGGGCAGAAGTCCCCGACCGCAGCGCCGTCTCAGCGTGAGCGCGCCATGGAATCGGCGATCGGTGCGCCGGCTGATATTTTCGAGGATGGCGAGGGCATCAACCTGGTGGTGGACATGCCGGGAGTGTCCAAGGAGCGTCTGGAGGTACGCGTGGATGGCGACAATTTGCTGCTCGAGGGCACGGTGCAGTTCGAGCTGCCCGAGCAGGCGGAGGCTCTGTACGCCGACATTCGCTCGACCCTCTATCGGCGCAGCTTCGTGCTGAGCCGGGAATTGGAAACCGAGAAAATCCAGGCGAATCTCAAGGACGGCGTCCTGACAGTGCACATTCCCAAGCGCATGGCGCTGCGCCCGCGAAAGATCGAGGTTCAGGGCGCCTGAAGCGCTCGCCGTCGCCCGCGCCGGCCGCCCGCCTGGTCAGTGGCGGGCGGCCTGGGAGTCTGCCGCGGGCAGGGCGAACAGCGCCTGAGCATTCGCGCTGGTGTAGGCCGCGCACTGTTCGAGACTCTCGCCGCGCGCGGCCGCGACCGCCGCCGCCACGTGCGGCAGATACATCGGCTCATTGCGGCGGGATTTCGGCTTGGGCGCCAGGTCGCGCGGCAACAGGTAGGGCGAGTCGGTCTCGAGCAGCAGGCGATCGCTGGGAATGCGCGGCAACAGCGCCGGCAGATGCGCGCCGCGGCGCTCATCGCACAGCCAGCCGGTGATGCCGATCGACAGGCCGAGCGCCAGATAGTCCTCGAGTTCGCGCCGCGCCGCGGTGAAACAATGTGCCACGCCGCCTGCAAGCTTGCCGCGGTGTTCGCGCAGTACCGCAATGAAATCCTCGTGCGCCTCGCGCTGATGCAGAAACACCGGCTTGCCGCTCTCGGCCGCCAGCTGCAGCTGCCACTCGAACGCGCGCAGCTGCGTCTCGCGCGGCGACAGGTCGCGGTAGTAATCCAGGCCGCATTCCCCGGCGGCGACCACTTCGGGTTGCGCCAGCAGCGCGCGCAGCGCCGGCAATTCGGCGACCGTCAGCTGGGCGGCGTGATGCGGATGCACGCCCGCGGTTGCGAACAGCGTGCCCGGGTGGCGGCGTGCGAGTTCGATCGCCGCGGCGCTGCCTGCCACGCTGGCCCCGGTCACGAGCATCTGCGGGACCCGGTGGTGGCGCGCGCGCTCGATCACCGCGTCGCGGTCGCGGTCGAAACTATCGTGGGTCAGGTTGGCGCCGATGTCGATCCACTGCATGGCGCTACTGTAATGCGGGACGGCGCTGCCTGATATGATCGCGGCTGCATGGCCGGGCAGCACCGTATGTTGCGACAACTGCAACTCTGGGACGTCGACAGCACTGAGCACGGCTGGTCGGTGCGCCAGAGTGCGCGCGCGCGCCGGCTCAGTGTGCGCGTGTTCCGCAACGGCGGCGTCGAGATCGTCGTGCCGCCACGCACGCCGCCGCGGCGCGTGAGCGAATTTGTCGGCGAACATCGCGAGTGGATCGAGCGCCAGCGGCGCCGCGCAGTCCCGGCGGTCGACTGGCCGCTGCCGCCCGTCGCGCTGTCTTTGACGGCGATCGGCGAGGAATGGCGCTGCAGCACCGTGGCGGGCGCCGGGAGGGCGGGTCTGCGCGAGCTCGCCGGCCAGGAGTTGCAGCTCAGGGGCCGGCTGGATGACCGGGTCCGGGTACGGCGCCTGCTCGTGGCCTGGCTGGTCGAGCACGCGCACCGGCGCCTCGAGGCACCACTGCGGGCGCTCGGCGCGCAAATGGCGCTCACGCCCGGCCGCCTGCAGGTGCGCTGCCAGCGCTCGCGCTGGGGCAGCTGTTCGCGCCAGCACACCATCAGCCTGAACGTGTGCCTGCTGTTTCAGCGCCCCGAGGTGCTGCGCTACCTCATGGTCCATGAGCTCTCGCACCTGCGGCATATGAATCATTCGGCGCGTTTCTGGGCCGAGGTCGCGCGCCATGAGCCGCACTGGAAAGCACTGGATCGCGAGCTGCTGCAGGGCTGGCGACGCGTGCCCTCGTGGGTCTTCAGATGAGCGATCCACCCGCGACGCCGGAGCCGCCGCCGGCGGCTGACGAGGCGGCCACCCGCGTCGATCTGTCTGACGAGGCGGTGCACTGGGATCTGGGCGGCTCGCTGTCCTACAGCCAATACCTGCGGCTCGATCGTTTGCTCGACGCCCAGAAGCCGCTGTCCACCGAGCACGATGAAATGCTGTTCATCATCGTGCATCAGGTCTCCGAGCTGTGGATGCGACTGATGCTGCACGAACTGCACGGCGTGATCGCCTGCGTACGCCGCGACAATCTCGATCCGTCGTTCAAGATGCTCGATCGCATTGGCCGGGTGCAGGCGCAGCTGCTGGCGGTGTGGGAGGTGCTGTCGACGATGACGCCGGCGGATTACTCGTCGTTTCGCAACCTGCTGGGGCGTTCATCGGGCTTCCAATCGGTGCAGTACCGCCTGCTCGAATTCACCCTCGGAAACAAGCACGCGGAGGTCATCGAGGTGCACCGGCACGACACGCAAGTCTATGCGGCGCTGGCGCGCGCGCTGGCGGCGCCCAGCCTGTACGACGAAGTCCTGCGGCTGCTCTCGCAACGCGGCTACGGTGTGCCGGCCACATCGCTGGTGCGCGATTTCACCCAGCCCTATGAACCCTCGAAGCAGGTGACCGGTGCCTGGCTCGGCGTCTATCACAATGCCGTGAAGGATTGGGATCTGTACGAGCTTGCCGAACACCTGGTCGATCTGGATCATCGCTTCCAGGTGTGGCGCTTCCAGCACATGAAGACGGTGGAGCGCATCATCGGCTACAAGCCGGGCACCGGCGGTACCGCGGGCGTCAGCTATCTGGCGAAGGCGCTGCGGCTCAGGCTGTTTCCCGAGCTGTGGGAAGCACGCACCTCGATGTAGCGGTCCAGCCCGATGGTCTAGTTGCCGACCGGATGATGTGCGGGCGTGCACCAGCGCAGCGCCCGTACCTGCGGGCCGGCGTGCCGTCTCGCGCGCGCGGGCGCATTGATCAGATACCCCTCCTGCACGAGTTGCATGTGGGCCAGGTCGGCGCGGCTGTCGCCATAGGCGTACACGCGGCCGGGCGCGTCACGCGCGATCACCGCCGCCAGACAGCGGCGCTTTTCCTCGCCGCGGCAATTGGCGGTCGCGAGGCGGCCGTCCAGGCGTCCATCGGCGCGCCAACGGACTTCGCTGCAGATGATCTCATCGAAGCCGAGCGCCCGGCCGACACGCGGTACGTACAGATCAGTACTGGCCGACATCAGCAGCAGGCGATCGCCGCGCGCGCGATGCATTGCGATCGCGTCGAGCGCCTCGCGGTACAGGCCGTGATCGAGCAGTCCGGCGACGAAGCGCTCGGCCCAGCGCTCCAGGCTTGCGCGTTGCGCGCCGCCGAGCAGGGCGTGGATCACGGCGCCCTTGAAGGCGCCGCGATCGCGATTGAACAGGTAGCGCGCAGCGCCGGGCAGCGCCAGCAGCACCCGCGGTAGCCGCCACGGGCGCCGCCACAGGAAGCCCCACAGGAAAGGGCCGAAGGTGTCGCGCCGGGTGATCGTGCCGTCGAGATCGAATACCGCCAGGCTGCCGCTGTTCAAGGCACGCGCTCAGGCGGCGCGGCTCTGGCCCGCAAGCTGGCGCAGCACGAACGGCAGGATGCCCCCATGGCGGAAGTATTCTCGCTCCTTGGGCGTATCGATGCGCACGCGCACGTCGAAACGGATGGGGCTGCCGCTGGCCGGAGTGGCCACCACGACCGCGCTGCGCGCCTCGCTGCCGTGAAAGCCGGTGATCTCGTAGCGCTCGCGGCCGCTCAGGCCGAGTGACTTGGCGTTGGCCCCGTCGGTGAACTGCAGCGGCAGCACGCCCATGCCGATCAGGTTGGAGCGGTGGATGCGCTCGTAGCTCTCGGCGATGACCGCGCGCACGCCCAGCAGCAACGTGCCCTTGGCGGCCCAGTCACGCGAGGAGCCGGTGCCGTATTCCTTGCCGGCGATGATGATCAGCGGGGTCTGGTCCGCCTTGTAGCGCATGGCGGCATCGTAGATGCTCATCTGCTCACCATTCGGCAGATACTCGGTGATCCCGCCTTCGGTGCCGGGCAGCAGGAGGTTGCGCAACCGGATGTTGGCGAAGGTCCCGCGCATCATGACTTCGTGGTTGCCACGGCGCGCACCGTACTGATTAAAATCCGCCGGCTGTACGCCCTGATCCATCAGGTAGCGCGCCGCGGGGCTCGCCTTGGCAATGTTTCCGGCCGGGGAAATATGGTCGGTCGTGACCGAGTCGCCGAGCAATGCCAGCACGCGTGCGCCGGCGATCGCGCCGACCAGCGGCGGCTGCATGGTCATGCCATCGAAGTAGGGCGGATTCTTGACGTAGGTGGACTTCGGATCCCAGGCGTAGATCTTGCCCGCCGGCACCGTGATGCCCCGCCAGCGTTCATCCCCGGTGAACACGCTGCCGTAGCTGCGCCGGAACATGTCGGAATTGATATTTCGCAGCACGTAGTCGGCCACTTCGGCCGGGGCCGGCCAGACGTCACGCAGATACACCGGCTTGCCGTCGGCGCCGCTGCCGAGCGGCTCGTTGTTGAGATCGACATCGAGCGAACCGGCGAGCGCGTAGGCGACCACCAGCGGCGGGGAGGCCAGGAAGTTCATCTTGACTTCGGGGTGCACGCGGCCATCGAAGTTGCGATTACCGGAGAGCACCGCGCAGCCGATGATGTCACCGGCCTTCACGCCGGCGGAGATCTCGGGCTTGAGCGGGCCGGAGTTGCCGATGCAGGTGGTGCAGCCGTAGCCGACCAGGTCGAAGCCGACGCTGGCCAGCTCCCCGAGCAGCTTGGCCTTCTCGAGATAATCAGTGACCACCCGCGAGCCGGGGGCGAGGCTGGTCTTGACCCAGGGCTTGGAGTTCAAACCGAGGCGGTGCGCATTGCGCGCGAGCAGTCCCGCGGCGATCAGCACATAAGGGTTGGAGGTGTTGGTGCAGCTGGTGATGGCCGCGATCAGCACCGCGCCGTCACGCAACTCGAACGATTTGCCATCGACGCTGACCGTCGCCGTGCCGGTGGCCGACGGATTCTTGCGGCTGCGTTCCTCGGCCATGCGCGCGTGATGCTTGCGGTAGGTTTCCTTGGCCACGCGCAGCGGTACCCGGTCCTGCGGACGGCTCGGGCCCGCAAGACTCGGTTCGACACTGCTGAGGTCGAGTTCGAGCACGTCGGTATAGTCGGCCGCCTTGGCGCCGTTGACGCGCCACAGGCCCTGGGCGCGCGCATAGTCCTCGACCAGCTGGATGAGTTCCGCAGGGCGGCCCGACAGCCTCAGATAACGCAGCGTCTCCTCGTCGATCGGAAATATCGCACAGGTGCTGCCGAATTCGGGCGACATGTTGCCGATCGTGGCGCGGTCGGCGAGCGGCAGGTTGGCCAGGCCATCGCCGAAGAATTCGACGAACTTGTCCACCACACCGTGCTTGCGCAGCTTCTCGGTCACGGTCAGCACCAGGTCGGTGGCGGTCGCCCCAGGGGCGAGGCTGCCGGTCAGTTTGAAGCCGACCACCTGCGGAATCAGCATGGTCACGGGCTGACCGAGCATCGCCGCCTCGGCCTCGATGCCGCCGACGCCCCATCCGAGCACGCCGAGGCCGTTGATCATGGTGGTGTGGGAGTCGGTGCCCACGAGGGTATCCGGGTACGCCTGGCGCTTACCCGCCTCGGTGTTCTCGAACACTACCCGACCCAGGTACTCAAGATTGACCTGATGCACGATCCCGGTGTTGGGCGGGACCACTTTGAAATTTCGAAAGGCGGACTGGCCCCAGCGCAGGAAAGCGTAGCGCTCGCCATTGCGCTCGAATTCGATGCGATTGTTGTCGGCGAGCGAGTGCGCGGTGCCGTAGCTGTCGACCTGCACCGAGTGATCGATCACCAGCTCGGCCGGCGCCAGCGGGTTGATTTCATCGGCGTTGCCGCCCAGGCGCGTCATGGCTTCGCGCATCGCCGCCAGGTCCACGATCGCGGGCACGCCGGTGAAGTCCTGCATGATGACGCGCGCCGGCGTGAACGAGATCTCGTAGGATGGCGGCGCCTTCGGATCCCAGTTCAGCAGCGCTTCGATGTCGGCGCGAGTGACGTTGGTGCCGTCCTCGAAGCGCAGCAGGTTCTCGAGCAGGATCTTGAGCGAATACGGCAAGCGCGCGACTTTTTCGGCGCCCAGCGCAGGCAGACTCCAGATGTCATAGGAATGCGCGCCTGATTTCAGGGTGGTGCGCGCCTTGAAACTATCCGTCATTGTGCCTCCGGCTGCAGCGCGTCCCGAGGGGCGCCAGATTAAAACCGGCGGATTATATCGGGCCCTGCGGCGGCCGGTACTCGGACTTGGGCTGCCCGGCCTCGATGTGCGTGCTCGCTTCGGCGCGCTGCCCGTCGGTGAGGCAGACCCGTTCGATGACGCCGCCGCCCAGGCAGCGCCCCTGCTGGTAGAGCACCGCGAACTGACCCGGCGTGGCGGCACGCTGCGGGGCCTCGAATTCGATCCACGCGCCGCCGTCGGACCGCACCGACACCCTCGCCGCCTGCTCGGGCTGACGGTAGCGCAGCTTGACGCCGGCATCGAAGCTGCCGGTGCGCGCGGCGCACAGCCAGTTGAGCGGCCCGGTGGCCACCGCGCCGGCGTCGAGCCGATGCTGCTCATGTCGCTGCACCACGATCAACGCATTGCGCTGCGGGTCCTTGTGCGCGACATACCACGGCTCCTGCGCGCGGCCGCGTGCGCCGCCGATCGCGAGCCCGGTGCGCTGCCCGAGCGTGTAGAACGGCAGGCCGCGGTGCTGCCCGAGCGGCCGCCCATCGAGTGCTTCGATCGGCCCGGGCGCACGCTGCACATAGCGCGCGAGAAAATCCGCGAACGGCCGCTCGCCGATGAAACAGATCCCGGTGCTGTCGGGTTTATCGTGCACCGGCAGCCCGGCGCCGCGCGCCAGTTCGCGCACCTGCGCCTTGCGCAGTTCACCGAGCGGGAACAGCACGCGAGCGTAGCGCTCGCGCGCGACCGCGTGCAGGAAGTAAGACTGATCCTTGCCAGCATCGCGCGCCTGATAGAGCGCCGGACCGTCTTCGAGCTCGAGCCGCCGGGCGTAGTGGCCGGTGGCGAACAATCGCGCGCCGAGCCGCAGCGCGTAGTCGAGGCACAGGCCGAATTTGATCTCGCGATTGCACAGCACGTCGGGATTCGGAGTTCGGCCGGCGCGATATTCGGACAGGAAATGCGAAAATACCTGCCCGCGGTACTCATCGGCAAAATTCACGCGATGCAGGACGATGCCCAGTTCGGCGGCGACACTGCGTGCGTCCTGGTAGTCCTGGGCGGTGGTGCAGTAACCGTCGTCCTCCTCCCAATTGCTCATGAACAGGCCCTGCACGTCGTAGCCGGCATCGCGCAGCAGCAGCGCCGCGACCGCGGAGTCGACGCCGCCGGACAGCCCGACGATGACGCGCTCGCCCACGTGGGAACTCTTGATCATGGGGCCATTGTAGTAGGTGCGAGAGCCATCTGTCGGCTGGTGATATTCGGCAGGTATCGACACACAGGGCGAATTTTCATATACGAAAATTCGCCCTGTGTGTCGATACCTCCCAAGTGGCTCCGCTCGCCCGATGGCTCACGGCACCTTCAGCGATGGACTCGCGTCCGCGAGTTCCGCCGTGAGCGCCTCGAGGGGCAGGCGCCGCCCGGCCAGCCAATCGTCGATGCACCTGAGCACCAGCGGCGTGCGCAGTTGAGGCGCCCGTTGGGCGATTTCGGCGCGCGCAAACCAGTGCGTCGTCACGATCGGCGGATCGAGCGGCCGGGCCGCATCATGGCCGTGCACGCTGCCGGTGAAAGCAAATCGCAGTGTGGTGTGTCCGCGCGGGCTGCGCCACTGATAGATGCCCAGCAGCCACTCGGGGGTGAAGCGCCAGGCGGTCTCCTCCAGCGTCTCACGCACCACTGCGTCGAGCAGCGACTCGCCGTCCTCGAGATGACCGGCCGGCTGGTTGAGCACCAGGCGGCCGCGGATGCGCTCCTCGACCAGCAGAAAGCGGCCGTTGCGCTCGATGACGGCGGCAACCGTGACGTCGGGTTTCCAGACCATGGGGAAGGATACCGCGCGGCGCGGCGCGGCGGCAGGCGCCCGCAGGCCGCCGAAGGACCGGGCGTCAGCTGCGGGCGACCCGGACTTCGCGCTCCTCGATCATGCTCGCCTGCCAGACGGCATCGAATTCCTGCAGGTACTGGCGTGCGATCGGGGGATTGTTGAAGCCGGCGATGCCCTCGGGACGATCGGCGCGCAGGCGATAAACAATCGCCCGGTCGTCGGCGATGCAGTAGGCGGCGGTCAGCTCGCGGTACTGCGGGGCGCGAATCCGGATTTCCAGATAACTGGTGAGCCGATGCGCCATGGCAATGAAGCGATTGGCGCCGCCGCTCAGGCGCGCCTGGTCGCGCATCAGTACGCGCACCTTGGCGAAGCTGCGGCCGAGAACGAAGCGCTTGATGATCTCGAGCATTGCCGGCTGATCGTAGATTTCCGGTTCCAGATCCGGCGTCATGATGGAGATCAGCCGCTGGCCGCTGGTCGCGACGGTTTCAGTTGCCGCGCGCACTTCGTCCAGGCTGGTGAGCACGTGCAGGGTTTCGCTCGTCGGCGGCTTTTCGGCGAGCACAGCCGCGACCAGCGGGCCGTCTTCGAGCCCGAAGCTCGACAGGCGCGCCGAAGTCGTCGTGCGGCTTTCCCTGGTCCCAGTCACTGGCTCGCCTGCTTTGCTCAAGCTTTGTGAGCTTTATGCAGGACGATGGTAGAGACAGCGGCAGGGGATCGATCGCCAACCGGGTCACAGTTGCATGGGCATGCTGTGTGAGCCGGATATCGGATTGGCCTCTATTCCGGGGATAGTCGGATTATGTCATTCGTCCTCGTCCGCGAAACGGCGCGCCAGGCTGGCCGCCAGGCCCAGATATTGCGGTGGCGCCAGGGCCGCGAGCCGGTTGCGCTCGGCCTCGGGCAACGGCAACGTGGCCACGAAGCGTCGCATCGCCGCGGCGTCGATGCTCTGTCCGCGCGTGAAGTCCTTGAGCAACTCGTAGCCGTTGGCGATGCCGGCCGCGCGCAACACGCTCTGGATCGCCTCGGCGAGGATTTCATAAGCACCGTCCAGATCCTGTGCCATGCGCGCCGGATCGGGGCTGATCCTGGCGAGGCCACGCTGCAGCGCTTTCCAGCCGACCAGGCCGTGCGCCAGCGCGACACCGAGATTGCGCAGCACCGTCGAGTCGGTCAGGTCGCGCTGCCAACGCGAGACCGGCAGCTTGTCGGCGAAGAAGCGCAGCATGGCGTTGGCCATGCCGAAGTTGCCCTCGGCGTTTTCAAAGTCGATCGGATTGACCTTGTGCGGCATGGTCGAGGAGCTGACTTCTCCGGCCACGGCGCGCTGGCGCAGGTAGCCGAGGGAGATGTAACCCCACAGATCGCGACACAGGTCGATCAGGATCACGTTGACCGCCGCACAGGCATCGCAGTATTCCGCGATCCAGTCGTGCGGTTCGATCTGGGTGCTGTAGGGATTCCAGATGAGCTGCTGCGAGACGATGAACTCGCGACTCACTGCCGGCCAGTCGACTTCCGGCCGCGCGCTGTGATGCGCATTGTAGTTGCCGACCGCGCCATTCCATTTGGCGAGAATCTCGACCGACTGCAGGCGCCGCTGCGCGCGCCGCAGGCGCGCCCCGACGTTGGCCATTTCCTTGCCGAAGGTGGTGGGACTGGCGCTCTGGCCGTGGGTGCGCGCGAGCATCGGCAGCTCCGCATGCTCTCGCGCCAGTGCCCGCAGCGTCGCTACCAGCGAGCTCAGCTCCGGCAGCAGCACTTTGCCGCGCGCCGCGCGCAGCAGCCGCGCGTAGCTGAGGTTGTTGATGTCCTCCGAGGTACAGCCGAAATGCACCAGCTCGAGGGCCGCGGGCGGCGCGCCGGCCGCGGCCAGCTCATCGCGCACGAAATATTCCACCGCCTTGACGTCGTGATTGATGCGCTGCTCGATTGCCTTGACCGTGCCGGGCGCGCTGGCCCCCGGATCGCGCGCCAGGGCGGCGGCGCGCTCGAGCACCGCGGCGGGCAGAACCGCCGCCAGCAGACGCAGCCGCGGCGCCATGAGCTGTTCGAACCATAGCGCCTCGATACGGATGCGCTCGCGGATCAGCGCGGCTTCGGAGAAGAATTCGCGCAGCGGGGCGGCCGCTGCGGCGTAGCGACCATCGACGGGCGAGAGCGCAGTCAGAGCTGAAGGGTCCATGAGGATGCCGCGAGTCATCGAAATGCTAGACTAGTCATCATAGCGCATTGGCCGTACCGTGCCGGAGCCACACCGATCATGTCCTCAGCATCGTATCGCATCGAACGCGACAGCATGGGCGAGCTGCGAGTGCCCGCGGACGCGCTCTGGGGCGCGCAGACGCAGCGCGCAGTCGATAATTTTCCGATCAGCGGTCTGCGGCTGCCACGCGGCTTCATCCGCGCTCTGGCGCTGATCAAGCAGGCCGCAGCCGCGGCCAACGCGCGTCTCGGGCTGCTCGATCGGCGCATCGCCGGCGCCATCGAGGCGGCCGCGGCGGCGGTCGCGAGCGGTGCGCACGACGCCGGATTTCCGATCGATGTCTTCCAGACCGGCTCGGGCACCAGCAGCAATATGAACGCCAACGAGGTGATTGCGCATCTGGCGGGCAACGCGGGCGCTGCGGTGCACGCCAACGATCACGTCAACATGAGCCAGAGCAGCAACGATGTGATACCGACCGCGATCCACGTCAGTGCGATGCTGCTGCTGCACGAACAGCTGTCGCCGGCACTGGCGCATCTGGCGCAGGTGATTGCCGCCAAGGAGCGCGAGCTCGAGGGCATCGTGACCACCGGCCGCACGCACCTGATGGACGCGATGCCGGTCACGCTCGCCCAGGAGCTCTCCGGCTGGCGTACCCAGATCGAGAACGGCGCGGCGCGCGTGGCCGCGACCGAGCCGCGCCTGCTGTGCCTGGCGCAGGGCGGCACCGCCGTCGGTACCGGCATCAACGCCCACCCGCAGTTCAGCGCCACCTTCTGCGCCGAGCTCAGGCGCCTGACCGGTCTCGCCTTCGAGCCGAACCGCAACTTCTTCGAGGCGCTGTCGGCACAGGACGCCGCGGTCGAGCTCTCGGGGCAACTCAAGGTCATCGCCGTGAGCCTGATGAAGATCGCCAACGACCTGCGCTGGATGAACAGCGGCCCGCTCGCCGGCCTGGGAGAGATTGCATTGCCGGCGCTGCAGCCCGGCAGCAGCATCATGCCCGGTAAGGTCAATCCGGTGATTCCCGAGGCCGCGACCATGGTCGCGGCGCAGGTGATCGGCAACGACGCGGCCATCACGATCGCCGGGCAGTCCGGCAATTTCCAACTCAATGTGATGCTGCCGGTGATCGCCTACAACCTGCTCGAGAGCATCGGGCTGCTCGCCAACGGGGCACGCGCGCTGGCCGATCGGGCGATCGCCGGCTTCACGGTCAATCGCGCGCGCGTGGCGGAAGCGCTCGAGCGCAATCCGATCCTGGTAACCGCACTCAATCCCGTGATCGGCTATGAGAAGGGCGCGGCGATCGCCAAGACAGCCTATGCGGAAGGCCGCCCGATCCGCGAGGTCGCGGCCGACATGACCGACCTTGCGCGCGAGGAGCTCGATCGGTTGCTCGATCCGGGCGAACTGACCCGCGGCGGCATCAAGGGCGGCAGCAGCGGCGGGGGCTGAGCATCGATTTATGGCTGCGCCGGCGCCCACCCTTGCGCATGAGCTGCCAGCCGACTGGCGCGCGCGCCTGCGCCGGCGCGTGCTGCCGGTCCCCGATCATCGGCTCGAGCATTGCAGGCCGGCCGGCATGGCCGGTGAGTCCGCCGGCGTGCGGGCGCGGCTGCGCGCGGGCTGGCCCGCGCCGCTGAAGGTCGCAGCGGTGCTGGTGCCGATCGTCGATCGGCCGGATGCGCCGACGCTGCTGCTGACGGTACGGGCGAGCCATCTGCGGCGGCATGCGGGCCAGATCAGCTTTCCCGGCGGCCGGCTCGAAGCGCGCGACGCCGACGTCGCGGCCGCTGCCGTGCGCGAGACCGAGGAGGAGATCGGCGTTGCCGGCGCCGCCGTCGAGCCGATCGGCTTCCTGGCCGACCACGTGGTGCAAACCGGCTATCGCATCACGCCGGTGGTAGCCTTACTGCAGCCCGGCCTTACGGTCGAACCCAATGGCACCGAAGTGGCCGAAGTATTCGAGCTGCCGCTGGCGTTCGCACTGAGCGCGGCCAATTACCGCGTCGGGCGCCGCGCCATCGGCGCCGTCGACGTGGACACCTGGGAGCTGTCCTTCGGTCAGTACAATATCTGGGGCGCGACCGCCGGCATTCTGGCGAATCTACGCGAAGTGTTCGCCGAGGAGTCGGATTGAGCGGCGCCGGCGAGGAACTCGAGGCGCTGCTGGCGCTCATGCGCACGCTGCGGGACCCGGCAGCCGGCTGCCCGTGGGACCGCGAACAGAATTTTCTCAGCATTGCGCCCTTTACCATCGAGGAGGCATACGAGGTCGCCGACGCCATCGGACGCGGCGATCTGGATCGCCTGCGCGATGAGCTGGGCGACCTGCTGTTCCAGGTGGTGTTTCACGCGCTGCTGGGCGAGGAGGCCGGGCGCTTTGATTTCGCCGCCGTGGCGCGCGGCATCCGCGACAAGCTGATCCGGCGCCACCCGCATGTTTTCGCCGAGCCCAGGGCCATCGGCGTGGCGCAACTGCATGTCTCGTGGGAGGCGCAGAAGGCGCGCGAGCGAGCGGCCGCGGGCGTGCATGGCGTGCTGTCGGATGTACCGCGGGCATTGCCGGCGCTGGCGCGCGCCGCCAAGCTCGGCCGTCGTGCGCGCCGCGTCGGCTTCGATTGGCCGGCCGCCGCCGATGTACGCGCCAAGATGGATGAGGAACTCGCGGAAGTGGACGCCGCGCTGGCCGCCGGCGACCAGCGCCAGGTGGCGGAGGAGATCGGTGATCTGCTGTTCACCCTGGCCAATTGGGCGCGCCATCTGGAGGTGGACGCCGAGGACGCGTTGCGCGTTGCGGCGCTAAAATTCGAACGACGATTCGAATGCATGGAACGCGCCGCCGAGCGCGGCGGTCTGGCGCTCAATGCACTCGACCCGGTGCAGTGGGATGAACTCTGGCGTGATGCCAAGTCTTTGACCAAAGAGGATTAAATGCCGATTCAGGCCCGGTTCAGAGCGCTCCGCCTAGGCTCCCCCCATTCATTAAGTTGCGCGTGCGGGCGCATGGGGCGGCGAAGCGATGTCAGCGAACTCAGGCACGGCCGGCGTCGCGCGGCCAGTGGCCGCCCATCGGCGGTTCCGGCTGGTGCGATGGACGCGGCAGCTGCCGGGCGTGCTGTACGCCGCCACGGCGCTGGGCGCCGCGGCCCTGAGTGCTGCCGGCCCGCAGGGGCCGGTGGCGCCGGTCGAGACCCGCGCCGAGGCCGAATTGTCGCGCGAGCAGGCGATGGCGCTGGTGCAAAAGCGCTATGGTGCGCGCGTGGTGCGCACCGATATCGCCGATCAGGGCGGCCGGCGGCTGTACGTGTTTCGCCTGCTGTCGAGCGGCGGCAAGGTATGGATCGTGCGCGTGGACGCGCGCAGTGGAACGGAAGTGCCGTGAGCAGCGGCATCGAGGGGTCGTGAGTGCGCGTGCTCGTGGTGGAAGATGAAGCGGCAATCCGCGAAGTACTGAAAGCCGATCTGTCGGCCGCCGGGTACAGCGTCGATCTGGCGACCGATGGCGAGGAAGGTCTGTACGCGGCGACGGAATATCCGATCGACGTCGCGATCATCGATCTCGGCCTGCCGAAGCTGTCCGGTTTCGAGCTGATACGCCGATTGCGCGCCCGCGGCAAAACCTACGGTGTGCTGATACTCACTGCGCGCGATCGCTGGCAGGACAAGGTCGAGGGACTGAGTGCCGGGGCCGATGACTACGTCGCCAAACCATTTCATTTCGCCGAAGTGCAGGCGCGCCTGTCAGCGCTGCTGCGGCGCACCGGTGGCTGGGCCAGCCCCAAGCTCGCCTGCGGGCCGGTGGAACTCGACACGCGTACCCAGGAAGTGAGCGTGAGCGGCGCGGCAGTGGAGCTGACCAGTTTCGAATATCGCATCCTGGAACATCTCATGCTGCGCGCCGGCGAGGTGATCTCCAAGACCGACCTCACCGAACGGCTGTATGAACAGGACTTTGATCGCGACAGCAACGTCGTGGAAGTGCTCATCGGCAGGCTGCGGCGCAAGCTCGATCCCGACGAGCACATCAAACCGATCGAAACCCTGCGCGGCCGCGGCTATCGCCTGAGTCTGCCGCGCCGGCCGGCCTGAACGAAGGCACCGGCCGATGATGCGCGGACCGCCGTCGGTCAGCCGCAGACTGCTGATCGCGGTGGCGTTGCCGTTGCTGCTGTTCTTCGTCCTCACCGCGTCGGCGATCGACTACGTGTTCCGCGAGCAGAGCACCGCGGCGCTGCGCGACCGGCTCGAGGAGCAGGTCGTAGCGCTGATCACGGCGGTGGATCTGGATTTCGAGGGCAAGCTGGTGGTCAACCTGCTCGACCCGGAGTCGCGCCTCGACGTGCCGGGTTCCGGACAGTACGCCGCCCTGCGCGACGAGAGCGGCAAGATCCTGTGGAGTTCGCCCTCGCTGGCCGGTACCGATCTCGTGCTCGGCAGCAAATTGCCCGTCGGTGGAGTGGATTTTCGTTATCAACTCGCGCGTGACGGCACTACCGTCGCGGAGCTGAGCCGCGGGCTGCAATGGGCCTACGGCTCGGGTCTGTCGAAGAAGCTGGTATTCACGGCGGCCGACAGCACCGCGCCACAGATGCGCGAGCTGTGGCTGTTCCGCCAGCGCATGGCCGGCTGGTTCGGCGCGCTGGATCTGGTGCTGCTGGCGACCATGGCGTGGATGATGCGGCGCGCGCTCGCCCCGGTGCGGCGGCTCGAGCAGGAGATCACGGCACTGGAAAGCGGTCGTGCGTCGCAGCTCGGGGAGGGTTATCCGCGCGAACTCGCCGGCGTGAGCAGCAGTCTCAACGCGCTGCTCGAATCCGAGCGCAATCGCATCGTGCGCTACCGCGATACCCTCGGCAACCTGGCGCACAGCCTGAAGACGCCGCTGGCCGTGATCCGCGCCAGCCTTGGCAGCGCCGAGACCGAGGCACGACGATCGGAGGCGGCCATCCAGCTGGAAATAGACCGCATCGCGCAGATCGTCGAGCACCAGCTCAAGCGCGCCGCGGCCGGCGGCGGCGCCACGCTGGGCCAGGCGCCGGTGCCGGTGTTGCCGCTGCTGAGCGATCTGCGCGCCGCGCTGATGAAAGTGCACGCGAACAAGGATCTGCGCATCGACATCGATGCGCCCCCGGCACTGGGTTTTCTCGGCGACAGCGGCGATATTCTCGAGCTGCTGGGCAACGTGGTGGACAACGCCTGCAAATGGTGCCGCGCGCGCGTGCTGGTGAGCGCGCGGCTGGATCCGGATCGCGGCTTGCCGCGGCGCTTGTCGATCGTGGTCGAGGACGATGGGCCGGGCATCCCGCAGGAGCTGCGCACCCGGGTCATCGAGCGCGGCGTGCGCGCCGACGAGCATGTGCCCGGCCATGGCCTGGGGCTGGCGATGGTGCGCGAGACCGTGGCCATCTATGGCGGCCAGTTCTTCATCGATGCTTCGGCGGCGCTCGGCGGGGCACGCGTCGAGCTGCGGCTGCCCGGCCGCTAGACCTATCAGGCCAGCAGATACAGGTAGCGTCGCGTCACTCGGTGCATCTCCGCGCGTCATTGACTCAGGGGTGCCCCGGTGGGCGCGAGCAGATGTCCGGATAGGCGCCACGCGAGCAGCATCGCCACGCCGGCACCGCCGACCAGTGCAGCATGCATCAGCCAGAACTGCACCCCCGGCATGCGCTCGAGCAATCCACCGAGCCAGCCGACAAGGTTGTTACCCATGAACAGGTGCAGGTAATACACACCGATCATGGTGCCGGCGATCGCCTTCGGCGATGCGCGCGCGTACAGCGCCAGCCCGACCGGGAACACGTTCGCGAAGCCAATGCTGTTCAAGATCTCGAACAGCAGCACCCAACCGATGCCGGCCTTGTGGCCCGCTGCACTGATCGTCGCTGCCACGGTAAGCGACAGCAGCGCCGCGGCGCTGATGGCAAGGCCGATGATGATTTTGACGACCTCACTGGGCTCCTGGAAGCGTCTCGACCACAGCCGCCAGAACGCCACCACTGCGACCAGGGAGGTGACCGAAACGGTTGCGTCAAGGGTAATCAGCCATGTGGTCGGCAGAATCCGACCAAAGAACACCAGGTTGACGTTGGCCGGTACCCACAACAGGTAGGCATTGAAGATCTGCTGATTGCCGACGGCACCGATCGCGAGAATCGGCAACAGCAGGATCAACACCACGACGGTGGTGCGCTCGTCGCGGCTCAGGCGCGGCCGCGCGGCCGTTGCGGCGCGCTTCGCTGCCGGTTCCGGCGGCAGCCATTTGCGTCCGGACAGGTAGACTACGAGCGAGATCAGCATGCCGACACCGGCGGCGCCGAATCCGTAGTGCCAGCCATAGACCTCGCCGAGGGTGCCGGTGATCAGCGGCGAGATGATGACGGCGCCATTGATGAACAAAAAATAGATCTGAAACGCATCGGCGCGCCGCAGATCGGCCGGCGCGTACAGCGAGCCGACCTGGGTGGCGATGTTGCCCTTGAAGCAGCCGACGCCGGTCAGAAGGCACAGCAGCGCAATCAGGAACGACTGGTCGAAGGCCATCAGAAAATGACCGCTTGCCATCAGCAGCGCGCCGATCGTGATCGTTCGCGTCCTGCCGAGCCAGCGATCGGCGATGATACCGCCGGCGATCGGGGTCAGATACACGAGGCCGGTGTAGAGGCCGAAGATTGCCGAGGCCAGTGCGACCGTCGATAACGGTGTGCCGTAGGCGCGCTCCAAGGCGGCACGGAACGGGCTGAATCCGGCGATGCGCTCGATGTGCCCCGGATGCAGCAGCTGGCGCACCATGTACAGCACCAGCAGTGTCTGCATGCCGTAATAGGAGAATCGCTCCCAGCCTTCGGCGAACGCAAGATAGGCAAGTCCGCGCGGATGGCCGACGAAGGAATGATCGGATTCCCGATCCGCGGCGGTCAGAATCGCGCTCACCGCTTTGCGATCAGTTTCATTGCGAAATCAGCTTCACGGCGCGATATCGAATTCGATGCCCTGCGCGAGCGGCAGCGCCGAGCTCCAGTTGACGGTATTGGTCTGCCGGCGCATGTAGGCTTTCCAGGCGTCGGAGCCGGCCTCGCGGCCGCCGCCGGTATCCTTCTCGCCGCCGAAGGCGCCGCCGATCTCGGCGCCCGAAGTGCCGATGTTGACGTTGGCGATGCCGCAGTCGCTGCCCAGATGGCTCAGATACAGTTCGGCGTGCTGCAGCCGCTGGGTGAACAGGCCCGAGGACAGTCCGTACGCCGACTCGTTCTGCAGCCGGATCGCCTCATCGATCGAATCCACCGGTATCAGGTACAGGATCGGCCCGAAGGTCTCGTGTTGCACGATCTCCCAATCGTTGCGCGCCAGCACGATCGCCGGTTCCACGAAGTGCCCCGGACGCGGCAGCACCTTGCCGCCGACCAGCAGCCGGCCGCCGGCGGTCTGGGCGGCGGCAATGGCGCGCTCGAAACTGCGCACCGCATTGAGGTCGATCAGTGGCCCGACCAGCGTCGAGGGGTCGAGCGGATCGCCGATCCGCACCTGCCGGTAGGCGTGAACCAGGCGGCGCTGCAGCTCAGCCAGCTGCGAGCGCTGCACCAGCACGCGGCGCGTGCTGGTGCAGCGCTGGCCGGCGGTGCCAAGCGCGCCGAACACGATGGCGCGCGCGGCGAGATCCAGGTCGGCGGTCTCATCGACGATGATGGCGTTGTTGCCGCCGAGCTCGAGCAGGCTGCGGCCCAGCCGCGCCGCCACGGTCTGCGCGATCTGGCGCCCGATCGCCGTGGAGCCGGTGAACGACAGCAGGTTGACGCGCCGATCGGCGGCCAGACGCGCGCCATGTTCGGCGCCGCTGTCGATCAGCAGCTGAAATATCGCAGGCGCGCCGTGGCGCTTGAGCACCTGGTCGCACAGACGTTGCACCGCCAGCGCGCACAGCGGGGTCTTGGGCGAGGGCTTCCAGACCGTGGCGTTGCCGCATACCGCAGCCAGCAATGCGTTCCACGACCATACTGCGACCGGAAAATTGAACGCGGTGATGACGCCGACCACGCCGAGCGGATGCCACTGCTCGTACATGCGGTGCTGGCGGCGCTCGGAGTGCATGGTGTTGCCGTAGAGCATGCGCGACTGGCCGATCGCCAGATCCGCCATGTCGATCATCTCCTGCACCTCGCCCAGGCCTTCGGCGATGATCTTGCCGTTCTCGAGCGCGACCAGTTCCGCGAGCTCGCGCTTGTGATGACGCAACTCATCACCGAGCTGGCGCACCAGATCCCCGCGCTGCGGCGCGGGCACATCCGCCCAGCTGCGCGCGGCCGCGACCGCCTGGCTCATGATGGTGTCGTAGCCTGCCGCGCTGGTGGTGTGGGCGCGGCCGAGCAGGCTGCCGTCGCTGGGGTTGAAGCTGTCGAGCCAGTCAGCCGAGGTGCCGGATGCGGCCGGCGGCAATTGAAAATGCTGCAGCAGCGCGCTGACGTTGGTAGCCGCCACGGGTCAACCCGCCCGCGAGCGTTGCCGGCCCGGCGCCCCGCTCACCACTACGTCGCCCGAGATGTCCTTGCTGCCGCCGGCGGCCAGATGGCGGCCGAAGCGGTTGGCGAGGATATCGGGCAGGCGGAAGGATTCCTGCGTCACCAGGCCCGCTCGGCGCTCGGGATGCGACAACACCAGGTCGAGCACGGCGCACAGTCCCGCGGCAGTGCTGACCTGAATGGCCGACCACAACCGGCCGGCGATGATCTGCGGATAGATCTTGCTGACGTAGTTTTCCTCGCGCAGCTCGCCGTTCTGAATGCCGGTGACTGCGGCGTAGACGATGACCACGTCCTGCAGCGTCTGCGGCACGGCGTTCTCGAGGATGCGCTTGAGCGTGCCGCGATCCTGATTGAGTTTCAGGTCATTCATCAGCAATCGCATCTGCTCGCAATGGCCCGGATAGCGGATGGTCTTGTAATCCATGCTCTCGCAGCTGCTGCCGAAGCTCTGGGCGAGCGATCCCAGGCCGCCCGAGGTATTGAAGGCTTCGTACAGCGTGCCGTCGATCTCGATTTCCTCCATGCCCTCGAGCGGCCGCACTTCCACCGCCCGGCCGTCGACGATGGCCTCGCAGGGGTTGCCGTACTCGTTGATCAGGCCCTCGGTGGACCAGGTCAGCGAATACTTCAGGACATTGTGCGGGTGCTGCGGCAGCGCACCGACGCGCAGCCGCACGCTGCGCAGGGTGTCGAAGTGCCGGATCAGCTCGCCGCCGGCAATGCTGATGAAGCCCGGCGCCAGGCCGCACTGCGGCACGAAGGCCGCCGCAGCGCCGCGCGCCAGCGTGCTGACGCGACGCGTCACCTCCACGTCCTCGGTCAGGTCGAAGTAGTGGATGCCACTCTCGCGTGCCGCGCCCGCCACCAGTGCATTGCAGTGATACGGCAGGCTCGAGACCACCGCCTGCACCGGGTGCGCCTGCAGATGCGAGCGTATGGCGGCGGCATCGGTGGCATCGAGCCGCACCGCCTGGATGCTCTGCAAGCCATGCGCGCGCGCGACGCCGGCCGCCGCGGTCTCGTCGAGGTCGGCAAGCTGCACCTGGTAGCCACCGGATTCGGCCAACAGGCCGGAAATCAGCGCGCCGATTTTGCCGGCGCCCAGGACCAGCACCTTATTCATTCATATTCCCCGGCAAAGTGCCCATGTTAGCATTAGTGCATGCGATCCACCGACAGCACCTCCTGGCACCCGGCGAGCTGGCAGACGCGCAAAGCCGCGCAGCAGCCGAGCTACGACGACCCCACCGCCCTGGGCCGCGTGGTCGCCGAACTGGCGCGGCTGCCGCCGATCGTGGTCTCGTGGGAGATCGAGAATCTGCGCGAGCGGCTCGCCGCCGTGCAGCGCGGCGAAGGCTTCCTTCTGCAGGGCGGCGATTGCGCCGAGAGCTTTGCCGAATGCGAGTCGGATCGCATTGCAAAGCAGCTCAAGGTATTGCTGCAGATGAGCCTGGTGCTGCTGTCCGGCATGAAGCGCCCGGTGGTACGCATCGGCCGCATGGCCGGCCAGTATGCGAAGCCGCGCTCCGCCGATATGGAAACGCGCGACGGCGTGACGCTGCCGGCCTATCGCGGTGACCTGGTCAATCGCGTGGAGTTCACGGCCGAAGCCCGGCGCGCCGACCCGCAGCTGCTGCTGCGCGGCTACGAGCGGGCGGCCCTGACCCTGAACTTCGTCCGCGCGCTGGTCGATGGCGGCTTCGCCGACCTGCATCATCCGGAGTATTGGGACCTGGGCTTTGTGCGCCACGCCGAATTGCGCGAGGCCTACGAGCGCATCGCGCGCTCGATCGGCGATGCGCTGGATTTCTTCCAGTCACTGACCGGCCGGGCGGTGCACGATGCCACCCGGGTGGATTTCTTCGCCAGCCACGAAGGCCTGCACTTGCTGTACGAGCAGGCGCAGACGCGCTTCATCGCGCGCCAGAATCACTGGTATAACCTGTCTACCCACATGCCCTGGATCGGGATGCGCACGGCGCAGGTCGAGGGCGCGCACGTCGAATATTTCCGCGGCATTGCCAATCCGATCGGCGTCAAGATCGGCGCCGCCATGGATGATCAGTGGCTGCAGGAGTTGGTCACGACGCTCAACCCGCAGAATCAGCCCGGACGGCTGACGCTGATTCACCGCTTCGGCGCCAAGGACATCGAGAAGTCACTGCCGCGCGTCATCGAGGCCGTGCGCCGCACCGGCCACACGGTGCTGTGGTGCTGCGATCCGATGCACGGCAACACCGAGACCAGTACCGGCGGGCTGAAGACGCGCCGCTTCGAGAATATTCTCAAGGAGCTCGATCTGGCGTTCCGCATTCATTCGCAGCTCGGAACTTATCTTGGTGGTGCGCACATCGAGCTCACCGGCGAGGACGTTACCGAATGCACCGGCGGCGCCCGCGGCCTGACCGATGCCGATCTGCAGCGCACCTATCGCTCGCAGGTCGATCCGCGCCTGAACTACGAGCAGGCACTCGAGCTCGCGATGCTGATTGCCGAGCGCAGCACACAGAAGCCGTGAGCGGGACCGACGATCTCGACTCACTGCTCGAGCGCAACCGGCAGTGGGCCGGCAGCCTGACCCATTCGGATCCGCAGTACTTCGCGCGCCTGGCGCACCAGCAGCTGCCACGTTATCTGTGGATCGGCTGCTCAGACAGCCGTGTCCCGGCCAATCAGATCCTGGGACTGATGCCCGGGGAAATCTTCGTGCATCGCAACGTCGCCAACGTGGTGGTGCACAGCGATCTGAACTGCCTGTCGGTAATCCAGTACGCGGTGGAGGTACTGCGGGTACGCGACATCATCGTCTGCGGCCACTATGGCTGCGGCGGCGTGAGTGCGGCGTTTCAGGAGCAGAAACTTGGCCTGATCGACAACTGGCTGCGGCACGTGCAGGACGTGCGCCATCGCCACGCCGCCGAGCTTGCGGCGGCCGGCTCGAGCGAGGCGCAGCTGCGCCGCCTGTGCGAACTGCACGTGCTGGCGCAGACGGTGCATGTCGGTGAGACCACGGTAGTGCAGGACGCGTGGCGGCGCGGCCAGGAACTTGCGGTGCATGGCCTGATCTACGGGCTCGATGACGGCATTCTGCGCAATCTGGGCCTGAGCATGAGTTCGCACGCAGGGCTCGCCGCCTATAAGGAATCACACCGCGTAGCGCCGAACGCGCAGCGCGCGCACCGGTAAGGCGTTCGGCGCCCGGACGCCATGAGCGAGCACGAGCCGGATCTCAGGGGTTACGTTGCGACGCTGCCGCAGCGTCCCGGCGTGTACCGCATGTACGCCGCGGACGGCGAACTGCTGTATGTCGGCAAGGCCGCGCGCCTGCGCGACCGGGTCGGCAGCTATTTCGGCAACCAGGGCCAGGCGCCGAAGGTCGCGGCGATGGTGCGGCGGATCACGCGCATCGAAGTGACAGTGGTCAACAGCGAGCAGGACGCGCTGCTGCTCGAATGCAACCTGATCAAGGCGCATCGTCCGCGCTACAACATCATGTTGCGCGACGACAAGTCGTTCCCGTACATCCTGTGCCAGGCCGGTCACGAATTTCCGCGGCTGGTGTTCTACCGCGGTCCGCAGCCGCGCAACGCGCGGCTGTTCGGTCCGTTTGCCAGTGCCCACGCCGTCAAGGAAGTCCTGCTGCACCTGCAGAAGGTGTTCAAGATCCGCAACTGCCGTGACTCGTTCTTCGCCAATCGCAGCCGGCCGTGCCTGCAGTACCAGATCGGCCGCTGCTCGGCGCCGTGCGTGGCATTGATCGGGCGCGCGGATTACGCGCGCGATCTGGCGGGGGCGATCGGTGTGCTCGAGGGCCGCAATGCCGAGGTGATCGGCGAACTGCAGGCTCGCATGGAGTCAGCCGCGGCCGAGCTGAAGTTCGAGGACGCAGCGCGGCTGCGCGATCAGCTGCGCGAGCTGCAGGAAATCCGCTCGCAGCAGCTGGCCAACGCGCAGCGCGAGGCCGACACCGATGTCATAGCGATTGCCGGCGAGCCGGGACAGTACGCGATCTGTGTGCTGCCAGTGCGCGAGGGACAGAATCTGGGCACCGCCAGCCATTTTCCGGCCAGCGCGCTCAGTGAGCCGGCGGCAACGCTGGCGGACTTCCTGCTGCTCTACTATAGCCGCGAGCCCGCGCCGCCGGAGATCCTTATCAACATCGAGCTGCCGGATCACGAGCCGCTCGCGCAGGCGCTCGAGAGCGCCGCAGGGCGGGCGCTGCAACTGCGCGTGCCGCAACGCGGTCTGAAGCGCCAGTGGCTGGAACTCGCGCTGGAGAACGCCCGCAACGCGCTGCGCATGCGCTCGCTGCGCGCCGAGCTCGCGCTCGAGGGCATGCAGTTGCTCGCGCGCGTACTTGATCTGCCCAAGCCGCCCGAGCGCGTCGAGTGTTTCGACGTCAGCCATACCGCAGGCGAGGGCACGGTGGCATCCTGCGTCGTGTTCACCCCGGAAGGGGCGCGCAAGAACCAATACCGGCGCTACAACATCGAGGGTGTCACGCCCGGAGATGATTACGGCGCCATGCATCAGGCGCTGCTGCGCCACGGGGCGCGCATTGCCAGCGGCGAGCGGCCGCGTCCCGATCTGCTGCTGATCGACGGCGGCGCCGGCCAGGTTGACGCGGCGGTCAGCGCGTTGGCCGAGGCCGGCTGCCAGGGCCTTGCTGTGGTCGGTGTGGCCAAGGGCGCGGACCGGCGCCCGGGTCAGGAGCGGCTGTTCCGCCCTGGCGAACCGATACCGATTGTGCTCGAGGCCGACAGCGCAGCGCTGCATTTCATCCAACGGGTGCGCGACGAGGCGCACCGATTCGCAATCACCGGACACCGGCGGCGGCGCGCGCGCCGCTACCGCGAGTCGATCCTCGAGACCGTGGCCGGCCTCGGGCCGGCGCGGCGGCGGGCGCTGTTGACGCATTTCGGCGGGCTGCAGGGGGTGATGCGGGCCGGCGTCGCGGATCTGGAAAAAGTTGCCGGCGTTGGCGCGGCGATGGCTCGTTCGATTTATGATCATCTGCACCCGGGGGCCTAGATGATCTGGAACCTGCCCAATATCCTGACCTGGCTGCGCATTCTCGCCATTCCACTGGTGGTGCTGCTGTTTTTAGTGGGCGGCAGGAATACTTCGAGCCCGGCATATCCGATCGCCGGCCTGCTGTTCGCCGCGGCAGCGATCACCGATTCGCTCGACGGCTATCTGGCGCGGCGCCTGGGGCAGACCACACGCCTGGGTACCTTTCTGGATCCGGTGGCGGACAAACTGATGGTCGCGGTCGCGCTGGTGCTGATCGTCAGCCGGGATCCGCGTGCGCTCATGGTGCTGACGGCGGCCGTGATCATCGGCCGGGAGATCGCGATCTCGGCGCTGCGCGAGTGGATGGCCGGTATCGGCCAGCGCACCGCCGTCGCCGTGTCGCGCATCGGCAAGTACAAGACCATCCTGCAGATGACCGGACTGACCATGCTGCTGTTCCGGGCCGATCTGCTCGGCTTGCCGATCTATCAGATCGGCATCTGGCTGACCGTAATTGCGGCGGCACTGACGCTGATCTCGATGGCGCTGTATCTGCGCGCCGCCTGGCCGCACTTGTCGGCGCAGCCCTAAAGGCCATCGGCCCAGGCCTGAATCCTCGCCGCGGCGGCAACCGACGGCCGCCGCGTGCCTTCACGCTGCGTAATCTGTGAACCGCGTCGCGCGGGTTCGAAGTCGGCCTGCCGCTGGCACGACTTTGTTAAAGAATCCCGGTATATAAGCCGATAAACCGAGTCGCATCCGATCGCGACGTATTGGAGTAACGCGAGTGCAGCAGAACCTGAATTTTCTCGTGGTCGACGACTTCTCCACGATGCGCCGGATCATCAAGAACCTGCTGCACGATCTGGGCTACCACAACGTCACGGAGGCCGACGACGGTACCACGGCGTTGCCGCTGCTCAAGGATGGCAATTTCGATTTCCTGATCACCGACTGGAACATGCCCGGCATGCCGGGTCTGGAGCTGCTCAAGCAGGTGCGCGCCGATGCGCGCCTGGGCAAGCTGCCTGTATTGATGCTCACCGCCGAAGCCAAGCGCGAGCAGATCGTCGAAGCGGCGCAGGCCGGCGTCAGCGGCTATGTGATCAAGCCCTTTACGGCGGCGACGCTGAAGGAAAAGATCGACAAGATTCTGGCAGCGCGTGCGGCGGCGTGACGGCCGATGAGCACAGCCACGCAGCAGAATGAGGATTACGCCCCATGGGTGCGCGCCATGTCGCGGGCGCTGGAGGGCGGGGATAGCGACGGCTTTCGCGCCGCGCTGGCGGGTTTTGACCTGGCGCGCAACTCCGAGGTCGCGCTGCAAGTGCGCCGGGTCGCCACCGAACTGCAGACCGCGCTCGATCGCTTTCGGGTCGAGTCCAAACTGATCGATCTCAACCAGCACCAGGTTCCGGACGCGCGCCACCGTCTGGCGCACGTGCTGCGGCTGACCGACGACGCCGCGCACCGGACCATGGACCTGGTCGAGCAGTGTTGCCCGCTGGCCGATCAATTGGCGCGGGAGGCCGAATGCCTGATCGGCTTGCAGCAGGCCGACGCATCACCGCACGAGCTCCAGCCGCGGATCACGGCATTCCTGAAGCAGGCCGGGACCAGCATGGCGGGGGTACGCAGCAATCTCGCGGAGGTGCTGCTGGCGCAGGGCTATCAGGATCTGAGCGGACAGATCATCCGCGGTGTCATGACGCTGGTCGATGAGCTGGAAGAGGCATTGGGCGAGTTGGCGCGCATCGCCGGCGCGGACGGCGGCGGGCGATGCAGCGCGGGCAATTCGCTGCGCGGCCATGGCCCGGTGGTGCCTGGTGTCAGCCACGGACCTGCCGTGGGCGGCCAGCAGGATGTCGACGCCCTGCTGTCGGATCTGGGAATGTAATCGATGACGATCGATCTGACGCAATTTCACGACGCCTTCTACGAGGAGAGCTTCGAAGCCATCGGGCAGATGGAAGAGGCGCTGCTGCGCCTGGACGCAGGCACTCCCGATCTCGAGCTGATCAATACCATCTTTCGTGTCGCGCATTCGATCAAGGGCGGCGCTGCGACCTTCGGCTTCGGCCAGATCACCTCGTTCACCCACACGCTCGAGACTTTGCTCGACGAGTTGCGCGGCCAGCGCATGAAGGTGACGGCCGCGCTGTCGGACCTGCTGCTGCGCTCGGTCGATGTGCTGCGCGATATGTTGCGCGCCCAGCAGGGCAAGCAGCCGCTGGACGTCCAGCGCGTCGCCGACCTGCAGTTTGACCTGGAACTCACGGTGGTGCAGAAAGGCGCCGGCCCCGCCGCGGCCGTGGTGCCACCTCCAGCCCCGGCTGCGGCCATCGCCGTGACCGGGCCCGGGGTCGCGGCCGCCGAGGCGGCGCGCGGCACGCTCTATCAGATCAGCTTCCGCCCCTTCCTGCACCTGCTGGCCCGTGGCAACGATCCGCTGCGCATGTTCCGCGAACTGCGCGAGCTCGGCGATCTGCAGGTGACCGCCGACGTCTCGGCGTTACCGGCGTTCGAGGAGTTCGACCCGGAGAACTGTTATCTGTCCTGGCTGCTGCGGCTGCGCACCGAAGCTCCGCGCCAGTCGATTGTGGAAGTGTTCGACTGGGCCGAGGGCGATTGCGTGCTGGAAGTCACGGCGCTCGAATTCGAACCGGGCGCGGGCGCGGCGGCGGGCGCATCTGCCGCCCCCGTCGCTGCCATCGCCCCGGTCACTGGCGGCGGCGCGCCGGAGCGGGTGCCGCTGGCCGCGCAATCGGAGGAAGCCGAGATTCGACCTGCCAAGGCCGCGGAGGCCGCGAAGCCGGGCGATGCCGCCAAGAGCAGCGATGCCAGCTCGATCCGCGTGAGCATCGAGAAGATCGATGACCTCATGAACAGCGTCGGCGAGCTGGTGATCACGCAATCGATGCTCGGGCAGTTCGGTGCGCAGCTCGATGGTGGTCTCGGCGAGCGCTTGCGCACCGGACTGGCGCAACTCGAACGCAATGTGCGCGAGCTGCAGGAGAGTGTCATGCGCGTGCGCATGGTGCCGATCAGCTTTGTGTTCAGCCGCTTTCCGCGCATGGTACGTGACCTGAGCCAGCGCCTCGGCAAGCAGGTCGAGCTCAAGATGACCGGCGGTGAGACCGAGCTCGACAAAACCGTGCTCGAGAAAATCGGCGATCCTCTGGTGCATCTGGTGCGAAACAGCGTCGATCACGGCATCGAGTCGCAGGAACAGCGCCTGGCGAGCGGCAAGGATGCGCGCGGCACCGTGCATCTGCACGCCTATCACCGCGGCAGCAGCATCACAGTGGAGGTGAGCGACGACGGCGGGGGGCTCAAGCGCGAGCGCATTCTCGCCAAGGCGCGCGAGCGCGGCCTGGTCGATGCCGACCAGCAGCTGTCCGACGAAGCGGTCGACAACCTGATCTTCGTGGCCGGCTTCTCCACCCAAGATCAGGCCACGGACATTTCGGGTCGGGGCGTCGGCATGGACGTCGTCAGGCGCAATGTCGATGAGCTCGGAGGTAGCATCGAGGTGCACTCGGAGAGCGGCAAAGGAACACGTTTCATCATCACCTTGCCGCTGACACTGGCGATCGTCGACGGCCAGACGGTCGCGGTCGGCGACGAATCATATATTGTGCCGCTCACCGCCATCGTGGAATCGCTGCAGATGCGCACCGCGGCGGTCAATCACGTGGTCGGCCATGGCGAAGTGCTGTCGTTCCGCGGCGAGTACCTGCCGGTGGTGCGTCTGGAGAGGGTATTCGAGGCGCGCTCCGAGCGCCTGCGCGAGCCCGCCGACGGCCTGATCATGGTGGTGGAAGGCGACGGCAAACGGGTCGGGCTGTGCGTCGATGAGCTGCTCGGTCAGCAGCAGGTCGTGGTCAAGACGCTGGAGGCGAATTACGGTCACGTCCATGGCATCGCCGGCGCAACCATCCTGGGCGACGGCTCGGTGGCGCTGATTCTCGATATCGCGGGTTTGACCCGCTCGGTATCCGAGTGCCTTGCAGCCTGAGCTCGCGCCACCGCGGCGTAGCCGGCGCAAGAACGTGAATTGCGACGCATTCCGACGACAGGTCGCCGCCCCGGGGTTAATCATTGCCGTCGTTCGCCGATACACCGGTTATCGGCCGCTGCCTGCGGGCTCAAGGGCGGCTGCCCGGATTTGACGTAACGACGGGTGGAGCATCAGTCAATGTCTAAGACAATTCTCGCGGTCGATGATTCGGCTTCGATGCGGCAGATGGTCGGTGTGACACTGCGGGCGGCAGGCTACGAGGTGATCGAAGCTTCCGACGGCGACGAGGCACTGGAGTACGCCCGCAAGCATCGGGTGGACCTGGTGCTGACCGACGTGAACATGCCGCGCATGGATGGCATCACGCTGATTGCGCAGCTGCGGACGCTGCCGAACTATCACTTTACCCCGT
>Ga0302314_10001530_pt1 | contig 43306 bp, 38 predicted proteins | sample III_Palsa_N2_3_FD_200533 | JGI IMG/M metagenome (GOLD analysis project Ga0302314, IMG submission 200533) | Peat permafrost microbial communities from Stordalen Mire near Abisko, Sweden - III_Palsa_N2_3 | ecosystem: Environmental > Terrestrial > Soil > Palsa > Peat permafrost | place: Sweden... | reverse complement strand
ATGAGCAACCTGTTCGCACAGGCGGCACTGTCGGCCGCTTTCGTGCCGGTGTTCACCGACCTGCTGCAGAAGGGCCGCAAGCAGGAGGCGATGCGTCTCGCCTCGACGATGTTCTGGATCGTGCTGATCGTGCTCGGCGTGATCACCGGACTGGGCATGCTGCTGGTCGGATTCATCCTGCCGGCCTTCACCGGGCAGAACTTCGACGGGTCGCTGGCCGCCACGCTCACCCAGATCATGTTCCCGGTCGTCCTGCTGCTGGGGCTGACGAGTGTGATCACCGGCGTGCTGCAGTCCTACGACAACTTCGGGATCGCGGCGCTCGCCCCGGCCGCCTGGAACTTCGTGATCCTCGGGCTGCTGATCGCCCTTCACCACAGCTTCGGCAAGGGCAACCACGGCGCCGTCACCGCCTACGCCGTGGCCTGGCTGGTCGGCACCGTCGTACAGCTGCTGATCATCGCCTGGGCGCTGCGGCGGATCGATTTCCACTTCAGCTTCCACATCGATTGGCGCGACCCGAAGATCGCGCACGTGTTCAAGCTGATGCTGCCGATCACGCTCGGCCTCGGCATCATCAACCTGGACGCGCTGATCAACTCGACGATGGGCGCGCTGGTTCACACCCCGGGCGCAGCCGGCGCCGGACCGCGTTCGATCCAGCTCGCGTTCCTGCTCTACATGCTTCCCCAGGGCGTGTTCAGTGTCGCCGTCTCAACCGTGTTGTTCCCGACGCTCAGCCGTCAGGCTGCGAGGCGGGCGCCGCGGGACATGCGCCACTCGCTCGGCAACGGCATGCGCCAGATCAACCTGCTGCTGATCCCATCGGCCGCCGGCATGATGGTGCTGGCGCATCCGATCGTGCAGCTCGTCTTCCAGCACGGCAAGTTCCACCCGATCAACACCGAGCTGACCGCCAAGGCGCTGTTCTGGTTCTGTTGGAGCCTGCCGTTCGCAGGGCTCAACCTGCTGATGACCCGAACGTTCTTCGCGCTGCAGCGACCGTGGTTGCCGACCAAGCTGGCGGCGATCAACATGACCGTCGACATCATCGTCAGCGTCGCGCTCTACAAGCCGCTGGGGATCGCGGGTCTAGTGATCGGCACCGCCGCCGCGAACATCGTGATGGCCTACATCCAGTTCCGGCGGCTGCGGATCGGTTTCAACGGACATCTGGAGGGCGGCGAAACGCTGATGATCACCGCCCGGATCCTGATCGTGTCGGTCATGATGGCGGCGATCGCCCGGGCGGTCTGGGTCCTGGCCAACTCTGTCGTCGGAGACTCGACGATCGGGCTGGTTTTCAGCGTTGGCCTCGCCGTCGCGGTGGCGGGTGGCTTCTACGTCTGGGCGATCAGCCACATGCGCATCCCCGAGTGGCAGCAGATCGAGTCGATGGTCATGGGCCGTCTGCGGCCCGGACGCTAATCCAGCGGCACGCAACATGATCTAGCCTCTTGCGCGTGCTGAGCATGGCAGTTCTCGCAGGGGCCTGGCCACGGGTGGGCGTGGTCGCCGCCGCTGTGCTCGCTGCGGCGGCGATCCTCGCGCGCAGCGACCGGCAACGCGCCTGGGCGATGCTCGGCGCGCTGGTGCTGGCGCCGGTCCTGCTGCTCGACGACGTCTGGCACTCGGCTCAGCTCCGCTTCGTGCACGATCATCCGCTCGACACCGTGGTTGCGGCGGGGCTGGTACTTGCGGTGCTGGCCGCGGCTGCGTACGGAATCCGCCGGATCCCATGGCTCGTGGCGCCGCTCACGGCGCTGACGCTTCCGTTCCGCATCCCGATCACCTCCGTGGGCAACACCAACAGCCTGCTCGTGCCGCTGTACTTCGTGATCGCCGCGTCGGCGCTCTCGTGGCTGGTGCCGGTGCTCTGGCGCGAGCGGGCAAGTGCGCCCGGGCCGCGCCCCCAAAGCGAGCTGCGCGCGGCGCCGTTGCTGTTCGAGAAGCTGCTGGCCGCCTTCATCGTGCTCTACGCGCTGCAGGCGCTGTACTCACCCGCGGCGGGGTCGCAGTCGGGGTTCGTGACGGCGCTGCAGAACGAGGTCTTCTTCTACATCCCGTTCGCGGTTCTGCTCGCGCGTCTGCGGGACATCGAATGGACCCGGCCGCTGATGATCCGCTGCCTGCAGATCACGGTCGGCCTGGCGATCGCGTTCTCGCTGATCGGCTTCCTCGAGGAGGCCACGCGGACGCTGTACTTCCGCTCCAACCTGGTCCAGTCAAATGAGCTGCACGAGTACTTCACGATCAACTCCGTCTTCTATGACCCCGACATCTTCGGCCGCTACCTGGCGCTGGGGATGCTGCTCGTCACGACCGTGCTGCTGTACGAGAAGCGCACCAGGGCGCAACTCGGCGCGGTCCTCACGCTCGCGATCCTCTGGACCTGCCTGGTGTTCACGCTGTCACGCTCGAGCCTCGTGGCGTTGGCGGTGGGTCTGGCGATCCTGGCGGCGCTGCGCTGGCGCGTCCGACCAGCGGTCTACGCCGCGGTTCTGACACTGATCGTTGTGGCGGCCGCGGTCGTCCTCGCAACTCACCCCAGCAAGTTCGGCCTGACCAACGCGAACCACTTCACGAGCGGTCGCGCCAGCCTGATCAGCGGCGGCATCCAGATCTTCGAGAAGAAGCCGTTCGCGGGCTTCGGTTCGGGCTCGTTTGCCACCGAGTACACGCGGTATGACCGGCAGGCAGCCAGGATCGTCAAGGACTCGCACAACATCCCGATCACGATCGCAAGCGAGCAGGGCCTGATCGGCCTCGCGTTCTACGTCGCGCTCGTGATCAGCGCACTGATCGCGCTGTTCAGGGGCGCGCGCGGCGACCCCTACCGGGTTGGGATCGCGGCCGCCTTCCTCGGGCTGCTGTTGCACACGATGCTCTACGCCGACTTCCTCGAGGACCCGGTCACGTGGATGCTGCTTGCCGTCGGCGGCTCGCTGGCGGTGGCGGCTCGCTCCGCCACGGCCCCGAAGGACACCAGGCATCACCTGCGCGCCGTAGCCTGAGCAGCGACATGCCCAGACTGCTGTTCGTCAAGAGCCGTAAGGCGAGCTTCATCGAGCTCGACCAGCGACTGCTGGCCGAACGCTTTGACGTCCACGAGATCTACCAGCCGGGCCGCTTCAGCGATCCCCGCGTGGTGCTGCGCGAACTGCTGGCCGCCGACGTGGTCGTTGGCTGGTGGGCGTCCTGGCACACGTTCCTGCCGTTCACGCTCGCGTGGCTGCTGCGCAAGCCGTCGCTGCTGATCGTGGGCGGCTTCGATACTGCCGCCGAGCCCGAGTTCAACTACGGCTTCCAGCTCGGCGGCCCGCGCGCCTGGCTGAGCCGCCTGGCGATGCGCAGCGCCCGCATCCTGATGACCAACTCCGAGTACTCACGCGAGGAGATCCACCGCAACATCGGGATCCCGCCGGAACAGGTCCGTCTCGTCTACCACGGAGTGCCGGACGTGCACGTGCCCGCCAACGAGTCACCACCGGCGCGCCCGACGGCGATCACCGTCGGCATCGTCGACCGCACCAACCTCGACCGCAAGGGCATCCGCGTCTTCGTGCAGGCAGCCGCGCACGTACCCGATGTGAACTTCGTCGTCGCCGGCAAGATCGTTCCTGACGCCGGCGCCGAGCTCGAGCGCATCGCCGGCGGCAACGTGCGCGTCACCGGCTGGCTCGAGGACGCCGAGCTCGAATCGCTACTGCAGCAGGGGCGCGTCTACGTGCAGGCCTCAAAGCACGAGGGCTTCGGCGTCTCCGTCGCCGAGGCGATGCTCGCGCGCTGCGTGCCCGTCGTCACGCGCGCCGGGGCGCTGCCCGAGGTCGTTGGCGACACCGGCATCCTGCTCGATGACGACAGCCCCGAGGCCGTCGCGCTGGGCGTGCGGGAGGCGCTGCAGCTCGACCTCGGCGACGCGGCTCGCCGACGCGTGCTCGAGCACTTCAGCGTCGAGCAGCGCCGTGCCGGGCTGTTCGCGCTGCTGGACGAGCTCGTGCCACCTACTCTTGGTACGCCGTGACTGACCAAGCTCATATCCGCAATTTCTCGATCATCGCCCACATCGACCACGGCAAGTCGACGCTGGCCGACCGCATCCTCGAGCTCACGCACACCGTCGACCCGCGTGCGATGCGCGCGCAGCTGCTCGACTCGATGGAGCTCGAGCGCGAGCGTGGAATCACGATCAAGGCCCAGGCCGTGCGGGTCTTCTACACCTCCGGGATCGATGGTGAGGTCTACCAGTTGCACCTGATCGACACCCCCGGCCACGTCGACTTCACCTACGAGGTCTCACGCTCGCTGGCCGCCTGCGAGGGCGCGCTGCTGGTCGTCGACGCGAGCCAGGGCGTCGAGGCGCAGACGGTCGCCAACACCTACCTGGCGATCGACGCCGGCCTCGAGCTGATCCCGTGCATGAACAAGGTCGACCTGCCCGGCGCCGAGCCCGAGCGCGTCGCCGAGGAGATCGCCGACCTGCTCGGCGAGCCGGCCGGCGAGGTGCGGCGGATCAGCGCCAAGACGGGAGAGGGCGTAACGGCGGTTCTCGACGAGCTGATCGCGCGCGTGCCGGCGCCGAGCGGCGATCCCGACGCGCCACCGCGCGCGCTGATCTTCGACTCCGAGTTCGACCAGTACCGCGGCGTGATCGCCTACATCCGCGTGGTCGACGGCACCTTCCGCAAGGGCGAGGCGATCCGCACGATGCAGAGCGACACCCACGCCGAGATCGATGACATCGGCTTCTTCAGTCCGCAGATGACCTCCGTCAAGCAGCTCGGCCCGGGCGAGGTCGGCTATGTGATCAGCGGGCTCAAGGAGGTCACGGCGCTGCGCGTCGGCGACACGCTGACGAGCGTCAAGCATCCGGCCACCGCGGCACTGCCCGGCTACCGCGAGGTCAAGCCGATGGTGTTCTCGGGCCTGTACCCGATCGACTCCGACGACTATCCGGACCTGCGCGACGCACTCGAGAAGCTGACGCTCAACGACGCGGCGCTGTCATGGGAGCCGGAGACCTCTGACGCGCTCGGCTTCGGCTTCCGCTGCGGCTTCCTCGGGCTGCTGCACATGGACATCGTGCGCGAGCGGCTGCAGCGCGAGTACGACCTCGATCTGATGATGACGATGCCGAGCGTCGAATATGAGGTCACGCTCAACGACGGAACCATGCTCGAGGTCCACAGCGCCGCCGACATGCCCGACCCGACCAGGGTCAAGGAGATCCGCGAGCCCTTCATCCGCGCCTCGATCCTGACGCCCAAGGAGTTCGTGGGCACGATCATGGAGCTCTGCCAGGAGAAGCGCGGCGACAACACGGGTATGCACTACCTCTCGTCCGAGCGCGTGCAGCTCAGCTATGACCTGCCGCTGGCCGAGATCGTGCTCGACTTCTTCGATCAGCTGAAGTCGCGCACGCGCGGCTATGCCTCCTTCGACTACGAGATCACCGGCCTGCGTGAGTCCGACCTTGTGAAGCTCGACATCCTGCTCGGCGGCGATCCGGTCGACGCGCTGGCGATGCTCGTGCACCGCTCCAAGGCCGACGCCTTCGGCCGCACGATGGCGGAGAAGCTCAAGGAGAAGATTCCGCGCCAGCAGTTCGACGTCCCGATCCAGGCCGCGATCGGCGGGCGCATCCTCGCCCGCGAGACCGTCAAGGCCTACCGCAAGGACGTGATCGCCAAGTGCTACGGCGGCGACATCAGCCGCAAGCGCAAGCTGCTCGAGGCGCAGAAGAAGGGCAAGAAGCGAATGAAGCAGGTCGGTCGCGTCGAGGTGCCGCAGGAGGCGTTCCTCGCGGTGCTCGAAATCGGCGACAGCGGCGGCCGCTGACGGGAGACAAGGGGCGGCCGTCAGGCCGCCCCTCATAGATCAACTGGGCTGCGGAACGATGCGGATGTAGGGCTTCGGCTCTTCCCACTCGCCGAAGGTCTCCTTCGCCTGCTCGTTGTTGACCGAGCCGGCGATGATCACCTTGTCGCCCTGTTGCCACTGCGCGGGCGTGGCTACCTTGTGCTTGGCCGTCAGCTGCAGTGAGTCGATCACCCGCAGCACCTAGTCGAAGTTGCGGCCGGTGGTCATCGGGTAGACGAGGATCAGCTTGATCTTCTTGTCCGGGCCGATCACGAACACGTTGCGGACGGTCTGGTTGTCGGCCGCGGTGCGTCCTTCCGAGCCGCCCTCGATCTCGGCGGGCAGCATCTCGAAGAGCTTCGCGACCTTGAGATCGGAGTCCGAGATGATCGGGTAGTTCGGGGCGAAGCCCTGGGTCTCCTCGATGTCCTTGGACCAGCCCTCGTTCGCGGCGACCGGGTCGACGGAGATGGCGATGATCTTCACGCCGCGGCGCTCGAACTCAGGCTCGATCCGTGCCATGTAGCCGAGCTCGGTTGTGCAGACCGGCGTGAAGCTCTTGGGGTGGGAGAACAGCACCGCCCATGAGTCGCCGATCCATTCGTGGAACTTGATCGGGCCCTCAGTCGTCTCGGCCTCGAAGTCCGGCGCGGTTGCGCCGAGTGCAAGTGTCATGTCTCTCCTTTGTTCAGCGAATGAGTGCAGTTTATCGCCCCAGGTCTGTATGCCAGACTCCCGCGTCGTGCCCGTGCCCAGCGAGAAGATCGGCAAGGCCTATGCGCCGGTCGTGTACGCCGTCGGGCGCGAGAAGGTGCGCGAGTACGTCGCGGCGGTGGGGGAGAGCAACCCGCTCTACTTCGATGTCGAGGCGGCGCGGGCTGCCGGCTACGCCGACGTGCTGGCGCCGCCAATGTTCGTCGTCGTCTACAGCGGCGGGCCTTTCCTGACGGCGCTGTTCGATCCGGAGCTCGAGATCGACTTCGCGCACCTCGTGCATGGCGCGCAGGAGTTCCGCTGGGAGCAGCCGGTGGTCGCCGGCGACGAGATCTCGACGACGCTCTTGGTCAAGGACATCTCCGAGCGGGCCGGGCTGCGCTTCGACAGCTTCGAGACGACGTCTGTCAACCAGCGCGGTGAGACGACCTGCGTCGGCACCTGGTCGACGATCACCCGCGGTGAGGAGTGAGATGGCGTTGACTGAGGGCGATCGGATCGAGCTGCGCGTGACGCCGGACCGCTACGTGACCGTGCGCTACGCCGGCGCCTCGGGCGACTTCAACCCGATCCACATCGACGAGGAGTTCGCGCTGGAGGTCGGGCTGCCAGGCCGCATCCTCCACGGCCTCTGGTCGATGGCGCAGGTGGCCCGGGCGGCCACCGACGCGGCAGGCGGGGACCCGACGGCACTGCGCAGCCTGACCGCGCAGTTCCGTGGCATGGGCCGGATCGAGGACGAAATCGTCATCAGCGGCGAGGTCAAGTCGGTCGGCGACGGTGTCGCCACCGCCAAGCTCGAGGCGCTGCAGGGCGACGCCCGGCTGATCCGCAACGCGGTCGCCGAGTTGCGCGCGAACTGAAAGCGCGGTTCGACGGGCGAAATACCTGCCCTGGGAGGTATTTGTCCCATCGAAGTCGGGACCGACGGTGTCTGTGAAAGGACCAGCGCCCGTCGCTCCTAGAATCGTTGGAATGCTTACCGAGCGCCAGGAACTGGTTCTGCGACGCGTCGTCGAGGAGTACCTCGCCGCGGGCGCGCCCGTGGGCTCGAAGGTGCTGGCCGCCGGCTTCGAGTGGGGACCGTCGACGATCCGTCATGAGCTCGCGAGCCTCGAGGAGCTGGGTCTGCTTCAGCACCCGCACACCTCAGCCGGTCGCGTCCCGACCGAAACCGGCTACCGCTACTTCGTCGACAGGCTGCTGCCGGCCAAGGTCGAGGAGCCGCCGCTGCCGCTGTCACTGGTGCGACGCGAGGTCGACGAGGCGATGCGCGTCACCACCGAGACGATCTCCCAGGTGACGAACATGCTGGCGATCGTCACGGCGCCGCCGATCGACACCGCAACGATTCGCCACATCGAGGTCCTGCCGCTACAGCCCCAGGTGCTTATGGTCGTCGTGATCACGTCGACCGGCGGGGTCAACAAGCGCATGTTCACCTTCGACTCACGCGTGGACACGGGCCTCGCCGACTGGGCCGCGAGCTACCTGAACGAGCGACTCGTGGGCACCGGTCTGGGTGCCCGGCGCCTGACCCAGCGGCTGATGGACCCATCGCTCTCACGCGGGGAGGCCGCCTTCCTGACCGCGCTGCTGCCGGTCTTCACCGACATCTCGGAGTCGGCGGAGGAGTCGGTCTACATCGACGGCACCGCGCGGTTGCTGGCGCTCGACCGCAGCGGCGACGTCAGCGAGCTCAACATGCTGATGGACATGCTCGAGCGCCGCGTGACGATGCTCGGTCTGCTGCAGGCCGCGCTCGGCAGTCACGACGTGCGTGTCCGCATCGGCACCGAGAACGACCAGCCGGCACTGCAATCGCTCGCGCTGGTGGCGGCCGGCTACGGCCTGCCGCAGCGTAACCTCGGAACCGTCTCTGTGATCGGACCGCTGCGGATGGACTATCCGCGGGTGATCAGCGTGGTGCGCGACGCCGCCACCCAGCTGTCGAGGTTCGTCGCCGAGGTCTACGACGAACGATGAGCGCCTCCACACCGAAACGGGATTACTACGACGTCCTCGGCGTCACCCGCAACGCCGACGATGCCGAGATCAAGAAGGCGTTCCGCCGGCTGGCGCGCGAGCTGCACCCCGACGTCAACAGGGACGACCCCGAGGCCGAGGTCAAGTTCAAGGAGGCCGCCGAGGCCTACGAGGTCCTGTCGGACTCGGATCGGCGCGCAACCTACGACCGCTACGGGCACGACGGCCTGCGCAGCGGCGGATACTCCCCGAACTTCGAGGGCTTCGGGTCGATGTCGGACCTGTTCGAGGCGCTGTTCGGCGGCGGTGGCGGTGGCGGTGGTGGCCTCGGTGGCATGTTCGGCGGCTTCGGTGGCGGCCCGGCCGGGCCCGCGCAGGGCGGCGACATCCAGGTCGCGGCGGAAATCACGCTTGCCGAGGCGGCGCAAGGCGCCCCGGTCGAGCTCTCCTACGACGCCGTAGTCACCTGCGAGCACTGCCGTGGCAACGGCGCCGAGCCCGGCACGCCGATCGAGACCTGCCCCAAGTGCCAGGGGACTGGCCAGCTGCGCACCGTCGCGCGCACGCTGATCGGCCAGGTGATGAGTACCACCACCTGCGACCAGTGCGGGGGCGATGGCAAGGTCGCTGTCGACCCGTGTCACGTGTGCCGCGGCCGCGGCCGGCACCCCGAGCGCCAATCGGTCTCCGTCGATGTTCCCGCCGGTATCGCCGACGGCCAGCGCATCCGCGTCAACGGGCGCGGCCACGCGGGTGAGCGCGGCGGCCCGCCCGGCGACCTCTACGTGCTCGTCCGTGTCAAGGAGGACTCGCGCTTCGTCCGCGATGGCGACGATCTCGTCACGGCTGTCGACATCTCCGGTCCCCAGGCGGCGCTCGGTGCGAGCGTCGAGGTGCCGACGATCGACGGTCCCGAAGAGCTCGAGATCCCGCCCGGCACGCAGCCCAACGAGACGCTCGTGCTGCGCGGCCGCGGCATGCCGTCCCTGCGTGGACGCCGTGAGGGCGATCTGCGCGTGATCGTCAACGTCGTCACGCCACGCAACCTCAGCGCCGAGCAGCGCGAGCTGCTCGAGGCCTTCAGCACCACCCTGACGCACGAGAACCTGCATTCCGACGAGGGCGTGTTCGCGAAACTGCGCCGCGCCTTCCGTCTCTGAGCGCTGCGATGTTGCGCCTGGCGGTGCGGGTGCGGCGCGCCGACGCCGAGCTGGTGCTGGCGGAACTGCTGGAGCTCGCGCCGAGCGGGGTCGAGGAGGTCGATATCGACACCGAGACGGTCGAATACGCGGTTTACGGATCAGCCGGCGAGCTGCCGGAGCTGCCCGCACTGCAGGCGGCCGCGGGCGACGCGCTGGTTGAGGTACGCAGCACCGAGGTGGCCGACGACTGGGCCGACCGCTGGCGCGAGTTCCACAAGCCGCTGGTGCTCGGTGATCGCCTCGCCGTGCGGCCGCCTTGGGAGCCCGAGCAGGGCACCGCGCTCGATCTGGTGATCGATCCCGGGCAGGCGTTCGGGACTGGCGCGCATGCGACCACGCGACTGTGCCTCGAGCTGCTGCTGGACCTCGAAATACCCGACGTACGGCCAGGGGGCCCGCTGGCCCCCTTTATCGGTGCGATCGACCTCGGCTGCGGCTCCGGCGTGCTCGCGATCGCCGCCGCCAAGCTCGGCCACGGGCCGGTGCTGGCGCTCGACTACGACCAGCTCGCCGTCGATGCGACGATCGAGAACGCCGCTGTCAACGGCGTCTCGGAGCTGATCGAGACGCGGCGCTTCGATCTCCGCAATGAGCCGGTTCCGGCGGCGCCGCTGGTGCTCGCCAACCTGCTGCGGCCGCTGCTGCTCGCCTGGAGTACGACGATGGCGGGGACGGCACACCGCTGGATCATCGCCAGCGGGCTGCTCGAGGACGAGGCCGATGTCGTCGCACAGGCGATCGGCGCGAACGGGTACCGCGAGCGCAGGCGCCTGATCAGCGGGGAGTGGGCGGCACTGGCGCTGGAGTCGCCGGACCACGACCGGTAACGTCTAGGACATCAGCCAGCACATCGTCATAGCCGGTGGAGGGTTCGGCGGTTATTACACGGCGAAGAAGCTCGAGCGTCTGGCTCCGGCCGGTGCTCGGATCACGCTGATCAACGACGTGAACTTCCTGATGTACGCGCCGCTGCTGCCCGGAGCGGCGGCCGGGACGCTCGACCCGCGGCACATCGTCGTGCCGCTGCGCGAGCACCTCAAGCGCACCGCGCTGCGGGTCGGTTATGTGACCGGTGGTGATCCCGCCCACAACACGTTGCAGGTCCAGATGATCTCCGGCCTGACCAAGGAGTACCGCTACGACCACCTGGTCGTCGCGCTCGGCTCGGTCTCGCGGGTGCTTCCGATCCCGGGGCTGGTCGAGTACGCGGTCGGCTTCAAGACGATCGCCGACGCCACCGCCCTGCGCAACCGCATGGTGCGGCACTTCGAGCTGGCCGAGGGACTCGACGACAAGCAGGCGCGAGCGGAGTTTCTGAGCTTTGTGTTCGTCGGCGGCGGCTACGCCGGACTCGAGGGGATCGCCGAGCTGCAGGGCTTTGCGCGCGACGCGATCAAGCGCTACCCGCGCTGCCGTGAGACCGGCACGCGCTTCATGCTGGTCGACGCGGCGCCGCGGGTGATGACCGAGATCCAGCCGCAGCTCGCGGACTGGACGGTCGAGCTGCTGACCAAGCGCGGGATCGAATTCCGGCTCTCGACCACGGTCTCGGAGGTGTTCGAGGACAGGGTCGTGCTCTCGAGCGACGAGGTGGTCAGGGCCCGCACCGTGGTCTGGACGGCCGGGGTGCGCGCGAGCCCGGTCGCCTCGAACCTCGGGCTACCACTCGAGGACGGGCGCATCGCCTGCGACGAGTACATGTGCGTGAACGGCTACGAGAACATCTGGGCGATTGGGGACATCGCCGCCGTCCCGGACCCGGCGCGGCCTGGCAAGCCATGCCCGCAGACGGCGCAGCACGCGATCCGCCAGGGCAAGCTGCTCGGCAAGAACATCGCGCGGGTCACGCGCGGTCAGCCGCCCAAGCCCTTCACCTTCAAGACGCTCGGTGCGTTCGCGGATCTCGGCCGCCACCGCGCCGTGGCCAACCTGATGGGGATCCGCGTCAAGGGCTTCCTCGCCTGGGCGATCTGCCGCTTCTACCACCTCGCCTGGCTCCCGGGCATCGATCGCAAATCGCGTCTGATCGCCGACTGGTCGGTGGAGATCCTGTTCCCGCGCGACCTCGCCGAGATGGGTCAGCTCGGCCATCCGCCGCGACTCGAGCTCCCAACCCAACCGATGGACAACGGCTCCCCGTCGAATTCTGTCCAGGCGGACGGTGTGCGCGAGCCCGACTAGGGGGATCCTTCCAGTTGTGGAGTGCACAACGGGTAGCTCTTTGGAGGTGACATCTCAGCTTGCTGAACCCGCTCACGGTCGGCCTCTTCCTCGGTGGCCAATCTCTGGGTCTCGACGTTCCTGCGCCAAAGCTTCGTTCCGGCAGATCTAACAGAGCTCTCTCTCCTCTCTCGGTTAGCCGGAGCGAGGATGTGCCCAGGGTCGTATTTCACCAGAGGTTCGGGGGGTCGCCGACCGCGAGCGGTCAGCCTCCGCAAGGGGTGCAGCTGCCCGTCGCAAGCGGTGCTGTCGTGTGGGTCGGGCTCGCCTTGGCGGGCTCGGCCCATACGCGTTTTCGGGCCCACGGCGTGCGTTTCATAACGTCGCCCCAGCGTCGTATCCTTGGTTCTAGTTGAACACGCTCGAACAGGTACGCGCCGATGTGATCAGCGCGATGAAGGCAGGCGAACGAGATGTCGCAGTGGCGCTGCGCATGCTCGTCTCCGAGCTTCAGAAGGACGTGAAGGAAGGCGACGGGGACCAACTGGCCGTACTGCGGCGCGAACACAAGCGGAGGCTCGAGGCGGCCACGCAGTTCGAGAACGCCAACCGGCCGGATCTCGTACACAAGGAGCAGGCGGAGGCCGCGATGATCGCGCGCTATCTGCCGCCGGACATCACCGATCAGCAACTCGACGAGATCATCGCCGAGGCCATCTCTGAGACCGGTGCAACGGGCCCGCGGGACATGGGTCCGGTTATGAAGGTGGTCAAGGATCGGGCCGGCGGCCTGGTCGACGGAAAGCGGGCGTCGGACGCGGTGCGAGCCGCGCTGGCGCGTGACCTGGTATAGGAGTCGGATGCGGACCCAGATAGCACTGGACAACACCGCGGCCGCTGAATTGGCGGGTAGTGGTGACAGGATCCTCAGGACCCTGACTGAGCACATCGATTGCGACGTGTTCCTACGTGGCAACCTGCTGACGCTCGAGGGGGAGCCGGAAGCAGTGAGTGCGGCGGAGGCCGTCGTGCGCGAACTGAGCGGGCTGATCGAGCAGGGGCACGAGCTTGTGCCGGCCACGATCGAGGCGGTCACGCACGCGCTTGACGAGCACGAGGACCCGGGCGCGATCCTGGAGGACGTGATCTGGCGCAGCCGTGCGCTCAAGGTCGCACCGAAGACGGTGCAGCAGAAGCGCTACGTCGATTCGATCCGCAACAACACGATCACCTTCGGGATCGGTCCTGCCGGCACCGGCAAGACCTTCCTCGCGGTCGCCCTCGCTGCGGCCGCACTACACCGGCGCGAGGCCAGCCGCATCATCCTCACCCGCCCCGCCGTCGAAGCGGGCGAGCGCCTGGGCTTCCTGCCGGGCGACCTGATGGCCAAGGTCGACCCCTACCTGCGGCCACTGTTCGATGCGCTGCACGACATGCTCGAGGCCGAGAAGTTCACCCAGCATCTGGAGCGGGGCGTGATTGAGGTTGCGCCACTCGCGTTCATGCGCGGGCGCACACTCAACGACAGCTTCATCATCCTCGACGAGGCGCAGAACACCACGCCCGAGCAGATGAAGATGTTTCTGACCCGGCTCGGATTCGGCTCGAAGGTGGTGGTCACCGGCGACGTCACACAGGTCGACCTGCCGCGTGACCAGACCTCGGGCCTCAGCGCTGTGGCTGAGATTCTCGATGGCGTCGACGACATCGGCTTCGTGCGCTTCGGCGAGGAGGATGTAGTCCGTCACAAGCTCGTGCGGAGGATCGTCGCCGCCTACAACGAGCATTCGCAGCGCATGGCGCCAGAGCTGCGCACCGCAAAGCGGGCGTGATGTCCGCGAGCAGCCTCGACATCGAGGTGCTCGGGATCGACCTGCTGGTTCCCGATGCACCGACGGCCCTCGAGGTTCGCGAACTCTGCGTGCTGGCGCTTGCCTCGGCCGGAATCGAGGAGGGGCACATGGCAGTGGAGTTCGTTGACGCCGAACGGATTCAGACGCTCAACTGTGAGTACCGCAGCATCGACGAACCAACGGACGTGTTGTCATTCGGTGTCGATGAGGACGGCGACAGTGCCGGACCGCGAGAGCTGGGTGACATTGTCATCTGTCCAGAGCACACCAGCGACCTACGGGAGGCAGTCGTGCATGGGACCCTGCATCTGACCGGGATGGATCATGAGGTCGATGATGGCGAGATGCTGGCCGTGCAGGCCGAGCTGCTGCGCTGGGTCCGATGAGCAGCCAGCCGCACGGCGTAGCTCCGGGAACGGGGCCCGCCACCCGCTCTGGCTTCATCGCGCTGGCCGGCCGCCCGAACGTCGGCAAGTCGACGCTCACCAACGCGCTGGTCGGCACCAAGGTGGCGATCGTCTCAGACAAGCCGCAGACGACACGGCGCGCGATCCGCGCCGTGGCGGGCGGCGTGGACTGGCAGCTCGTGCTGATCGACCTGCCGGGAGTGCAGCGACCGCGCGACGCCCTCACGGAACGTATGCAGCGCCGCGTCGAGACGGAGACGGACGACGCTGACGGCTGCCTGATGGTGGTCAACGCCGAACAGGGAATCGGACCCGGGGACCGTTTCATCGCCTCTCAGCTCAGGAATGCGACCGTCCCGATCGTGATCGCCGTCAACAAGATCGACCGAATCGAACGCGCAAAAACTGCTGCTGTGCTCCAAGCTGCCGATGATCTGGGTATCGCAGAATCGATCTTCCCGATCTCAGCGCGCAAGGGCGACGGCGTCGAACAGCTGCTCGACCATCTCGTCTCGCTGCTGCCGAGCGGCCCGTTCTACTTCGATCCGCGCCAGCGCTCGGATCAGTCCGAGTCGGTGCTGCTGGCCGAGCTCGTCCGCGAGCAGATCCTGAGCCGTACGCGCGAAGAGGTTCCGCATGCGGTCGAGGTCGAGATCGAGAACGTCGAGGAGCGCGACGGCAAGTTCCGCGTCGATGCCATGGTGTTGGTCGAGACGGAGTCACAGAAGGGAATCCTGATCGGCTCCGGGGGACGCATGATCAAGGCGATCGGCGTGGGGGCGAGGCGCGCGATTGAGCACGAACTCGGCGGCCAGGTACATCTGGCTCTGCAGGTGCGAGTCCGTCGTCACTGGCGCGCCGACGAACGTGTCCTGGACCGGCTCGGCATTGAGTAGGGTGACGGCTTGCGGGGGGTAACTGAGGGTGAGGTCTAGTTGATGCCTGTCGCTGGCTCGGGGCCGGAGCCGATGCGACTGCACGCAGCGCTTGATGCCGACCTCGCCCAGGCTGAGGTCAACATCTACATGAGCACCGCCGGCGTGGCTGAGCGGGCGGTGCAGCTCGAGGAACGCGCACGCGCCGCTCAGTTGATCTCGCGAGTGCGGCGCGCGCGACTGCTGCGTTCCGACGTGCTCAGCCGCAGGGGTGAGCTCGAGGAGGCGCTACGGCTCCAGCTCGAGACGCTGACCGAAGCCGAGCTGGACGCCGACCGCATGGCCTGCGCACGCGCGCACTGCCTGCTGGCGGGCACCTACGACCGGCTCGCGGAACAGAGCAAGGCGTTGCGGTCGGCCGAGGAATGCGTGCGCCTGCTCGCCGCCGGGGACCCGCCGACCTGGCGGGCCGAGCACATGATGGTGCTGGCGCTGGCCACGTCCTACTGGCGGCACGGTGAGGTCGACTACACGACTTTCGACGAGTCATTGCGACTCGCGCAGGAGGCCGGCTACCCGGTGCTTCGGCTGGCGATCCTCAACAACTACGTGTACGTGGCCGTCACCCGTGGTGACGAACGCGGGATCGAGATGACCGACGAGCTGCGCAGGCTGGCGGAGCAGGAGATGCCCGACGGTTATCCCTCCGCCTGGCTCGACACGATCGCGTTCGGACTGATGGGGGCCGGCAAGCTTGACGAGGCGGCCGAGTACGCCGCGGCCGCGGTGAAGGCCGCCCCGCACGACCGGGTCGAACCGACCACCGTCTCGATGTGCATCCTCACACAGGCCAAGATCGAGCGCGCCCGCGGCAACCTGGGGTCGGCCGTCGAGCACGCGATCGCCGCGGCTCAGGTCGCGCGCGACGCGGGCGCAGCGGAGGCGATCGGGCGCACGCTCGAGGAGCTCTCGGAGCTCGCGGCGCTGGAGGGCGACTACAAGCGTGCATACGAATATCTACTGGAGCGCAACGAGGCTTTGGACCGCTACCAGACCGAGCGCAGCGAGCTGCATGCCGTCACGCTGCAGGCGATCTATTCGGTCGAGGTAGAGCGCGAGCAGCGGCTCGCGCTCGAGGCGCTGGCGGACACCGACCCGCTCACCGGGCTCTACAACCGCCGCTACATGAACCGCCAGCTTGCGCAGATGGTGCAGGAGCCGGTGGCCCTGGCGCTGGTCGATATCGATCACTTCAAGCGCATCAACGACCGTTTCGGGCACGAGGCCGGCGATCGTGTGCTGAGCCGTTTGGCCGACACACTGCGCGCGCACGCCGAGGCCTGGGGTCGCGACGGCGCGTTCGCCGCGCGGATCGGCGGTGAGGAGTTCGTGCTGGCACTGTCGGGCATCGACGCCGAGGAGGCCCAGGAGTGCTGTGAGCGCGTCCGCGCGGATGTCGAGAACGGCGCCTGGGACGAGATCGCGCCGCGGCTGGGGGTCACAGTCAGCGTCGGGCTGGCCACACAGAAGAGCGGTGGCGGCGAGGCCTCCGCGCTGCTGGGCCGCGCCGACACCCAGCTCTACAACGCCAAGCGCCAGGGCCGCAACCGGGTGCTCGCAGAAGCCGTCGACTGACCCACCGTCCGCCGGGGCCGCTGTGCTCATAGACTCTGAGCCGTGGACGCCTCAGAGGTGAAATTCGACGCAGACGGCCTGGTCTCGTGCATCGTCCAGGACTGGAACAGCGGTGAGGTGCTGACGCTCGCCTATATGAACGCAAATGCGCTGGCGCTCACGCAGGAGACCGGGGAGATGCACTTCTTCAGTCGCTCGCGCCAGGAGCTCTGGCACAAGGGCGCCACCTCCGGGAATGTCCAGCAGCTGAAGGGCCTGCGCTACGACTGCGACGCCGACGCACTGCTCGCGCTCGTCGAGCCGGCCGGCCCGGCCTGCCACACAGGCGAGCGCACCTGCTTCCACCGCGGGGACCTGGCACCACATGCTCCGTTCGAGGTGTTCCCCGACCTCGAACGCACGATCGCCGCGCGCAAGGCCGAGGCTCCGGACGGCTCCTACACCGCTGCGCTGCTCGCCAACCCGAGCCACATCGGCGAGAAGGTGCAGGAGGAGGCTGAGGAGGTCGCCCGTGCGGCGCGCGAGGAGACCGATGAGCGCGTCGCCAACGAGGCGGCAGACGTCCTCTATCACCTGTCAGTGCTGCTCGCGAGCCGCTCGCTGACGCTGGCGGACGCCGGTCGGGTGCTCGACGAGCGCCGGCGCTAGAGCGATGAGTACGAGCGCGCACACCGCCGCCGCGCCGGTCACCGAGACCTGGATCGAGGACACCGAGACGCCCGTCTCCGCCTTCCTGAAGCTGCGCGCCGCGGCGCCTGGCGAGCCTGCGTTCCTGCTCGAGTCCGCCGAACAGGGCCGCGTCGGCCGCTTCAGCTTCATCGGCTACCGGCCGCGCAAGGTGCTGCGCTGGTCGCTGGGCGATCCCGGCGACCCGTACGAGCTCCTCCAGCGGGAGCTCGATGCCGTCAGCACCCAGCAGCCGGAGGGGGTGGAATTACCGTTCGGCGGCGGCGCCGTCGGGATGTTCGCCTACGACCTCGTGCGCACGGTCGAAGACCTCGGTGAGCCCAACCCGGACGAACTCGGGCTGCCGGATCTGGCCCTGGTCCTGACCGACACGCTGGTCGCATTCGATCATCTCAAGCGCTCGATCACTGTCGTCGCCCATCCCGACGACGACGCCGATACCGCGCGGGTGAAGGTCGAGGAGATCAGGGAGATCCTCGCCGGGCCACTGCCACGTCCGGCGCTCACCAACGAGATCGCGTTCCGCACCGCTCCGGAGTTCGTGTCGAACATGACGCGCGAGCACTTCGAAGCCAACGTGGCAAAGATCGTCGACTACATCTATGCGGGCGACGCCTTTCAGGTGGTGCCGTCACAGCGGTGGTCAGCGAAGACGCCCGTCAGCGGCTTCTCGATCTACCGCGGCCTGCGGGCGGTGAACCCGTCGCCGTACATGTACTACCTCGACTTCGGCGACTTTGAGATTTCCGGCGCCAGCCCGGAGCCCTTGGTGACCGTCACCGGGCGCCGGGTCTCGACCACTCCGATCGCGGGCACCCGTCCGCGCGGCGCGACCGCCGAGGAGGATGCGCAGTACGCGCGTGAGCTGCTCGCCGATGAGAAGGAGCGAGCCGAGCATGTGATGCTCGTCGACCTTGGCCGTAACGACCTTGGCCGCGTCTGCGAGTACGGCTCGGTCACGGTCGACGACTTCATGGTCGTCGAGAACTACAGCCACGTGATGCACATCGTCTCCAACGTCAGCGGGACGTTGCGGCCGGACGTCGGAGCGCTTGACGCGCTGCGAGCGGTCCTGCCCGCGGGCACCCTTTCGGGAGCGCCGAAGGTCCGCGCGATGCAGATCATCGATGAGGTCGAGCCGGTCAAGCGCTGCGGCTACGGCGGCGCGATCGGCTACGCGACCTACGGCGGCGACCTCGACACCTGCATCCACATCCGCACCGCCGTGATCAAGGACGGAATGGTCTACGTGCAGGCCGGCGGCGGGACCGTTGCCGATGCCAAGCCCGCCAACGAGTACGACGAGTCCGTCAACAAGTCACTCGCGGTGCGCGCCGCGGTCGAGCTGGCCGTCAGCCAGCCCGGCTGGGACTGAGCCAGCCGGGCTGGGTCAGACCTCTCAGGACCTGAACTTCAGTGTCTTGATCAGCGCTGCCGTCTTCGAGCCGGTGGGCGTCAGCGTCAGCCGGCCGCTGATCTTGTGCAGCTCGCGCAGCAGCTTCAAGCCCGTCCCATTCAGCTTGACGACGATCGCCTTGCCTCCGCCCGCGTTGATCGAGTAACGACCGCTCGCGAGCGTGACCGTGCGCTTGCTGGGAGCCTTCTTCGGTTTCTTGGCCTTCGCGTCAACCGCTGTGGGCTTCTTGTCGTGCAGGTGCTCGACGCCGGTCAGCTTGTACTTGCCCGCGCACTTTGCGCCCGAGCAGCTGAACACGATCAGGGCGGAGTGCCCGGAGATCTTCGAGTACGCAAGGGTGACCGTTGCGGCGGCTCCGACCGTCAACGAAAGGCTTGCCGTCGAGGACAGACTCGGCGGCCCGGCGTTGGTCGTGCTCACGATGAAGCCGTTCTGTCCGTTGGCCTTCGGCGTGCCGGAGATCACGCCGGTGGCCTTGTTGAGCGTCAGTCCGGCGGGCAGCGACCCCAGCGTGACCGACCAGCTGGGGGTGCCGGTGCCGCCGCTGCTCTGTAACGTCGCGCTGTACTTCTTGCCGACGGTGGCGGCAGGCAGCGAGCTCGTCGTGATCGTGGGCACGAACGCGGAGTAGTCGAAGAACGAAGCTTCGGTCACGGTCGTGTTCGGGGAGGTTCCTGTTTCGCTGTAGTTGAGTCCAGTTGTCACGCAGATGCCCGGCGACGTGCAGGCGACGCTCTCCGCGATCGCGACGCTCTCCGCCGCCGTGCTCTGCGTGCCGCCGCTCTGCAGCGCCACGGGCGCCGACCAGCTGCCGCCCGTCTCGGTGGCGGCCACTGCCTCTCCCGTCTCGCCGGCCGAGAGTTCGACTCCCACGGCCGTGCAGTCGCTGGCGTCCGAGCACGAGATGCCCGCGAGCTCGCTGTATGCGGTCGCGCCGTTGACGCTCAGCGTCGAGCTCTGGCCGGGGGTGCCCGCGCTGATCGGGAGCAGCACCCCCTGAGGATCTCCTGAGATCTCAGCCGAGCCTGCGGCCGTGCACACGCCCGCGCTGGGGCAGGAGACGGCCGCCAGGCCGGCACGCAGGTTGAGGAAGGCGCTCGGTTCTGGGGCGCTGTCGGTCGACGCCGTGGCACCCGGGATCGTCACGGCCTGCGCCGTGCCGGCGGCTCCGTTGGTCACCTGAACCGCCCACAGCTGGAGGTCGTTGGAGCCGTCGGAGTAGCTGCCGACGGCCTCGCAGGCGCCGCTACTCGGGCAGGAGATCGCGTTGAGGACCTTGTCGTCGGCCGCGCCCGCTGGCGATGCCACCGCCGTCGCAGTCCAGGTGCCGTTCGCTGCCGGCGTCGCCGTGATCGCCGTGAAGACGCTGCCGCTGGTCTCGTATGTGCCGACCGCGGCGCATCCGCCGGCCCCGCACGAGACCCCGTTCAGGAACGCCACCTGCGAGCTCGTCGTGAGCGCGTTGCTCGGCAGCGAGACCTGCTCGGGGGTGCCGAAGGTCACGTTCGATCCGGAGACAGTGAACGGCACCGCAAACGCCTGCGTGCCATTGGAAGTGGTGGGGTAGGCGCCCACGGCGATGCAGACCGTCGCGCTCGAGCAGGCCACGGAGGTGAACACCGCGGTGCCGCTGGTCTGAGCGTTGGAAGGAACCGGTCCCGAGAAAGCCGGACCCCACTGGCCGGCGCCGTTCTCGACCGCGATCAGCGGACTCTCCTGGCTCGAGCTCGCATCGATTCCGGCCGCCACACAGTTGCCGTAGCTCGAGCAGGCCAGAGCGCTGGTGAGGGAGACGCTGCCGGACGAGGTCGACCCGGTCACGGTAATGCTCGAGTACGTCTGCAACGTGCCCCAGCTCGGTGTGGCCGCGCTCCCGGTCGCAGCAGCGGCAACTCCGGACCCTGCTCCAACTGCCACGGCCAGCGCTGTCAACAGTGTCACGACAGCGGTCGTGATGGCCAGCTTGAATCGCATCGCTTCCCCCAAGTCCCGTTCAGTACCGTGAGCACTGTGGTCGACCGGTCCCCGGCCGACCGCTGCCCCTACATGTGAACCCTACCGCTGCTTTCGACAGAACGTGATGCTCAGCTTGCGAAAAACGATCACGACGAGCTTCACCGCCCTGGCAGTGATGCTCGCAGCCGTGATGCTCCCGGCTGCCGCCCAAGCGCACAGCTCGACGGCGTCCGGGGGCGGGCTCAAGGCGACGCTCTCCTATTCGGGCGGCCCCGGCATCACCACCAAGGACGAGCGCCTGGCGATCACCCAGAACGGCAAGGTCGTCTACAACCAGCCGGTTCCGGCCGCGGGGTGCTTCAAGGTCTGCGGCCCTGGCGACAAACAGCCGGTCGCCGTTGCCGACCTCTACGGCGACGGCGGTGAGGACGTGGTGCTCAATCTCTTCAGCGGCGGCGCCGATTGCTGCACGGTCGCCGACGTCTTCGTGTCCTCGGCGGCCGTGCAGTCCTACGTGCTCGACACCCACAACTTCGGTGAGGCCGGCTTCACGCTCGAGAACCTCGGCCCCAAGGGGCGTCCGCTATTCGTGTCGGCCAACAACGCCTTCTACTGCTCGATCACTGACTGCGCCGCCTCGGGGTTGCCGCTGCAGATCTTCGAATTCGAGGCCGAGAGGTTCGTCGACGTCACCACGCGCTACCCCAAGCTGATCGCGCGGGACGCAGCGAAGTGGCTGGCGATCTACGACAGGAATCCGTCCCAGGGGCAGGGCGCGATCGCGGCCTGGGCGGGCGACGACTATCTGCTTGGCAAGACCTACCAGGCGACCGTGAACACGGTGTTGCAACGGCAGCACGCCGACCATCACCTGACGCTCGCCTTCATCAAGAGCCTCGACAAGCTGCTGAGCAAGTACCCCTGAGCCATGCGCATCCTCGTCATCGACAACTACGACAGCTTCACCTACAACCTCGTCCAGTACCTGGGTGAGTTGCAGACGCCACCGCACGAGATCGAGGTCGTACGCAACGATCACTCGACCGTCGAGGATCTCCTGATCCGTGGCTATGACCGCGTGATCGTCTCGCCAGGCCCGTGCACGCCCAACGAGGCGGGCATCAGCCTCGAGGCCGTTCGCAGATTCCCACTCGCGAAGATCCCGACGCTCGGCGTCTGCCTCGGCCACCAGGCGCTGGTCCAGGCCTGGGGCGGCACCGTCGTCCGCCACCGGCCGATCCACGGCAAGACCTCGCGCATCGAGCACGACGGCAAGACGATCTTCAGAGGGCTGCCACAGGAACTCGAGGTCGGCCGTTACCACTCACTGATCGCCTCCGACCACGAGCTCCCGGACGTGCTCGAGGTCTCCGCCACCGGCGACGGCGTCGTAATGGCCGTGCGCCACCGCGAGCTGCCGGCCGAGGGCGTCCAGTTCCATCCCGAGTCGGTCCTCACCGAGCACGGCAAGGAGATGCTCAGGAGCTTCGTCGAGGGCACGCGATGAGCGAGCTGCTGACACGCGCGATCGACCACCTCGCCGACGGCCAGGACCTCAGCGAGACAGCCGCCGCAGAGGCGCTCGCCGAGATCATGGCCGGCGAGGCCACCGACATCGAGATCGCCGGCTTCCTGATCGCTCTGCGCGTCAAGGGTGAGACCATCGAGGAGCTCGCCGGTCTTGCCCGCACGATGCGTGCCTTCGCCGCCTTCGTACCGACGACCGCGGAGGACCTGCTCGACACAGCCGGCACCGGCGGCGGGCGCACCACCTTCAACGTCTCGACGACAGCGGCCCTGATCGCCGCCGGCGCCGGCTGCTGCGTCGCCAAGCACGGCAGCCGCTCGTCGACCGGGCTCTCGGGCTCGGCCGATCTGCTCGAGGCGCTCGGCGCGCGAATCGATCTCGAGTCGGCCGCCGTCGCGCGCTGCATCGAGGAGATCGGCTTCGGCTTCATGTTCGCGCCCTATCACCACCCGGCCACCGGCCGCGTCGTCCGGGTGCGCAAGGAGCTCAAGGTCCGCACCACCTTCAACTTCCTGGGCCCGCTGACCAATCCCGCCGGGGCCCGCCGCCAGCTACTGGGCGTCTCCGACATGGCCCAGCTGCCGAAGCTCGCCGGCGCGCTGGCGCTGCTCGGCACCGACCATGCGCTGCTCGTCTCCAGCGAAGACAGCCTCGACGAGCTCAGCATCTCCGCGGCGACACGCGTGATCGAGGTTCGCGGCAGTGAGATCGAGGAGTACATGGTCATCCCCGAGGACTTCGGGCTCACGCGTCATCCCGCCGATTCGGTCCCGGGCGGCGACCCCGAGGAGAACGCGCGTATCGCCCGTGCGATCTTCGCGGGCGAGACCGGCGCCGCGCGCGACCTGGCCGTGCTCAACGCCGGGGCCGCGATCTACGCGGGCGGCCGTGCCGAGACGCTCGTCGAGGGCGTGGCGCTGGCGCAGCAGGCGATCGACAGCGGCGCCGTTACAGCCAAGGCCGAGGCATTCGTCAAGCTCACACAGGAGCTGGCGCCGGAGGTGTCGCCCGCATGAACGTGCTGACCGAGATCGTCGCCGACACGCGTGTCGCGGTGGCGCGCCGGGCGGCCGCCGTCCCACTGCCGGCGCTGATTGAGGCCGGCGAGCAGCGGCGAGCCGGCGAAGAGCAAACGCGTGATTTCCGGGCCGCGCTGGCGGCCCCCGGGCTCTCGCTGATCGCCGAGCACAAGCGCAGCTCGCCCTCGGCCGGGGTGATCCGTGCCGACCTCGAGCTCGCCGACGTCGTCAGCGCCTACGAGCGCGCCGGCGCCCGTGCTCTGTCGGTGCTCACCGAAGAGGGCCGTTTCGGCGGGCGACTCGAGGACCTCGCAGCGGCGCGGGCGGCGTCGCGCGTGCCGATCCTGCGTAAGGACTTCATCGTCGAGGAGTATCAGGTGTACGAGGCCCTGGCCGGCGGCGCCGACGCGATTCTGCTGATCGTCGCGGCGCTCGACACGGGCACGCTGATCCGCCTGCATTCGCTGGCGACCCAGCTCGGGCTCGCCACGCTGGTCGAGGTTCACGACGCGCTCGAGCTCGACGCGGCGCACGAGATCGACGCGGAGATCGTCGGCATCAACAACCGCGACCTGACGACTCTGCAGGTCGACGTCGAGCGCACCTATCAGCTGCTGCCGGATGTCCGCGACGGCGCGCTGGTCGTGGCCGAGTCCGGCTTCCGCGAGCATGCGCAGCTTGTGCGGCTGCACGAGGCCGGGGTCGACGCGGTGCTCGTCGGCGAGGCGCTGATGCGCGCCCCCGACATCGAGACCGCGACCCGCGACCTCCTAGGATCGACAGGGTGAAGGCACCGAAGATCAAGTTCTGCGGAATCACCCGCGAGCAGGACGCCGAACTGGCCGTCTCGCTCGACGCCTGGGCGGTCGGGTTGAACTTGTGGCCTGGTTCCTCGCGCGCGGTCCCGCTGGACCGCGCTGCGGGCCTGGCCGCGATGCTGAAGCGCCGAGCCGAGATCGTCGGCATCTTCGTCAACGCGACACTCGAGGAGGTCACCGCGACCGCCGACGCCGTCGGGCTGACGATGCTGCAGTTCCACGGCGACGAGGGACCCGTGTTCTGCACCGAGGCCGCGCGCCGCACCGGCTGCAAGGTGATCAAGGCCGCGCGCGTACAGAGCCTCGCCGACATCCAGGCACTTGCGGCGTTCCACACCGACTTCCACCTGCTCGACAGCTACAAGGCCGGCATCCCCGGCGGCACCGGCGAGACGTTCGCCTGGGAGCTCGCCGCCGGGCGCGGGCACGTCGCACCCCCACGCGACAGGGGCCTGCGCGTACCGCTGATCCTCAGCGGCGGACTGACGCCGGAGAACGTTGCCGATGCGATCGCCGTCGTCAGGCCGTTCGCGGTCGATGTCGCGAGCGGTGTCGAGTCGGCACCGGGCTACAAGGATGGCGAACGCATGCGCGCGTTTGCGGAAGCCGTCGCCTCGACCGCCGAGGTTGAGATCGACGAGCCTGCCGAGGCTGCCACCCCGATCGAGCCCGCCGATGTTGCCGCCGTGGACGCCGCTTTCTCTCGAGAAGAAAACGATAATGATTCTGATTCTCATTATCGCGACGGTTCGAGCAAAGAGGCTGACGCAGCGTGAGCGCCGTCGAGCATCGCTTCGGCCCCTACGGCGGCCAGTACGTGCCCGAGACGTTGATGCCGGCGCTGACCGAGCTCGAGGAGGCGTGGGTCGAGGCCTGGGCCGACCCGGAGTTCCGCGGTCGCTTCGCCGACCTGTTGCACAACTACGTCGGGCGCCCGTCGCCGCTGTACCTGGCCGAGCGGATCAGTGCCGAGGTCGGTCACCCGGTCTACCTCAAGCGCGAGGACCTCAACCACACCGGCGCGCACAAGATCAACAACGGCCTCGGTCAGGCGCTGCTCGCCAAGCGCATGGGCAAGACCCGGATCATCGCCGAGACCGGCGCGGGCCAGCACGGCGTCGCCACCGCCACCGCCTGCGCGCTGCTCGACCTCGAGTGCATCGTCTACATGGGCACCGAGGACATCCGCCGGCAGATGCCAAACGTGCAGCGCATGGAGCTGCTGGGCGCCAAGGTGGTCGCCGTCGAAGCCGGTGCTCGCACTTTGAAGGAGGCCGTCTCGGCGGCGATCCGCGACTGGGTCACCAACGTCGGCGACACCCACTACATCCTCGGCACGGCCGCCGGCCCCGCGCCCTATCCGGCGATCGTCCGCGATCTGCAGCGCATCATCGGCGACGAGGCGCGTGCCCAGATTCAGCAGCAGGCCGGCCGCCTGCCCGAGCGTGTGATCGCCTGTGTCGGCGGCGGCTCCAATGCGATTGGCATCTTCACCCCGTTCATCGACGACCCCGAGGTCAAGCTGATCGGCGTCGAGCCCGCGGGGGAGGGGATCGAGACCGGTCGCCACGGCGCGCCGCTCACGGTCGGTGGACCGCCCGGCGTTCTGCACGGCTCCTACTCGGCGATCATGCAGGACGAGGACGGCCAGATCCTCGAGGCGCACTCGATCTCGGCCGGGCTCGACTACCCGGGCAGCGGGCCCGAACACGCCTGGTTGCGTGACCAGGGCCGCGCCACATATCTAGCGATCACCGATCAGCAGGCGCTTGACGCGTTCGCGCAGGTCGCGCGGCTCGAGGGGATCATCCCCGCGCTCGAGAGCTCGCACGCGTTGGCCTGGACGCTCGCCAACCGCGAGAGCGAGCTCGATCTGCTGTGCCTCTCGGGTCGCGGTGACAAGGACCTCGCCGAGGCGCTGCGCAAGCTCGGCCACCAGTCCGAGCACGACGGCGTCGCCGGGAGCTCGGCCTGATGAGCGTTGCCGTGACGGGCGCCGAGCGCATCGCCGAGGCATTTGAGTCCGCGCGTGCCGAGGGCCGCCGCGCGGCGCTGATGCCTTATCTGATGGCCGGCTATCCCGACCTCGAGCGCTCGCGTGAGATCGCGCGCGCCTACGTCGACGGTGGTGCCGATCTGATCGAGCTGGGCATCCCCTTCTCCGATCCGCTTGCGGACGGGCCCGTGATCCATGCGGCGGGCGTCGCCGCACTGGCGACCGGTGTCCGTGTCGACGACGCGATGAGCGTGGTGCGTGACGTCGCCGACCGCGTGCCGGTCGTCGTCATGTGTTACGCGAACATCATCCTGGCGCGCGGTCTCGAGCGCTTTGCCGACATGCTGCTGGCGGTCGGCGCGAGCGGGCTGATCGTGCCCGACCTACCGCTCGAGGAAGCGCCGGCGACGCTCGACGCGCTCGACGCGCGCGGCCTGGCATTGGTGCCGCTGGTGGCTCCGACGACACCTGAGGCACGGCTTGCTCAGATCGGCGCCCGCGCTCGAGGGTTCCTCTACACCGTCTCGGTCACCGGCACCACGGGCGAGCGCGCCAGCAACGACGGCGGCCTCGCTGCGATCCTCGCCCGCGCCCGCGCCCATACCGACGTACCGGTTGCGGTCGGTTTCGGCATCGGCACACCCGAGCAGGCGGCGGCCGCAGCGGACGCCGGTGCCGATGGCGTGATCATCGGCAGCCGGCTGGTCCGCGCTGCCGGCGAAGCACAGGCAGCGGCGGACGAGGTCCGTGGGCTTGTCAGGGCATTCGCTGCGGCCCTCGGCTAGGATTGCCGCCGATGGCACTCGTAATCACTGGAACCTTTGGCCTCGTCGTCTGGATCGTCCTGTGGGCGCTCAACGTCTCTGGTTTCGACGCGCTTCTGATCGGGATCGTGCTGGTCCTGATCGTGACGGCCATTCGCAATGTCGCGATCCAGCTGAGCCGGAAAGACCGGTAGTGCTCCGTCCTTCCCGGGCGCTCGCCAGCTCGGGCGTCGCCTGCCTGGCTGCATTGGCGATCGCCGGCTGCAGTGCCAATTCGAGCTCCTCGTCGAAGTCAGCGCTGACCATCACTGGTCACACGCTCTCGATCTACCTCAGCGAACCCAGCGATCTGGGCACTGATCAGGTCGCCCAGGACATCGTGCACGCCGAGCAGATGGCCTTCAGCGCTCACTCCAAGGAGGTCAGCGACTTCAGGCTGGCGCTCGTGCCGGTGGGCGGTGTGGTCGGTAAGACCCTGAGCGACAACGCGCGTTCGGCGATCATCGACCAATCGACGATCGCCTACCTGGGAGAGATCGCACCCGGGACATCGGATCAGACGGTCGGTATCACCAACGCGCAGGACGTCCTGCAGGTCAGCCCGACCGACAACGCGCTCGAGCTCAGTAACAGCACACCGGCGGTCTCAGGCGGCGTCAAAAGCTACTTCGAAGATTGGTCGACCTACGGGCGCACCTTTGCGCGGGTTGTACCGAGCGGCATCGAGGAGGCGCGTGCGCAGGCTGCCGAGATGAAGTCGCTCGGCGTGAAGAGCCTCTACGTCGCAAACGACGGCAGCGACTACGGCAGGGCGATCGCCGACGCGGTCGCGGGCGACGCCACCGCGGACGGGATCAGCGTGGCGAAATCGCTCAGCGGCGCCGCCGGCGTCTTCTACGGTGCGCAGTCACCGACCGCGGCCGCCAAGTTCTTCAACCACGCCGCCAGCGCCGCGCCCAGCGCGAAGCTGTTCGGGCCATCGTCGCTGAACTCGAGCTCCTTCAGCTCGGCGATCTCCGGATCGGTCCACAACCTCTACGTCTCGATCCCGGGCTACCTGCCGAAGGACCTCCCGGCTGCCGGGAAGTCCTTCGTTTCGGACTTCAAGACCGCCTACAACCACACGCCCAACGTCGAGGCGATCTTCGGCTTCGAGGCGATGTCGGCGCTGTTGCGCGTACTGGCGAGCGAGGGCGACAAGGCGAACGAACGTGCGAGCGTCGTCAGCGGCTTCATCGACCAGCGTAAGGTCGCATCCGTGCTCGGCACCTACTCGATTGACAGCGCCGGCAACACGAGCCTTGACGCGTTCGTGTTCGCGCGGATGAGCGGTGGCAAGCTCGTGCCGTTCATCGCTGCGCCGCAGAGCTGAGCTCGAAGCCACTAGCCTCCACTGATGAGGCTGATGGTGCGAATGGGGACTCTGCTGATACGGAGACTTGCGCCGGCGGTGGTTTGCGCGCTGGCGATCGCCGCCTGCGGCTCGACGCAGAAGCCGGCGACGTCGACCTCCACGACCCCCGCGGCGCCTGGCAAGGGCAGCTCCACGGTTGCGATCTACTCGAGCCTCCCGGACAGTGGCGCCGAGGCGGCGCAGTCGCACCAGATCGAGACCGGCATCCAGCTCGCCTTGAAAGTGGCCGATCACAAGGCCCGGAGCTTCACGGTCACCTACCACCAGCTCTGCGATTCCGCGGTGCCGCGCAAGCGCTCCCACACACCGACCAGCAGAAGCAAAATCAGCACCGGCGCACGGACTGATACGTCCAAGTGCATCGGCAATTGGAGCCAGACGCGGGTCGTTCACAACGCCGAGGAGGCCGCCCGCAACCCGCAGACCATCGCCTACATCGGCGACCTCAACTCGGGGGCGACCGCGCTGTCGCTTCCGATCCTCAACCAGGCGGGGATCGTGCAGGTCACGCCCGGGAGCGGCTACCCGGGGCTAACAAACTCGGTGACCGTAAAAACGTCCAAAGGCACCACGAACATCACGGCGCAGGGGGAGCCCGACAAGTATTACCCCCAAGGCTCGGGCAACCGCACGTTGCTGCGGATGATTCCCAACGATCTGGTGCAGGCGAGCGCGGCGCTCAAGGTGCTTCGGAAGACGGGCTGCCAGAAGTTCGCGGCGTGGAACTTCGGAACCGATCCTGAGTCCAAGGCGTTGTTCGAGGCGGTGATCGCCACGGCGCCCGAATACAAGATGGACTATGCCGCGACACCCCCGCTGACCCCTAAGACGAACCCCTACGCCTATGCGCATGCGCTTGCGCCCACCGGCATCCACTGCGCGGTCATGGTCGGCCATGTGACTCACTCAGCGGTTGCGCTGACCACATACCTGCGCACCCAATTCCAACCAACGATCGTCGGCACAAACGGCTTCTGCAATGCAAACTGGGTCCGCGGCATCTCCAAGAGCGTCGCCAAGAGCGTCGTCCCTGGACTCTTGTGCATGACTGCAGCGTTGCCGGTGAAAGCGTACGACGGCTACACGGTGTTCGCAAAGCTGTTCCGCAGCCGCTACGACCGCGAACCCACCGCCTACAACCTCTACGGCTATGCGGCGAGCGAGATGTTGCTACGGGCGCTGCACGACATTGATAGCGGCGACGACGACGACGCACGGCAGCAAGTCCTGACGATCATGGCCTACAACGAGATCGACGACACCCCAGGGCAGACCAGCGCTTTCTCGTTCGATTCCGACGGAAACTTCGAGACCAATAACGACTACGGCGTCGACGCCTTCAAGCGTGGCACGCCTCAGCACTACGAAACAGTGAGCGTCGACGTGGCGCACTTGCTGTCGTCCGCCGGATGAGCCATATTTGCGCGCAGATCAAGACGCTCGCGCCCGAGGGAGCCTGAGTTTCTGTTGCGTTAAGCGCGCCGTCAGGCGCACGAACCATATACACAGGGCCCATGCCACTGGCTAGGCTGGCCCGTAATCTCGGCGTTCGGCAATTCTGAACGCCGAACAAGCTGTAACTAAACAAAGAGGGGATGTATGCGTCGCATTAGCAAGGGCGGCACCGCCCGGATGGCGGTAGCGGCCGTAGTAGTCGTTGCCGGGTCTGTCGGTATGGTCGCCAGCTCGTCAGCGCAGACGGCGAAGGCCGCCGGCGGAAGCACGGTCGATTGGTATTCGAGCCTGCCACTGGTCGGCTCCTCGTCGGCACAGACGCTTCCCGCCGTCAACGGCATCAAGCTGGCGCTCAAGCAGGCCGGCAACAAGGCCGGCAGCTACACGATCAGTTACCAGTCGCTGAACGATGCCACCGCGGCCGCGGGCGCATGGCAGCCGGAGCCGACCAGCGCCAACGCGCGCAAGGCCGCTACCGATTCCAAGGCCGTCTATTACATGGGCGAGTTCAACTCGGGCGCGTCCGAGGTATCGATGCCGATCCTCAACAAGGCCGGCGTTGCGCAGGACAGTCCGGCCAACACCTATGTCGGCCTGACTGCCTCACTCAAGGGCGTCACCGCCAAGGGCGAGCCCGGCATCTACTACCCGTCCGGCAAGCGCACCTACACGCGCATCGTGCCGCTCGACACGATCCAGGGCGCAGCCGACCTCGAGGCGCTGAAGTCGGCTGGATGCACGAAGCTTGCGATCTTCGACGATACGCAGGCCTACGGCGCCGGCCTTGAGGCGGTGTTGGCGGATACGGCCAGCATGTACGGGATCAAGGTCGTGAAGGTGGCGTCCAACGCGCAGGTCCAGTCGGACTACACGTCGGTCGCTCAGCAGTTCGCATCGGCCGGCGCACAGTGCGTCGAGGTCAGCGCAACGACAGCCACAGTTGGCGGCACCGCGCTCGTCTCGGCGGTCCACTCGGCGCTGCCGAAGGCGACCATCCTCGGTCCTGACGGCATGTGCAGTGCTGCCTGGGTCACGGACACCAACGTGCTCTGCACGGTGGCCACGCTGGACATGAAGGCATACCCTGGTGGCCGGGCATTCCTCGCCGCCTACAAGAAGGCCTATGGCGTCTCCAACCCGGATCCGTACTCGATCTACGGTTATGCGTCCGCCGAGCTCGGTCTCCACGCGCTCGGACAGGTCAAGGCAGGCCTGAGCGGCACGACACTGCGTGCCGCATTCGTCAAGGCGCTGTTCGCAACCAAGAACCTCAACTCGGTTCTCGGTAAGTTCAGCATCAACTCCGCCGGTGACACCACGCTCACCTCCTACGGGCTCTACAAGTTGGCCCCGGGAACGTCGAAGGCGGACAAGTTGACGTTCTACAAGACGCTGAAGCCGGCGAAGTACCTTCACGCCTCCTGAGGGCTGAGGGACTCCTAAGGTCAACGGGGCGGGCGCGAACAGCGCCCGCCCCGCCACTTCAAAGACTTCCGTGTCAGCAATAACCACTCAGACGATGCGCGACCGCACCGCGGGCCCGCTTCTATTCCTGCGCAAGCGGATCGGTTCCTGGGGCCTGATCATTGCGCTGCTCGCGCTGCCGCTGTACTACACGATCCACGACCTCACGGCCGGCTACCAGGCGGGCCTCACTGCCAGCGGGCACCCGATCATCCACCACGACCTGTCGCTGATCGGCTTCAACGTCGTCGAGGGGCTCTCGAACGGCGCGATCTGGGCGCTGATCGCGATCGGCTACACGCTCGTCTACGGGATCATCGAGCTGATCAACTTCGCCCACGGCGACGTCTTCACGATGGGCTCCTTCACCGGCGCATCGATCTGGGCGGCTCTGGGTCTGACCCTCGCCACAGGCCCTCTCGGTGTGGTCTTCGGACTGGCGCTGACACTGGTCCTGACGATGCTGATCACGGGCTCGCTCAACGTCCTGATCGAGCGCGTCGCCTACAAGCCGCTGCGCAACGCTCCCAAGCTCGCCCCGCTGATCACCGCGATCGGCTTCTCGTTCGTGCTGCAGAATGTCGGGCTGCTCTGGCAGGGCGGTAACCCCGTCGCGGTCGCGGACCTGATCAACAACGGCCACACGCTCTTCCACATCTCGGGCGTCCAGATCCACAACCGCGACGTGCTCGCGATCGGGATGATGATCCCGCTGGTGATGGCGCTGAACTGGTTCGTCAACCGCACCGCCGCAGGCCGCGCGATGCGCGCCACCGCTCAAGACCCCGAGGCCGCCAGGCTGATGGGAATCAACGTCAACAACACGATCTCCCTCACCTTCATGCTCGGCGGGATGCTGGCCGGCGCCGCCGGCATCATCTACGCGCTCTACGACGCGAACATGTGGTATTTCCAGGGCTTCCAGGCCGGGCTCTACGCCTTCACGGCCGCGGTCATGGGGGGCATCGGCAACATCCGCGGCGCTGTGCTCGGTGGACTGATCATCGGCATCGTCCAGCAGCTGTCGGACTATCGCCTCGGCACGCAGTGGACCGAGGCCGTGATCTTCATCTATCTGATCCTGGTGATGGTGCTGCGTCCGCGCGGTCTGCTCGGTGAGGAGACGAGGGAGGCGGGATGAACGAACTGAAGGCACAGCTGCAGGAGTGGCGCGAGGCGCTGCTCGGGCGCATGCCCAAGGCGCCGGGCTGGATCGGCGGCCGCTGGTCGCGTCCCGGCGCCGTGCTCGCGCTCGCTCTCCTGATAGTGCTGCCGCTGCTGTTCAACGAGTCGAGCGGGTTCCTGCAGGCGACGATCATCGCCCTCGCCTACGTTGTGATGGCGCTCGGCCTGAACATCGTGATCGGCTTTGCCGGCCTGCTCGACCTTGGCTACGTTGCGTTCTACGCGTTGGGCGCCTACGCCGTCGGCTGGTTCGCATCCGATTTCCTATCGGGGGAGAACATCAGCGTTCTCTCCGGCCAGCACTCCACGTTCGGGATCCATCTGAACTTCATCCTGGTGCTGATCTGTGCCGTGATCATCACGTCGATCGCCGGCATGATCATCGGCCTGCCGACCCTTAGGTTGCGCGGCGACTACATCGCGATCGTGACGCTGGCCTTCGGCGAGATCATCGGCACGATGGTGATCAACGGGTCGAACATCTCGATCGGGGGTGGGATGACACTGACCGCCGGGAACCTCGGGATCTCCTCGCTCGACGCGCCGTACTTCCCGGTGGCCGGAACATTCGGTTTGCTCAATCTGAGACCGTGGTACTGGCTGATATTGGTGATCGCGGTCATGTGCGTGTTCATCGCGTACAGGCTGCGCGACTCACGGCTCGGGCGTGCCTGGATCGCCCTGCGCGAGGATGAGGTGGCCGCGGTGTCGATGGGCATCCCGCTGGTCAAGACCAAGCTCATGGCCTATGCGATCGGCGCCGCCTTCGGCGGCATGTCGGGCGTGTTCCTGGCCGAGTTCAACGGCACCGTGAACGCATCTCAGTTCTCGTTCTCATTCTCGATCTTCGTCGTGTCGATGGTGGTCCTCGGCGGTCTCGGTTCGATCCCTGGCGCGATCCTCGGCGCGCTGCTGATCTCCTACATCAACTATTACCTGATCCCGGATGTGTTCAACACGCTGCCGCACACGTTCGGGCTCAACTTCGACCTAACCGATCTCAGCATCGGCATCTACGGCTTCCTGCTGGTGATCGTGATGGTGCTGCGACCCCAGGGTCTGTGGCCAGAGAAGCGACGCAAACGCGAGCTCGCTGGGCTGGTCGCGCCGGAGATGACCGAGCTCGCCGAGCCCAGCCAGGTGAACGTCGGCGGCGGGCTCGACCAGGGTGGGATGTCCGGATGAGCGCGATCGACACGCCGGCACCCGCGCCCGCCTCGGCGCCGGTTGACGCAATCATGAGCGTCGACAACGTCGCGAAGATCTTCGGCGGCCTGACGGCCGTCGGCGGTGTCTCGCTCGACATCCCTCGACGCTCGATCGTCTCGGTGATCGGGCCCAACGGTGCCGGCAAGACGACGCTGTTCAACATGCTCACCGGGCTCTACAAGCCAACCTCTGGCCGCATCACCTTTGACGGCAAGCTTGTCAGCCGGTCACGGCCGGACAAGATAACCAAGCTCGGCGTTGCCCGCACCTTCCAGAACATCCGCCTGTTCGGTGCGATGACCGCAACCGAGAACGTGATGATCGGCCGCCACTCGCGGATGCGCTCGGGTCTCGGTGGCTCGATCTTCCGGCCGCCGTGGGTGCGCCGGGAGGAGCGCGATGTCGAAACCCGCGCGCGCGAGCTGCTCGCCTACGTCGGGCTCAGCAGCGGCGCGGCCGACCGCATGTCGACCGAGCTCTCCTACGGCGACCAGCGTCGGATCGAGATCGCGCGGGCGCTCGCCTCGGAACCCAAGCTGCTGTTGCTCGACGAGCCGACCGCGGGCATGAATCCACAGGAGTCCGAGGCGCTCAAGCAGTTCCTCTTCAAGCTCCGCGATGAGCTGGACCTGGCGATCCTGCTGATCGAGCACGACATGAAGGTCGTGATGGGCGTCTCTGAGCACATCACCGTGATGGATCATGGCGTCAAGATCGCCGAGGGAGCGCCCGCCGAGGTACGCGCCAACCCGCTCGTGATCGAGGCCTACCTCGGCAAGCAGGATGGGGGTACCGATGGCGCTGCTTGAGGTCACCGACATCCACGCCCACTACGGCGGCATCGAGGCGCTCAAGGGCATCTCATTGACGGTCGAGCAGGGCGAGGTCGTCACGCTGATCGGCTCAAACGGCGCCGGCAAGTCGACGACGCTACGCGCGATCACCGGGCTGACCCCTGCCTCCGCGGGCACAGTCGTGATCGACGGCGAGGACATCACGCGCGTCCCCGCGCACGAGATCGTAAAGCGTGGCATCGCGCTCTCGCCCGAGGGACGCCACTGCTTCCCGCGCATGACCGTGCGCGAGAATCTCGATCTCGGTGCGCACCGCCGCCGTCGCGACCCCGAGATCCGTGGCGATCTGGAGCGGATCTTCGAGTTGTTCCCACGGCTCAAAGAGCGCGAGAAGCAGAAGGCGGGCACGATGTCAGGCGGCGAGCAGCAGATGCTCGCGATGGGCCGGGCGCTGATGGCCCGTCCGAAGCTGCTGCTGCTCGACGAGCCGTCGATGGGCATCGCGCCGATTCTGGTGCAGCGCATCTACGAGACGATCTCCGAGATCAACCGCAACGGCACGACGATCCTGCTGGTTGAGCAGAACGCCAACTACGCGCTCGATGTCTCCAAGCGCGGCTACGTGCTCGAGACCGGGCGGGTCGTGCTCGAGGGCAAATCGAGCGATCTGCGGACCGATCCGGAAGTACAACGCGCATACCTGGGAGCGTGAGCTGTGGCGATCTTCGCTCTGATCGGAATGACGGGCCTCTGGCTGCTGTTCGCGTGGCTGCTGTCGGCTGCAATCGGTGCCTGGGTGACCGAGCGCAAGGGCTACGGTGAGCGCGTCGGCCTGGCCTTCGGGCTGCTGCTGACTGTCGCCGGGCTGCTGATCGTGCTGCTCCTGCCCGGGCGACCAGGCTCACGCTGGAAGCTCGAGGGCCCGCTGCCGAAACGCACCGCGCGGCGCTAGCCTCGGCGGCGATGCCTGCTGAAAATTCGGAGCTGCTGCTGATCGACGGCAACAGCCTCGCCTACCGCGCCTTCTTTGCGCTGCCGGAGTCGATCGCCACCTCCACCGGCATTCCCACCAACGCGATCTTCGGCCTGGCCTCGATGCTCGTGAAGGTGCTGACCGAGTACGGCCAGCGGCCGACCGTCGTGGTCTGGGACGGCGGCTACACGGGCCGCAAGGAGCTCTACCCCGAGTACAAGGCACAGCGCTCGACGCGGCCCGATCTGCTCAAGGAGCAATGGCCGCACTTTGAGCCGCTGATCGACGCCTTCGGCTACCGCAACCTGCGCGTCGAGGGCTACGAGGCCGACGACGTGATCGCCTCAATCTCCGAGCTTGCCAAGAGCGCGGGCGAAGGTGGCAGCCCGATCCCGGTGATGATCCTCACCGGCGACCGCGATGCCTTCCAGCTCGTCGACGACACGACCCGGATCATGGCTCCGGGCCGCGGCATCACCGACACCAAGATCTACGACCCGCAGGGCGTCGTCGACCGTTACGGGATCACACCCGAGCTGGTCCCCGATTTCATCGGCCTCAAGGGCGACACCAGCGACAACATCCCGGGCGTCCCGGGAATCGGTGACAAGACCGCAGCCGAGTTGCTGCAGCGCTTCGGCACGCTGGAGACCGTGCTCGCCTCGATCGACGAGATCTCCGGCGCCAAGCGCAAGGAGAACCTCACCAACCACGCCGACAACGCCCGGCTCTCCAAGCAGCTCGCCACCGCCAAGCGCGACATCCCGCTCGAGCTCGACTTAGGCGAGCTCGTCGCTCAGGAACCCGACCGCTCGAAGCTGCGCGACACCTTCCGCCTGTTCGAGCTGCGGGATCCACTGCGGCGCCTCGAGGAGGCGCTCGGTTCGGCCGATGCTGCCGCGCCCGCGCCGGAGTCCTCGGCTGCTGCTGCCGCTGCTGCAGCAGCCGTGCCACAGCGCTCAGCCACCGTTACCGAACTCGCTCAGCTGCCGCAGGACGTCGAGCTCGCGCTCGCGGTGCACGCGCCCGAGACGCCCGAGGACGCGCTCTTCGGCGAGGATCAGGACTGGCGCTTTGGTGTGGCGGTGGGCGCTCTGGACGCTAGTGGGCCAGCGGGCCCACTGGCGGAGGTATTGCTCGGAACCTGTGAGCGACCGGCCGAGGTGGTGGCGGCACTCGCCGCGCGACCGGTGATCGCCCATGACGCCAAGTCACTTGGGACGGTCCCGGCGAACCTCGTGCACGACACCGAGATCGGTGCCTACCTGCTCGAGCCCGCGCGCCGCGCCTACCCCTTCCGCGAGCTGACCGAGGAGCGCGGTTTCGGTGCGGCTGTCGAGGACGTCGCCGCCGCCGACGCGATCCTGCTGCGCCAGCTCGCCGACTGGCAGCGCGAGCAGCTTCTCGATCGCGGCCTGACCGGATTGATGAACGAGGTCGAGCTGCCACTCGTGCGGATCCTGCGCGATATGGAGCTGGCCGGTCTGAAGGTCGACACCGAGCGGCTCGCCGCGATCTCATCGAGGGTCAAGGCCGAGGCCGATCTGCTCGAGGAGGAGATCTACGAGCTTGCCGGGGACGAGTTCACGCTCGGGTCCCCGCGTCAGCTCGAGGAGATCCTCTTCGGGAAGCTCGGCCTGTCGCGCAAGCGCCGAGGCAAGACCGGCTACAGCACGGACGCGCGCGTGCTGCAGGCGATCCGCGACGAGCATCCGATCATCCCCAAGATCGAGCGTTGGCGCGAGCTGACCAAGCTCGCGCAGACCTACCTCGACGCGCTGCCGCAGCTGATCGCTGCCGACGGCCGCATCCACACGACCTTCAACCAGACCGCGGCTGCGACCGGGCGCCTGTCCTCGAACAGCCCGAACCTGCAGAACATCCCGATCCGCACCGCGCTCGGGCGCGAGATCCGCGCCTGCTTCATCGCCGAGCCGGGCAATCTGCTGGTCAGCGCCGACTACTCACAGGTCGAGCTGCGGCTGCTCGCGCAGATCGCCGAGGAGGATGTGCTCAAGGAGATCTTCAACCGCGGCGAGGACGTTCACACCGCCACTGCGATGCGCGTCTTCAACGTGCCGGCCGACGAGATCGACCCGGGCATGCGCTCGAAATCGAAGATGATCAACTACGGGATCGTCTACGGGCTTTCGGCCTACGGCATGGCCGACCGGCTGAACATCCCGCAGTCCGAGGCCGATGAATTCATCAATCGCTACCTCGAGGGCTTTCCGGCCGTCAAGCGCTTCATCGAACAGACGATCGAGCAGGGCACCGAGCAGGGCTATGTCTCGACGCTGTTCGGGCGCCGCCGTCAGGTGCCCGAGTTGCGGGCGCGCCGCTGGGAGATGCGCAAGCAGGGCGAGCGCTTTGCCGTGAACATGGTCATCCAGGGCACCGCCGCCGACATCATGAAAATTGCCATGGTCCGTGCCCACAAGGCGTTGGCGACCCAGGGACTCCGCACGCGGCTCGTGCTGCAGATCCACGACGAGCTGCTGTTCGAGGGTCCGGCCGAGGAGGCCGAGCAGGTTCGCGCGCTGGCGATCCGCGAGATGGAAGCGGCCTACGCGATGGATCCGCGGCTGGCCGTCGAGGCCGGCGTCGGAAGCGATTGGCTCTCGGCCAAATGACAGTCGAGTAGCTCGAGGAACGCAGCCGGCCCCAACGGCTTGTTCAGCCAGTAGCCCTGGATACCGTCGCAACCGAGCTCGAGCAACGCCTGCCAGGTGTCCTCGTCCTCGACGCCCTCGGCAATCACTCCGAGGTTGAGCCTGTGCGCGAGCTCGATCGTTGCGTAGACGATCGCCGCGTCCGTCGGCTGGGAGCACATCGGCGTCACGAATGAGCGGTCGATCTTGAGGCGGTCGACCGGTAGCTGCCGCAGGTGGGTGAGTGACGAATAGCCGGTCCCGAAGTCATCGAGCGCGATTCTCACGCCGAGCGCGCGTAGCCGCTCGAGTATCTCGCCGACCCGTGTCGGGTTGGCCATGATCGAGCTCTCGGTCACCTCGATCTTGAGCGCGTCACCGCCTAACCCGCGTGACCTCAGGGCCATCTCGATCTCGTCGGGGAAGGCCTCATCGAGCAGATCGGCGACGGTGGTGTTCACGGCAACGCTCATCACATGGCCGGCCGCGCGCCACTCGCAGACGTTGTCGAGCGCGAGCTTCACCACGCGCCGGGTCAGCTGGCGAGAGAGCCCAGCCAACTCGGCGGCTTCGAGGAATTCGCCCGGCGGCCGCAGTGTCCCATCGGGACGGCGCCAGCGAACAAGCGCCTCCGCGCCGCGGATCAGGCGAGTATCGGTGTCGGCGATCGCCTGGAACGCGACCTCGATCTCCTCGCCCTCCAGCGCGTCGGAGAGTTCCCCGGTCATCTCCAACCGCTCGCGCGTGTTCACATCGCGGTCAGCTGCGTAGTACTCCCAGCCGTGGCGTGAGCGCTTGGCCTCATACATCGCGACGTCGGCGCACTTGAGCAGCGTGTCGGGCGCATTGGCATCGCTCGGATAGGTCGCGATCCCGGCGCTGGCTGTCAGTCGCAGCGCCAGGCCGTGAACCTTGAGCGGCTCGTTGAAGGAGTCGAGCACGCGTTGCGCCATCACTCCCGCGTCGCCGCGGAGGCAGTTGGGCGCGAGCAGGATCGCGAACTCGTCGCCCCCGAGCCTCGCCACCAGCGAATCCGGTCCGGCTGCGCGCACGAGCCGCGGACCGGTGAGCCGCAGCAGCTCGTCGCCTGCGTCGTGACCGAGTGTGTCGTTGAGCTGCTTGAAGTTGTCGAGGTCGAGCATCACCGCGGTCAGCGACCCCCGTCCGCTCTCGGCGAGCTTGAGTCTCTGGTTGAGCTGCATCAGGAACATCCGTCTGTTGGGCAGGCCGGTCAGCTCGTCGGTGTGTGCCGCCCGTTGGGCGTCGCGCAGCACCATCGCGTCGCGCATCGCCACCGCGATCCGCAGGATCGCCGCAAGCAGCGCCACCCAGGTGAGGATCAGCGCGGTCAGCGAGATCCGCGAGAAGTGGTCATAGAGCAGGATCGCCGGCGGGATCAGGCCCAGCAGGGCGGGCACCGCGACCGTCGGGTGCGTATTGGCGCCTGCCGTTGCGGTGCTCGGAATCGCGGCTGCCTCGGGCTCGTCGGCGGCGCGCATCTGCGGCTGCCAGGCAGCCGCAGCCAGCAGCGCGAACGCAGTCAGGTAACAGAGCGTCACCGCGCTGCTGCCGCTGGATGCGTCGTGGCTGATCTGCATCGCCCAGGCGCTGTCGCCGAGCAGCCAGATCGGGAAGATGATGGCCAGCAGCGTCCACGCGCGGTCCAGGCGCCAGCCGCGGACACTCAGCAGGGCCACGGCGAGGACCCCGAGGATCATGTCGCCAACCGGATACATGAGGTCGGTGACGAGCGCGCCGTGATCGCGCTGCGCGGCGTGGATCAGCGGCGGCGCGATGAACGCGGCGCAGAGTGCCACGGCGCCGCTGGTTGCGACAAGGCCATCCATCAACACGCGCTGCGAATCCTGGTCGCGCGAGTGAGAGCGCGCCGAGACCACCAAAGCAGCGCCCACCAATGGGTACATGCTCAACCAGAAGAAGTCGGCGATTGACGGCGTCGACGGATGGGGAAGAAACTCCAGCCAGCAGTTCCAGAGCACGCCGCCGATCGCGTACGAGCCGATGCCGGCGGCGAGCAGCCGCCAGACGGCCCGCGAGCGGTTCGCCTTGGCGGCGCTCACAATCACGAGCACGGCTCCAAGCGCGTCGCTTACGCCGACCACGGGGCCCGAGAGGGCGCTCTCCCAACTCGGCGCGAGCCCGAACACGACATGCAGCAGGTCGATGGCTGCGGCGGCGACCATCAGGCCCACGCACAGGTACACCAAGCGTCGCACCGTGGGGCGCAGGCCAGCGGTCCGCGGCAGCAACTGCACGGACGACTTGACTCCCGTGATCCGGAAGGGGATCTCCGGGTTGGTGATCACGGCGGTGACGTCGGATTCCATGCCTTTGGCCGTGTCATCGGCAGCCCCATCTGCACCCTGAAAGCACCGGCTTTCTGTGCAACGAACAGACGACCCCCAACTGGGGAGTGCGGCGCGCTAGATCCCGACGAACGAGGGGTGGGCGATCGCCAGGTAGTGGTTGAACGACCACTCGACGAAGCGTCGCTCGCTCATCGCCACAAGCGTCGGGCCCAGTGCACGCGGAGGCACGCGCGGGATCAGCCGCTGGACACGCAGCATCCACTCGAACTTCGCGCGGTGGGTGGCGCTGAACGCGCCATAGCGCGCCAGCGCGGATGCCTTGCTCTGGCGTCCTGAGACGACGTCCGCGAGCTCGCGTCCGGCCGCGATCCCGAAGTAGAACGCGGTGCGGATCCCCTCGGCGGTCAGCGGCAGGCAGTGCCCGGCCGAGTCGCCGGTGAAGAAGACGCCGTCCTCGGTCGCCTCGCGGATCCGGTGCGGGATCCAGTTGCCCTGGTAGCCGACCGGCTCGCGGCCGAGGTCCTCGGTGAGCTGCACGGTCGTGTCCTTGACGTGGAAGCGCGGATCGAACGAGCCCACGCCGACGCGTACCTCGGAGTCGGCCGGGAAGCTCCAGCCGTAGCCGGCCGGCACGTACTTGCGGTCAATCCAGATTTCGAGGTCCTCACCGGCGCCGTCGGGGTGGACCTCGAGTCCGCGCGAGAGGTAGGCGTCCGGTGGCTGGATCGGCTCGCCACCGCCCAGCACCCGGCGCCAGCCGAGCGCATCAACGATCAGCGGCGCGCGGATCTCGCCGCGGTCGGTGTGAACTGTGTCGCCGTCACGGCGCTCGACCTTCGCCGTTTCGAACTCGAACGAGCCCTGATCGGCGAGCAGCGTGCACAGCTTTGGATAGTCGAAGGTCGAGAAGGTCCACGGCAGCTGGTATCGCGCAGTCGCGTGCGGGCTGTGGATCACCAGCTCGCCGAAGGTCTGCCTGTTGGCGCCCATCAGATCAAGCGCCTCGAGCCACAACGTCGGCACACCACAGGCCGAGGTCTGCCGTTCACCGATCTCGTAGCGGTCGATCACCATCACCTTGGCGCCGGATCTGGTCAGCTCACGCGCAACTGAGAGGCCTGCGAAGGAGGCTCCGCAGATCAGGACGTCGCAGTCATGGTCGATCGGCGTCCTGTCGGAACCGCGTTTCGTGGCGCGTGTGGGCATGGCGGCTGCCGAGTGTAGGAATCGCGGCGCCGACGTGCATCCGAAACCTGCAGCTGGCTACACTGAGGGGTCCACATGTCAACGATTACTGCTCCTAACCCCACCGAACTTCCGGACGCCAAGGTCGTCGAAGGTTCCGACGGCCTGCTGCTCGAGATCGACGGCAAGATCGTCCCCAACTATGACGCCACGATTCACCCCTTCTCGGAGGGCGATGTCGTAACCGGCCATGTCGTGCGCATCGACAACGACGAGGTCCTTGTCGACATCGGTTACAAGTCTGAAGGCGTCATCCCCGCCAATGAGCTTTCGATCCGCAAGTCGGTCGATCCCGGCGACGAGGTTTCGCTCGGCGAGGAGGTCGACGCGCTGGTTCTCACCAAGGAGGACCAGGACGGCCGATTGATCCTCTCCAAGAAGCGTGCTCGCTTCGAGAAGGCGTGGCGCCGCATTGAGGCCGCCGCCCAGTCCGGCGAGCCCGTTGAGGGTTCCGTCATCGAGGTCGTCAAGGGCGGTCTGATCATCGACCTCGGCGTGCGCGGCTTCCTGCCCGCCTCGCTGGTCGACATCCGCCGTGTCCCGAATCTCGACGAGTACATGGGCACCCAGATCGAGTGCAAGGTCATCGAGCTCAACCGCTCGCGTAACAACGTGGTGCTGTCGCGTCGCGCCGTGCTCGAGGAGCAGCGCAAGGAGGACCGCGAGCGGATCCTCGATCGCCTGCAGCCGGGCCAGGTCGTGGAGGGTCTCATCTCCAACATCGTCGACTTCGGCGCGTTCGTCGACCTCGACGGGATCGACGGCTTGATCCACATCTCCGAGCTCTCGTGGTCGCACGTCAACCACCCGTCAGAGATCCTCAACATCGGCGACACCGTCTCCGTGAAGGTTCTGGACATCGACCGCAACCGTCAGCGCATCTCGCTGGGTCTCAAGCAGACCCAGGAGGATCCGTGGCAGCGCGTCGTCGACACCTACAACATCGGCGACGAGCTCGAGGGCACCGTCACCAAGGTCGTGACCTTTGGTGCCTTCGTTGAGATCCTCGACGGTGTCGAGGGTCTCGTCCACATCTCCGAGCTGGCTCAGCATCACGTCGAGAACCCGCGCGAGATCATCCAGCCTGGCGATCCGGTCCGCGTCAAGATCCTCGAGATCGATTCGGAACGCCGTCGTCTGTCGCTGTCGATCAAGCGTGTCGAGGGGCAGGTGCTCCCGGTCCGGCCGATCGTGGCGCCCGCCGCTGACGAGATCGAGGACGTCCCGGAGCTCGGTCTGTCCGAGGACGTCTTCGCTGAGGGCGCCGCCACACCATCCGCCGAGCTCTACGTGGAAGAGGCTGCCCCCGAGGCTGCTGAATCCGACGAGGCTTCCGCGGAGGTTGAGCTCGAACTCGAGGCTCCCGTGGCTGAGGTTGTCGAGGCCGAGGCTCCCGAGGTTGAGGTCGCCGAGCCCGAGGCCGTTGAGGTCGAGGCTGCTGAGCCCGAGGCCGTTGAGGTCGAGGCTGCTGAGCCCGAGGCCGTTGAGGTCGAGGCTGCTGAGCCCGAGGCCGTTGAGGTCGAGGTCGCTGAGCCCGAGGCCGTTGAGGTAGAGGTCGCTGAGCCCGAGGCCGTTGAGGTCGAGGTCGCTGAGCCCGAAGCCGCTGAGGTCGCTGAGCCCGAAGCCGCTGAGGTCGAGGCTGCTGAGCCCGAAGCCGCTGAGGTCGAGGCTGCTGAGCCCGAAGCCGCTGAGGTCGAGGCTGCTGAGCCC
>Ga0302314_10001529_pt1 | contig 43329 bp, 39 predicted proteins | sample III_Palsa_N2_3_FD_200533 | JGI IMG/M metagenome (GOLD analysis project Ga0302314, IMG submission 200533) | Peat permafrost microbial communities from Stordalen Mire near Abisko, Sweden - III_Palsa_N2_3 | ecosystem: Environmental > Terrestrial > Soil > Palsa > Peat permafrost | place: Sweden... | reverse complement strand
CGGCCGCGCGCCCTGTTCTCCCGCCACCCAGGTCAGGCGCGCGCGAGGATGCCGACGAGGTCGGCGGATGCGGGAAGCTCGCCATAGAGGTGGGCACGGTCGGGCCCGAGCCGCGACGCGACGAACGCGTCGGAAACGGCGGCTGGCGCGTGCCGGATAAGGAGCGATGCCTGCAGGGTGAGGGCCAGGTCGGCGACCAGGCGGCGCGCTCGGCGGGCTGCGGCATCCGGTTCGTCCGCAGCCACTGAACGCGCGAGTGCCCGCGTCTCGGCGAGGTGTCGATCGAAGATGGCGGATGCACCGGCCGCCCGCGAAACCTCGTCGTCGAATGCCTCAAGGCTGTCGGGCTCTCGCGCCAGCGCACGCAGCACATCAAGCGCGATGACATTGCCCGACCCCTCCCACACCGCCATCACCGGCTGCTCGCGATAGCGCCGCGCGAGCGGGAACGCTTCGGTGTACCCGTTGCCGCCGAGACACTCGAGCGCCTCGTAGGCGTGCTCCGGGCCGCGCTTGCAGATCCAGTACTTCGAGACGGCGGTGGCCAGGCGCCGGAACGCCAGCTCCGATGAGGATGCGTCGGAGTCGTGCGCTCGCGCCAGGCGGAGCGCCGTCGCGGTCGCTGCCTCGGACTCGAGGGCCAGGTCGGCGACCACCGCGGTCATTGCGGGCTGGTCGACCAGCAGGCGACCGAACGCGGCGCGATGGCGCACGTGCCATGCTGCCTCGGCAACCGCCTGGCGCATTCCTGCTGTTGTGCCGTACACGCAGTCGAGCCTCGTGCGAGCGACCATCTCGATGATGGTCCGCACCCCGCGGCCCTCGTCGCCCACGAGGGTGCCCAGGGTGCCGTCGAATTCGATCTCGCTCGAGGCATTGGAGCGATTTCCGAGCTTGTCCTTGAGCCGCTGGATGCGAAACACGTTGCGCTCGCCGTCGTCGAGCAGCCGCGCGACGAGGAAGCAGCTCAGCCCGGCGGGCGCCTGGGCCAGCACGAGGAAGCCATCCGACATCGGGGCGCTGCAGAACCACTTGTGCCCCGTCAGTAGGTACTCGCCGCCGCCGACAGGCAGGGCGCGGGTGGTGTTCGCGCGCACATCCGAACCGCCCTGCTTCTCGGTCATCGCCATGCCGAACAGCGCCGACGACTTGTCGGGGAGCAGCCGGCCGTCATAGTCGCGGCTCAGCAGTCGCGGCATCCATTTCTGGGCGAGCGCAGGGCTGGCGGCCAGCGCTGGTACCGCGGAATGCGTCATCGAGATGGGGCACGCGTGCCCCGGCTCGACCTGGGCGAACAGCATGAACGTGGCCGCGCGGGCGACGTTCGCGCCGGGCCTCGGATCCGCCCACGAAGACGTGTGCGCGCCCGCGGCGACGGCGGCGGAGATGATGCGCTGGTAGCTCGAGTCGTACTCGACTTCGTCGATTCGGTGGCCGTGCCCGTCGAAGCTGTGTAGTTCGGGCTCGACGCGGTTGGCGCGTTCGGCGTCGTGCTGGAACTCGGCGGTCGCCACGAGGGCACCGGTGGAGGCGAGCTGGTCGAGCGCCCAGTCCGCGTCGTAGTGGCGAACCCCGTCGACGAGTGCCGAGTTGGTCGTGAACTCGTTGACCTCCACTCGTGGTGGTGACTGGTTCTCGACTTCGTGTGTGTTCGTCACTGCGCCTCCACGATCAGCGTAGAACTCCCGCCCGGTCAATAAGCTTCAAGGATGGCGACGCCGACCCCCCGGTTCAGGATTCGCACGCGCATGTCCGCTCGCGATACGGAGGAGTCCCACCGTTCGTCGAGCCCGCTCGAGGCACTGTTCGACCTGACGTTCGTGGTGGCCGTCGCCCAGGTCGCCGACCAGCTGGCTCGCAGCATCGAGCGTGGCCATGCCCTGCAGGGCGTCGTGCCGTTCGTGATGGTCTTCTTCGCAATCTGGTGGGCGTGGATGAACTTCACCTGGTTCGCTTCTGCCTACGACACCGACGACGTGCCCTATCGAGTGCTTTCTCTGCTGCAGATGGGCGGGGTGCTGGTACTGGCGGCCGGGGTACCGGCAGCCTTCCAGCACCAGGACTTCTTCGGCATCACCCTCGGCTACTTCATCATGCGCATCGGCCTTGTCGCCCAGTGGGTGCGTGCCGCGATCGAGAATCCGGCCGGGCGCACCACCGCGATTCGCTATGCGGTCGGGGTGACAGTAGTCCAGCTGGGTTGGCTGGCACGCCTGCTGTTTCCGACGGATGCCGCCGACCAGTGGTGGACCGTCTACCTGGCGTTCGTACTGCTGGTCGCCCTCGAGTTCCTGGTGCCCTACTGGGCGGAGCGCACCGGCATGACGACATGGCATCCGCGGCACATCGCCGAGCGGTACGGCCTGTTCGCGATCATCCTGCTGGGCGAGACGATCGCGGTTCTCGCGGCGGGGGTCGGAGCCGTGGTGGACTCGGGAGCCCGGGTAGGGCCGCTGCTGGTGGTCGGGATCTCTGCACTGGTGCTCATCTTCGGCCTCTGGTGGCTGTACTTCCTGCAGCCCGCCGGCGACGGGCTGGCGGTGAACCGGGAGGGTGCATTCTTCTGGGGCTACCTGCACTACTTCATCTTCGCGGCGCTCGGGAGCCTCGGCGCCGGCCTCGAGGTGGTGGTGCGCTTCGCCGGCGGCCAGCAAACCCTCGCGCCGTTCGTTGCCGCCATGGCGGTCGCGATCCCGGTAGCGGTGTACGTGGTCGCACTCGTCGTGGCCCACCTGCAAATCCTGCCGGGCATCGTGATGCACGTGTGGGTCGTGGTGCCGACGGCGGTGCTCGTGTTGCTGCTGCCACTGCTGGCGAATGCTGTCGGACTGCCGGCCATCGTGGCGCTGATTGCGCTGGTGGTTGCCGCCGCCGTGGCCGCGACGATGGTCCTCGGCCGGCGAAAGGTGGGTACCTCATGACGAGGAGCGCTGCCGAGAGGGACGCGGAGGACGCGCTTGCCGCGTTCGCGGCGGACTTCGTCCGGTCCGATGACGTGGTCGCCTACCTCGATGGCAATTCGCTCGGCCGACCGCTCATTGCCTCGAGAGAACGGATCACCCGGTTCGTCGACGAACAGTGGGGCGCGCGGCTCATCCGCGGCTGGGATGAGGAATGGCTCGAGCTTCCCCTGCACATCGGCGACGGGCTCGCCCGTGTCGTACTCGGTGCGGCGGCCGGCCAGGTCACGATCGGCGATTCCACGACGGTGCTGCTCTACAAACTTGTTCGTGCGGCCGTCGCAGCCCGCCCCGGACGCCCCGAGATCGTGATCGACCGCGACAACTTCCCGACCGACCGCTATGTCGTCGAGGGCATCGCGACCGAGCTCGGCATGACCGTCGCCTGGATCGACGCCGGCGACGCGGTGACTGTGGATGCCGTCTCGGCAGCCGTGAGCGACCGTACGGCGGTCGTGGTGCTGAGCCACGTCGCCTATCGCTCGGGATACCTGGCCGATGCCGCGGCGATCACGGCGGTCGCGCATTCGGTCGGAGCGCTGCTGTTGCTCGACCTGTGCCATTCCGCGGGCTCAGTGCCGATCCAGTTGGATTCCTGGGGCGTCGACCTCGCGGTGGGCTGCACGTACAAGTACCTGAATGGCGGCCCGGGCTCGCCCGCCTTTGCCTACGTGCGCCAGGAACTGCAGTCGACCATCCGCCAGCCGATCCAGGGCTGGATCGGCAGCGCCGCCCCGTTCGAGATGGGCCAGGGCTATGCCCCCGCCCCGGGCATCCGCGGTGTGCTCAGTGGCACGCCGCCGGTGCTCGGGATGCTGGCTATGCAGGACATGATCACCCTGATCGAGCGCGTCGGGCTGCTGGCCGTGCGCAGCAAATCGGTCCAGCTGACCGAGTTCGCGATCGAGCTGGCCGACGAGCTGCTGCCCGACGCCGTGCTCGCGACGCCGCGCGACCCCGACCTGCGGGGCAGTCACATCACTCTTGATCATCCGCGGTTCGCCGCCCTCGTCGCACCGCTGTGGGCCCGCGGGGTGCTTCCCGACTTCCGCCGGCCGTCGGGGTTGCGACTCGGCCTGTCGCCCCTGAGCACGACCTTCGCCGAGGTCGATCTCGGCGTTCGAGCGATTGCCGAAGAGCTGGCGCGTTAGTAGCCCGCCAGCCGGTCGTCGAACCGGTCGCGGTTGTCCTGGATCTCCCGTCCGTGTTCGAGCGCCCAATTCGCGAGCGCCTTGACTGCGGGAAGGATGGTGCGGCCGAGTTCGGTGACGGCGTACTCGACGCGCGGCGGCACCGCAGCGAGCACCTCGCGGGACACCAGACCCTCACGTTCGAGGTTGCGCAGAGTGTGGGTGAGCATGCGGTGGGAAATGCCCGGAACCCTGTCGCGGAGGGCAGTGAAGCGAAGGGGCGCGTCATCCAAAATCCCCAGGATGAGCAGGCTCCACTTGTCGCCGATCCGTGCGAAGGTGTCGCGGATGATCGCCCCGTCCTCCAGCTGCACCCCGCAGTCGTCGGGCCCGGTTTCGGGGCGGCGACTCGTCGTGGTCATCGGATGCTCCTTCGTGCGTAGGCACACCGGGTTTACCAGGGCACAGAGAAGTAACCGGTGACCGGCGTGTATACCAGTAACTAATAGTAACCAAGGGGGAATCGCAATGATCATCGCCGTCTGGATCGTGAGCGGGATGCTCGCGCTCGTCTACGTCATAGCGGGAGGAGTCAAGGTCGTCGCGAGCCGTGAGACGGTGCAGTCGCGGCTGTCCTGGACCCGCCACGCGCGTGTGTGGCAGGTCAAGGCCGTGGGCACCATCGAAGTGCTCGCGGCCATAGGACTAGTGGCACCGCCGCTCACGCACATCCTGCCCATACTCGCTGCGGTGGCCGCGGCAGGCCTCGTGCTGGTGCAGGTCGTCGCGATCGGCGTGCACGTTCGGATCGGCGAAGGCAGGCAGATCGCGGTCAACATCGTGCTGCTCCTCCTGGCGCTGTTCGTGGCGACTGCGCGGTTCACCGGCCTCGCATGAACAAGACCACGGGATAGCGTTGTGTGGTGACCGTACTGACGCAGGAGCTGCTGGAGCGGATTCGTTCGCGCGCAGCGGGCTATGACAGGGACAACGCTTTTTTTCTCGACGACCTCGAGGAACTGACGGCGGCGGGATACCTCGCGCCGAGATCCCTGCTGGAGACGGCGCTCGACCAGCGACTGCTCGCAGCCTATGCTCCCGCGACAGCGCTCGGCATCAATATGCACCTCGTCTGGACCGGGGTCGCGCGAGTGCTCTCCGAGCGCGGGGATGACTCGCTCGACTGGGTGCTCGCAGACGCGTCGGCCGGCGAGCTCTTCGCCTTCGGCAACAGCGAGGCGGGAAACGATCTCGTACTCTTCGACTCGACGACGAAAGCGGTGCCCGGGCCGAATGGGTCGTACGCCTTCACGGGTACGAAGATCTTCACCTCGCTGGCTCCGGCCTGGACCAGGCTCGGCATTTTCGGCCGCGACGACAGCGATCCAGAGAATCCGCTTCTCGTGCACGGATTCATCACCCGGGAGACCCCCGGCTGGCGGTCGCTCGATGACTGGGACACCCTCGGAATGCGCGCCACGCAGAGCCACACCACCGTGCTCGACGGTGTGGTGGTACCGGCGAACCGCATCGCGCGCATCCTGCCGGTCGGGCCGAGCGGCGATCCGTTCATCTTCGGCATCTTCGCGAATTTCCTGCTGCTGATCGCCTCCGTGTATTCCGGCATCGCCGATCGCGCCCTCGAGCTGGGCGTCGAAGCCGTCGGCAAGCGCACCTCCCTGAAGAACGAGGGCAAACCGTACTCGCAGGACCCCGACCTGCGCTGGCGGATCGCCGACGCCGCTCTCGCGCTCGATGCGCTGGCCCCGCAGATCGAGACGCTGGCCGCGGATGTCGACCACCGGGTGAACCACGGGCTGGCATGGTTCCGCAGGCTCACCGGCGTGAAACATCGCGCTACCGAGACTGCACGCTATGTCGTCGACCAGTCGGCGCGGGTCGCCGGCGGCGGGGGCTATCGCAGCAGCGCAGAGCTCGCTCGGCTGCAGCGCGATGTGCTCGCCGGCATTTATCACCCGAGCGACACCGAGTCGGTGCACAGCACCGTCGCCACCAACCTCCTGGGCCCGCTCGCCGACTGAATGCCGCCCTTGTGTGACCAACCCGCCGGTTCGGCGCGCCGGGGTAGTCGCACAAGGCAGTAAATGGCAGCCGTCCAACTCTCTACGCTTGAGACCATGAACGCATCCATCCTCTTCATCGGCGACAGCATCACAGACTGCGGGCGGCGCGACGATTCGCCCGATTTTCTGGGTGACGGCTTCGTGAGGATGATCGCCGAACGACTCACCGATCGTCACGTGGTCAACGTCGGCATCAGCGGAAATCGCGCCATCGACCTGCGGGACCGCTGGCACATCGACGTGGTCGAGCAGCAGCCGCACATCCTGACCGTCTACGTCGGCATCAACGACACCTGGCGCCGCTATGACGAGGCCGACCCGACGACTGCGGCGAGTTTCGAAGCCGATTACCGCGCGTGCCTCGCCAACCTGGGCGGCGCATCGGTGGTCATCCTGGTCGAGCCGTTCGTGCTGCCGGTGACCGAAGACCAGCAGCGCTGGCACGAGGACCTCGACGAGAAGCGCGCCGCTGTGGCACGTCTTGCGTCCGAGTTCGGTGCGAGGTTCCTTCCGCTGCAGTCGTTGCTCGCCGCCGCGGCCGAGAACCACGGCGCCGCAGCGCTCGCTCAGGATGGCGTGCATCCGACTGCGCTCGGCCATCGCCTGATCGCCGACGCCTGGCTGCAGCTCGCGGGCTTCTGAAAACCTGGCGGGCGAGGACCACCACGACCTCGCCCGCCAGGGGGCTTACCTGCCGGGCGCGTTCAACGGATCGGAATCAGCCGCTGCAGCTGGGTGACGTGCTCCGGCGTCAGCTCCTCGAGGGTCGCTACCCCCAGCAGCTTCATGGTGCGCTCGATCTGGTCCCGCAGGATGTAGATCATCCGGTCCACCCCTTCGCGGCCACCGGCCATGAGCCCGTACAGGTAGGCACGACCAACCAGGGTGAATTTCGCCCCGAGCGCGATGGATGCGACGATGTCGGCGCCCGACATGATGCCGGTGTCGATCGCGATCTCGGTGTCTTTTCCGACCTCGCGCACCACCGTGGGCAGCAAGCGGAACGGGATCGGTGCGCGGTCGAGCTGGCGTCCGCCGTGGTTCGAGAGCACGATACCGTCGACCCCGAGGTCCACCAGCTTCTTCGAGTCGGCGACGTTCTGCACGCCCTTGATCACGATCCTGCCAGGGAACAGCCCGCGCACGATGGCGAGGTCCTCGAACGAGATGGTCGGATCCATTGCTGCGTTCAGCAACTCGCCGACGGTGCCACCAGTGGACTTCAGCGAGGCGAATTCGAGCTTTGGCGTAGTCAGGAAGTCCCACCACCACCATGGGCGCGGGATGGCGTTCACGATTGTTCCGAGCGTGAGCTGGGGCGGTATCGAGAACCCGTTGCGCTTGTCGCGCAGGCGCGCTCCGGCAACCGGTGTGTCGACGGTGAAGAAGAGCGTGTCGAAGCCCGCGGCGGCGGCCCTGCGGGTGAGGTCGTAGGAGATCTCGCGCTCGCGCATGACATACAGCTGGAACCAGTTTCGCCCGTCGGGATTCGCCTCTTTGACTTTCTCGATCGAGGTGGTTCCCAGCGTCGACAACGTGAACGGGATGCCGGCGGCGGCCGCGGCGCTCGCTCCGGCGATTTCCCCCTCGGTCTGCATGAGCCGGGTGAACCCGGTAGGGGCAATGCCGAACGGCAGTGTGCTCGTGCCGCCGAAGATCCGGCACGAGGTGTCGACGGTGTCGGGCAGCCCGCGCAGGATGGACGGGCTGAACTCGATGTCGAGAAAGGCCTGCCGGGCGCGGTCGAGCGAGATCTCGTCTTCTGCGGAACCGTCGGTGTAGTCGAAGGCCGCCCTGGGCGTGCGGCTCTTCGCAATCGTGCGCAGATCGCTGATCGTGAGCGCCGAGTTCAGCCGACGTGTCCTGCCGTTGAGCTCGGGCTTCTTGAACTGCATGAGCTCGAGCAATTCGCTCGGTCGCGGGAAGTGTCTCTCCATTGGGGCCTCTTCTTGTTCAGTGACTCCGGCGTCAGCCGATGACGATGTTCCTGGGACGCTCGCCCCGGCGCAGCAGCTCGATCTGTTCGAGCACCAGCGGGTCGACGCGCTCGTTGATGCTCGACACGTTGCCGCCGAGGTGAGGGCTGAGCAGTGACCCGGGCAGTGACCACAGCGGATGATCGGCGGGCAGCGGCTCCGGTTCCATGACGTCGAGCGCCGAACGTACGGCGCCGCTTCGCACGTGCTCCACGAGTGCAACCGTGTCGACGATCCGTCCGCGCGAAACGTTGACGAGCAACGCACCGCGGGGGAGGCGGTCGAGGAACGCGTCGTCGACGAGGCCCTCCGTTTCGGCGGTCAGCGGCACAGCCAGTACCACGATGTCTGCCTCGGCGAGCAGGGCCGGCAGTTCGTCGATGGCGTGGATGCCGTCTCGCGCGTGGCGCGCGACCCTGGTCAAGTGCACTCCGAAGCCGGTGATTCGGTTCTCGAACTCGCGCCCGATGCCGCCGACGCCGACGAGCAGCAGGCGTTTGCCGATCAGTCCCGGCCACATCGGGCGTTCCCAGCTGCGGGCATCCTGGTTTCGGCCCACCGCGGGCCAGCCGCGCTGGCTGGCGAGCACCAGGGTCATCGCCATCTCGGCTGTCGGGCCCTCGTGCACGCCGACGGCGTTGCTGAGGGTCATACCTGCCGGCAGGAACGGCCCTGCACCGTCGTAGCCGAGCGACTGGCTCTGCACGTGCCGCACCTGCCCGCCGAGGGTGGCCAGCGAGTCGTACGACACGGTGTACGGCATGACGAGCAGGTCGACGACGGTGGCCAGGGGCTGGTCCTGCGCTCGCCAGACGACCAGCTCGACATCGTCGCCCACCTGCGGCGCGAGGCGGTCGAGCATCTCGCGATCGGGCAGCGCGACGAGCACGGTCATGACGAACGCCCGTCGACGTGCTCGAGCAGGCGCTCGCACGTCTGCGCGATGTGCTCGCGGGTCAGCCGCTCCGCCAGTTCGGAGTCGCCGGCGGTGACGGCGTCCAGGATGCCCTGGTGCTGCCGGGCGACGTCCTGGGCGGTACGCAGCTGGTTGGCCTGCACCTGTCCGATGCACAGCTCGATCTCGCCCATCAGCAACGCGTGCATCCGTGCCAGGCGCGGGCTTGACTGCCCCGTGACGAGCGATCGGTGGAATTCGACGTCGAGCGCGGCGTACGGCTGGTCGGTCGACGCGCCCGCCTGAAGCGCGCGGTGTGCGGCCAGGGCTTCGGCCGGGATCGTGCCCCCGGCGGCCAGCCTGGCGAGGGCGGCTCCCTCGACGATCGCCCGGTTCTCGAAGAGGTCGAGGATGTCATCACGGCTGAGCTCGGGGATGCGCGCGGCGGAGTGCGACTCCCTCCGCAGCAGGCCCTCGGCGACCAGGCGTTCGATCGCCATCTTGGCGGTGGGGCGAGAGACACCGAACCGCAGCGCGACGGCCGATTCCGTGTAGGTCGTGCCCGGTGCATCCACCTGGGCGAGGATTCCGTTGCGCAGCTCGGTGTGGATGGCGTCAGGGAGCACGGCGTGATTGGTTTGGTTCGACACAGTTCTCCCGATCGCGTGGTCACAAATTGTAAGACAATTTATCAGGTTGTCAGACAATACGGAAGCACTGATGTGAGCGCCCGCTCATCGTGCTGCCTGTCGGGATCGGGATAAACTCGTGGGAGCGCTCTCACGGAGCGCCACATCACCACTGAAGGACTGCGATGAAGCGACACTCGACCAAGGCAGGCACGGCCGAAGCCCCCGAACTCTGGGTAGGGGTGAATTTCTGGAGCCGCTCCGGAGGTCCGCGGATGTGGGTCGAATATGACCGGGCGATCGTGCGCGAGGAGCTCGCGACGATGCGCGACCACGGCATGACGGTTACGCGGTCGTTCCTCTACTGGCCCGACGTGATGCCTACTCCACACGCACTCGACGACGACGTGATGGCCAATGTGGCCGACTTTCTCGATGCCCACCGTGAACTCGGCATGACCACCATCCCGACCTTCCTGGTCGGCCACATGTCGGGCGAGAACTGGGACCCTGCCTGGCGCGAGGGTCGCGACATCTTCGAGGACGTCTGGTTCGTCGCGCGGCAGGCCTTCTATGTGCGCAGTGTCGTCGAGCGCATCGGCGCACACCCGGCGATCCGGGCCTGGCTGCTCACCAACGAGATCCCGATCTACGCGCACTGGCAGACGGGCGGTATCGGGTCACCCGCGGCATCCGTCATCTCCTGGGCGCAACTGCTGGTCGATGCCGTACGCGCCGGTGGCTCGCGCCTGCCCGTCTCGATCGGCGACGGCGCCTGGGGCGTCGAGGTGACCGGCCGCGACAACGGGTTCCGGGTGCGCGACATCGCGGGACTCGTGGACTTTCTGGGGCCGCATGTCTACCGCATGGACACCGACCAGGTTCGCCAGCACCTGACGGCCGGTTTCATCTGCGAACTGCTCGACTTCGGTGGGCTGCCAGTGGTGCTCGAGGAGTTCGGGCTGACTTCCGACTACGTGAGCGAGGCCAATGCGGCGCACTACTACCGCCAATTGCTGCACAATTCGCTGCTGGCCGGTTCGACCGGCTGGCTGGCCTGGAACAACACCGACTACGACGCCATCGAGAGCCAGGCGCCCTACGTGCACCATCCGTTCGAGCTGCACTTCGGTCTCGTCGACCAGCACGGCCGCCCGAAGGCTCAGGCGCTCGAGATGAAGGCGTTCGCAGCGCTGCTCAACCGGCTGGATATCGCGCACACTCGCCGCCCGGACGCCGACATCGCCATCCTGGTCTCGTCGTTCCTCGAGGCGCAGTACCCGTTCACGGAACCGCAGGACGCCACGGTCGTGTTCGAGACGACCCGGCAGGCCTACATCGCCTCGCGCGAGGCCGACCTTCCGGTTGTGCTGGCGCGCGAACTGGACGGGATCCCGGCCGACGCAAAGGTCATCATCCTGCCCTCGGCCAAGCAGCTGCTCGCCACCTCGTGGACGCGTCTGCGCGAGCTCGCGGGTGACGGTGCCACGGTCTACGCCTCGCACTTCGTTGGCGAACATGCCAGCCAGCGCGGGTCGTGGTGGCCGAACGTCGACGAGACGTTCGGTGTGACGAAGCTGTCTCGCTACGGCCTGGTCGAGCCGATAGTCGACGACGTACTTCGCGCCCGTTTCCTGGTGGACTTCGGCGGCATCACGAAGGGCACGGTGCTCGAATTCGCGGTGGGCGGCAACGAGAACTCGCGAAGCTACCTGCCGGTGATCGCGAGCGACGCTGAGGTTCTGGCGGTCGACCAGCATGATCGGCCCGTCCTGCTGCGGCGCCGGGTGGGGTTGGGGCAGTTCGTTCTCAGCACCTACCCGCTCGAGTACATGGCGGCGGTGAGCGCGGCCGTGAACCCAGAGCCGACCCACCTGCTCTACGCGGCACTCGCGCGGGAGAGCGGCATCGTGCCCGACGTGCGCGTCGACGACCCCCGCGTGCTGGTCAGCGAGCTGGTCAGGGATGACGGTGCGCGGCTGGTCTGGTTCGTCTCGCAGCACGAGGATACGCTCGCCGTCGTGCCCGTGCTGGCGTTGGGAAGCCTGTTCGACGGCGACCAGCCGATCGACGCGGTCAAGCTCGAGCCGTTCGGCGTGGCGGTGCTCGAACTGCGCTAGCGAAACGTGCGAGGCAGGTACGACCTCTGCTCGAACGACCGCGCCACGAGAGCGCGCAACGATTCGAGCGACCCGATGAGGATGCCCTGCGTGCGGGCCTGAACGAGCAGGTTGCCCACGGCCGTCGCCTCGACCGGCCCCGCAATAACCTCGATTCCGGTGCGGTCGGCGGTCAGTTGGCACAGCAGTTCGTTCTGAGAGCCGCCACCCACGATGTGGATGACGCGCACCGCCGTGCCCGACAGCTCCGAGGCCGCCTCGACTGCGCGCGCGAACGCCTCGCTGAGGCTCTCGAGGATGCTGCGTACGAACTCGGGCCGCGTCTGCGGCGCAGCAACGCCCCGCTCGGCGCACCACTCGGCTATGCGGGCGGGCATGTCACCCGGTGCCAGGAAGCGGGGATCGTTGGTGTCGAACACAGCGACGGGGTGCGACACCGACGCGGCGGCCGACAGCAGGCCGGGCAGGTGAATGGCGGTGCCCTCGGCTTCCCACGTGCGCACCGACTCACTCAGCAGCCACAGCCCCATGACGTTGTGCAGATACCGGATGCGGCCGTCGACGCCGCCCTCGTTGGTGAAGTTCGCGAGGCGACCGGCCTCGGTGAGCACCGGGGATTCGAGCTCGACCCCGACCAAACCCCAGGTGCCGCAGGAGATGTAGGCGAAATCGGACGTTGCGGCCGGAACGCCGACCACCGCCGACGCCGTGTCGTGCGAGCCCACCGCGCTCACCCCGATGTGCGTGCCGCCGCCGAGCTCGGCGACGACATGGGGTGCCAGGCCGCCGAGTTCGCTGCCGGCATCCACCAGCTCGGCGAAGATCGAACCGGGAAGCTTCACGCGCGCGATCAGCTCGCTGTCCCATCGGCCCGTCTCGACACTGAGCAGCCCGGTGGTCGAGGCGTTCGTGCGCTCCGCGGCCTCGGTGCCGGTCAACCAGAAGTTGATGAGGTCGGGCACCAGCAGAAACCGTTCGGCCTCAGCGAGGCGCCCGGCTGTGCGGTCGGCGGTGAGCTGGTACAGCGTATTGAACGGCAGAAATTGCAGGCCGTTGCGCTGGTAGAGCTCGGCTCGACCGACAAGGCCGTCGACCAGGCCGGCGGCGGCGAGGTTGCGGTCGTCCCGGTAGTGGAACGGGGCGCCGAGCGTGCGCCCGTCGCGCAGCAGCGCGTAGTCGACCGCCCAGGAGTCGACGCCGATGCCGCGGATCTCGGGTGCTTCACGCAGCGCGGCACGCAGGCCGGCCAGGACCGAGCGATAGAGCTCGTCGATGTCCCAGTGCAGTCCGTCTGCGCGTTCGACAGGCCCGTTGGGAAAGCGCAGCACAGGCTGCAGGCGCAGTTCGTCGGGCGCCACGTGGCCGAGCATGACCCTGCCGCTGGTGGCGCCGAGGTCGACTGCAGCGACGACACCCGGGGTGCGGGAGCCTGTCGAACTGGTCATCGCAGGAAGGCGGCGGCGACTCCCGCGTCCACCGGGATGTGCAGCCCGGTCGTGTGGCTGAGGTCCGAGGTGCAGAGCACGAAAACGGCGTTCGCCACATTCTCGGGAAGCACCTCGCGCTTCAGCAGGGTGCGCTGGGCGTAGTACTTGCCGAGGTCCTCCTCGGGGACGCCGTAGACGGCCGCACGCTTGGCGCCCCAGCCTCCCGCGAAGATGCCCGAGCCACGAACGACCCCGTCGGGGTTGATGCCGTTGACCTTGACGCCGTACTCGCCGAGCTCGGCCGCAAGCAGTCGCACCTGGTGGGCCTGGTCGGCTTTGGTGGCGGAGTACGCGATGTTGTTGGGTCCGGCGAAGACCGAATTCTTCGAGGAGATGTAGATGATGTCCCCGCCGAGCTTCTGGTCGATGAGTACCTTCGCGGCCCCCCGGGAGACCAGGAACGATCCCTTGGCCATGACGTTGTGCTGCAGGTCCCAGTCGGCGACCGTGGTCTCGAGCAGGGATTTGCTCAGCGAGAGGCCCGCGTTATTGACGACGATGTCGAGGCCGCCGAACGCGAGCAGGGTCTGGTCGATGGCCGACTGCACGGCATCCTCATCGGTCACGTTTGCGACGATGCCCACGGCGACATCATCGTTTCCCAGTTCTGCGGCGGCCTCCTGTGCTTTGCCGAGATCGAGGTCGGCGATGACGACGCAGGCTCCCTCAGACGCGAGGCGGGTCGCGATGGCCTTTCCGATTCCGGATGCGGCGCCGGTGACGAGTGCGATGCGCCCCGCGAGCGGTCTCGGTTTCGGCATCCGCTGCAGCTTGGCCTCTTCGAGGGCCCAGTACTCGATGCGGAACTTCTCGGCATCCGAGATGGGAGTGTAGGTCGACAGCGCCTCGGCGCCGCGCATCACGTTGATGGCGTTGATGTAGAACTCGCCGGCGACACGGGCTGTCTGTTTGTTCGCCCCGTAGCTGAACATGCCGACGCCGGGGACCAGGATGATGAGCGGGTCCGCGCCGCGGATCGCCGGCGAGTCCGTCGTCGCGTGGGTGTCGTAGTAGGCCTGGTAGTCCGCCCGGTACTGCGCATGCAGTTCGTCCAGCCGAGCGATCGAGTCCTCGACGGTGGCCGTCCCAGGCAGGTCGAGCAGCATCGGCCGCACCTTGGTGCGCAGGAAGTGGTCGGGGCAGCTGGTGCCGAGCGCGGCCAGCCGAGGATGCTCGGAGCGACTGAGGAAGTCGAGCACGACGTCCGCGTCGGTGAAGGACCCCACCTGCGGCTTGTCTTCGGAGGCGATCGAGCGAAGGTGCGCAGCCAGCGCTGCGGCCTTTGCGCGGCGCTCGCCGGAGGGCAGCGGCTCGTAACCGGCCAGGACGGTTCCAAACGCATCCGTCCGGCCGTTGGCGTCGATGTACTTCTGGGCGGTGTCGATGATCCACAGGCTGCGGGCCTCGGCTTCGCCGGAGGTCTCGCCCCACGCAGTGATGCCGTGGCCGCCCAGGATGCAGCCGATCGCATCCGGATTCGCCGCCCTGACCGCTGCGATGTCGAGACCGAGCTGGAAACCGGGGCGTCGCCATGGCACCCACGCGACCTTGCCGCCGAAGGCCTTCGCAGTCAGTTGCTCGCCGTCGGCCGCCGTCGCGAACGCAATCCCGGCATCCGGATGCAGGTGGTCGACGTGGGCAGCATCCACGAGTCCGTGCATGGCGGTGTCGATCGACGGGGCCGCGCCGCCCTTGCCGAACAGGGTGTAGTCGAACGCGGCGACCATCTCGTCCTCACGCTCGACGCCCGGGTAGACGCCCTGTAGCGCTCGCAGGGCATCCAGCCTCAGCACGGCCAGGCCCGACTCTGTCAGCGTGCCCAGGTCTCCGCCCGAACCCTTGACCCACAGAAGCTCCACCGGCTTCCCCGTCACCGGGTCGGTCTCGGTACCCTTCGCGGACGTGTTGCCGCCGGCGTAGTTCGTCACCGTGGGGTCGCTGCCGAGTCGGTTCGATCTGGCGATCAGTTCTGCGGCGGTTGCGTTGGTCATGTCTCTAACTCTCAGTTCGTGGTCGCAGTGGAGGGAGAAGTCATCCCGCGGAGGGAGTTGTTACTCCCGCCACGACCCGGTATGTCCCTCCACCCCGGGAAAGTTCGGCGGGATCAGGCTCCCCAGCCAGCCTGCTGGCCGCCGACGCGGTCCGTGGCGATCTGCTGCTGGTATCCGGATGCAAGGTACGCCGCAAACGGGTCGCGCGGAAGCCCGCGCGACTCGCGCCAGTCGGCGAGGTCACTCCGAACGTCGGTGTAGAACGCGTCCATCAGGATGTTGTTGGCCCCGAGCACATCGCCGCCGAGCTGGGCGGCCGCAAGGGCATCCTTGTCGACCAGCAGAGCGCGCGCCGTCATCTCCTGCACATTCAGCACGGAGCGGATCTGCCCCGGGATCTTGTCTTCGACGTTGTGGCACTGGTCGAGCATGAAAGCCACGTCGCCGTCGGCACCGTAACCGCCCCCGCGGATGACTTCGTACAGGATGCGGAACAACTGGAATGGGTCCGCCGCCCCGACGATGAGGTCGTCGTCGGCATAGAAGCGCGAGTTGAAGTCGAAGCTGCCGAGCTTTCCGAGGCGCAGCAGCTGCGCGACGATGAACTCGATGTTCGTGCCGGGCGCGTGGTGGCCGGTGTCGAGGCAGACCATCGCCCGGTCGCCGAGGGCGGCCACCTGCACGTAGCTGGTCCCCCAGTCCGGAATGTCGGTGTGGTAAAAAGCCGGCTCGAAGAACTTGTACTCGAGCACCATGCGCTGGGTTTCGCCGAGGCGAGCGTAGATGCTGGCGAGCGAGTCGGCGAGACGATCCTGGCGCCCGCGGATGTCGCTCTGCCCCGGGTAGTTGGTGCCGTCGGCGAGCCAGATCTTCAGGTCACGGGAGCCGATCTTGTCCATGATGTCGATGCACTCGTAGTGGTGGTCGATGGCCTTCTGCCGGATCTTCGTATTCGTGTGGGTCAGCGAGCCGAATTTGTAGTCGTCGTCCTGGAACGTGTTGGAGTTCACCGTTCCGAGTGCGACGCCGTGGTCGGCCGCGAATGCACCGAGGGCCGCATAGTCGTTGACCCGGTCCCACGGGATGTGCAGCGCTACCAGCGGCGACAGTGCCGTGTACTTGTTGACCTGGGCGGCATCCGCGATCTTCTCCTGCGGTGTACGCGGGGTGCCGGGCGTCGAGAACACCTTGAAACGGGTTCCCGAATTGCCGAAAGCCCACGAGGGAAGCTCGATGGTTTGCTCGCCGAGGCGGGACAAGGTTGCGGGTGACAGTGCCATAGCTTTTCCTCTTGGATCGTCAGTGGGCGACGCGCGCCGGAGACGATGTCGCCTTCGACGGATGCCGCAGCTAGCCCGTTCCAGTCGCGAGTTTTTCGCCTCGTCACAGAATGAAACGTTATAACTCCACGTAGGCTACGGCGGATCTTCCTACACGTCAAGCGTAATCCGCCGGAAAAACGAAGGAATTGGCCGTTCCCGACGACCGAAATCGACGCGAAGCAGAAGCGCTCGAATTGAATCGGTTTTTGTGGACGGCCATCACCTATCCTTGAAGGTGATTCGCTGAAGGGACAGTCAATGGCGTCATCGGTGAGCGTGCGCGACGTCGCGGCCCTTGCAGGCGTCTCCGTCGGCACCGTCTCGAACGTTCTGAACCGGCCCGAGAAGGTTGCAGAGCGCACCGTCGTCAAAGTCCAGCTGGCGATCGAGCGGCTCGGGTTTGTGCGGAACGATGCGGCCAGGCAGCTCCGCGCCGGCAGGAGCCGGGCGATCGGGCTGATAATCCTGGATGTCGCGAACCCGTTCTTCACCGATGTCGCCCGGGGTGCGCAAGACCAGGCCGCGATCGGGGGGATGTCGGTGATCCTTGGCAACAGCGACGAAAACCCCGAGCGCGAGAACGAGTACCTCGAGCTGTTCGAATCGCAACGTGTGCACGGCGTTCTTCTTTCGCCGTTCGGTGAAGCCGCTCCGCGACTGTTGCAGCTGCGCAAGAACGGCATCCCTGCAGTCCTGGTGGACCGGCTGAGCGCGGATTCGAGCTTCAGTTCGGTCTCGGTGGACGACGTCGCTGGCGGCGCAATAGCTGTGCAGCACTTGATCGACCAGGGCCGCAAACGAATTGCCTTCGTCGGAGGGCCGCTCTCCATCCGCCAGATCTCCGACCGATTGCACGGCGCCAGCACTGCCGCGGCGTCTCGAACCAACGTCACTCTGGAGGTCATCCCGCTCGCGGCGCTATCCGCAGACGAGGGCCGGCGAGCGGGCGAGCTGATTGCGTCCCGTGAGCCGAGCGCGCGCCCGGATGCGGTGTTCGCGGCGAACGACCTGGTGGCGACCGGCCTGCTGCAGGCTTTCATAATGAATCACTCGATTGCAGTGCCTGGTGACATCTCCATCGTCGGCTACGACGACATCGGCTTCGCCCGTGCCGCTGCGGTCCCACTGTCATCGGTTCGCCAGCCCGCCGAGCTGATCGGGCGCACATCCGTTGACATCCTTCTCGCTGAAGCCGACGACCTGGATGCGCCGGCGCAGCACATCGTGTTCCAGCCATCGCTGGTAGTGCGCCAAAGCTCGTCGTAAACCGCTCGCTGTTCGTCGCGGCCAGGTACCACAGGTACCAGCAGTACCGCCGAAGAACGAGCGATGGCCCGGCCGATGAGGTTACTCATCGACCGGACCCGGTTCTTCAGCTACTAGAAGTTGAAGTTGTTGATGTTCGCTTCGTTGAATACGGTCGGCTTTCCGAGGAGTACCGTCTGGTCGGCGCCGACAGTGAACGATCCCAGGCTACCCGCGGTGAACTTGTCACCCTGCTTGCCAGTGATCTGGCCGGAGACGAGCGCCTTCGCCGCGTACGCCGCGAGGATTCCGAGGTTGCCCGGGTTCCACAGTGCGAACGCCTTGACAGTGCCGTCCTTGACGTAGGGCTTCATCTGGTTGGGGGTTCCGAGGCCAGTGACAGCGACCTTGCCCTTGAAGGTGGACGTGGACACGTACTGGGCCGCCGCAGCGATACCGATCGTGGTGGGCGAGATGATGCCCTTCAGGTTCGGGTACGCCTGCAGCAGGCCGGCGGTCTTCGACAGCGCGGTGGCGGGATCGTTGGTCGCATACGCGGTGGTCACGATCTTGAGGTTCGGGTACTTGGCGGCGATTTCCTTCGCCATGAGCGCGTTCCACTGGTTCTGGTTCGTGTCGGTCGGGTTGGAGCTGAGGATTGCGATGTCACCGGACGTGCCGATGTCCGACACCATGATGGCGACCTGCGCCTCAGCGATTCCCTCGGCCGTTGCCTGGTTGATGAACAGGTTGCGGCAGCCGGGCTTGGTGTCGGAGTCGAATGTGACGACCTTGACGCCCGCAGCCTGCGCCTTTGCGATGGCCGAGCAGTTGGCCGAGATGTCGTCGGACGAGAGAACGATTGCACCGACCTTCTTCTGGGTCAGCGTGTTGATGAAGGGGATCTGAGCGTTCGCGCTTGCCACGGCCGGCGCGACCTCGGCGTACGTGCCGCCAAAGCTCTTGACCGCCGCGCCGCCCGCCTTGTCGGAGGTATTGAAGTAGGCGTTACCCAGCGACTTGGGCAGGAAGGTGATGGCCAGGTTGGCCTTCTTCGAGCCCCCGCCCGAAGTGGAGCTGGTGCTCGAGCAGCCCGTGAGAGCGATTGCGATTGCGACGCCGGCCGCCGCGACAGCGATAGCCCGTGCCTTGCGTGATCCGAGCCCGGTGCGATTGTGGAGCAACATCTTCGTTTTTCCTTTCTGAGGGGAGTACCGCGAAGTCGCAGGTACCGGTGAGGTCAGTTCTCTGGTGCGAGAGTCAGGCCCCGGTTGTTCTTGACCGTGCGGATGGTCTGCGCCGACGCGCCCAGGCAAGAATTGTGGTTGAGATCACTGAGGCGATCAGCAGCGCGCCCGTCACGACGGTGACGCCGTCCGAGTTCACCCCGGCAAAGCTCAGGGCGCTCTGAATGAGACCGATCAGAAGTACGCCGCCGATGATTCCGGGTACCGCGCCCTTGCCTCCGAATACGGATACGCCGCCAAGGAGTACGGGAGCGATGACGTCGAGTTCGAGGCCGAGCCCGTTGCTGGAGACGGCCGTGGTGGTCTGAAGGGTCAGGTAGATCCCGGCGATGGCCGACACGAAGCCGGTGAAGACGAAGAGGAGGAGCTTGGTTCGCCCGACTCGAATGCCGCTGAAGAGCGCGGCGTCTTTGCCCAGACCGATCGCGAAGATTCCGCGACCGAACGGGGTGAAATGCAGCAGGACGGCGAAGATCGCAATCAGCACGACGACCAGCACGGTGATTGTCGGGATTGCACCCGGGATGACGTCACCACCCGCAAGGCTTGTCCAGAAGGCGGGGAACGTCGAATAGGCGTTCGTTCCCAGCAGCCCGACCGCGAGTCCGCGGTACAGCGCGAGCGTTCCAATCGTGACGGCAAGGGACGGCAGGCCGAGCAGCGTGACGAGCAGGCCGTTGACTGCCCCGCACAATAGGCCGACGACGAGCGAGATGACGATCGCGGCGCCGATCCCGAGGTGCGCGTGCACGGCGAGGCCGAGCGCTGCGCTGGAGAGCCCGACGATGCTGCCCACCGAGAGGTCGATCTCGCCCGTAATGATAACGAGCGCCTCGGGAACAGCGATGATCAGGAACGGCGCGATGTTCAGGAGCAGGAAGTCGATCGTGGTCGGCCCCGCATAGTTCGGGAGGGCCACGCACGACACGATGTAGAAGGCGATGAGCAGCAGCACCACGAACGACTCCTGGTTCAGCAGGATGCGGCGCCAGGCGGGCCGATCGTAATTCGCGTAGGTGCGCGCATGATCGCCGGCGGCGAGTTTGTCGATGACGGACTCAGACATGGCTCGCCTCCTCCGCGATCACGAGTTTGCGGGTGGACCGCAGGAGCAGTACGCGGTCGAGGATGATGGCCGCAATGATGAGGGCGCCCGTGATGGCCTGCTGCCAGACATCCGGGATACCAACCACGGGAAGCGCATTGCTGATGGTGTTCAGCAACAGGGCCCCGATGACCGCACCGAGGATCGTGCCGCTTCCGCCGAAAATGGCAACGCCTCCCACGACGGCGGCGGCCACCGCCAGCAGCTCGTAGCCCGAGCCCGACTGGGAGCTGGCTCCCGCGTTGTACGAGAGGAACAGCACGCCGGTCAGGCCGGCAAGCGCACCGGACAGGATGAAGGCTGTGAGCACCCGTCGGCGGGTTCGAAGCCCATAGAGGGTCGCGGCGGCCGGGTCCGATCCGATCGCATACATCTCGCGACCGGCGCGAAGGTTGCGCAGCGCCCACCCCGCGATGACGGCGACGACGACGGCGATGATCGTGAGCTTCGGGATGATCCAGATCGACGTGTGACCAAGGCTCTGGAAGTCGGATGGGAGGTTGTCCGGATCGATCAGGTTGCTACCGGCCCAGAGTACGGCGATGCCGCGGTAGATGTAGAGGGTGCCGAGCGTGACGACGAGTGCGGGCACCTTGGCGATGGTCACGATGAGACCGTTGACGAGGCCGAGGAGTGCGCCGCACACGATCCCGACGATGAAGATGACCACGATCGGTGCGTGAGGGAATGCCAGATAGACCTGCCCGCAGGTCCAGGCGCTCAGTCCGAAGATGGATCCGACCGAGAGGTCGACGTTTCGGGTGATGATGACCATCGCCTCGCCGATGGCCAGCAGAATGAGCAGCGTGGGCGTGAGGAGAAGGTTGCGCCAGCCGTCAGTGCTGAACACGAAGGTCGGGTTGACCCCGGTGGCGATGGCCGTCACCGCGAGGAACGCGATGAGAATGCCCGTCTCGCGGGCGCGGAAGACGCGCCCGACTCCCGCCCCGAAACCGGCCCGGTGGGGCATGCCAGTCGCGGTCATGCGCTCGCCGCCGTTCCGTGGGTCGCCGCGAACATGACCGACTCGCTGGTCGCATCTGCCCTGTCGAGCTCGGCCGTGATGCGACCCTCGTGCATCACCAGGACGCGATCGGCCATCCCGAGTACCTCCGGCAGTTCCGATGAGATCATCAGTACCCCGAGGCCTTCGCCGGCCAGCTGTGAGATGAGGCGGTGGATGTCGGACTTGGTGCCGACATCGATTCCTCGGGTGGGCTCGTCGACGATGAGCAGCTTGGGCGCCGTCGCCAGCCATTTGGCCATCACGACTTTCTGCTGGTTTCCGCCGGACAGCGTGCCGACCTCGGTCGACAGCGCTGACGCCTTCACCTGAAGCGCTGACGCCCAGCGGGCAGCGACGGGGTTTTCGAGAGACGGTGTGAGAATTCCGGCTCGGGCGAGCCGCTTGCGAATGGCAAGTGTGGTGTTCCATGCGACCGAGAAGCCCATCACCAGCCCCTGCCCACGGCGGTCTTCCGGCACGAGTCCTATGCCCGCGCGCATGGATGATGCGGGGTCCCGCTTCGGCACGGTCTTGCCGTTGAGCTTCACCGAGCCCGTCTTGTACGGGTCGACGCCGAAGATCGCGCGGGCAACCTCGCTGCGCCCGGCCCCGACGAGGCCGGCCAGCGCGACGATCTCACCCGAGCGCACGTTAAAAGTGATGTCATGGAAGACCCCGGGCTCAGTAATCCGGTCGACCTCGAGCACCGGCTCACCGATCTCGGCAGGTTCCTTGGGAAAGAGCTGTTCGATGTCACGGCCGACCATCTGGCGCACCATGATCTCGACCGACGTCTCGGCGATCGGACCGCTTGAGATGAACTCGCCGTCCCGCATGACCGTGATTGTGTCGCAGAGCGCGAAAATCTCGTCGAAGCGGTGTGAGATGAAGGCAATCGCACGACCCTCATCACGGAGTGCGCGAGCGATCGTGAACAGTCTGTCGACCTCGATCCCGCTCAGCGCAGCGGTCGGCTCATCCATGATGAGCACGCGCGCATCGAGCGAGATCGCCTTCGCGATCTCGATGATCTGCTGGTCTGCGATCGACAGTCCGCGCGCGGGTCGATCGGGATCGATGCCCACCCCAAGGCGGGCGAAGAGATCGAGGGCGTTACGGCGCATTTGGGCGCGGTCGATCCGACGCAGCGACTTGACCGGCTGGCGGCCCATGAAGATGTTCTCGGTCACGGAGAGGTCGGGGAAGAGTGTGGGCTCCTGGTAGATGACGGCTATCCCGGCGCTCTTCGCTTCGGCGGTCGTTTTGAAGTCCACAGTCTCGCCGCGCAGTTGCATCTCGCCCGAGTCCCGCTGGTAGAGGCCGGCGATGATCTTGACGATGGTGGACTTGCCGGCTCCGTTCTCGCCGACCAGTGCGTGGATGGATCCGCCCTCGAGGGTCAGGGTTCCGTTCTTCAGCGCAACGACAGCCCCGAACGACTTCGCAACCTGGGAAAGCAGCAATACCGGTGGCGCTACGCGCCCTTCGTCGCTCACGAAAGCCAACCAGCGGCCATGCCCCGCGCCGGGCGGGGAGAGTTGCGTGGCTTGCTCATCATCGAGAACCGTTCAGTGGCGGGGGTGGAAATGAAACGTGTTAAGTGCGCTTCCTCAGAGGACCTTATGACGCGAACTGACCGACGTCAAGCATATGTTTCTCAGAAAAGACCGTCGCAACGCAGTTGCAACATTCCACAACGACAGGAGAACTGCGGAACGGCGGGCGCGATCGATAAAACGATTCATTTGTCAATCGAAGGGGCACAGTGTGACTTCGCCCGTCGTCCACACGAGGTCGTGGCTGCCTCACGAATGATCGTCCAGTCCATGATCTGGCGCTGTCGGGCCTTGGCGGGTGCCAACGAGACGGCTTGACTCGTCTCAACCGCGAGTACAGAGGAGTGCAGATGGGTGTCGTCGTACAGAGGGATGCGTGTGTCGGAGCCGGGCAATGCGCACTGGTCGCCCCTGACGTCTTTGACCAGGACGACGACGGCCTCGTTCTGCTCCTCCAGTCCGACCCGTCCGGAACCGATCTGGATGCGGCGACCAAAGCCGCCCGGCTCTGCCCCGCACGGGCCATCACGGTCACGGCACTATGACCACGGCGCCGCGGGTCGTCATCGTCGGCGCATCCGTCGGCGGCGTCACTGCGGCGGAAACCCTGCGCCAGGAAGGGTTCAGCGGTGAGATCGTCCTGATCGGCGAAGAACGGCATCGGCCCTACCTCCGGCCGCCGTTGTCGAAACAGGTCCTGCTCGGCGAATGGGAGCCGGACCAGGCGTCCATGCATACCCCCGCGCAGGCCGACGAACTCGATATGGACTTGCGCACTTCGTGCGAGGCGCTCGGCCTGGACGTCGGGGCACGCGTCGTGCACACCTCCCAGGGCGATGTGCCCTATGACGAGCTCATCATCGCAACCGGTAGTGAGCCTCGCCGACATCCGCTCGTTCCGCAGGCACTGGTGCTGCGAACGATGGATGACTCGCTGGCGCTGCGCGACGGCCTGCGTGCGGCACATCGGGTCGGCGTGATCGGAGCCGGGGTACTCGGCTCCGAGATCGCGAGTGCCGCGCGCAAGTACGGCGTGGACACACTGCTGGTCGGGCGCTCAGCCCTGCTCACCTTCGGCGGTGTCGGCGCGCTCCTCAGTTCCCGACTCATCCGCCTGCACCAGGAGAACGGCGTCGAACTGGCCCTGGGCTCCGACATTGTCGGTTCCGAGGCCATTCGCGGGGGGACGAGCATCCTGCTCGCGAGCGGCCGAACCGAGCCGGTCGACCTGGTCGTGTCGATGATCGGAGCCACTCCGCGCACGCAGTGGCTCGACTCGTCGACGCTCAGGATCGCGGACGGCGTGCTGTGCGACGCCGTCGGGCAAGCGGCGCCCGGGATTTCAGCGGTCGGCGACGTTGCCGCCTGGGAAGACCCGTTCACGGGAAAACCCGCCCGAGTGGAGCACCAGAGCAACGCCATCGAGCAGGCGGTGGCGGTCGCGGTGCGCATCGTGCACGGCGAACCCGGCACGCAGCCGGCGCCGTTCTTCTGGTCCGAAATTCACGGCACGCGAATTCAGGCCTACGGATGGTTCGACCCGGTGCGACCGCTCATCTCCGCGGAGAACACGGACGGGGAGTCGGCTGGGCCGGACACCGCCGCCGTGCTTCTTAGCCAGGATGCCGGCCAGGTTCGGGGCGTCGTCGGCTGGAACGCACCCCCTCGCGAGTTCAGGAGTGCTCGCGCAGCAGTCATCCAGGCACCGGCCCTCGCCCCGTCCTGAATGAACAACGAAGCCTGAGTACCGACTGCAGCCCGAGGCCAGCAGCGCCCACTGATGAAAGAAGAAGAATCCATGTCCGACACCGCATCGTGCCCGTTCCACGCTCGCTCGCTGCCAGGGGACGGCACGCCCCTCGCTCCATCGCCGCGAATCGCCGAGTGGCGTCAGCAGGGTCCGTTTGTTCCGCTCGACTTCCAGGACGGGCACGAGGGGCTCGCCGCCGTGCGCTACGAGGCCGCAACAAGCGTGCTGCAGGACCCCCGGTTCAGCATGCGACCGGCCCGGATGCCCGTCGGACCCGACGGCATCGACGATACGACCGCGGAAAGCGCGGCCGTGCCGCTCGAGCTGCCCGGCGAGCTCGACGAGTCCGGGCAGCGCTCAGAAGATCTCAACCTCCTGACCCTCGATGGCAGCGAGCATGCGAAGCTCCGGCGAGCGGCGACAGCGAGGTTCTCGGTGCGCCAGGCGCGCTCGCGTGAGCCGTGGATCCGGGAGATGATCGCCGAACAGGTCGCCATCCTGCGAGAGCGTGGACCGGTGGTCGATCTCTGGCGCGAGTTCGCGATGCCCATCTCGGCACGCACGCACTGCAAGGTGATCGGCGTACCGGATCGCCACTTCGACCGTTTCGTGGAGCTCTTCGTCGAGGCATCGACCGCCCAGCAGAAGTACGACTTCATCCGCGCACTGATCGTCGAGCGGCGGGACGATCCGGGTGAGGACGTCATCACCGACCTGCTCGCCAACGAGGAACTCGACCGTGTCGAGGTCGAGGGACTGCTGCGGCTGCTCATGGGCGCCGGCCGCGATTCTGTCGCGTACCTGATCGCCACCGCATCCGTCGCACTGCTGACCAATCCGTCGCAACTGGCGCTCCTGCGCGAAGACCCCGAGCGGATCCGACCCGCAGTAGAGGAGTTCATGCGGGTGGGCGCAATGTTCGTCACGGTGTTCGCTCGCACCGCGCTCGAGGACGTCGAGATCGAAGGCATGACCATCCCTGCCGGGACCTCGGTAGCTGTCTCGCCCGTTGCGGCAAACCGTGACCCGGAACACTGGGGTGCCGTCGCCGAGGCGTTCGACGTGACGCGCGACGCTTTCGGACACTTCGGGTTCGGCTCGGGCATCCACGGCTGCATCGGCCAGCAGGTGGCGCGAGTCGAGATCCGCGAGGCGATCGCGGCGCTGCTCGACGGTTTCCCGCAGCTGCAGCTCGTGTCGGCCGAACAGCTCGAACCGCAGCCCTTCGCGCATCCTGTGGCGGTGTACGAAGCAGGGGAGGTTCTCGTGCGACTGGATGGCAAGCATGCGACGGCTCACCACGAGACGATGTCGTCTGCGCACTAGAATCGTGCGATGGCCGACGACGACCCGGTGGTGGTAGGTGCCAACCGGTACCGGTTTTCGCCGGGGGAACACATCGTCAATCCCCACGTGATGAGCGTCTCGTTCATCTGGATACTGAGCGGCAGTGGTGAGATCGTGGCAGGCGGTCGACGGATCCCGGTCGAAGGCCAGCACGTCGTCAGGCTTCCGTGGCATCACCACGTCGAATACCGGGCCGACCAGCGCGGACCGTTCCACGTCGGCACGCTGCATGTAGTGCCGCGGCACAGTCGTGACGTGCCGGTCATCCCCCGGGTAGCCCACCTGCCTGGCGACCCGCTTCTCCACGACCCCGCTCGCAGCGGCGAACCCGGTGCGTTCCTGCCGGGCGTCTCCTCGACGCGCAACAGCGCAGCCAGGCGCATCGTCGAGTTCGGAACGATAGCCATCGAGCGATTGGGGGAAGGCTCGTTCGACGAGGAGTACTTCCGCGCACTCGGCAGACTCATTCTGTTGGAGAACGCGTCATGGACTGACGGCCAGGCGCACCAGTCGACGGTGCCGGGTGCTCTCGAACTCATGATGACGTTCATCCGGCACCACATTGCCGAGCCGCTCACTGTCGCGCGGGTGGCCGAAGCGGCGCGGTGCAGCGAGACGACCGCTCAGCGGTTGTTCGCTCGTCACGCGGGCGAGTCGATGCAGTCCTGGATTCGGCAGATTCGACTCCGCGAGGCGGCCGCGCTGCTGCGCACTACCGGGCTGCGCGTGAGCGAGGTCGCCCAACTGGTCGGATACCCGGATCCCCTTTACTTCTCGCGCGCGTTCCATCGCGCATACGGGGTGGCGCCGAGCCAGTTCGCGCAGACCGAGCTTCGCCCCTGACGACGCGCAGCCGGGCGCGCCTGTTTTGTCCATGATTCAGGCTTTGGCTACCGCCCAGGCGCTCGCGGCCATCCGTATTGTCGACATCACGATGGCGCAGTCGTGCGCCCCGGGCATGAAGGAGTGCAGATGGCGGTGCAGCGGCGAACGTTCGGACGGACCGGCTGGGACATCAGCGAGGTCGCCTTCGGGGCGTGGCAGCTCGGCGGCCAGTGGGGCCCTGTGGATGACGACTCGTCGGTCCGGGCGCTCCTCGATGCCTACGAGCACGGAATCAACTTCGTCGACACCGCGCAGATGTACGGGCTGGGACACAGCGAAGAAGTCGTCGGCCGATCGCTGCGGGAATGGACAGGCGAGCGAATATACGTCGCGACGAAGGTGCAGCCCGTCCGATGGCCGGAGCCCGCAGAGAGCGATCCCGACATCGCTGTCGCCTACCCGCCGTCCTACCTTCGTCACCAGGTCGAGGCGTCGCTGCGACGCCTCAGGGTGGATCGGCTCGACTTGATCCAACTGCACTGTTGGATGCCCGCCGGCATGCACGACCAGGACTGGCTCGTCACCCTCCAGGCGATGAGGGATGAAGGCAAGGTCGACCGCATCGGCGTCTCGTTGCGCGACTACCGGGCCGACGAGGGTGTGGCGCTCGCCCGGTCGGGGCTCATCGACTCGATCCAGGTGATCTACAACCTCTTCGAGCAGTCGCCCGAGTCTGAGCTGTTCGCCGCCGCCGCGGCTTCACGGACGGCGATCATCGCCCGGGTGGCTCTCGATTCCGGGTCGCTCAGTGGCGCCTGGACCAGGGCGACCTACGACGAGTGGACCGACGGATCGGTGCTGAAGTCGATGTTTCGGGGCGACCGCTTCGGGCAGACTCTCGACCGCGTGGCCGCGATCCGCGAGGTCACGGACGCGCACTACGACTCGCTCGACGAAGCCGCCGTCCGGTTCGTCCTCGATCGGCCCGACGTTTCTACAGTGATCATCGGGATGACGTCGCCCGAGCTGATCGAGCGGAACATTTCGTTTAGCGACGGCCGCGGCCTCGCATCCGGACTCCACGAGAAATTGGCAGGGTTCACATGGAAACGGAACTTCTACGTATGAGCAGCGGACCGGCGGCGGCAATCGACCAGCTGAGCCCGCAGCAGATAGACGCGCGGCTCGCGAGAAGGTCGGTGGCGTACCTTCCACTCGGGTCGCTCGAATTCCATGGGCCGCACCTGCCCATCGGACTCGACGCCCTCACCGCCTACGGCATCTGCCTGGCCGCCGCGGAGCGATCGGGCGGTGTCGTGCTTCCCGCCATGCACCAGGCCGTCGGCGGGGAGCACACCCGCTATCCGTGGACGCTCATGTCGCGGTCAGCGGAGCCGATCGAGGTGCTACTGGCCGAGACGCTGCAGCGGCTCGATGAGCTGGGCGTGCAGCGATTCGTTTTGCTGAGCGGACATTTCGCCGATGAGCAGCGAGACCTCGTCGAACGCGTCGCCAGCGCATGGAACGCGACGGCCGCATCGTCGAGGGCCATCGCACGAACCCTCGGCCAGGCGCCGAACCCGCCGGTCGCCCCCGACCATGCGGGGCGCTTCGAGTCGCTGCTGCTCCAGGCCCTCCATCCGGAGCTCGTCGACGTGAGCCGGCTCCCCGACCCCGACGCCGCTCCGGCGCCTGAGGGCGAGGATCCCTTCGGTGCGGACCGCCATCGTGAGGACCACCCGCTGCACGGCGTCTTCGGCCCCGACCCCAGGCGAATCGACCGAAGCGACGCAGCGCCGCTTCTCGAATATTTCGTCGAGTGGGCCAGCGGGCTGGGTCAGTCGTCCAGCGACGCGAGCTGATCCTCGAGGTGGAACACCTCGCGCAACTGCAGCGCGCTCTGGTCGGCGCGCTCGCCGGCAAGTGAGACGAACAGGCCGGTCGAGCTCTCTTCCCATTCCGCGGTGCGCGGATCCGCGGCAAGAGCTGCCGCCGACGCCTCGTCGTCGTCCGTCTCGTAGTAGCCGATGAGCAGGCCGTCGCCGCGAAGGTAGAGCGAGTAGTTGCGTCGCCCTGCGTCGCGGATCGCCGCCAGCATCTCGGGCCAGACCGCACGGTGGCGCTCGACATACTCGTCCATGCGGTCTGGTTTCACCTGGAGCTGGAAGCAGATTCGCTGGACGGATGCCGCCCTCGGCTCACCGGCGGGGGACGCGGCGAGGTCAGCCATCGACAGCTCCTTTGTCGGGCGGCGAGCGCCGCACAACGAGCCTATCTTCAGGCGCCTTCGTTGCCACCGCGTTCCGGAGTCACGCCGCCACGACATACCGCCGATCGCTGCCAGAAACATCGCCGCAACACCGCGAGGCTAGGCTCTGGCTATGGGTGACCTGTTCGACGGCTACGGCAGCGTCGCCACGCGCAGCAAGGCATCGGGCACGCCGCCGCGCAAGACCGCGCCGGCATTCGACGAGATGTTCGAGTCGAAGGCTGTCGCGCGGAAGTCCTACAAGGAGATCTACGCGTCGCTGGCGCGAATGACCCAGGAGGAGCTGCGCGGTCGAACGGACGCCCTCGGGGCAAGCTACCTGGCTCAGGGCGTCACTTTCGACTTCGCCGGTGAGGAGCGCCCGTTCCCGCTGGACGCCGTTCCCCGCGTCATCGACCAGGCCGAATGGACCACCGTCGAGGCCGGCATCAAACAGCGGGTGCGCGCGCTCGAGCGGTTCCTGTCCGACATCTACGGCGCACAGCTCGCCGTGCGTGACGGTGTGATCCCCGCCGCACTCGTCACGTCATCCAGCCACTTCCATCGCGAAGCGGCGGGCATCGTGGGCGCCAACGGCGTGCGCATCCAGGTCAGCGGCATCGACCTCATCCGCGACGAGCAGGGCACCTGGCGCGTACTCGAAGACAACGTTCGGGTGCCGAGCGGCGTGAGCTACGTCATCTCCAACCGTCGTGTGATGGCGCAGACGCTTCCCGAGCTGTTCGTCAGCATGAAGGTGCGGCCGGTCGGCGACTACCCCAACAAGCTGTTCGCGGCGCTCAAGGCGTCCGCTCCCGAGGGTGTCGAGGATCCCACCGTCGTCGTGCTCACGCCGGGGGTCTTCAACTCCGCCTACTACGAGCACACGCTGCTCGCGCGGCTGATGGGCGTCGAGCTCGTCGAGGGCCGGGACCTGTTCTGCTCGGGGGGGCGCGTGTGGATGCGCACGACGGCGGGACCCACGCGCGTGGACGTCATCTACCGCAGGGTCGACGACGAGTTCCTCGATCCGCTGCAGTTTCGTGCCGACTCGATGCTCGGCAGCCCCGGGCTGCTGCTCGCCGCCCGACTCGGCAACGTCACGATCGCCAACGCGGTCGGCAACGGCGTCGCCGACGACAAGCTGGTCTACACCTACCTGCCGGACCTCATCCGCTACTACCTCGCCGAGGATCCCCTCATCCCCAACGTCGACACCTGGCGCCTCGAGGAACCCGGCGCGCTCGCCGAGGTGCTCGACCGGCTCGACGAACTCGTGGTGAAGCCCGTCGACGGATCCGGCGGCAAGGGTCTCGTGGTCGGGCCCGCGGCGTCGAAGAACGAGCTCGACGAACTGCGCGCGCGCCTCATCGCCGACCCGCGCGGATGGATCGCACAGCCGGTCGTGCAGCTGTCGACCATCCCGACCCTGGTCGACGCCGGCATGCGGCCGAGGCACGCCGACCTGCGGCCATTCGCCGTCAACGACGGCAAGGACGTCTGGGTGCTGCCGGGTGGGCTGACCAGGGTTGCGCTGCCCGAGGGCGAGCTCGTCGTCAACAGCTCGCAGGGGGGCGGCTCGAAAGACACCTGGGTGGTCGGGCCCGACCCGCTGCAGACCAGCAGGCACAACATCCAGGGGCTCGTGGCCGACCAGGCGGCGCCCACCAGCTCCATCCCGATCATCCTCAGCGGCGATCACGTGCAGGACCACTCGCCGCTCGACTCCCCCCGCAACGACCAGGAGCAGCAACAGCAGCAGGGTCTCGCCAGCCCCGGAGGTCTAGTACCCCGCGACGAAGGAGCAGGCGCATCGAGACGCGCCCGCGAGGTGACCCCATGCTGAGCCGCATCGCCGAAAGCCTGTTCTGGATCGGACGCTACATCGAGCGCTCCGATGGTACTGCGCGCATCCTCGACGTTCACCTGCAGCTGCTGCTCGAAGACCCGTGGATCGAGGAGGATCTCGCCTGCCGCTCGCTGCTCAGCGTGATGGGCGCCGAGCTGCCGCCCGAGGATGCGGTGCTCTCCCGCGCCGACGTGCTCGCAATCCTCGCCGTCGACCGCACGCAGCCGGCCTCGATCGCGTACTCGCTTAACGCCGCCCGCGAGAACGCGCGCCGCGCTCGTGAGGTCATCTCGACCGAGCTGTGGGAGGTGCTCAATACGACCCGGGCTCGCATGCCCCGCAAGGTCTCGAGCGACAAAGTGCACGAGTTCTTCGGCTGGGTGCGCGAACGTTCGGCGCTCGCGGTCGGAATCATCGAGTCGGCGACCAGCCGGGATGAAGCGTGGCTGTTCTTCACGCTCGGTCGCAGCATCGAGCGGGCCGACATGACCGCCCGACTGCTGGCCACCCGGTCGCTCACCGAGGCGAGCGGGCCCTCCTGGACGACCATCCTGCGCAGCGTCGGCGCCTACGAGGCGTACCTGCGCACGTACCGCGGTGTGCCGAGCGCACGAAACGCGGCGGAGTTCCTCTTGCTCGACCGGCTCTTCCCACGGAGTATCCTCTTCTCCGTGACCCGCGCAGAGCAGTGCATGCGCGACATCGAGCCTCGCACCGATCGTGTCGGGGTCAGCGACCAGGCGCTCCGCCTGCTCGGGCAGATCCGCAGCGAACTGGAATTCCGTCCGATCGCCGAGATTCTGGACGACCTGACGCGCCACATGGACAACGTGCAACTCGCGACCAGCGCCGCGTCCGAGGCGATCCGCCAGCGCTACTTCCCCACCAACGCTGCGCCGAACTGGGTGCGGGAGAATTCGTGAACCGCCTGCGAATCAGGCACATGACGGGCTTCCACTACAAAGGCGACGTCACCGCGTCCTACAACGAGGCCCGCATGCTGCCGGCGTCGACCGAGGGGCAGCTGGTGCTGTTCTCGAACCTCGACATCCTGCCGATCTCGAGCCAGCACTCCTATGTCGACTACTGGGGCACCCGGGTCTCGTCGTTCGAGATCCTCACCCCGCACAAGGAGCTGGCGCTGACGGCGACGAGCCTGGTCGAAGTGCGACCGCGTGAGCATCCCGGGCACCGCCTCAGCTGGGACGAGCTGGCGATCGCGGCGGCGAAGGCCACCGAGTACGTGGAGCAGTTGAAGCAGACCCGGCGCACCGAGCCTCCTGCGGAGGTGGCGAAGCTGGCGGCCGACATCCTGGCGAAGTCCGACAACCCGTGCGACGCGGCGCTCGCGATCTGCACGATGATCGGCGACTCGGTGGAGTACATGCAGGGCGTTACGGGAGTGCACACGACGGCCGCGGAGGCGTGGTCGGGTCGCCGCGGCGTCTGCCAGGACATTGCGCACCTTGCCCTCGGCGCGCTGCGCTCGGTCGGCATTCCGGCGCGCTATGTCTCGGGGTACCTGCATCCAAAGCCCGACGCGGCGATCGGCGAGACGGTTGCGGGCGAGTCGCATGCGTGGGTCGAGTGGTTCTGCGGTTCGTGGCGCGGTTTCGACCCCACTAACCTCATCGACATCGGCGACCGGCATGTGACGGTCGGGCATGGGCGCGACTACAACGACGTCGCCCCGCTGCGCGGCATCTATGCGGGCCCGTCGAGTTCGTCGCTCTTCGTCACCGTCGAGATCACCCGCGAGGCCTGACGCGCCACCAGCCCCGTCAGCCCCTTCCCGAGGTGGCGGGAGAAACCTGATCGCGGCGGGAGTCACGACTCCCTCCGCGCCACACGTTCTCCCTCCACCCGGGGGTTGGGTCAGGAGGCCTTGGCCGTCTCGCGCACGCGCAGGTCCTTGCGCAGGATCTTGCCGGCGGTCGACTTCGGGATGACGTCGATGAACTCCACGCGGCGCACCTTCTCGTGCGGTGCCACCTTGGCGGTCACGAAGTCCATGACCTCGGTCTCGGTCAACTCCTCGCCGGGCTGGATGACCACGAACGCCTTCGGGATCTCCTGGCCGTCGTCATCCAGCACACCGATGACCGCGGCATCCGCCACCTTCGGATGTGTCAGCAGCAGCGACTCGAGGATCGCCGGCGCGACCTGGTACCCCTTGTACTTGATGAGCTCCTTGAGCCGGTCCACGATGCGGTAGACGCCGTTCGAGTCGACGGTGGCGATGTCGCCCGTGTGCAGCCAGCCGTCTTCGGTGAGCGTCGCCCGCGTTGCCTCCTCGTTGTTGAGGTAACCCATCATGATGTTGGGCCCCTTGCACATGAGCTCTCCGGGCTCGCTCGTGCCGGACTCGGGCTGCGGAATCTCCTCGCCCGTCTCCGGGTCGACGAGCTTCGACTCGAGGTTCGGGATGGCCAGCCCGATGGTCGAGAGCGAGATGTCGTCGCGGTCGAGCGGGATGGTGTGCGAGACCGGGCTGGTCTCGGTCATGCCGTAGCCCTGCCGAACGGTGGTGTTCAGCCGCTTCGCGACCGCACCCGCGAGGTTCTCGTCGAGCGCTGCGGCGCCCGAGAAGATGGCCTTGACCGACGACAGGTCGTACTGGTCGACGATGGGATGCTTGGCCAGCGCAACCGCGATGGGCGGCGCGATGAACAGCCAGGTGCACTTCTGCTCCTGGATGATCCGCAGGAACTCGGGCAGGTCGAACCGAGGCATCGTCACGAGCGTCGAGCGGGTCTTGAGCGCGAAGTTCAGCAGCACTGTCAGCCCATAGATGTGGTAAAACGGCAGCACTGCGAGCACGACGTCGCCCGTCTGCACGCCGATGTTCACCTCGCTCTGGGCCACGTTCGCGACCAGGTTGCGGTGCGTGAGCATCACACCCTTCGGCCGCCCCGTGGTTCCCGACGAGTACGGCAGTACGGCCAGGTGGGTGGCGGGGTCGAACGACACCTCGGGCGGCGTCGCCTGCTCCATGATGAGGTCTTTCAGTGAAGGATGCCCGTCGACGCCGTCCATCACGATCAGATGGTCGGCATCGATACCCACTTCGGCGGCGGCCGCTTCGGCACCGGCCAGCAGCGGCGAGACGGTGAACAGCCAGGTCGCACCGGCGTCCCTGAGCTGGTTCGCGATCTCCTCGGCGGTGTAGAGCGAATTGATGGTGGTGACGACGGCGCCGGCACGCAGGATGCCGTGGAACACGACCGCGAACGCCGGAGCGTTGGGACAGAGCAGCCCGATCGTCGTTTCCGTGTTCACCCCGCGGGCGGCGAGGGCGCCCGCCACCGCGTTGATCTGGGCGAGCAGTTCGCCGTAGCTGGTCTTCGCGCCGCTGGTTCCGTCGACCAGGGCCGTGACGTCCAGGTCGTCAGGCGTCAGGCCGCCGAACAGGAAGTCGTAGATGCTGAGTTCGGGAATCTCGACATCCGGGAAGGTGCTTCGGGTCATTGCGGCTATCTCCTTTGACAGACGGTCGAGCGTTCACTTCGTAGAGGTGAAAGTGAATCGCTTAGTCTTTTCGCGCTGTGCCTATTTCACTGCATCCGGCTGGAAGAAGCGAGGCCGTCTCCCAATCAATTTCTAACCACGTTGGATCGCGATCTCCGACGTCGTTAGATCTTCGGCCAGGCGGCGGCGCGACCGCACGCGGGTCTCGTGGTTGTAGCTGAACGCGAGGCCGAAGCGCGATTCCGAGTCGCGGTGAATGCGCAGGCGGTTCGTCACGATCATCCAGGCGAGTGCGACAGCGGCGGCGGCGAAGCCGGATGCGGCGCCGACGACGATCGCCCAGCGCGGTCCCGCGACGTTGGCGATCCAGCCGACGAGCGGCGCACCGAGGGGGGTCGTGCCCGCGAAGATGGCCATATACAGGGCCATCACTCTGCCCCGCATGGCTGGCGCGGTGGTGGTCTGCACGTAGGCGTTGGCGCTCGTCATCATCGTGAGCGCGGTAAGACCGACGACGATGAGCACGGCCGCGAACGACCAGTAGGAGGGCATCAGCGCCGAGGCGAGCATCGACAGCCCGAAGCCGAGCGAGGCCAGGCCGATCACGACCACTCGCGGCTTCTCGCGCCGGGCTGCCATGAGCGACCCGAACACCGAGCCGATGGCCATGACCGACGACAGTAATCCGTAGCCGTTGGCGCCCTGGTGGAACGCGAGCGCCATGGTCGAAGTGAAGATGGGGAAGTTCACACCGAATGTGCCGACGAGCGACATCATGACCAGGACTATGACGATGTCGGGCCTCGACCCCACATAGCGCCAGCCCTCACGGATCTGGCCGCGCTTTCGCGGCGGCCTGCTGGATGCGCGCAACTCGTGGACGTGCATCAGCGCCAGGGCGAGGATCGTTGCCGCAAAGCTCGCGGCATTGATGAGGAACACCCATCCCGAGCCGATCACCGCGATCAGTACGCCGGCCACGCCCGGGCCGATGAGCCGCGCTCCGTTGAACGACGCCGAGTTCAGCGCGACCGCGTTGGGGATCTGCTTCTCTTCGACGATCTCCGACACGAAGGTCTGGCGCACGGGCATGTCGATGGCCGAGACGCTTCCCAGGGCGAACGCGAAGGCGTACACCTCCCAGAGCGTGGCAGTGTTCGTCACCACCAGCAGTCCGAGCCCGAGACCGAGGATGCCCATGGCGAACTGGGTGAAGAACAGCATGCGTCGCCGGTTGACCCGGTCGGCGACGAGGCCTGCGATCGGCATGAGAAGCAGCACCGGACCGAACTGCAGTGCGAGCGTGATGCCTACAGCTGCGGCGTCGTGGTTGGTGAGCTTGGTGAGCACGATCCAGTCCTGGGCCGTGCGCTGCATCCACGTGCCGATATTGGAGACGAAGGCCCCGATGAAGAAGAGGCGGAAGTTGTAGATTCCGAGTGATCGAAAGGTGCGGATCATGAGTCGGCGATGTCCTTCAGGATCGCGATGGACTGATCGACGACCGCCCGCTGCTCTTCGGTGAGGCCGGCGAGCTGCTTGGTGAACCACGCATCCCGCTTGCGCTTGGTCTCGGCGATGAAGGTGCGGCCGAGCGCGGACAGGTCGATGGAGACCTTGCGACCGTCGTCTTCGGCGCCCACGCGCGTGACCAGCCCGCTCTTCACGAGCGCGTTGATGGTGCGGTTCATGCTCGGCGGGGTCACCCGTTCGTGTGCGCTCAGCGCGCTGAGGGTCTGCGGCCCGTCGTTGCTGAGTGCGAACAGCACGGCGCGCTGTCCTTCGGTGACGCTCTCGTCGCTCTGCATGGAGCGGATGCGACGCGCCAGCCGCTGGATGGTGAGGCGCAGCTCCTGGTCGTCGCGATGCTGACCGGTAGTTGACATGATTACTTAGCATAGCAAATTAGCAATGCTAATTATTCCCTCGCGTCTGTCACGCGCAGCAATACGATGTTGACAAGCGAGGAGGCTCCCGATGGCCGCGACTGCAGTAGAGCGCACAGACCGCACGTTTGTCGACGCCAGTGGTGTCACCATCCACTACTACACCTGGACCGCTCCGGCGCCGAAGGGCGTGCTGCAGGTTGCGCACGGCCTGGGCGAATACGCCACCCGCTACGAGCAGCTCGCCCAGGCGCTCGTCGTCGCCGGCTACTCGGTGTACGCCGACGACCATCGCGGTCACGGTCGCACCGGGGTGGAGCAGCACCTCGGCAACATGAAGCACATGGGCAAGCTCGGTCCCGGCGGCCTTCGCGCCACAATCGAGGAGGTGCGGCAACTCACGTCGGTCATCCGCGCCGAGAACCCGGGTATCCCCGTCGGGTTGCTGGGCCACAGCTGGGGCTCGCTCATGGTGCAGACCATCCTGAACCAGCATGCGCAGGACTACGACGCCGCCGTGCTCACCGGCACCGCCTATCGTCGGCCCGGCAGCATGAACGCCGGCCAGCTCAATGCGAAGCACAAGCACCTGGGCACGACAGGCTTCGAGTGGCTGAGCCGCGACCCGGCGGTCGCGCAGGCCTTCCTGGATGACCCGCTCACCTTTTACGCCGACACCCTCAAGCTGTTCGGCCTCGTCGACGGCCTGCGCCTCTTCGGTGTGCCGACCAAGCACATCGGCAAAGACCTGCCGCTGCTCATCGCCATCGGCAGCGACGACTCCCTCGGCGGTGAGAAAAGCGTCCGCACTCTTGCCGAGAAGTACATTTCGCGCTCGCATCTGAGCGACGTCGAGGTCGTCATCTACGCGGATGCGCGCCATGAGATCTTCAACGAGGTGAACCGGGCCGAGGTCACCTCCGATCTCATCGACTGGCTCGACCAGCGCCTCGCAAAGTCCTAGCCGTGTCGCCGGACCCGGCCGAGATTACGCTGGGGTTATGCACGGCGAATTCAAGGTTCCTGGCGGCAAGCTCGTCGTCGTCGATCTCGACGTCATAGACGGCGTCATCCACGACTTCCACCTGGCGGGTGACTTCTTTCTCGAGCCCGACAATGCGCTCGAGGCCATCGACCGCGCGGTCAACGGCCTGCCGGCAGACTCCGACGCCAAGCGGTTCACCGAGGCGATTTCTGCTGCGCTGCCGAAGGATGCGGTGCTGCTGGGCTTCTCGGCGGAGTCGGTGGCGACGACCATCCGTCGCGCTCTCGCCCAGGCGACAACCTTCACCGACTACCAGTGGGAGGTCATCCACGGGCAGTCGGAGCGGCCGCAACTGCAGATGGCGCTCGACCAGGTGCTGGCCGAGGAGGTCGGTGAGGGCCGCCGTGGGCCGACGCTGCGAATCTGGGAGTGGGACCAGCCCGCCGTCGTCATCGGCAGTTTCCAGTCGGTGCGCAACGAGGTCGACCTCGACAATGCCAACCGGTACGGCTTCGAGATCGTGCGGCGCATCAGCGGCGGTGGCGCCATGTTCATGGAGGCCGGTTCGGTCATCACCTATTCGATCTACGCGCCATCCGACCTGGTGCAGGGCATGAGCTTCGCCGACTCGTACGCGTTCCTCGACGAGTGGGTCATCGTCGCGCTGAGATCGCTCGGCATCGACGCGTTCTACCAGCCGCTCAACGACATCACGAGCGCCAAGGGCAAGATCGGCGGCGCCGCCCAGAAGCGGCTCGGCACGGGCGCGGTGCTGCACCACGTGACGATGAGCTACGACATGGACGGCGATCGCATGGTCGAGGTGCTGCGCATCGGGCGCGAGAAGATGAGCGACAAGGGCACCCGCAGCGCCAACAAGCGCGTCGACCCGCTGCGCAGCCAGACCGGGCTGCCGCGAAGCGAGATCATCGACGCCCTGATCGCGACCTTCACCCGGCTGTACGGTTCGACGCCGGGCGAGATCACCGCCGACGAGCGCGCGAAAGCCGAGCAACTCGTGACCGAGAAGTTCGGCACCGACGAATGGCTGTACCGGGTTCCCTGACAGCGCGGCGGCTAGCGGGTGAGCAGGTCCTGGTAGTCGGGGTGCTCAGAGATCCAGCGATTGACGAATGGGCACTGTGCGACGACACGGTAGTCCGTGTGGTTGCGCACCTGGTCGAGGGCCTCGCGAACCAGCCTGCCGCCGAGCCCGTGCTCGCGCTGCCGGCCGACGATCTCGGTGTGGGTGAAGATCATCTCGGTATCCGTCAGCTCGTAGGCGGCGTATCCGGCGAGCTCGCCGTCGATGACGAGTTCGAAGCGGTCGAGTTGCTGGTTCTGCACGACATCCGACATATCCAGAACACTAGACCGATTGGCGCTCGATCAGGGTCGTCGGCATCAGCGTCAGGTGGTCGACCGGCTCGCCCGCGATGAGGGCGACCAGCTTTTCGGCGATCGTGGCGCCGTGCGCGGTCGTCGGCTGTTCGATCGTCGTGAGCGGGGGATTGGCCGCCTGCGCGAAGTGGTCGTTGTCGATGCTCGTGATCGCCACGTCGTGCGGCACCGTGAGGCCCCGCTCGCGCAGCACCTCCATGGCGCCTGTCGCGATCTGCGCGGACGCCGCGAACAACCCGTCGAAACGGATACCGCGGTCGAGCAGCCGGTGCATGGCCGCGGCACCGGCCGCGTCCGACCACTCCGCATGCTCCACCAGGCTGTCATCGAGGGCCGCGGCGGCAAGCGCTCGGTGCCACCCTTCGAGGCGGTCGAGGGCCGACGACATATTCAACGGGCCGCTGATCGTGGCAAGAGTGCGGCGCCCGTGCTCCACCAGGTAACGCGTCGCCAGTTCGGCGGCGCCCACGTTGTCGATATCGACCATGAAGGTGTGCGGGTCGTCCGCTCCCGGCGGCCGACCAGCGAAGACCATGGGCAGCGCCCTGGCCAGCTCGGTGTAGGCGACATCGTCGACGTGGTGGGAGAGCACGAGTGCGCCGTCCACATTACCGCTGAGCAGGTAGCGACGGGTCTTGTCGGGCTCGTCATCGGATGCGATCACGAGCGCCAGCGTGTACTCGGTCGCACTGAGGTAGCGAGCGACCCCCGGGATGACCGACGAGTAATAGGGGTCGGCGAAGAAGCGGGCTGTGTCCTCGGGGATGATGAGGGCTATGACCCGCGAGCGGTGGCTCGCGAGCGATCGTGCGGCGAGGTTGGGCACGTAACCGAGTTCGTCGATCGCCGCCCGCACGGATGTGACCACCCGGGCTGGCACCGTGGCCGGGGCGTTGACGACGCGGGAGACTGTCGACCGCGATACCCCGGCCAGCGCGGCCACCATCTCGAGAGTCGGGGACTGTGCCTGCATGGCCGTGAGTGCTACGACGACTGGCGAACGATCAGGCTCGTCGGCAGGATCGTGACCTGCTGCACGGGTTCGTGCTGGATGAGCTTCACCAGCACTTCGGCCATGGTCGCACCGAGCTCGACCGACGGCTGGTGCACGGTCGTGAGCGGCGGTGTTGCGGTCAGGCCGAAGTAGTTGTCGTCGAAGCCCACGACCGCTATGTCGTCGGGAACCGTGAGACCGTGCTCACGGATGGCCGTGTACGCGCCGACCGCCATCTGGTCATTGGCGGCCACGATGGCGTCGATCGGCACTCCGCGCGAGAGCAGGCGGCGCATGGCATCTGCTCCGGACTCGGGAGTGAAGTCGCCGTATTCGACGAGGTCGGTGCTCTCCATGCCGTAGCGGCGGACGGCCTGCCGCCAGCCCTCGAGCCGGTCGAGACCCGGGGGCATGTCCTGCGGTCCCGCGATGACTCCGATCGACTTGCGCCCGCGCTCGATGAGGTGGTCGATCGCCCCGCGCTCGCCGGCGATGTCGTCGACGCCCACGAAGTAGCTGCTGCCGCCGGTCTCCGCCTGCAGCGGCCGACCGGCGTAGACCACGGGCAGCGTGCGTTCGAGGTGGGCGTAGGAGTGGTCGCCGCTGTGGTGCGAGACGATGAGCGCGCCGTCGACGTTGCCGCCCATCAGGTAGCGCCGCGTCTTGTCGGGCCGCGACTCGACGGCGATCATCATGTTGAGCGTGTACTCGGTGTTGGCGAGGTACATTGCGACGCCCTGCACGATGGAGGCGAAGAACGGGTCGCCGAAGACCATGGCGGTCGACTCGGGGATCACGAGCGCAATGACCTGGGTGCGCCGGGATGCGAGCGATCGCGCCGCACGGTTGGGAACGTAGTTGAGTTCCTCGATCGCCGCCTGCACCGCGGAGAGCACATCGGCCGTCACGCTGGGCGAGCCGTTGACGACGCGCGACACCGTCGACCGGGACACACCGGCTCGCGCGGCGACCATTTCAAGGGTAGGCACGGTCGGCTCGGCGTCAATTTCAGACGTCATGGAACACGCCCTTCATCAGCAGGTCTCCATGTTACTGGGCCACCGCTTCACACCGTCGCGGCGCGATCGCCCTGAAGCTCGGCACCCGCCTGTGCGCTCGCGCGCGCAATGATTCGCGCGTATTGCAGGCCGCTGTCTTTGACGATCCGCTCCTGGGTGTCGTAGTCGACACGAACTACGCCGAAACGCTTGCCGTAACCCCAGGCCCACTCGAAGTTGTCGAGAAGGGACCAGACGAAGTAGCCGCGCACATCCGCACCGTCGTTGATTGCGTCGCCGACGGCACCGATGTGCTGAACGATGTACGACTCACGCTCGGTGTCGTGCACGGCGCCATCGCTCGACACCGTGTCTTCGTAGGCGGCACCGTTCTCGGTGACGTAGAGCGGCGGCAGCGTCGGGTATTCGGTGCCGAGCCGAACCAGCAGCGTGTGCAGGCCGGCCGGGTTGACCTCCCAGCCCATTGCGGTGCGCGGCAGCCCGCGCAGCGGGAACGTCACGTACTCGCTGCCGACAAGCGAGGAGCTGGTGGGACGGCTGGTGGGCTTGAATTCGCGCTCGTCGGCGACGGTGGTGGGGTGCCCGCTCACGGCGTCGTCGTGGTAGTGGTTGACGCCAAGGAAGTCGATGGGCGCGCTGATGATCTCGAGATCGCCGTTGTCGATGACGTCGGCCAGGCCGTACTCGGCGACATCCTGAAGCAGGTCCAGCGGGTAGGAGCCTTCGAGGATGGGGTTCAGGAACGCCCGGTTCCACAGGGCGTCGACGCGACGTGCAGCCTCGACGTCGATGGGGTCGTTCGCGTTCGCCGGAATCGCGTTGGTCAGGTTCAGCGTGACGCCGAGCTTGATCGTTCGGCCTGCCGCCTCGCTGGCGTCCCGCAGCGAGCGCACGACCAGGCCGTGGCCGAGGTGCTGGTGGTGCAGCGCGGCCAGTGCGGCCGCCGGCTCCTGGCGACCGGGCGCGTGGTCACCGGCGGCGTAGCCGATGAGCGACGAGCAGAGCGGTTCGTTGAAGGTGGTCCAGTGCGATACCCGGTCACCGAGCGCGTCATAGACCGCCGTGGCGTAGTCGAGGTAACGGTAGGCGGTGTCACGGTTCGGCCAGCCGCCCCGCTCCTCCACGGCCTGCGGCAGGTCCCAGTGATACAGCGTGAGCCAGGGCAGAATTTCGGCGCCCAGCAGTTCGTCGACCAGGCGTGAGTAGAAGTCGAGCGCCTTCGCGTTCACCGGGCCGTCATCGGGCTTGATACGCGCCCAGCTGGTCGAGAACCGGTAGGACTGCAGGCCCAGCTTCTTCATCAGGGCGACGTCGGCGGGCATGCGGTGATAGTGGTCGTCCGCGACCTCGGGGGTGTCACCGTTCTGTACCGCGTCAGGCACGCGGGCGAAATGATCCCAGATGGAATCGGTCTTGCCGTCTTCGTGCGCCGCCCCCTCGATCTGGGCGGCCGCGGTGGCGGCTCCCCACAGGAAGCCGTCTGGCCAGGTGATGTGGTCGGGCGTGCTCACGAGTATCCGTCCGTTCGTTTCTTGGGTCTGATCGAGTGTGGCTACGTGAACGCTGGCTACTTGACCGCGCCGGCGCTGAGACCCGCGACGAAGTTGCGCTGCAGCAGCAGGAACCCGACGACGATCGGGATGCTGACGACCAGCGACGCTGCCATGATCTGGTTCCAGAAGACGGCGGTCTCCGACGAGTACTCGGTGAGCCCGACGGCCAGCGTGCGCAGGTTCTGGAACTGGCCGGTGAACGCCTGCGCGAAGAGCAGCTCGCCCCACGCCGTGATGAAGGAGTAGACGATGACCGCGATGACGCCGGGCCGGGCGACCGGAAGGATCACCCGGAACAACGTCGTCAGCGCGGATGCGCCATCCACCTTCGCGGCCTCATCGAGGTCGCGGGGGATGTTGTCGAAGTAGCCCGTGAGCATCCAGATCGCGAACGGCAGCGTGAACGTGAGGTAGGTGATTATGAGGCCCCACAGGTTTCCGACCAGCGGGATGCCGGTGGCCGTGTGGATGTTCACGAAGATGATGTACAGCGGCAGCAGAAACAGGATGCCGGGGAACATCTGCGTCGAGAGCACCGCGGTGGTGAACACCGAGCGGCCGCGGAAGCGCCAGCGCGAGACACCGTAGGCGGCGAAGATCGCGATGATCACACTGGCGACGCTCGCGATGGTCGACACGAAGAAGCTGTTCGCGAAGTACTGGCCGAGCGGCACCGTCGTCCAGATGTCGATGAACGGCTGGATGGTGAAGGTCGTCGGCCACCAGGTCCAGGTGCTCTGCACGTCGGCGAGTGGCTTCACGGATGACGTGATCATCACGTAGAGCGGGAAGACCACGAAAATCGACAGGATGACGATGACGATGACGCGGAAGGTCTTGAATCCAACAGTCTCACGCACGAGTGGACCTCCGGTTGACGAAGAGCAGGTATGCCACAGACACGATGAGAAGGAACACGAGCAGCAGCGTTGACATTGAGGCACCGAATCCGAAGTTCAGGTCGGTGAACGAGTTGTTGTAGATGTGGAACGAGATCAGGTCACCGGCGGGGGGTCTGCCCTCGCCGAACAGGATGGCCGGATCGTTGTAGTCGTTGAAGGTCCAGAGGAACAGCACCAGCACGAGCACCCGGTTGACGCCGCCGAGCTCGGGGAGGGTGATGGCCCGCCACTGTCGGAACGGCTTCGCGCCGTCGAGTGCGGATGCCTCATAGAGGTCTTCGTTGATGGTCTGAAGGCCGGCCATCAGCATCAGGAAGGCGAACGGCCAGGTGCGCCAGATCGAGACGAC
>Ga0302314_10001528_pt1 | contig 43332 bp, 39 predicted proteins | sample III_Palsa_N2_3_FD_200533 | JGI IMG/M metagenome (GOLD analysis project Ga0302314, IMG submission 200533) | Peat permafrost microbial communities from Stordalen Mire near Abisko, Sweden - III_Palsa_N2_3 | ecosystem: Environmental > Terrestrial > Soil > Palsa > Peat permafrost | place: Sweden... | reverse complement strand
AGGGTAGTACCGACCAGTCGGTACGGACTAGACGCGCGCACGGAATAGCCGGAACCCACGGCCCCGAGGGCGTGTGCCTCGGGGCCGTGGGTTCCGATGGATCTCTACTTGGGCGGGAAGGTGGGCAGCACCGGCCTGCCGAAGGTCGCCGCGGTCACCCCGGCGAAGGAGGTGTACCAGGCGAGTGCGGCGGTGACCAGACCGAGCCAGCCGCCGACCTTGGTCATGTCGGTGCTGTTGGCGAACGCCCCGGCGGACAGGAAGGCGAAGGTCAGCGTCAGCGCGACGAACACCGAGAGCACGGCCTTGCTCTGCCGTAGCGCGGCGACGGTCATATAGGCGGTGAAGATCGCCCAGGCCAGCAGGAACAGCCCGACCGCGTGGTTGGTGTTGCTGGCACCGGCCATGGACATGCTGGGCAGGGCGCTCTTGACCAGCGCGTAGTAGGCGAGCCAGAACGCGCCGAAGGATGCGAACGCGGTGGCCCCGAAGGTGTTCCCCTTGCGGAACTCCCACATGCCGGCCAGGAGTTGCGCCAGGCCGCCGTAGAAGAGCGCCAACGGGAGCACCACGGCCTCGGCCGACTTGTCGATGAATCCGGCGTTGAAGCAGCTGAGGACGAGGGTGGTCATGGCGAACCCGGCCAGGCCCAGGGGGGCGGGGTCGGCGATCGCCGAGACTGCGGGTGGTGGGGTGGGCCGCGACAGCGGCTCAGTCTCTGACATGGAACGCCTCTTCTCCTGTGAGTGCATGCTCACGGGCTGTACATGCCCGAGGGCAGACACAAGAAGCTGACACGACAATTATGTGACCGTTCAACAGATCAAGCACCTCCTGGGCAGGGAACAAACCGCTGGGGAGCGGACTTCTCCCAGGCATGAAGGCAATCGTGTACACACAGGCCGGCGGCTCCGAGGCCCTCACGCTCAGCGAGCGGCCCGTGCCCGAGCCCGGCCCCGGCGAGGTGCGGGTCTCGGTGCGGGTCTCCGGGGTCAATCCGACCGACTGGAAGCGCCGTAGCGCCGGTGACCCGCAGGGCGAGCAGGTGCCGAACCAGGACGGCGCCGGGGTCGTCGACGCGGTGGGGGAGGGCGTCGACCCCGCCAGGATCGGCGAGCGGGTGTGGCTGTGGCAGGCCGCCTGGCAGCGCCTGGACGGGACCGCGCAGGAGCATGTCGCCCTGCCCGAGCACCTCGCGGTGGCGCTGCCCGACCACGCCTCCTTCGACCTGGGCGCGAGCCTCGGCATCCCCGCCATGACCGCGCACCGCGCCCTGACGGTCGGCGAGGGCGGCCCGCGGCGCCTGGCCCCCGGCGCGCTCGCGGGCCGTACCGTGCTCGTCGCCGGCGGGGCGGGTGCGGTCGGCAATGCCGCGATCCAGCTGGCGCGCTGGGCCGGCGCCACCGTGCTGACCACCGTCAGCAGCCCGGAGAAGGCCGAGCTGGCGGCCGCCGCCGGTGCGCACCACATCGTCGACTACCGCGCCGAGGACGCCGTCGCGGCGATCCGCGCGCTGGCGCCGCAGGGGGTGGACCTGGTGGTGGAGGTCGCGCCGACCGCCAATGCCGCGCTGGATGTGGCGGTGCTCGCCCCGAACGGCGCCGTGGCCTACTACGCCGACGACAGCGGTCCCGAACTGGCGCTACCGGTACGGGAGCTGATGGTCCGTAATCTGAACTGGACCGGCGTGCTGATCTACACCATTCCCGAGCAGGCGAAGCTCGACGCCGTCGCCGCGGTCAGCGCGGCCGTCGCCGAGGGCGCGCTGCGCGGCGGCGAGGACGCCGGACTCCCCTGGCACCGCTACCCGTTGGAGCGCTCGGCCGACGCCCATGACGCGGTGCAGGGCGCGGTGGTCGGCAAGGTGCTGATCGACGTCTCCTCGGACTAGAGGAGCAGGCCGTCGAGTTGGGCGTATGCCCGCTCGGCGGCCCGGCCGAGCTCCTTCGCGCCGTAGGCCCAGTCGCCGTCCGACGCCAGCGCCTCGCCGACCGGCACCCCCGCCGCGTGCAGGGCGGTGAGCCGGTCGGCGATCGACCGGATGGCGTCCCGCTGCTCGCGGACGAAGCCGGGCCGCACCGCGTCCCCGTGGCCAGGGACGACGACGGTGCCCGGGCCGACCGAGTCGAGCAGCGCGCCCAGGGAGGCCGCCCAGTCCAGCGGGTAGGAGTCCGGCCCGAAGGCGGGCGCCCCGGACTGCTCGACCAGGTCGCCGGCCAGCAGGGCGTCCGCGTCGGGGATGTGCACCAGCAGGTCGCCGTCGGTGTGGCCGCGACCGGGGTGCCACAGGTGCACCTCGCGGTCGCCCAGGTCCAGGGTGTGCCGGTCGTGGACCAGGTGGTCCGGGGCGAGCTCCACCAGTTCGGCCATCTTGGCGGCCCACTCCGGGCTCTTCGCGGCCAGGCGGGCCTTGAACGCCACGGTGTCCAGGTCCTCACCGCCGATGTCGCGGACCATCGTCGCCACCGCGGCGGCATGGCCCCAGAACTCGGCCGGCGGTACCAGCCGGGGCGCGGCGAACTCGGCATTGCCCCAGTAGTGGTCGAAGTGCGCATGGGTGTTGATCACCCAGCGCACCGGCGCGGCCGACAACTCCCGCAGGTGCTCCCGGAGTTCCCGGCCCTCGGCGAGGCTGCAGCGGGTGTCGGCGACGGCCAGCCCGTCCGTGCCCGCGATCACGCTGACGGTCACGTCGACCGGCTGGTAGCGCCGCTGGAACACCCGGTCCGCGACCTCGATCCAGCCGGTGTCCCCGGTGCCTGCGGTTGGAGTCATGCGGCCGATTCTGTCACGGAGCCAGCCCTCGCCCCGGCCTCGTCCCGGCCGTCCCCGGCCAGCGGGAAGCGCCGCGGCGCCACGGTCAGCAGCACGGCCAGGGCGACCGCCGCCGCCGCGGCCGCACCCAGGTAGACGTGGTCCACGGCGGCGGTCACCGCGTGCCGGAGGTAGTCCGTGTCGGCGGGGTCCAGCCTGCCCCGGTCGAGCAGCGCCCCGGACACCTGGTCGATGCTGCTCGGCAGCCCGCGGTGGACCGAGGCGGGGGCGCCGCGCAGCCAGGAGGCCAGCGTCGCGTTGGCGATCACCGCGAACAGCACCCCGCCGATGCTCTGCCCGACCTGGCGGCAGAACAGCACCGAGGCCGTCGCCGTCCCCCGTTCGCTCCAGGGGACGCTGGACTGCACGCCGACGATCAGCGGCAGCTGGAACAGCCCCAGGCAGGCGCCGAGGGCGAACATCACCAGTGCGGGCTCCCAGGCCGGCCCGCGGTAGGGCAGGAAGGTGAACGACAGCAGCACCAGCGTGGCACTGGCCGCGCCGATCACCGCGGTGTCGCGGAAGCCGATGCGCAGGTACAGCCGCCCGGAGAGGGCGGCGGAGAGCGGCCAGCTGATCGTCATCACGGTCAGCACGAAGCCGGCCGCGACCGGCGCCAGCCCCAGCACGGACTGCGCGTACATCGGCAGGAACACCATCGGCGCGATCATCAGCACACCGAGGAAGCCCAGCGTCAGGTTCACCCCGACGATCACCCGCCGCCGCCACACCCACCCCGGGATGATCGGCTCGGCGGCCCGCCGCTCGATCCACACGGTGGCCGCCACGCCCAGCGCGCTCGCCGCGAACAGCGCCAGGCTCGGAGCGGACAGCCAGCCCCAGGCCACCCCGCCCTGCACCAGCGCGACCAGCAGCAGACCGGTCGAGAGGAACAGACCCAGCGCCCCCGGCCAGTCGATCCGGCTGCGCCTGCGCTCCACCGTCTCGTGCAGGTGCCGCATCAGGAGCAGCAGCGCCACCAGCCCGGTCGGCAGGTTCACCAGGAAGATCCAGCGCCAGCCCGCGTAGCTGGCGAGCAGCCCGCCGACGGCCGGTCCGGCGACGGCGGACACCGCCCACACCGTGGACATGGCCGCCTGGATGCGGCCCCGCTCCTTGAGCTTGTAGAGGTCGGCGGCGATCGTCTGCACCGTGCCCTGGATCGCACCGCCGCCGAGGCCCTGGACCATCCGGAAGGCGATCAGTGACGGCATGTTCCAGGCGGCGGCGCAGAGCAGCGAGCCCAGGATGAAGATCACACAGCCGATCAGCAGCACCGGCTTGCGCCCGATCGAGTCGGCGAGCTTGCCGTACACGGGCAGGGTGACCGTGACGGTCAGCAGGTAGCCGGAGAACATCCAGGAGAAGTAGCTGAAGCCGCCGATCTCCGCGACGATCTGCGGCACCGCCGTCGACACGATCGAGGAGTCCATGGCGGCCAGCGCCATCGCCAGCATCAGTGCGGCGACCACCAGCCGTCTGCGCCCCCGCGGGGTGGCAGCGCCCGCCCCGTCCGCCTGTTCCGTGCTGTCGTCCATCAGCAGCCATCCCCTCCGATGCTCCTGACGGCCACTCTCCCACAGCAGGTGCCGGCCGCTCCTGCCCGTATCGCGGTGCGGACGGCCGGTGGGAGCCCTGCGGTGTCGTGTCCCGGGTGTCCCCGATACTTGGGAGTGACACCACCGTGGAAGGGACACACCATGCTCGACCAGGTTCTCGTGCAGCGCGCGGACCAAGAGGCTGCCCAGGGCAACCACGCCGCCGCCCTCGAGTTGTACGCGCGGGCGTGGGACAGCAGGCACGACGAGGTCGCGGACAAGCTCCTCGACCTGGTCGAGGAGTGGGACGACGTCGAGGCGGCGCTGGCGATCCTGCAGAAGACCGCCGACGGGGGAGTGGTCGGGGCCTACGAGGCGCTGGCCGTCCTGCTGCTCGAGCTGGAGGAGCCCGAGGAGGCGCTGGCGGCGCTGGACGCGGCCGGCCGCGGCGGACGCGACGTCAGCCTGTGGACGGCGGCGGTGCTCGCCGACGAGATGGGCGACCGCGAGCGCGGCGAGGAGTGGTACCGCCGCGCCATCGCCACCGGCGACACCGAGGCGCTCAACGACTTCGGCGTCTTCCTCAGCGAGGACCCCGACCGCCTGGTCGAGGCCGAGGAGGTGCTGCTGCTCGCCGTGGAGCGCGGCGACCTGATGGCGCTCGGCAACCTCGGCCGGATGCACCTGGAGGCCGAGGAGCCGGAGCGCGCCCTGCCGTGGCTCCAGCGCGGCCTGGACGCGGGTGTGCGCTCGGTGCTGGTGCCGATGGGCGAGGCCGAGCAGATGCTCGGCCGGGTCGACGACGCCCGCGGCCACCTCCGCCAGGCGCTGGCCGACGGTGTCGACGGGGCGCGGCTGGCCTGGGCCAACTTCTGCGCCGAGAACGGCACGGAGCGCGAACGCGCGGGCGCCGAGGCCGAGTTCCGCAAGGCCCTGGACGAGGAGGAGACCGGCGCGCACTTCGACTTCGCGCTGTTCCTCGCCGACCACGACCGCTTCGACGAGGCCATCGCCGAGTACCAGCTGGCCGCCGCCGAGGGCGAGGCCAACGCCTGGCTCAACCTCGCGCTGATCCACGAGGACCGCAAGGACCGCCGCACCGCCGAGGACTGCTACCGCAGCGGCATCGAGGCCGGAGACCTGCAGGCGCTGCTCGCCTACGCGGAGTTCCTGCGCCAGTGGGGACGGCAGGCCGACGTCGCCGGACTCATCGGCCGGGCCGAGGAGCTGGGCGCCGACGAGGACGACACCGCGGAGCTGCGCCGCCTGGCCGGAACGGGCTGATAGCGAGAAGGGGAACTCGTCCTGGATCCCAGGACGAGTTCCCCCCTTTCGGGCCGTCTGCTACTGCTGGTAGAGCCGCCCGGCGAACCTGCGGGCGAAGCCGTCGCCCGTGCTGGCCGTGACCGTGAAGTCGTACCGGCCGGCCGAGGTCGCGTCCAGGGTGGTGCTGTAGGAGCCGCCGGCCGCGACGGTCACCTTGGTCGCGGTGCCGCCGGAGGCGAGGTAGGCGGCGTTGGGGTTGATGGTGAAGACCGTCGACACCGAGCCCGCGTTGGTGAGCGTCAGCGCGAGGGTCGCGCCGTCCTGGTTGTCCACGACATACGCCTCGGGGTGCGCCATGGTGGTGCTCGACCAGGTCAGCACATTGCCCTGGAAGCCGCGGAGGTAGCCGTCGGGGCCGTGCAGGTCGATGTCGTAGGGGCCGCCGCCGTAGGTCTTGGCGGAGAAGTAGTCCGAGATCGACCCGCTGACCGGGCAGGTGTACTGCCAGGCGTCGTAGGTCCGGTCGTTGACCGTGTAGGCCGTGAAGCCGCCGGCCAGCGAACCGGCGTTGACGGTCTCGAACCAGATCCGGCCGGTCGAGGTGACGGTCCAGGACGTGGTGTTGAAGACATAGCCGAGCGCCTGCGCCGGGCGGTCGCCGGACTCCTGGGCGGGCAGCGCGCCGGAGGAGGGGACCGTCGGGGCCGGCAGCGACTCCTCGTTGTTCGCGGCGGTCACCAGCGCGGCGGTGTTCGGCAGGTTGGTCGGGAAGGCGACCGGGCTGACCCCGAAGTTGAAGGCGCTGGTCATGTTGCCGCTGACCTCACGGCGCCAGGCCGAGATGTTGGTGCACTGCACGCCGGTGACGAGCTCCGCGAACTGCAGCGGCGAGGTGTGGTCGAAGGTCTGCGAGCAGACCCGGCCACCGGTGGTCCAGGGGGAGATGACGGTCATCGGCACGCGCGGGCCCATGCCGATCGGCAGGCCGTCCACGTACTCGGCGGCGGTACCGGAGGGCGCGGTCGGCGGGACCACGTGGTCGAAGAAGCCGTCGTTCTCGTCGAAGTTGTAGAAGACGACGGTGGAGTCCCAGGTGGCCTGGTCGGCGGCGATGGCGGAGAGCACGCCGCTGACGAAGTTGGCGCCGTCGGCGGGGCGGTTGGCCGGGTGCTCGCACTGGGCGGTCGGGGCGACGATCCAGGAGACGGTCGGGAAGGTGCCGGCCGCGATGTCGGCGCTGATCGCGGAGTTGATGCTGCTGACCCGCGCCATGCCGTTGGTGTAGAGCGGGGAGGAGGTCGAGGCGTTCTTGAACTGGGTGAACCAGGCCAGCGGGTTGTCGTCGAAGTTGTCCGCCTCCTGGTAGACCCGCCAGGAGACGCCCGCGTCCTGCAGCATCTCCGGGTAGGTGGTCCAGGAGTAGCCGTCCTCGCTGTTGTCGATGACCGGGCCGCCCGCCGTGCCGGCCGGGTCGATCATGCCGGTCCACTGGTAGAGCCGGTTGGGGTTGGTCGGGCCCTGGACCGAGCAGAAGTACTGGTCGCAGATGGTGAAGGCGTCGGCGAGACCGTAGTGGAAGGGCAGGTCGGTGCGGTTGTAGTAGCCCATGGTGTAGCCGGTCTTCTCCGGAATCCAGTCGTTCCAGAGGCCGTTGTTCCAGGCGTCGTGGGTGCCGGTCCAGGAGTGGTCCAGGTCCTCCACCTGCTGGGCGTCGGTGAGCGCCGTGTTCAGGTGCCAGGGCAGCAGGATGCTGCCGCCCGAGCCCGTGCCCTTGGTCGACTGGTTCCAGACGTTGGAGCCCTTGGGGAAGCGCACCAGCGAGGTGTCGCCGTAGCCGCGCACGCCCTGCAGGGTGCCGTAGTAGTGGTCGAAGGAGCGGTTCTCCTGCATCAGGATCACGACGTGCTTCACCGACGACAGTGAGCCGCCGGCGTTGGTGGCGGCCATGGCGCGGCGCACCGTGCTGGGGAGGAGACCGAGGTTGAGTGCGCTGCCGGCACCGATGGCGGCGGCTGAACCGAGCAGTGTCCGACGGGAGATCGGGGACATGAGGGGCCCTTTCTTGGGTGCCGTGCGGACCGCACGGGGGGAGCGGTCCGCAGGGCGCTCGTGGGTCACGACAGAGAGAAAGGTCCTGCATCCACCCGCCACTTGTCTGGACATGTTTGTTGTCCGACCGGTGAACCATGGGTGACGGAACGACGTTTCCGGCTCCGGTTCGACCGTCGGGCGCAATGAATCACGTCATGTTCGCTGTGCTTCCCCGGCGCGGACCTTACTTGCCAGTAGTCACGGATGTTTCCGTCGGGTGCCATCCCGCTGGAAGCGCCCCTGCCCTGGTCGGCGCGCTGGTCGGCCTGGCTCCGGCCGCTCGGGCGGCGACTCCCGCGACGTCCGCGACCACGGGGCCGACCTTCCGGACCATCCCCGGCGCGGACGGGACCCCGCTCGGCGCCAAGGTCATGGAGCCGACGACCCCCGGTCTGCGCCTGCCGTTGTGTTCATCTCCAGTTGGTCTCTCAATGACGTCGAGTACATCGCGCAGGAGGCCCGACCGGCCGCGCGCGGCCACGCGGTCGTCGGCTGACGACATGCCGATGCCCCGGGCCTGGTCCAGGCCCGGGGCATCGGTGCTGTTGCGCTGAGACCTAGATCTCTCCGCGGAGCTTGGCCAGCGCCTCGTTCAGCAGGATCTCGCCGTCCGCGTCACTGCGCCGCTCCCGCACATACGCGAGGTGCGTCTTGTAGGGGGCGGTGCTGGCGGCGGCCGGCGGGTTCTCCTGGTCGGGCCCCGCGGGCAGGCCGCACTTGGGGCAGTCCCAGGTCTCGGGGATCGCGGCCTCGCTGGAGAAGCTGGGCCGGATGTGGTGTCCGTTGCCGCACCAGAAGGAGACCACGGTGCGTGCTGCGAGCTCGCCCCGCTCGGTCTCGCCCATCGGGCCTGCGCCGATCCTGCTGCCGCGAATGCCGCTTCGTCCCTGTGCCACGGTGGTCACTCCCCTGCTCGATGTCTCGCTGCCCGGTCCGCGGCGAGCAGCCAGTGTACGTTCCTGGCGACCCGTCCAATGACAGCGGGTGTCCTACGCATTCTGTGCACAAGCGTACGAACGGTCCCAGGGGCCCGGATGCACACTCGTCCATTCTCCACCCGCGCGGGCCCGGCCCGGTCCGGACGCGGAGGACCGGCGGTCAGGCCCGGGTCGGAGGCTGCGTCGCCTGCGACGGCGACACGCGGGCCCTCGACGACCGGGACTTGAAGTAGTTGCCCATCAGCAGGACCGGCACGAAGAACGCCTTGAAGAAGACCATGCAGGTGCCGACCTGGAAGATGAAGGCGAGGTAGACCGCGTATCCGAGGAAGGCCAGTCCGACAAGCGCGTTGAAGACGCGCATACCGGTCCGCTGCCGCCCCGGGATCCCCGCATATGTAAAGAATACGTAAGCGGAGACCCTAGCGGATCATTGACGCTCGATCCTCTGTCCGGGGGAGATCGAAATCGGGCTGTGACCTGCGCTTATCCGTACTCTTCCGGGCGCCAGGGGCTGACGGTGGTTCAGCCTCGGTGGGCGGCTGCTGCGTCGGCGGTCGGGGCCGAAGGTGCGGCGAGCGGGCTGCTCTGCTCGGGGCGCTGGATGTCCTTGCGGGTGATGGACACATACGCCACCAGGATGACGATCACCACGGACGCCACGGCGGCCACCGTGCCGTCGCCGTGGTCCAGCCCGCCGATCGACCGCGGCTTGCCGAGGTAGTCGGCGAACGAGGCGCCGAGCGGCCGGGTCACCACGTAGGCGAACCAGAACCCGAGGACCGGGCCCATCCCGAGCTTCCACCAGGCGATCAGCGGCACCGCGATCAGCGCCGCGAACACGAGACCGGAGTCCAGGAAGCCCAGGTTCAGCGTGGTCGCCGCGAAGTCACCGAGGGCAGTGCCCAGCGCGAAGGTCGCGAACACCGTGCACCAGTAGTAGACCTCGCGTCGGCGGGTGGTGATGCTGTGGATCGACAGCGTGCCCTCACTGCGGTACCAGAGCACCAGCACGACGGCGAGGGCCACGGCGTACAGGGACGACGTGGCGGCATAGGGGATGCCGAGTTCGACGTGCAGTCCGTCGGCGGCCATCGTGCCGAAGACCGCGACCATCACCGCGGTGAACCAGTACACGGCGGCGACATAGCGCCGGGTGCGGAACTGCAGCCACAGCGCGAAGCAGAACCCGCCCAGGCCGACGGCGCCGGCCACGATCTGGTTGCCGTTGGCCAGGAAGTCCGAGGTGGCCTCGCCCATACCGGTCGTCAGGATCTTGATCACCCAGAAGAGCGCGGTGATCTCCGGGACCTTCGCCGCGAGCGGTTCACGCCCGGACCGCGACGGATTGACCGAACCTCGCATGACATCCCCTCGGGTGATCGCTTCGTGTGTCGATGGCAGCCCCCGCCCGGCCAGGGCCGATCATAGGGCCCGGGCCTGTGCGGCCACGGCCGGGGGTGCTCCGGTCACCAGACCCAGCCGTGGCCCCCGGTGTTGTGGACCATGGCCAGGACCGCGCTGAGCAGGGCGAGCCATTTGGTGGTCCGGCTGCGCGGCAGCACCGCCGCGAGGGGCCAGGCGATGGCCGCGTACCAGGGCATGCACCACGGCGCCACGATGATCCAGGCGAAGACCAGGGCGAACGGGAGCGCCGCGTCGGCCGGGGCGGTGCGCGGTATTCGGCGCTGGAGCAGGAAGGCGATCACCAGCAGCAGCACCGGCCAGGAGACGCTGATCAGGGTGGAGGTCGCCGAGGCGCCGATCGTCGAGCGGCCCGCCCACTGGACCATCTGCCAGAACGAGGGCACCGAGACCTGGCCCGAGGCGGAGGAGAGCGGTGCGAACGCGTGCAGTCCGTAGGCGGAGTAGAGCGCGGCGAGCGTGGCCAGCCCGGCCCCGGCTATCCGCAGCGCGCGGGCCCACGCGTCCTGGCGGAGCAGCGGCCACACCAGCCCGAGTCCCAGCAGCGCGGCGCTCACCTTGACGCCGCAGGCCAGTCCGAGGAAGACGCCGGAGAGGAGGTCGTCGCGTATCAGCATGCCGTGTCCGGCGTCCCAGGCCCGGCCCGCCCGTCCGCCGCGCTTGGCGAACAGGACGGCGAGCAGGCCCGCGCCGGCGACATAGGTGTCCAGGTGGCCGCCGCCGACCATCTGCCCGAGCAGCAGCGGATTGGCGGTCCACAGCAGGCACGCGCGGGTCTTGTCCTTCGCGGTCCGGAGCAGCAGCCCGCCCACGGCGAGGTACACCGCGGCGTTGGCGAGCATCAGCAGCCATATGGTCAGCCAGGGCCTGCTGCCGCCGATCTCGGCGGCGGCCTGCTGGATCCAGGTGGCGACCGGGCCGTAGACCGAGGGCGTGTGGATCCAGCTGGAGCTCACCAGGTGCTCGTACGCCCCGCCGAGCCGGTCGGGGGTGTCGACATAGGGATCGCCGCCGAGGGCGGCTATTCGCCCGTAGGCGGCATAGCTGGCGACGTCCGCGGAGCCTATGGGCGTCAGACAGGCGAACAGGGCCGCAGTCGCCGCCCCGACCGCGAACAGCCGGCCCGGCCGCGGCCGCCAGCCCTCGGCGTTGGCCGCGAGCATCCCCAGCAGGCCGACGAGCTGCAGGGCTATCGCCCCGACGGTGATGAAGGTGGAGGCGGCCCCCGGCAGGGTCGGCAGCACCGAGAGCGGCAGCCGCGCGTCGAGCGTGTGGTCGTTGGGGGCCGCGAGCCCGACCAGCGCCAGCATCGCGGTGCCCAGCACGGCGACGGGCACCGCGACCGAGGGCAGCGACAGCAGCCGGACCAGGGCCCGCTGCCGGACGGGGCGGTACGGGCGCGGGGCCCTGCGGATGGGATCGCCGATGCGCGGATCCAGGACGGTATTGGTCATGAACCGATCCGGATCGGCCGTCGGTTGCACGGGCCCAGCGGCAGTCGCCCGCGGGCGCGGAAGCCATGCCGAAGGGAGCGGTGTGGGAGCGGTGCGTGCAAACGAATCACTGCGGGAGCCTATAGAGCGTTACCTGTGCAGCGGGACCCCGGGTAGGGGGAATGTGGACGCCATGAGCGATCGGGTGCGGCCCCGGAGCGGGCGCGGCGCGCCGCCGCCGCCCTCATCCCGCCCTGGCGACCAGGTCAGGGGCGCGTTCGTCGGCCGCGGCACGGACGGGTTCGGACGGACGGTCCAGCAGCCGGAGACCGGCCAGGCCCAGGAACGCCAGACCGGCCAGCGGATAGGCCGAGGCGAACGGCATCTCCCAGTAGGGCAGGTGCAGCGCCCGGTCGCCGCGGTGCGGCACCAGCCAGATGCACTGGCAGGTGAACACCACGACGGCGGCCGCCACCGCCGCCCGCCACCGTCTGTGCTGCGAGGCCTCCGCCGCGAGCAGGACGATGACCGGGAGGCACCAGACCCAGTGGTGCGACCAGCTGATCGGTGAGACCAGCAGCGCCGTGATCGCGCAGCAGAGCCCGCCCCAGGCCTCGGCACGCGGAGTCCTCCCCGCGGCCCGGGCCGAGGCCGCGGCGACCGCGAGTCCCAGCGCGCCGACGGCGGCGACCACGAGGACCGCCCAGGGGCCCGGATCCGGGGTGTGGGACAGCCGGGCGAGCATGCCGCGCAGGGACTGGTTGTCGACGATCCACACCTGGCCCACCCGCCCGGTGTCGAACAGGTCCTTGGTCCAGAAGGCCACCGAGTTCCCCGGGAGCAGCACGGCGCCGACCACCGCCGTGCCCAGCGCGGTCGCACCGGCGACCACCGCGGAGCGGACCCTTCTGCTCAGCAGCAGGTAGACGATGAACAGGGCGGGCGTGAGCTTGATCCCGGCGGCGATGCCGATCGCCATCCCCTTGTGGCGCCGGTCGTCGGGGAGGGTGAGGTCCCACAGCACCAGGACGGCGAGGAGCAGATTGATCTGGCCGTAGTTCAGGGTCGTCCACATCGGCTCCAGCCACACGCCCAGGCCCGCCGCCAGCACCGCCACCGCCGGGCGTGCCGCGGGGCCCGGCCAGTCCGCGAAGCGGCAGGAGAGCAGGCCCAGCACCCCGAGCAGCCCGATGTTGGCCCCGGTGACCAGCATCCTGAGCACCGCCACGGGCAGCACGGCGAGGGGGGTGAACAGCAGGGCCGCGAACGGCGGGTAGGTGGCGGCCAGGTTCGCGCGCGTCGCCCGCATCGCATAGAGCGAGCGGTGGTCCAGCACCGCCTGGCCCTCGGCCCGGTACACCTGCATGTCGACCATGTCCAGGTGCAGCGCGAGATGCCGCACCAGTGCGTATCCGAGCAGCGCGGCGCAGGCGACCAGCGAGGCCCTCCGGACCTGCCGCCGTCGCGCGACCTCGACCAGTCTCCGGGCGAGGAGTCGGGGGCGGCTGCAGTACTCGGTGACCGGACCGGAAGCGCTCATGGGCTTGGATTGTGCCAGTCGCCCGTCCCGGCCCTTGGCAGCGGGTTGCATACGCACCGCATACGCACCGGATACGCGGCAACGGCGCAGGGGTGAGGACAGGCGTTCAGCTGATGCCGGAGCGTTCAATCAGGACATCGGTGGATTTCACCTGGGCGGTGGCGCGCATACTCACCGCCGTGATGATTCCGGGGAATGCGTTGCGGGCCGAGATGGCGCCGACCTGTGCGACCTGCACGGCGAGGGCGGCCAGGTCGCGTCCGTCGATCACCCGGTGCCCTGCCTGGTCGCGGGTGGTGGCGACCCGGCCCGCGTCCGCCCAGCGGCGTGCGCAGAGGCATGGCAAAGATGGTTATCGGGATTAATTCAATTCCTGGAGTCGGTACGGAAATGCGGCCGATATGCCGCCGCCCGGGGTGCATCTGCGAAGGGTCGGGAACGCGGATTCCCCGACTTGGCTACGGTGGGGGCATCCGGTCAGGAATCACCCTGATATCCCCCGTCACGCGAGGTTGGACCCCATGAGCCTGAGCATCCGCAACCAGATCCCCGGCACCGTCACCTCCGTCACCCCCGGCGAGGTCATGGCCACCGTGAAGACCCGGCTGGCCGGTGGCCAGCAGATCACCTCCGCCGTCACCCTGGAGGCCGTCAAGGAACTGGGCCTGGCCGAGGGCAGTGCGGTGCGGGCGATGGTCAAGGCCACCGATGTGGCCCTGGCCACCGGTCAGGTCGCGGGCCTGAGCATCCGCAACCAGATCGCGGGCACCGTCGCCGACGTGGCCACCGGCGGCGCCATGGCCACCGTCAGGCTCACCATCGACGGCGGCGAGCTCACCGCCGCGATCACCAAGGACGCCGTCGTCGACCTCGGCCTCACCGTCGGCACCCCGGTCGTGGCCCTCGTGAAGTCCACCGAGGTCTCGCTGGCCACCGCCTGATCCGGCGGCCCCCGCCGTGCGTTCCCGAGCGCCCCGAGCGTTCAGTCCTTCACCCAGATCGAGGTCGTGGTCTCGGCCGAGGTGGTGTTCCCGTCCGCGCCGGTCACCTTGATGATCGCCAACTGCCCGGTGCCGGACTGCACGCACACGGTGCTCCCGACCGAGGCGGTGACCTCGGAACCGGACGACTGCGTCTGCACCTGGTTCAGGCACCGGGCCGGAGTCGGGGCGGACGCCCCGTTCCACACCGCGAGCAGGGCCCCGTTCATCGCGCCGAATCCGGAGCCGTCGTCGTAGAGGTCCGTCCCGCCGCCCTGGCCGGTCGGCGGGACGCTGCTGATACCGCTCCCGTTGTTGGTGACCTCGAACGGCGCAGGCCCCCACACCAGCCGGAACCCGCCGTTCGCGGCGGCGCCCGGCGAACTCGCCGCCGTGGTCGGCTGGTTGCTCGCCACCGGTGCGACCGGTGCGGTGGTCGTCGGCGCGGCCGCGGTCGGTGCCGCCGCAGCCGGCGTCGAGGACGAGCCGTGCCCGGCAAAGCCGAGGATCGTGGCCACCGCCGTGATCACCGCGGCGATCCCGGTGAGCACGCCCCCGATGTGCTGACCCCATCAGGAGCTGATTGACCGTCCGACATTCCCCGCCCCAGAGAGTTCCGCTGTCTCCCGCCGGCCGGTACGGATCTTCGTCCGGCCGCCCTTGCCGTTGATCCCGGGCGTCACCGGTTCGGACTCCAGCGGGTGCCGACCTGTGGCTGCGCGTGGTGCGCTGTGTCCGTGGTGCGCTCTGTCGAGGACAACAAGCGAGGATGTGCGATGGCGTTGCCGGTCATTCCCCCGATCGAGCCGATGCTCGCCAAGTCCGCGGCAGCGGTGCCCACCGGCGGGTACCTGTACGAACCCAAGTGGGACGGCTTCCGATGCCTGGTGTTCCGCGACGGCGACGACATCGAACTGGGCAGCCGCGGCGGCAAGCCGCTCACGCGCTACTTCCCGGAGCTGATCGCCTCCCTGGCCGAGGCGTTGCCGCCGCGGTGCGTGCTCGACGGCGAGATCGTGGTGGTCCGGGGCAGCCGACTGGACTTCGACGGACTCAGCGACCGCATCCATCCGGCCGAGTCGCGGATCCGGCTGCTGGCCGAGCAGACGCCGGCGACGTTCGTGGCCTTCGATGTGCTCGCCCTCGACGACGAGGATCTGATGGGTCGTCCGCTGGCCCAGCGGCACGAGGTGCTGGTGCGGCTGTTCGCACCGCACCCGCATGTGCGCGTGTCCCGCTCCACTCAGGATCCCGACCTCGCCAGGACCTGGTTCGAGACCTTCGAAGGCGCGGGGCTCGACGGCGTGGTCGCCAAGCCGCTGGACGGCACGTACCGACCCGGAGAGCGCGCCATGGTGAAGGTCAAGCACGAGCGCACCGCCGATGTCGTGGTGGCCGGTTACCGGCTGCACAAGAGCGGCCCGGTCGTCGGATCGCTGATGCTGGGTCTGTATCTCGAGGCGGGCGTCCTCAACTACGTCGGCGGCGCGAGCGCGTTCACCACGGCCCGACGCGCGGAGCTCGTCGACGAACTCGCGCCGCTGGTGGTGCCCGAGGGGGAGGAGCATCCCTGGACCGGAGAGGACGACGGCGGGCACCGGCGCCCGGGCACGCTCAACCGGTGGAATGCGGGGAAGGACAGGTCCTTCGTGGCGCTGCGTCCTGAGCGCGTCTGCGAAGTGCGGTACGACCAGTTGCAGGCGGACCGGTTCCGCCACAGTGCACGGTTCCTGCGGTGGCGGCCGGACCGGCAGCCCGAGTCCTGCGGCTACGACCAGCTGGACCTGCCGGCGGCCTACGACCTCGCCGATGTGCTCGGCCCGGCCGATCAGTCGGCTTCGTCCGCTGGATGACGGGCCTTGGACGGCTGGACGCGCTTGGGCTCGCCGGGCATCTTCGGGAACTCGGGCGGATAGGGCAGGTCGCCGAGCCCGCGGTCGTGCGCGTCCCGCTCGGCCATCTCCAACAGCGCGTCCAGGGTGGCGGGCGCCTCGTCGATGTCCTCGTGCGCGTCGCCGCGTGAGGCGAACAGCGCGGGGACCGTGCGCACGGTGAAGTCCTCCGGAGCGACGTCACCAAGTTCCGTCCAGCGCACCGGCATCGAGACCCGCGCGTCCGGCGTGGCGCGGGTGGAGTAGGCGGCGGCGAGCATCCGGTCGCGGGCCATCTGGTTGAAGTCGGAGAAGATCCGCGCACCGCGCTCCTCCTTCCACCAGGAGGTGGTGAACAACTCGGGTCGTCGGCGCTCGAGTTCGCGTGCGAGTGCGATGACCGCGTGCCGGGTGTCGATGAACGACCAGCGCGGTTCGATCCGCACCAGCAGGTGCAGCCCGCGCCCGCCGGAGGTCTTCACGAACGGCACCATGCCGAGCTCCGTCAGCAGCGCCCGGGCCTCCGTCGCGGCCTCGACCGCGTCGGCGAAGTCGGTGCCGGGCTGCGGATCCAGGTCCAGGCGCAGCTCGTCGGGGTGGTCGGTGTCCTCGCGGCGCACCGGCCACGGATGCAGTTCCAGGGCGTTCATCTGCACCGCCCACAGCGCCGTCGCCGGTTCGGTCACGCACACTTCCCGGCCGGTGCGCCCGCTGGGAAAGGTCACCTCTGCCGTCTGCACCCAGTCGGGAAGGCCCTTGGGCGCGTGCTTGGTGTAGAACGAGCTGCCGCCGTCCAGGCCGCCGGGGAAGCGGCGCAGCGCCATCGGTCGTCCGGCGAGCGCGCGGAACAGCCCTTCGGCGACGGCGACGTAGTACTGGGCGAGTTCGATCTTGGTGACCCCGACGGCCGGATAGCAGACCTTCTCCGGCGAGGAGACGCGCACGCGCCGCCCGGCGACCGTGACGAAGGCCTCGCTGCTGCTCATGATCGTAGGCTAGGCGCCCGCTCCGGCAGCCGCATGCGGAGGCCGCAGCCGGTATGTCGCCGGGTGGGGGTGTCACCCGTTGGAGGTAGTGGCACCCATCGCCGCCTCGGCGGCGGCGGCCCGCGCCCGCAGGCGGCGTTCGGCCCGTGCGCCTGTGGATGCATATCGGCATCGCGGGCAGGCGGAAGGCATGCGAAATATCGTCACATCCATGAGTCATGGACCCCATCGGTCACCTGGACGTGGATCCGTACGCCGAGGGGCGGAGCAGTGACCGCCGACGCGCTGGTGATCTTCGGTATCACCGGTGATCTGGCGCGCAAGATGACGTTCCGGTCGCTCTACCGCCTGGAGGAGGCCGGATTCCTGAACTGCCCGATCATCGGCGTCGCACGCGAGGACTGGTCGCACGACCACCTGGTCTCCGTGATGAAGCAGGCCCTGGAGACAGCGGGCGAGCCGGTGTCGGCCGATGCCTTCCAGCGGCTGGTCCGGCGGCTGTCCTACCTGCAGGGCGACTTCGCCGACCCGGCCACGTACCAGGGACTGGCGGGCCTGCTCAAGGGCGCGGGGAAACCGCTGTTCTACCTGGAGATCCCGCCCTCGCTGTTCGCCCCGGTCGTGGAGGCCCTCGGCGCGGCGAACCTCACCGCGGATGCCACGGTGATGCTCGAAAAGCCCTTCGGGCACGACCTGGCCTCGGCCCGGGAGCTCAACACGCGGCTGCACCGGGTGCTCATCGAGGACCAGATCCTGCGCATCGACCACTTCCTGGGCAAGCAGCCCGTGCTGGACATCCAGTTCCTGCGGTTCGCCAACGCGCTGCTGGAACCGGTCTGGAACCGCGACCATGTGGCCGCCGTGCAGATCACCATGGCCGAGGACTTCGGGGTCGAGGACCGGGGGGCGTTCTACGACCCGGTGGGCGCGCTGCGCGACGTGGTCCAGAACCATCTGCTCCAGGTGCTCGCCCTGATCGCCATGGAGGCCCCGGTCGGCCCCGGATCCGACGCCCTGTGGGACCGGAAGGTCGATGTCTTCCGATCCATGGCCGACGTCGACCCGGCCGGCTGCCTGCGCGGCCAGTACCAGGGCTACCTGGACGTCCCCGGAGTCAGGCCGGGCTCGGAGACCGAGACCTATGTCGAGCTCGGCCTGGAAGTGGACAACTGGCGGTGGAGCGGGGTGCCGTTCCACATCAGGGCGGGCAAGGCACTGGCCGCGAGGGCCACCGAGGTGCGTGTGCTCTTCAAGCGCCCGCCCCGGCTGGCCTTCCTGGCCGAGCCCGAACACCCCGACCCCAACGAGCTCGTCCTGCGGATCGACCCGGATCCGGGCCTGCGGCTCAACATGCTCTCCAAGAAGGCATCCGGCCGCTCGTCCAGGAGCGTCCACCTGGACCTGTCCTTCGCGGCGGAGCTCGGCAAGCCCCCCGAGCCCTATGAGCGGCTGCTCCACGACGCCCTGACCGGTGACCGTTCGCTGTTCACCAGGCAGGACGTCGTGGAGGAGACCTGGCGCGTGATCCAGCCGCTGGTGGACCGCGCACCCGCCCCCGTGCCCTATGAACGCGGATCCTGGGGGCCCGTGCAGCACCCGAGCCGCACGCGCTGGCAGTTGCCCTGGCTCCCGAACCCCGACCAGAGGAGAACAGACCATGCCGACACCTAGCCCGATGCAGCTCGGAGTGGTCGGGCTCGGCCGGATGGGCGCCAACATCGCCCGCCGACTGATGCGCGACGGCCACACCTGTGTGGTGTACGACGTGAACCCCCAGGCCGTGGCGGCGCTGGAGAAGGACGGTGCGTTCGGAGCGACGTCGCTCGCCGACTTCGCCGAGAAGCTCACCCCGCCGCGCGCGGCCTGGGTGATGGTGCCCGCCGGCGACATCACCAGCAGGACCATCGAGGCGCTCGCCGCCGAACTGGCACCGGGCGACACCGTCATCGACGGCGGCAACTCCTACTACCGCGACGACATCAAGCGAGCCGCAGCACTCTCGGAGCGCGGCGTCCACCTGATCGACTGCGGCACGAGCGGCGGCGTCTGGGGGCTCGAACGGGGCTACTGCCTCATGATCGGCGGTGAGACCGACGTCGTGGACCGGCTGCGCCCGATCTTCGCGACCATCGCCCCGGGGGCGGGTGCCGTACCCCGGACTCCCGGACGCACGGGGCAGACGGTGTCGGCGGAGGAGGGGTACCTGCACTGCGGCCCCAACGGCGCCGGGCACTTCGTGAAGATGGTCCACAACGGAATCGAGTACGGGATGATGGCCGCGCTCGCCGAGGGCCTCAACATCCTGCACAACGCCGACGCCGGCAGGCAGCAGACCGAGGCGGACGCCGAGACGGCGCCCCTGGAGCAGCCCGAGTTCTACCAGTACGACATCGACACCACCGCCGTCACCGAGGTGTGGCGCCGTGGCAGCGTCATCGGATCCTGGCTGCTCGACCTGACCGCCGCCGCCCTCCTCGAATCCCCGGGCCTGGAGAACTACACGGGCCGGGTGTCGGACTCCGGCGAGGGACGCTGGACGTCGATCGCCGCGATCGACGAGGGCGTCCCGGCGCCGGTCCTCACCACCGCCCTGTACTCCCGCTTCGCCTCACGCAATCTCGACGACTTCGCCGACAAAGTGTTGTCGGCCATGCGCAAGGGCTTCGGCGGCCACGACGAGAAGAGCACCTGACCCCGCCGGCCGCCGGCCTCGTGTCGGCGGCCACCGGCGTCAGCCGCGCAGCAGGCCGTCCACCACCCGGCCGAAGACCCTGCGGCCGCCGCCCGCCAGCACCGCGTCCAGCGGTCCCGGCACGCCGCGCAGCCGGATCTCCTCGCGCCACCGCAGCAGGCTCCCTGCGCCGTCGGCGCGCACCTCGACCTCGGCCCATCCGAGCACCACCGACCCGCGCTTCTCCAGCCGCACCCGTCCGGGGGCCTGCGCGGCGGGCGGCTGCCAGACGACGACCTCCATCGGGTCGTCGAAGCCCAGCGGGCCGACCGAGGTCCGGGCCACCACCACGCTGCCGAGCCCGGTCGTGCCTCCGCCGACCGCCGTGACCCGGGTCAGCGGCACCAGCGCGGAGTGGCGTGGCCAGTCGGTCACCCGCAGCCAGCACTCCTGCGCGCTGATCGGGACGGACCGGGTGATCTCGAAGAACGCCATGCCCGCAGGGTAGACCGGCCCACACTGACGGGAGCAGTGGCGAAGCCCCCGGCCAGTGCCGAGACTGGACTCAGGCCCGTTCGGCAACCGAGGAGCGACCGTGGCAGGCGCGTCCGACCCACCGGCGGGGCTGCCACCGATCCTGCTGTCGCGCAGGGTGCGGGGGTTCCTCGCCGCCGCCTATCTGCTGCTGGCCGCCGCCGTCGGCACCGACCTGGCCACCGGTCCCGGCTCGACCTTCTCCCCGCTACTGGCCGCGGTGCCGGTGCTGGCCAGTATCGGCACCCGCAGGCCGCGGGTGCCGATCATCGCCGGACTGCTGGCGCTGATCGGTGTGGTCGTGCTGGCCCTGGGGAACGGCGGAGTGCCACTGGTGGTGCACGTCACCTCGGCGGTCACGGTGCTCGCCATCACCTGCACCAGTGCCGCCGCCGTCGTGCTGGTGGCCTCCCGGGAGCGGGAGCTGGCGCAGGTGCGCGGGGTCTCCGAGGCGGCGCAGCGGGCGCTGCTGCGGCCGGTCCCGGAGCGCATCGGGCCGCTGCGGATCGCCGTGCGCTACCTGGCCGCCGAGGCCGAGGCCCGGATCGGCGGGGACCTGTACGAGGTGCTCCCCACGCCGTACGGCATCCGGCTGATCCTCGGCGACGTCCGCGGCAAGGGACTGCCCGCGGTGGAGACCGCGGCGGACGTGCTGGGGGTGTTCCGGGACGCCGCCCGCTCCGAGCCGGAGCTGACCGCGGTCGCCGCACGCATCGACGCGGCGCTCGCCCGCCGCCCGGAGAGCGAGGAGTTCGTCACGGCGGTGCTGTTCGACCTGCCGGAGCGGGAGGGGCCGGCGCGCCTGGTCAACTGCGGCCACCCCGATCCGTTCCTGTGCCGCGACTCCGGTGTGTCCCCGGTCGAACCGCTGCTGCGGCTGCCGCCGCTGGCCATGAACGCCATGCTCGGTGTGGACTACCAGGAGCGCCGCTTCGACTTCGCCGCGGGCGACACGCTGCTCCTGTACACCGACGGCATCTCCGAGGCCAGGGACGCGTCCGGGGCGTTCTATCCGCTGGCGGAACGCCTGCAGCGGATCGGGGAGCGGCAGCCGGCCCCGCTGCTGGACCGGCTGCTCGCGGACGTCAGGGCATACGTCCCGGACGGCATGAACGACGACGCCGCCGTACTGGCGGTGCACCGGGTGCACCGCTGAGGAGCGGCCCCCTCGCGCGCGCGGGCACGACGGGCCGGTCTACGCGTGGGCCAGACCCTGCCACAGCGGGCTGGTGGTGATGGCCGCCAGCTGTGCCGGTGTCAGCACGGGATCGGAGCGGTCAGCGGGCGACTGCAGGCTCCGGGAGCTGTAGTCCGTGACCGACACCAGTTCCCCGCTCGACCAGACCGCCGTGACGCCCTGCAGTTGGGGCATCAGGGCGACCGGCTCATGGCCTGGCTGCCCCGCCCCGAACGCATAGCTGTAGTAGGTGCCGCCCTTGAACGAGCCGGATTGACGCGGAGTCCACACCAGACCGTTGGTCCATCCCCACAGCGGCACCTGGACGGTGATCAGACCCGGGCCACCCTTGCCGCCGTTGAGCAGCTCCTGGGCAATGCCGTCCACCACCGTGGTGTGGTCGGCGGTCACCCCCTTGGGCAGGAGGTGGTTCAGGACCGCGAGTTCGGCGCGCTGGGCGGCGGGGCTCTGTGCGTCCTCGAGCTGCTTGAGGGTGAGCGGTGGATCGACCCGGTTGGGCCCGTTGAACGCGCCGGGGAACGCCGAACCGTTCGACTCGGTCACGGTGAGCTGCTTGCCGTCCGGCAACTGGAGCTGAGCTCCCCAGAGCTTCGAGGAGATGCCCTTGTCGTTGACGCCGTTCGCATCCTGAACGAGTGTCAGAGTCCCCAGACCCGGCTCCTTGATGGTCGTGCACGGTCCGTCCGGTGGCAGCATCTCGCAGCCCGTCCCCCTGACGCCCTGCCCGTTCCAGCCGATGTTGAGGGTGAAGGCGGCCGCGCCCTTGCCCTCGTTGTAGATCAGGCTGGAGTGCGCGTACGGCTGGTCCACAGCCTCCACCTGGATGTTCGCGTCGCTCCAGATGCTGCTGACCGAACCGCCGACGGGCAGCATGTGCTCGAAGGCGGCGAGCACCTGCCCACGGGAGGGGCCGATCACGGCGGGACGTGCCGCCACATGTGCGCGCTGCCGGTGCCGGTCGAGCGAGCCGGGCACCAGCAGCGCACCGACCGTCGCCAGCGCCAAGGCACCGACTCCGGTGCGTGCGACGATCCTGCGCCGCCTACGGCGACTGCGGCCCCCCGATAGAGCGCATGCGCCCGCACCGTTGCGAACTGCAGGTACTCCTCCTCGTCCATCAACCCCACCGATGCCCCCGCCCTCGCTCGCCGGTCCCGCCCTTGCCGATCCATTGACGCGCGAGACCCTCCGAAACGTCACAGTCCCGCCCCGGCCGGGATTCATCGCCCCATGGGGCCGATGACCTGCCCGTATGGCAGGCGGGTGCAGCACCACCACCCGGTACCGCGACCACGCGCTCAGCCCGACCCTCTTCCACCGGGAGTCCCGGAACAGCACCTCGCCGCCGGGCAGCCCCGCCTCCCGGCCGATGTGTTCACGCCGTGGATGCGGCGCTTCGCCGTGCCGCGTCCGGGCGGGACCGGCCCTGCGGGCCGGTGACGCTCTGCAGGGCCGCGCTGATTCGCCTGACGCCCTCGTCCGTTGTCCCGGGGTCGTGGATGAAGGGGAGCCGGATGCGGTTCTCCAGGGTGCCGTCGCTCCCGAAGCGTGGTCCCGCGAGCAGTTGGACGCCGTACTCGGGGGCGGCGAGAGCCAGCCGGGAACTCACCCGGTCACCGATGTCCACCCAGAGCGAGAGCCCCCCGAGTGGTTTGCTGAAGGTGCAGTCCGGCAGGTACTCGTCGAGCGCCTCGATGAGGGCCTGCCTGCGCTTGGTGAGCATCGCCAGCCGTTCTCCCAGGAGCTCCCTGAAGGACTTGAACAGATGGCAGGCGACCAGCTGGGTGAGGATGGGGTTTCCGGCGTCCGTCGCTCCGCGCAGCTCGACGAGGCGGGAGATGATGGAGGGCGAGGCGCGCAGCCATCCGAGGCGCAGCCCGGCCCAGCAGGTCTTGCTGAGTGAGCCGACGGTGATGGCCCAGCTGGGCGAACCGTAGGAGGCCATCGCGGGCGGCAGGACGACGCCGTCCAGGGAGAGCTCCGACAGGGTTTCGTCGATGACCAGGTAGGTGCCCGAGGCGTGGGCGGCTTCCGCGATCAGCCCCCGCGTGGAACCCGTCATGATCTTGCCGGTCGGATTGTGGAAGGTGGGAATGAGGTAGGCCATGGCCGGCTTCATCTGCCGTATCGCCTTGTCGAGCAGGTCGATGCTCCAGCCCTCCTCGGGGAGCCCGACCGAGAGCGGCTGGCGGCGCAACGCGCGAATGGAGTCCAGGGTGTTGGGATAGGTCGGGCTGTCGACGAGTATGTGGTCGTGGGGCCGGGAGAGCAGCCGGAGCAGCAGCACCCAGGCGTGATGCGCGCCGGACGTCACCATGATCTGATCGGCGGTCGTCGGGAGCCCGTTGCTGCTTGTGTGGTCGGCGATGGCCTGCCGCAGCTCGGGGATGCCGACGAGGTCGTAGCCGGGGGTACCGGAGTATCGGGCGAGGTCCGTGGTGGCCATCCGGGTGGCCTCGCTGAGGATCGGTTCGGGGCCGGGAGGCGTCGCTATCGTGAAGTCGATGTCGCCGGCGGCTCCGCTGGCGGCCCATGACACGACTCGGCTGCGCCGGGTCTTCTCCGGTGGGATTGCCACGAAGGACCCGGCTCCCTGTTTGCTGGCCAAGTAGCCTGTCTCGCGCAGTAATCGATAGGCGGCGGCGACCGTGTTGCGGCTGACCTCCAGCTCTCCGGCGAGCACGCGCTCGGCCGGTATGCGCGTGCCCTGGGGCAGTCGGCCGTCGATGACCGCGACGCGGATCGCCTTCCCCAGATCGGAGTAGGCCGGCCCCTCGTGCTGCCAGTCGGCCAGCATGCGTCGGATCTGTGCAGGGCTGATCGCATAAATCATGACGCCTCATCAGTAGTCGTACCGTGCGGATACGGTGGTCCGACCGACCCCGCGGGCATTGACTCGCACACGGCGTGGCCCGGCCGACGACGCGTGGCGGAAGGCGCACTCCGGCTCCCGGGACCGGCAGGGGAGCCGGTTCGTCGGCTCGGGGAACTCGGCCGGTGCGGCCGGTGCGGCCGGGCGCGCTCAACTGCGGCTTCCCGGTGGCCTGGCGCCTCTTCCGCCGGCGCTGGGATCCGCATGCCTGCGGCGGGCGTGGGTCCGGCGGGGGCGGCCGGAGGAGGAGCCGCTTCCGTGCGCGCGCCGAGGTCGGGCTCCGCCGGGCTCGTGCGGACCGTGCGGCCGTCCCCGGAGGGCGGTCGGAGTGGACGTGCGCTCAGCCCGTCGGGGCAGTGGGTGCGTTTCCGTTCCAGCCGACATCGGCCAACGGGTGGCTTGTGACGGTGGCACCTGATCCAGGGGCCGGGACACCGATGACCGGGGCACTGAGGAGGACAGCGCCCACGATGAGCGCCAGCGCGGCAATGGGCGCCGTCACCGAGCCGGGCCGCCCGGGTCCGCGGGCGTCGTCGGGCTTGACCATCATGTGTTGGTCCTTTCAATGCATACGCCAACTGGCTGTTGCCAGAGTGGTGTTCGCGTCGCACGAGATCATCGGTACACGACGCTAGGGCTCAATCTCACCTCTGCCGACTCTCAAGGCCAGGGCCTAGGATGGTACGGGTTCATGCAGTGCGGGAAGATACGGGATCGAGACCATGACAAAATCGGCCAATGCGCACCGCACATGATCGATGCGGACGGGTTTCCCGACGGGGTTCCCGCCGCCGCGCGGGAGCGGGAGCTGCTTGACGCGGTCGACTCCCTCGCTGCCCTCTCCCGCCGGGCCGTCGAACAGTCGGAGCTTGTCGCTGCGTTGGCCGAGTCCCTGGTGTCCGCCGGTCCCCAGCCCCGCACGCGGGAGTCGGGTGTCGTCCATATCAGCGGGCTGGACAACATCAATGCTGCCATCCGTGACCTGTTGAGGGACGCCACGGACGAGATCCTCACGGCGCAGCCGGGCGGCGCACGCCCGGGGGCGGTGCTCGACGACGCTTTCGAGGCCGTCCGGGAGCGGTTGGAGGCGGGCGCCGCCATGCGGACGATCTACCAGCACACCGCGCGTTTCGACGAGCCCACCAAGTCGTACGCCCGCACCGTCATCGGCTACGGAGTGGAGATACGCACGCTCGACGAGTTCTTCGACCGGCTCGTCATCGTGGATCGCACCGCCGCGGTGATCCCGGCGAATGACGAGCGAACCAGAGCCGCTGAGATCACGGAGCCCGCGGTCGTCCGTTTCCTGGTGGGCATGTTCGAGCGTGCGTGGAGCCGTGCGACCCCGTTCCCGTTCGTGCCGACCCGGTCCGCCGAGGCTGCGGCGAAGGTCGTTCCCGAGATCCACCGGTCCATTCAGCGGCTCCTTGTCGAGGGCCAGTCCGACCGGGCGATCGCGCGCCGACTGGGGATCAGCGAGCGGTCGCTCCAGGCGCACATCCGTCGGATCAAGCAGGATCTGGGCGCGTCGACTCGGCTTCAGCTCGGCTATCGCCTCGCCGTCGAGGAACGGGGCGCGGCGCAGGCAGGGAGCGCGGCGCAGAGCCGGCCCAGGTCGTCCACCGTGTTGACGTAGTGCACGGAGGCGCGGACGCGGCCCTGCCGTGCATCCGCGGCCTCGTGGCCGGTGACCCCCGGGCCGGCAGGTGCCACCGCTTGCGGATTGGCCGTTGTCCCCGTGGACGCGCCACGGGCATGGTGGTGCGCACCCCCGCCGGGCCCGAAGACCCGCTCCCGGCGGCGGCCTTCGGGCCGGGTCCGGAGGGCCGGTGCCCCCGGCGGCCGGGACGGATCGTTCCGATCTCTCGCGAGGAGTCCCAGTGAACCCGTCGGCACGGCTGAGAGCCGCCGCTGTCCGGATACCCGATGCCGGGCAGCCGATATGACCTCGTTGGCGCAGGAGCCGGAGACGGCCCTCGACCGGCTCCCCGGCCTGGAGCGGCTGCGCGGCCGAACCGTGGTGATCAAGTTCGGCGGCCATGCGATGGTCGACGAGGAGCTCAGCCGGACCTTCGCGCGGGATGTGGTCCGCCTGCGGCAGGCGGGGGTGCAACCGGTGGTGGTGCACGGGGGCGGCCCGCAGATCAGTGCCCAACTCGACCGCGTGGGCCTGCGGTCGACGTTCACCGCAGGACTCCGGGTGACCACGCCGGAGGTCATGGAGGTGGTCCGCATGGTCCTCGCGGGTCAGGTCCAGCGCCAACTCGTCGGGCTGCTCAATGAGCACGGCCCGTTCGCGGTCGGTCTGACCGGGGAGGATGCAAAGACCATGACGGCGGTCAAGCGCTACGCCGAGGTGGAGGGCAAGCTCGTTGACATCGGTCTGGTCGGCGACGTCTCCAAGGTGGACCCGGGTGCGCTGCACAGCCTCATCAGGGACGGCCGCATCCCCGTGGTCTCGTCCGTCGCCTGCGGCGAGGAGGGACCCGCCTACAACGTCAACGCCGACGCCACCGCCGCCGCCCTGGCGGTGGCGCTCCGGGCGGAGATGCTGGTCGTCCTCACCGACGTGGCGGGCGTCTACGCCGACTGGCCCGACTCACGAGAGGTGATCAGCCTGCTCACCGCCGAGCAGTTGGAGCGGCTGATGCCGACACTGTCCGGGGGGATGGCTCCCAAGATGGAGGGATGCCTGCGCGCGGTGCGCGAGGGCGTGCCCGTCGTGCATGTGCTCGACGGGCGGGTTCCGCACGCCCTGTTGCTCCATGCGTTCAGCGACGATGCGACCACGGGGACCAGGATCGTCCTCGGACCGTAGCGGACGCCGGGCCGGGTGCGAGGACAGCGGTGGGCGCCCCCACGGAGTGGCTCCGGGGGGCGCCCACCGCCGTCTTCGGCCGGTCGGCCGAACGGCCTCAGGCGGGGCCCTTGCGGATCCCGGCACGGCTCAGCGCAAGACCGAACGGCTGGTCCAGTGACATGAGTTCGATGTAGTTGATGTTGACGTGCGCCGGGGTGGCACACGCCCACAGGACCGAGTCCGCGACATCCTCGGGACTCAGCGGTCGGATTCCCTCGTAGAGGCCGTCCGCGCGCTCCTGGTCGCCCCCGAAACGCACCAGCGCGAACTCGCTGCGCACCATGCCCGGGGCGATGCACGTCACCCTGACGCCCGTGCCCTGCAGGTCGACCCGCAGGTTCGCCGACAGGTGGTGCACAAAGGCCTTGGTCGCGCCGTACACATTGCCGCCGAAGAACGGGTGCTCCGCCGCCAGCGAACCGAGGTTGACGATGTGTCCGGCACCCGCGGCCGTCATCGACGGCAGCACGGCCCGAGTGCAGCTGAGCAGTCCCTCGACATTGGTGTCGATCATGGTGCGCCAGTCGTCGGCGCTGCCCTCCTCCAGCGCACCGAGGCCGAGCGACAGCCCCGCGTTGTTGACCAGGGTGGAGATCCCGCTCCCGTCCCGGCACAGGTCGGCGATGACGGCGTCCACGGCGTCCCGGTCCCGGATGTCCACGGGATCGACCCGGAGCCGGTCCGCGCCGAAGGCGCCGACGAGATCGTCGAGCCGCCCCGTCCGCCGGGCCAGGACGGCGACCGTCCTTCCCTCCTTCAGAAAGCGCTCCACCACCGCCCTGCCGATACCTGACGTGCCTCCGGTCACCACGACCCACTGCTTCACCGCGTTCCGCCCTTCTCTGCCATGTGCCTGACCCGGGGTTGGAACGGGCATCGCCAGTCCGCAGGCGCGGCCAGTCCCGAGTACTGACGTGCCTCGGAGACCTCGCCGAAGTCGGAGAGGTTGGGGTTGATGGATCCCTGGAGCGCGACCTCCCGGATCCGCACCTCGCGCTGGATGCGCTGGTAGGTGCCCCGTTCCTTCAACTGCTCGAACTGGACGTGGGAGTTGAAGACCAGGGTCGGCAGCGGGAACCGGCGGGTGAGCCGGGAGGAGCCCGGATGGAGTCCGACGACGAAGAACGGGTGCCCGGCGACGCTGAAGCCGAACCGCGGTGATTCGGGATCGGGGTCGACCAGCGCGGACCACGCGGAACTGGCGATGTCGAGTTCGTGCAGCGCCTGGAGCTGCTCCCAGAGCAGTCGCTCGAACTCCTCCTCGACGGTCGGCACCTGTTCGTCGGATTCGGCCGCGGGAGGCGGGGCGGCGGCCGGTTCGAAGCTCGCCACGAAGGACGCGAGCAAGGGGTCGATGTCGTCCTTGTTCCGGGCGAACCCGGCGAGTTCACTGTGCAGCGCGGCGGTGGTCGCCGCCGCGGCCAACGGGCCGAAGTGGCGGTGCACGATGGTTTCGCGCCGCAGCGCGGTCTTGGCCGCCACGCAGGAGAAATCCTCGCCTGCGATCTTCTCCCGGATGAGCTCCCCGGCGCGTGCCTCTTCGATCACGTCAGCGACCCGGCGGTCTCGACCGGTTCGGAGACCAGCTCGTATCGCGCCATGACCTCGAGGGCCGCGCGCCGGACCGAGTGGTGGTCCCGCCCCCGCAGCCGGAACCGGCCGCCGATGTGGTCGTAGCCGCCGCTTCCGTCGAGGACCGTGCCCACGTCCGGGAGGACCTCGGCATAGACCTCGGCGATCAGTTCGCACATCGGTGTGCGCGAGAGCACCCGGCTCGGCAGGGGCTGGGGCTCCGGCACGCTGACCCAGCCGCCGGCCACGTCGCCGGGGAAGTCCCCGGACGGCTGCAGCGGGGGCAGGCCCAGGCAGGTCCGGAAGGCCTCGCTGAAGAGGTCGATCCCGAAGAGGTCGCGGTGGATGAACGCCACCTCGGCACCGCCGGGGCGCAGTCCGACCTCCAGGAAGACCAGTTCGCCCGCGGTGTTCCGAAAGAGTTCCAGGTGGAACGGCCCGTCGACCAGCCCCAGGGCGTCGAGGCAGTGGCCCGCGAAGCCGACCACGAGGTCACGGAACCCGCCGTCGTCCAGCAGTACCGAGCCCAGGGGCCGGCCCAGGGCGAAGTCGAGGCAGGTGTTCACGTACTCCGAGGCACTGACGAAATGGAACAGGCCCTCGCGCCGGATGCCGTCGACGTGCAGCACCTGGCCGTCGATGTACTCCTCGCACTCGTACTCCGCCGGATCGACCTCGGCCAGCGCCCGCGCCAGCTCCGTGCCGTTGTCCGCACGGACCACGCCGTGCGAGGCCGCCCCGGACCGGGGCTTCACGATCACGGGGAGCCCGAGGGCGGCGGACACGTCCTCGGCGGTGGTCGACGCGTCCAGCTCCCGAAAGCGCGGCACTCTGAGGCCCGCACCCCCGACCAGCTCCTTCATCCGGGGCTTGTCGCGGAAGCCGGTGACGAACTCGGGAGTCCAGCCCGGCACGCCCAGTGCGCCGCGCAGCCGGGCGGCGGTCAGCAGGTCGTACTCGGAGATCCCGACCACGCCGTCGAAGCCTCCCCAGCGGTGGGACAGCTGCTTCGCCAGGGGGAGCAGGGTCCCGACATCCAGGTCCGGCACGACGACCGTCTCCATCGATCCCTCGACGTCGAGGATCCCGAGTCCCTCGGCGAGCGTCAGATAGGCGAGGCGGCAGCTGCCTGGCTCCACGAAGCGGTGGTACTCGCCGAACTCGTCGTCAAAGCGGTTGAGCACCAGGTACTGCGGTATTCGTCGGCTACTCAAAACGCACCTCTCTGCGAATGCCGTGCCACCGCTCGAGGGCGTTGGCGTAGGAGTCAGCGTGGTAGATCACATGTCCGATCCGGCACCGGAAGTCCTCCGACGGCTCGATGCTGTCGCCCGGGGCCAGGTACAGCGCCACCTCCTCCACCTCGGAGGAGTCGCGGAGGGCCTCCAGGCCCAGGGCCGCGTTGAAGGTCGTCCGCCCGCCGGCGGTGAAGAAGTGGATCGCGGCGCACTTCGCGCGCGGAGCGCTCACCGGCGCCACCTCGGCCAGGTCGAGTCCTGCGTACTGGGCGAGCATCACCCGGGGCAGCGAGATCCCGGTGACGGACTCGACCAGGTCGCAGATGTGGTCGCCGGCGAGCCGGGCTCCGAGTTCGATCAGCACCGGCTCTCCGCCCGGGAGCCGCAGTTCGCAGTGGAACGGGCCCAGCGTGACGCCCAGGGCCGAGCAGGCGGACCGGACGTAGGCCTCCACCGCGCCGCGTTCGTCGGGCCCCAGGTCCGCCTGGACGATATGGCCGACCTCGACGAAGTTCGGCTCCGGGCCGAGGAGCTTCCCGGTCACCGAGGCGATCACCACCTCGCCGTCGGCGACGTAGCCCTCGACGCTCACCTCCGGGCCGTCGACGTACTCCTCCAGCAGGACACGGCCGTCGAGTCCGCGGCCCAGATCGGTCCTGGTGTCCGCGAGCAGCCACTCATACGCGCGCCGCAGCTCGTCGGGACCGTCCACCCGGCTCACATGCACGCTCCCGGCCGAGCGGTTCGGCTTGAGCACGGCGGGGAAGCCCACCTGATCCGCCGCGGCGAGCAGCCCGGTGGCGTCGGCGGCCTCGGCGTACCGGGGCACTCGCAGCCCCGCCGCCCGGGTCCGCTCCCGCATCGTGGTCTTGTTGCGCAGGGCCTCGATCGAGGTGACCGGAAGTCCGGGAAGCCCCAGGCGGTCGGCGAGCCGGGCCACGGTGTCGACGTAGAACTCGAAGCCCGGCATGATGCCCGAGAACGGGTGCTCCGCGTGCAGGGCGAGCACCGCCTCGGTGAGACCGGCCTCGTCATTGGTGTCCAGGACGATGAGCACATCGATCAGTTCACGCAGGTCGGCGGACAACCGCCGGTCCCCGGCGTCGAAGGACGCGACCACCACCTCGATGCCCAGTCGACGAGCGGCCGCGAGCAGCCCGTATCCCGAGGACATCGGCTCCACGACGAGGATCCGCCTGCCGCGGCTGAGTGCAGGGTCAGTCATGCGTGATCACCTTTCCGGCTGGGGACGGCATCGCGTGCGACGGCACGGATGCGAACGGGGGTCCGCGCGGATGGCGCGCCGGGGACTCCCCGGTCGCACCATCCGCGCGCGGCCGTGCGGTGGACGCCCGCGGGTCAGACCGCTGTGAGAGCAGCCTCGGCCTTGGCGACGGTCGACTCGTAGAGCTCGTTGAAGTAGTCGCCGATCAGGTCGATGTAGGTGGCCAGGTCGGTGTAGGCCTGCTCCACGCTGCCGAACGACACGACGGCCTGGGAGACGGTGCGGAACATCAGCTCGTCGTGGTCGTGCGAGTCGTCGAAGTCCAGGTGCTTCTGGGATCCGCGGATGTAGTCCTTGCCGAACTCGTCGGCTGCCTTGTCGGTGATGATCTGGTTGTAGCGGTCCGAGTACCACTCCACGAACCAGTCCCAGACGGTGGTGGGGGCCGGCCCGCGGGTGTCCGCCTCCAGACGCAGGAAGCCCATCAGCTTCTTGGTCGAGGGGAAGACGTCGGTCGCCTCCAGCTGCTCCAGCGTGAAGCCGAACTTCTCCAGGTCCCGCGTGAACATGCCCTCGTGCCCGAACTCCTCGGCGAGGTACTTCGCTAGCTTCGCGGCGAGGCTGTCGTCCTTGGAGCCCACCTTGAACAGCGCGTAGCTGTCGACCTCGTTGTTCAGGCGGATCCGGAGCACGGTCTCGACCAGGTGGCGCACGAAGTACTCGCGCTCGATCCACTCTCCCGCGTGCAGCTCGCGCATCCTCGGAACCCGCTGGAACTGCTTTTCCATCAGTTCCGCTGCGAGCCCCTCCAGGCGAGACCGGTCCAGTTTCGTAGACATTCCAGTTCCTCCTCTTGATGCCGGTGACGTGCGCCGGCGACAGAACATGGTGCTTCTCGACCCGGATTCCCGAACCTCCGGGACACCCGGCGGAAGCCGGAGCGGCAGAAATCGGATCGGCAGAATCGGAAGGCCGTTGTCCGAGCGCCTTACCGGTATGAGCGACTGGCATCTGTCGGCACCGCAGATCCTGCACCCCGGCACGGCGGGGAGACAGGTCCAATCCACAGGACTTGGCCCCCGGGGCCCGGAGAACTGCTCCCGCACAACCGGATTCCGTCGATCCGGAACCGCTCGACCCGCTGGTGTCCAGGTGTGTACGCCCTCGCGCCCGGCCGCCGTCGCCCGTCCGGTGGGGCGGCGGGTGCCAAGCCGTGCGGATTGGACCTGTGCTCCGCGTGGTGGTGGCGGCTACTGTCACGATCACGGCAGACGGCAGTGCGACCGTGGCGGCAACCGGACGGATTCGTCGGGGGAGTCGCCCGATATCCGAGATCCCCTGCGGCCCGTGTCCGCACCGTGCTTCTTTTCACTCACCAATTCACGAACGGCGATATCTGCGCACCGGCCTTCCACACCGGGCTCCCGCCCGGCTATCGAAAGGATGCACCGTGAGCTCCGTCCGGTCGTTCACTGACTTCGGGACGCTTCAAGAGATCGTCGTAGGAAGTCCTGCGGGATTCCACGTCCCGGCCGTCGACCTCTCCCTGCGCCACTTCTTCGGGCTCGGCCCGGAGCATGTGGACGGCGGGGAATCCGAACAGGCCCTGACCCGCGCCGTCGAGGAGACGGAGGAGGACCTGCAGGCTCTCGGCGCCGCCCTGGGGCAGCTCGGCGTCACCGTACGCCGCCCGGACCCCGCCGTGCAGGGCAGGCCGCTGTCGGTGCTGGAGTGGGCCACCACCGCCAACCACGCCCTGATGCCGCGTGACTGCCTGCTGGTGGTCGGCGAGCGCATCATCGAGGCTCCCATGCCGGTCCGGGCCCGCTACGCCGAGACCTTCCCCTACCGCACGCTGCTGCGCGAGTACTTCGCCTCCGGCGCCGACTGGATCGCCGCACCGCGGCCTCAACTGACCGACGAGACCTACCGGTTCACCAAGGACGGACCGGTCCTGGCCGAGTTGGAGCCGCTCTTCGACGCGGCCAACCTGCTGCGTTGCGGCAGCGACCTGTTCTTCAACGTCAGCAACACCGGCAACCGCCTGGGAGCGCAGTGGCTGCGCCGCCTGCTCGGACCGCAGTACCGGCTGCACGAGATCTCCGTCTGCGACGACCACATCGGCACCACCCTGCATGTCCTGCGCCCCGGTGTGCTGCTCGCCAACGCGGGCCGTCTCGGCCCGGACACCCTGCCCGCACAGTTCCGCGGCTGGAAGGTCCTGTGGTTCGACGAGCCGCAGGACGACGGCTACGCGCTGTCCTGGCCGCGCGCCTCCACCTGGATCGGCATGAACATCCTCTCCGTCGACCAGGACACCGTGATCGTCCCCGCACGCCAGGAGGCCCTGGCCCGCATGCTGGAGAAGGAGGGCTTCACCGCCGTACCCGTCCCCTACCGGCACGGCCGCACCTTCGGCGGTGGATTCCACTGCTGCACCCTCGACATACGCCGCGAGGGCTCCCTTGAGTCCTACCTGTAGAGGGTGGTCCAGATCATGAGACCGAACACGGTCAGGGCGATCAACGCCATCTTCAGCCGGGGTGGTGACGAGCTCATCCACGCGACGTTCCGCCGCGGTCGCGTGACGGACGCGCAGGCCATGTACGAGCTCTCCCTGCCGTTCATCGAGAGCGGCAACCTCATCGTCCGCAAGCGGGAGCTCTTCGAGCAGGTGGCCGAGGACTTCTACGTGGTGGAGATCGACCGCACGGTGGTCGCCTGCGCGGGCATCCGCAGTTTCACCGAGATGGCGGAGCTCTTCAATGTCGCCGTCGACCGCCGGTGGCAGGGCCTGGGACTGGGCCGCTTCCTGCTGGCCAGCCTGGTCTCGCTGCTCAGGGAGCAGGACTTCGCCACCGTGCTGGTGTTCACCCAGAGCACGCTCGGCTGGTTCGTCCGGCACGGATTCACCCCGGTGGACATGGCGGTGCTGCCGGCCGAGCGGCTGGCGCTGGTCGACCCCGACCGCGGCTCGGTCCCGCTGGTCCGCAGCACCGTCGGCGGTGCCGAGGTGCTCGAGTCCCTCGCCGAACTGACCGAAGTCACGATCGAGTTCGCGAAGGCGGGTCACGCCTACCCCTGGGAGGGCAAGTTCGACTCGCTGCTCCAGTTCACCGAGCACCACGGCATCGAGGTGGACTCCCTGTGCTGGGGCGGGGTCTGCGGCACCTGCGCGGTCCGCCTGAAGCACGGCACGGTCAACTACCAGGTCGCTCCCGAGATCGACCCGGAGGAAGGGGAGGTACTGCTGTGCATCGCGCTGCCCCTCACCCATGTGGTTCTGGACCTCTGACGCCCCTGCGCGTCGCACAGCTGTGGCGCTACCCGGTGAAGTCGATGGCCGGCGAGTCCGTACCCCGGCTGCGGTTCGGTCGGCACGGAGTCGTCGGCGACCGCGCGTTCGCGCTCGTCTCGGCGGACACCGGCCGGGTGCTGACGGCCAGACGGGTTCCGGAACTGCTCGGTGCCTCCGCACGCTGGTTCGGTTGCGAGGCGGAGATCCGCCTCCCGGACGGAAGCCGGTTCCGCAGCAGCGACCCGGCGGCGTCCGACCTCCTCAGCGACTGGCTCGGCCGAGCCGTCCGACTGGCGCGCCCGGCCGGGCGCGCCCTGACGGTGGAGCAGTACGCCGGCGACGGGGAAGCAGCGCCGTCGACGGACTTCGACCTGCCGCAGTGGGGCTTCGTGGACGACGCCCCCGTGCACATCCTGGGCGAGGGCTCCCTGCGGGCAGCAGAGCAGTGGTATCCGCAGGGAGACTGGAGCCTCCCCCGGTTCCGCCCCAACGTGCTGGTGACCGGACCCGAGGACGCGCTCCTGGGACCCCGGCTGGCGGCGGGCGGCGCGGTGCTCGAACCCACGGGCCCCTGCAAACGCTGCGTCATGGTGACGCAGCCCCAGCGCGGGCTGGGCAAGGACCGGGAGATTCTGCGCACCCTGATCGCCCGGGCCGACGCATCCCTCGGCGTCTACGCCGGGATCGTCCGACCCGGCTCGGTGACCGTGAACGACACCCTGGATCCACTGCTCACGGCCGCATCGGCCCAGCCCGCAGGAAGGGCGTGAACCGGACATGAGCCGACAGGAAGCGGGAGCACAGATGGCGACAGACCTGATCACCCGGACCTACAACGAGGAGTGCCGGTCCCCGGGCAGCGACCTCCTCACCGCCGTCGCGCACGTCGAACGCAACCCCCTGCTCTCCCACTGGACCGGACAGTACCTGGCCCGTCCGCTCTTCGTGGAGGAGCAGCAGATCCGGTCCTTCGCCGACGACGTGGTCCGGCTGGTGGGGCTGCTCACCTCGCTGCCGGAACGGCTCTTCGACGGGGACCTCGACCGCTTCTGCGCGGTCCTGGGAATCGACGACCGGCGCGCGTCGCTGATGCGCCGTCTGGGTCCGCCCCCGCACAACGGGCGGGCGGACATGTACCACGACGGAACCTCCTTCAAGCTGCTGGAGTTCGGCATCGCGAGCGAGGTCGGCGGCTGGGACCGGGCCGGCGAGATCCCTCGCGCACTCCTCGGGTCCGATGCCTTCGCCGCGTTCGCCGAGGAGCACGGGCTCGGCTGGACCCACCCCGCCCGGGCGGTCGCGGACACCCTGCGGAAGGTGGGCGCCACGGTGCGGCCCGGCCAGGATCCGGTGGTGGTGCTGCTGGAGGGCCCCGGTGGGCTCGCGGACTACGGGGCCACCTGGCATACCTTCCAGAGCGTCATGCAGGGGTTCGGGCTGGACTTCCATGTCGCCGAGCTGGGAGACGTCCGGGAGCGCGACGGCAGGCTGTGGCTGGGGAGCATCCCGGTCGACGTGGTCTACCGCTGTTTCGAGACCAACCAGATCGTCGACGAGCCGCGGGGGCTCGAACTGGTCGAGCCGCTGTTCCGGGCCCACGAGGCCGGAAGCGTGGTGCTGTGGACGCCGATGTCGAGCAACCTGTTCAACGACAAGGGCTGTATGGCCCTGCTGTCCGATCCGCGGTACCGGCATGCCTTCGGTGAGGAGGAGCGGCAGACCATCGACCGGGTGCTGCCCTGGACCCGGACCCTTGCCGGGGAGGCCGCTCTCGAGGACGACGAGCTCATGGAGCACTGCCGGACGCGGCGGGAGCAGCTCATCCTCAAACCGAACGGGTACTTCGGCGGCAAGGGGACCGTCGTCGGCTGGGAGAGCAGCGAGGAGGAATGGCTGCGGGCGCTCAAGGACGCGGCCTCCGCAGGCGGCATCGTCCAGGAGCGGGTCGTCCCCCGGACGGAACCGGTGGTGGATCCGCTCACCGGAGCGGAGGAACCCTGGCAGGCGGTGTGGGGACTCTTCTACACCCCCGACGGCTATGCGGGTACCTACGGTCGGGCACTGCCGACCGGGAACAGCGGCGTCATCGGCATCAGCTCCAACAAGGGGACCCGGACCGCCGGTGTCTTCCACCACCACAGCCCGTCCTGAACCGCCTTTTCTGCACAGCCTTTTCTGAGAGCGAGAGAGCCGATGAGCGAGTTATCCACCAAGACCTCGGCCGGGGAGGAGTCGGTTGATCCGGCCGCCCGGGCCCGAGCCCGCCGGGACTTCCGCTTCCTGTGGACAGGGCAGAGCCTGAGCCTGTGGGGCGACCAGTTCATGGTGCTCGCCCTTCCGCTGCTGGCCGTCGATGTGCTGCACACGTCGGTCGCCGAAGCGCTGCTGCTGCCCTCGGCGCTGTTCTTCCCGTTCCTCGTCCTCGGTCTGCCGGCCGGCGCCATCGTGGAGCGGCTCCGGCGCCGGACCACGATGCTGGTGGCCAACCTGGCCCAGATGGTGTGCTTCGGGGTGATCTGGCTGCTGGCCGTCACCCATGTGCTGGTCTTCCCTGTGCTCTTCACCCTGCTGACGATCAGTGGCTGCGCGGTGGTGTTCTTCCAGGTCGCGTACACCTCCTATCTGCCCAGCCTGTTCACGGACCCCGGGGACCTGCATCGCGGCAACGCCCGGCTCGCCCTGTCCGAGTCGACCTCCCTCACCGGCGGTCGGGCGGTCGGCGGCTTCGTGGTCAGGCTGCTGGGCATTGTCGGTGCCGTCGCCGCCAACGCGCTCAGCTTCCTCGCCTCGGTGACCGCGCTCGCGCTGATGCGCCATCAGGAGCCGCCCCGCCCGGTCACCAAGCGCGAGCGCGGCTGGCTGCGGCGCGACATCGGCACCGGGCTGAAGTTCGTGTCAGGACACCCGCAGCTTCAGCCGGTGATCCTCTGCGGAACCCTCTACCTGCTGTTCCTGAGCATGGTCGACACCAGCCTGGTGCTCTACTGCGGACGCGTGCTCGGACTGTCGCCCATGTGGACCGGCGTGGTCATGGGCGCCGCCGCCGTGGGATACCCGATCGGCAACCTGATCTCCGCGAGGGTGGCCAAGCGGCTGGGCACCGCGCGGGCCATGGTGACCACCATCTCGGTCTCGGTGACCGGGATCCTGGCGATGCTGGCGCTCAGCACGCTCGGCGGAACCGCCGGCGCCCTGGGCCTGATCGCCGGCAGCATCGTCCACGGAATCGGCGAGGGCTCCTACATCCCCACGTCACTGACCCTGCGTCACCGGGTCACTCCTCCTGAGCTGTTGACCAGGGTGGGATCGGTGCAGCGCTTCGCGATGTGGGGCGCCGTGTCGCTCGGCTCGCTGCTCGCGTCCGGGGCGACCGCGATGGTCGGCCTTCGCGCCGCCGTGTGGATGGGCGCCCTGGCCGCACTGCTGTGCATCCCCGCCCTGCTCCGCCGCGGCATCCTCGCGGAGGTGCGCGGCGCCGTCCCGCGCCAGGAGCTCAGCTGAGCTGTCGCGGAGCCGGTCGTCGGGGTGGGGGTTGTCCGGGGGAGCTCAACGTAAAAGCCGCGTCCGAGGTCCTCGGGGCTCACCGTGAAGCGGTTCGGCTCCTCCTCGGGCCAGGGCTCAGCGGTTGGATCGTCAGCCGTCATGGGAGCCTGCTCCCTCGGCGTTGACGGCGGCTCGGCACAGTCGCCGGGGCGCCGCACGAGTCAGGTGGAGCTCCAAGATCCATGCGGCGTCGGGTGGCGAGTACGTGCTGACAAGGCAGTAGCGCCGGCCGTGACGGGAAAGTGCGAGCGGGTACGCCCGCGATGCTGCCACACTCCGGCAGGGGGTGCGGGGCGACCGTGCTCAGGGTAGTTCGAAGGGCAGTTCCAGACCGTCCAGGGCATGGGCGCAGGCGCAGGTGCGCTGGACCGGGAGCGTGGTGACGGTCGCGAGGACGACGTCCTTGAGGCGTTCGGTGTTCTGGGCGAAGACCCGGAAGACCTCCTCCTGGCCGACGCTCTCAGCCGCGTCGACGCCCGCGTCGTAGTCGGTGACCAGGGCCATGGCGGTGTAGCAGAGTTCGAGCTCGCGGGCGAGCAGGGCCTCGGGGTGCCCGGTCATGTTGACCAGGTCGCAGCCGGCGGCGGCGAACCAGCGGGACTCCGCGCGAGTGGAGAAGCGCGGGCCTTCGACGACGACCATGGTGCCGCCGTCGTGTGCCTGGGAGCCGGCCTCCGCCGCCGCCTTGACCACAGCGGTGCGGCCGGTTGCGCAGTAGGGGTCGGCGAAGGAGACGTGGACGGCGCCCTGGTCGTAGTAGGTCTGGATCCGGCCGCTGGTGCGGTCCACCAGCTGGTCCGGTACGACGAGGGAGCCCGGTCCCAGGTCGCGTCGAAGCGAGCCGACGGCGCAGGGCGCCAGGATCTGCCGCACCCCGATCGAGCGCAGTGCCCACAGGTTGGCGCGGTAGTTGATCCGGTGCGGCGGCAGCTGGTGCCTGCGGCCGTGGCGGGGGAGGAAGGCGACGGTGCGGTCGCCCACGGTGCCGATCGCGATGCTGTCCGAGGGGGCACCGAAGGGGGTGTCCACCTCGAACTGCTCTGCTTCCGCCAGGAGTTTGTAGAAGCCGCTGCCGCCGACGACCGCGATGTCGGCGGTGGGTGCCTGCTGTGGTGTCCCGCTCACGATTCCCCATTCCGGTTGTTTCGGGCAGCGAGGGCCGACCTGGATTCCCAGGCTAGCCCCGTCGGCCCGGCCCGGATCAAGGCATGCCGGGAGGACGTCAGAGAGTCGTAATGAGTCGCTTCGGATGATTCGTCCTGGCGCGGCCTACGGTCGTGCCAGCGTGGCCGCCCGCCGACGCCCGACCCGCCGAGGAATTGACCGATGGATCCTGACGACAGCCGCCCTGACGCTCCGCCACCTGTGCCCGACCGGTCCGCCGAGGAGGGGAGCGCCGCCGCGGGGCCCGGCGCGGGCCACGCCGACCCGCTGTGTGAAAAGGCGCACGGCAGCGCGCCCGCGCGACAGCGGGTCAGAGCCGGTCGGGCCAAGGCCTTGGCCAAGGCCAAGGCCAAGGGCCGGCGGCTGCGGGCTGCGCTCGCCGGTGGTCCGCCGCCCGGTCCGGCGCGTCCGGAGTTCTGGCGCAGTCCGATCCGGGGTCCGTGGCTGACCTCGGTCCTCGGGGCGGTCCTGCTGATCGGCATCCCGGTGATGTTCGTGACCGGCCTGCTGTCCTATGCCGCCTACAATCCGGATCTGTCGGCGGTCAACGACCAGACCCCGGACAAGGGCTGGCTGGGCTTCTACCTCTTCTCCTGGCCGACCGACCCGTCCTGGCTCTACCGGCTCACCCAGGGTGTGCACGTCACCCTGGGCGTGGTGCTGGTGCCGGTGCTGCTGGCGAAACTGTGGTCGGTGATCCCCAGGCTGTTCTCCTGGCCGCCGGTGCGCTCGGCGGCCCACGCGCTGGACCGGCTGTCATTGCTGCTGCTGGTCGGCGGTGTGCTGTTCGAGTTCGTCACCGGTCTGCTGAACATCCAGTTGCACTACATCTTTCCCGGCTCGTTCTACACTCTGCACTTCTACGGCGCCTGGGTGTTCATCGGCGCGTTCGTCGTGCACACCGCGTTCAGGATCCCGGTGATGGTCCGGGCCCTGCGCAGCCGGCGGCTGCGTACCGAAATGCGGACCACCACTGCCGCGACGCTGCCCGAGCCGCCGGACGCCACTGGCCTGGTCTCCCCGCGGCCCGCCCCGGCCACCGTCTCGCGGCGCGGTGCGCTCGCGACGGTGGGCCTGGGCTCGCTGGTCCTGTTCGCGGTGACGGCGGGTCAGAGCATCGGCGGCTCGCTGCGCCGGACCGCGCTACTCGCCCCGCACGGCCAGGAGCCGGGCGGCGGACCCAATGGCTTCCAGATCAACAAGACCGCCGTGTCCGTCGGCATCCGCGCCGCGGACATCGGCCCGCAGTGGCGGCTGGTGGTCCGCGGCCCCGGGCACGAGAGCATCTGGACCCGGGAGCAGGTGCTGGCGCTGCCGCAGCACGAGGCCGCGCTGCCGATCGCCTGCGTGGAGGGCTGGTCCACCGCCGACCAGCACTGGAGCGGGGTGCGGCTGCGGGATCTGGCCGCCATGGCGGGCTTTCCCGGGCAGGCACCGGAGGTGTTCGTCGAGTCCGTGGAGCGCGGCGGCTCCTTCGGTTCCACGGTGCTGCGGGCCAATCAGGTCCAGGACGCGCGTTCGCTGCTCGCGCTGCGGGTCAACGGCGCCGACCTGTCCCCGGACCACGGCTATCCGGCCCGGATCATCGTCCCGGCCAACCCCGGGGTGCACAACACCAAGTGGGTCACCCGGCTGACCTTCGGAGCCGCCTCGTGAAGGCCCTCCGCGAGCGCTACGGCGCCTCTCCGCTGCACCTGCTGCTCGTCCTGTGCTCCTTCGCACTGGCCCTGTACGCCGGACTGCGGTTGCTGAAGGGCGACACGGTCGCGGTCGCCGTCTGGTTCGTGGCCGCCGCCCTGGTCCACGACCTGGTGCTGCTCCCGCTCTACACCGTCACCGACCGCGCGCTGCAGCTGCTGCTTCCCGGCCGCGATGGCAGCCCCGTCTCCGGTGCGGGCAGCGGGCTGGTCAACTACGTCCGGGTCCCGGGCTTCGTCTCGCTGCTGCTGCTGGTCGTCTGGTATCCGCTCATCCTGCGCCGGGTCCCCGGCTTCGGACCCACCACCGGCCTGGCCGCCGACACCTTCCTCGGGCACTGGCTGCTGATCACCGCCGGGCTCTTCGCCGCCTCGGCGCTGTGCCTGCTGGTGTCCACCGTCCGTGACGGTCGACAGCGTCGCCGTCAGAGGCGACGTCAGAGGCGACGTCAGACTCGGCCCCGGGCGCGGAAGGGCTGACGCGGGGCTGGCACGGGTCCGGACGCGCCGCCCGGGCGGCGCGTCCGAGCCCGCGCATTGCTGCTCCGGCCAGTACCAGGTAGAGGGCTGCTGCGTAGGCCGGTTGCTGGAGCGTGCCGTCGGACAGGTACATGGCCTCGCCGGCGACCGGTAGGGCCAGCCACTCCCAGCGGCCGTCGAGTGCGACCAGTGCCACCACCAGCAGCGCGTACCAGGGGTAGTCGGGTGCGGCCAGGAACAGGGCGGTGCCGGTGACGGTCAGTGCGCCGCGCCAGGGCGCCTGCGGATCGCCGTACCGCAGCACGTACAGCACGGCCGTCAGCAGGACTGCGGCGACCGTGCCCGGCAGCAGCGGCTGGGGGATGCCGAGCAGGCCGAGCAGGCCGAAACCGGTGCCCTGGTCGTATCCCTGCTGCTGGAGGTAGCCGGGCAGGAATCCGAGCACGCCCAGGCCGGACGCGAGGACGTAGGGCGTGTAGCAGAGCAGGAAGGCCAGCCCGGCGACGGCCGGCAGCAGCAGGTCGCGCGGGCCCGGGCGGCGGCCTCCGGCCAGGCAGCCGGACATCGCGCCCGGCAGCGCCAGTACCGGGATCAGCTTGGTGCCGGTCGCCAGGCCGAGCAGCGCCCCGGCTGTCCCGCGCCGTCTGCCGTCCGCCGGGCCCGGGACCAGCAGGCCCAGGCCGCAGACCATCAGCAGCGCTCCCAGGGTGTCCACGTGGGCGTCGTTGACGGACCAGGCCGCTACCGCCGGGCACCAGCCCCACAGTGCGGCCCGGTGCGCGGGCGCCCGGGTGCGGCGCAGCACCAGCAGCAGTGCGCCGGTGGTCGCCACTGCCAGCAGGGCTCCGCCTGCCTGGGCCACGCCGATGCCGGTGCGGCCGGTGATCCGGCCGGCTTGGTGCAGGCCGAGGAACCAGAACTCGGCGACCGGCGGATAGATGGTGTGGACGGTGGGACGGTTGATGTGGGTGCAGATCCCGTCGGCCCGGTGCAGGTCCCAGCCGGTGCAGGTTCCGGTGACCGGGAACAGTGCCGGGTTCCGGGCCCGCAGCGCGGCCAGCGCCGGGGCGGTCGGGGCGTCCGCGTAGGGGGAGATGCCTGCCGCCTGGACCTGGCCGTCCCAGAGGTAGCGGTAGGCGTCGTCGCTGGTCCGAGGGGTGGCGAGCAGCCCGGTCAGGGCGACCGCCAGGCTGCCGAGCAGCACCAGTGCGGTGCTGCGGCGGGCCGGGACCCGCCGCAGCAGCACGACGGCGACGGCGAAAAGCAGGACGTCCGCCGCGTACCAGCCGTACAGCGGATCCCGGTGCCCCAGGGTGCCGCCGCCGGTGAAGGTGCCGGCCAGCGCCGCCACCAGCGCGGCCAGCGCCACGACGCACTGCGCGGTCGCGGCGGTCGGGCCCGGGCCTGGCCGGAGCGGACGGGCGGTGCTGGGGGTGGACACGGTGTCGTACTCCTGTCGGCAGCGGAGGTGGGGCGCGTCAGCGCCGGAGCGCGAGGAAGTGCCGTCCCTGGCAGGTCCAGGCATCGGTGAGGGCGAATCCGGCCTCGACCGCGCAGCGGACGGTGGCCGGTGCGCCCAGCCGCGCCCAGGGGAAGGCGGGTCCGCTGCGCCCGGCCGCGTCCTCGACGGCGACGGTGACCCGCTCGTCCAGGTCGCCGCGTTCGACTTCGACCAGCAACTGACCATCGGGGGAGAGGAGTTCGGCGGTGCGGCGGAGCAGGGCGGCCGGGTCCCCGCCGATGCCCAGGTTGCCGTCGGCCAGCAGCGCGGTGCCCCAGCGGCCCTCGCCGGGCATTCGGTCGAAGACCGATCGGCACAGCGCACTGCCGCCCATGCCGCGGGCGCGTAGGACCGCGGTGCGGGTGACGTCCACTCCCAGGGCCGGCAGGCCGCAGCTCTGCAGCGCCGCGATCAGCCGGCCCGGACCGCAGCCGATGTCCAGGGTGGGCCGGCCGCGGTACAGGCAGCGCAACAGCAGGGTCCAGTCGGCCGGGTCGGGCGGGGCGCACCAGCGTTCGACCTCCAGCGGATGCCGGTGGCCGTCGTCGCGGCGCAGCCACAGCGGGCCGTTGCCGGTGCGCATCGCCTCGGCGAAGG